>Ga0308169_10001577_pt1 | contig 26080 bp, 25 predicted proteins | sample PhyBR1_2_FD_202139 | JGI IMG/M metagenome (GOLD analysis project Ga0308169, IMG submission 202139) | Phyllosphere microbial communities from UC Gill Tract Community Farm, Albany, California, United States - DLSLSB.R1 | ecosystem: Host-associated > Plants > Phyllosphere > Unclassified | place...
GGAAGGTGACCTCGCTCGACGTCCAGCTGTTCAGCCGCCAGATCTATACGCTGCTGAAGTCGGGCGTGCCGATCATGCGCGGCCTGGCCGGTCTGCAGGAGTCGGCCGTCAACAAGAGCTTCGCGGTCGTGATCCGCGACCTGCGCGAATCGCTCGACTCGGGCCGCGAACTGTCGACCGCGATGCGCCGCCACCCCGAGTGCTTTACCCCCTTCTATCTGTCGATGGTGCGCGTCGGCGAGATGACCGGGCGGCTGGAAGAAGTCTTCCTGCGCCTGTTCGATCACCTGGAGTTCGACCGCGACATGCGCGAGCGCGTCAAGGCGGCGCTGCGCTATCCGAGTTTCGTGATCGTGGCGATGGTGGTGGCGATGATCGTCGTGAACGTGTTCGTGATTCCGCAGTTCGAGAAGGTATTCAACAGCTTCCACGCCGAGCTGCCGCTGATGACGCGGATCCTGATCGGCTTTTCACGCTTCACGGTGGCCTGGTGGCCGGCATTCGCCGCCGGCGCCGCAGGCATGTTCTTCGGCTTTCGCGCCTGGACCCGCGGCGGCGCCGGCAGGCTGGCCTGGGACCGCTGGAAGCTGCGCCTGCCGATCGCCGGCAAGATCGTCCACAAGGCGACCATGGCGCGCTTCGCCCGCAGCTTCGCACTGTCGATCCGCAGTGGCGTGCCGATCGTGCAGGCGCTGACGGTGGTGTCGCAGACCGCCGACAACGCCTACCTGGCGATGCGTATCGAGCAGATGCGCGACGGCGTCGAACGCGGCGAAAGCATCCTGCGCACCGCCACCAATGCGCAGGTGTTCACGCCGATCGTGCTGCAGATGATCGCCGTCGGCGAGGAATCCGGCTCGCTCGACGACCTGATGGACGAGATCGCGATGATGTACGAACGCGAAGTCGATTACGAACTGAAGACCTTGTCGAGCCAGATCGAGCCGATCCTGATCACCTTCCTCGGTGTGATGGTGCTGGTGCTGGCGCTGGGTATCTTCCTGCCGATCTGGGACCTGGGCAAAGCTGCCCTGCACAACAAATGAAGATGGGATTCCGACACAAAGCCCAGCGCGGTTTTACGCTGCTGGAGTTCGCCGCCGTGATGGTGGTATCGAGCATCGTCAGCGCCGTGGCGCTGGACCGCTTCGAGTTCTACCGCGAGCAGGCCGAGATCGCGGCGGCGCGCCAGGTCGTGGCCGCGCTGCGCACCTCGCTGCACGTACGCAGCACCCAGTTGACGTCCAGCGGCCGCGACCAGGAGCTGCAGCGCCTGGCGGCCGAGAACCCGATCAAGCTGCTGGCCTGGAAACCGGCGAACTACCTCGGCGAATACTATGCGCCCGATGCAAAGGAGATCGGCGCGGCGGGCTGGGTGTTTGACCCGCGCGACAAAACCCTTGTGTATTTACCCAAAAACACTGAAAGTTTTTCCTTCAGTACATCGAGATTGCTTAGATTCAAGGTAGAATTTCTGAGCAAAAGCAAGAAGAGCCTGGCCCTGAATCAAGTCAGCGGATAGGCGCTCGTAAACCACCAATAGCGGTGTCGAAACCGCAATAACTCACTTCATTCGGAGAGTTTGATGAACAAGAATATCAAGGTCCAGGCGCAAGGCGGTTTCACCCTGATCGAACTGATCGTCGTGATCGTTATCCTGGGCATTCTGGCGGCGACGGCGCTGCCGAAGTTTGCAAATCTGGGCGGCGATGCCCGATTGGCAAGCCTGAACGCGGCCAAGGGCGCGATGCTGTCGACTTCTGCCATCGTCCACGGCAAGATCCTCGTGAATCCGCTTGCCGTGACCGCGACCAACACGATTCCGGTCGAGGGCATCAACGTCAGCGTGGCCAATGGTTATCCGGCTGCCTCCGACACCGGCATCATGGCCGCCGCCGGCCTGACCACCGCTGACTACACCGTCTATACGGAAGGCAGCGGCGCTAAGCGTCCTACTGTCGGCGCGGGTGCGATCGCCTTCGTGCCGGCCAGCATCGTCAACACCACGACTGCCGAAACCTGTTTCGTGACCTATACCGCCCCGGCCGCCGGCAACGCGCCGACCGTCGCCGTTACCGGCTCGTCTACCGCCTGCGAATAAGCTACTTCAGTCTCCAAGCTCACGGTGATCAGGCTGGTCACCGTGAGCGCTCCGGCTCTCCCTCTCCACCTTCGTGCATCTTCCCGCGCCTTCCAGGCCTCCTTGCCGAATGGGCTAGTAACAGTCTTCGTTCCCCGAAGCGTCCTTCTTCTTCAGCATGCACACCGTCGCCACCCGCCGCCGTTCGGTATAGTCCACCTGCGCACTGCTGTTATCGTCCGGACACGAGCCCGCACTGCCGTTGCAGGCCACCGCCACCACCTGATACAGGTTCTTGACCACGCCGCTGCCGTCGGCCGGATCCTGCCCCTCGTTATACGAATTGTAGGTGCAGCTCACGCTCACCACGAAGCCGGTGTCCTTCTGGAAGTCGGTCAGGGTCAGGTTCGCAGCCGCACAGCCCGGCTCATTCTTGGTCTTCAGCTGGAAGAACGCCCATTCCAGGCCAGCCCGCGCCGCCTGGCTGGCCCGCGCCGTGAGCGCGGCGCCGGTGGCGGCATTCGCCTGGCTCACGTTCAGGCGCACGATGGCGGTCGCCATCCCGGCCATCAGCACCAGCAGGATGACGGCGGCGATGTAGGCGAAGCCGCCCTGCGTTCGCAAAATCGGCGGACGCTTCACGGCATGTTCTCCACTTGCGAGCCGACCGTGAGCGTGACGGTCTCGCCGTTGTCGGTGAGCGTCAGCTGCAGCTGCGCGAAGCCGCCCTGCGCGGTCGCGCCCTGGCTGGGGTCGTAGGCGAAGTTGCAGTTGCTGACCCTGGTGCTGACGATCGCGCTTTTGCCGCCGGGGACGATCGCGCCGGTGCCGCTGGTGACGGGGCAGGTCTGCGTGGGGTTGAAGTCATAGCCGACGATACGGGTCAGGGTACGGCTGCCGTCTTGCGCCTTGGCGCTGCACATATAGGTCACCGCCTGCAGGTCCTTCGGTACGATGTAGAAGCGGCCGCCCTCGTAACCATAAGGGAACTGCTTCGACGATTTCAGCGTGATGCGGGATTGCCCCAGGGCGGCGGGCGGCGTGGTGACGGATTCGATTTGGCCGCGACTAAGGCCGGTATAGACGTCGGCCGTGTTCTGGTTGCCGATCACGACCCAGTCGCCTTGCACCGGCGGCGTGGTGAAGAGCGTGAGAACGTCGAACGCCGAAGTAGGCTGGGTCAGGTCGACCCACTTCGACGGGTTGCCTGGATTGTCTCGGTCCCACTGCGTATCGGCAGCCGTGCGAAAGCGCCCGCCGTCGCTGCTCGGCACCATCTCCAGGCAGGATGCGCCGTTCGCGCTTTGCGCAGGCAGCAGACGCAGCGAGTTCGGCACCGCGGTGTGGATTTCGGCGACCATGCGCCGCAGGGCGGTGTCGGCCATGTGGGTCAGGTTGGCGCGGCGGCCCACCGCCAGGTAATTCTGCAGGGCGGGACCCAACTGCATCGCGAAGATGCCTGCGATGATGCCGGTCACCATGATCACGACGACCAGTTCGACGAGGGTGAATCCGCGTTCCTTGTTCATGGGGCAGTAGGGGGAGTGCGCCATCCCGTGAGGACGAAGGCATCCTCGGGTCTGGCGTCCATCTTGTAGGTGACGGTGATCGTGATCTTCAGATTCGGTGTGTCCGCGAGCAGTTTCTGGGCGTCGTCAGCCATGGACACACTGACGGTCACGTTGTACGACTCCAGGCCGGCGATCGGATTGTTCTTGACGTCGCGGATGCCGGACAGGCCTTTTCCATAGTCGTTGAAATCCCTCACATCGACGAACGTATCGCGCACGACGGGGTTATAAGGGGTGTTGTCCAGACCGTAGGGCTTGAGCAGGATCTCGCCCATCAGGCTTTCCGCGATCGCCACTTTCTGCTGCAAGATCAGCGGATCGGCGCTGGCGCGGTTGCCGGTGCCGAAGGCCGCCACCAGTCCGCCCAGGGCGGCGGCGATGATGACCATGGCGATGATCAGCTCGACCAGGGTGACGCCGGCGCTGCGCCGGAGCATCCGCGGCTGCGCGCGTCTATTCGACATAGCCGGTGCCTCCCGCGAGCTGGATGACGCGCTGGGCCGCGCCTTGCGCCGAAATCGTGATCTTCGCAGTGTCGATCAGGGTCTTGCCGCCGACGTCGGAGCTGATGTCGCCATTCGGCTGGAAGTACAGATTGCCGCTCAAACCGCTGGCCATCACGTCCGGATCCGAGGTCGAGAAATCGCTGTCCGGTGCGTTCGCCAGCGTGTTCGTACAGGTCGGCGGCGATTTTGATGAGTTCTCCGCGGCGATGCGCAGGGTCAGCGCCTTGGGGCCGAGGCTGGCGCAGACGAGGCGGCGATGCGCGCGCGCCGCGGTCGAGGCCAGCCGCAGGCCGCTGACGAGCTGGTCGCCGAACACCTGGGCGCCGCGCTCGCCGCTGTTGATCAGGCGCGGTACGGCGACGGCCGCCATGATCCCCAAGAGGACCATGATGACGATCAGTTCGACCATCGTGAAGCCGCGTTCCCTCAATTGAACACCTCGCGCGTGTGGATCAGGCGCTTGACCTCGGGCGTGTAGATGCCGAAGGTGGCGCGCGCGGCCGGGTCGGCGCTCGCCGCCGCCGTGCCGGCGCAGAGGCCGTTCGGGCCGCGCAGCCAGGGCATTTTCGCGCCGGTGGTCGTCGGTCGCGCGGGCGGCGTCGGCAGGCAGGACGTGTCCGTGGTGGTGGCGCCGAGGTTGATGGCGACGGTCGCGGTGCCGGTGCCGCCGGTGGGGTGCAGGCTCAGGCTGCCCAAACCCTTCGTCATGCCGATGACCTGGCGGTCCTGGTTGATGCCCGCCGCGCTCAGGGCAGGCGGGAGGAGCGGCGAGGCCGCCTGGATCGCGATGGCCGAGACGGGAATCGGATGCAGGGCGTCGCTGTCGTCGAGGTTCTGGATCCAGCTGCCGCCGGTCCAGTACTGCAGGGTGACCGGGAGGGCCAGGTCGCCCTTGGCGCTGCCGAAGCGGCTGGCGATCGTGACGCGGCCGCTGCGGGCTTCGTAGACGTCTTCGCCGCCGGCGGGGGCATCTTTCGAACTGACGCCGCCCGCTGCCGTTTCCGCCGCGCGCAGGCGGACCTTCAATGGCAGGCTCGGCGAGTTCGCGAACGTGAACACCAGCGGCGTGGGCGAGGTCGCGGGCAGGGTGGCGATTCCGCCGACGAAGGCGCTGGCCGGCAGCGGCGCGGCGCTGGAGCTGCCGGTTCCCGACAGTGTGCCGGGATTGGGGAAGGGCGACGTGCTGGTGGAGATGGCGGGAATGGGCGTGGCGCCGGCGGCGTCGAAAGCCGCCAACACCACCGGCTTGCTGTAGCCGAAGCCGTTGTGGTACAGCTTGGTGACCCCGCCCAGCGCGTTCATGGCGGTCACGGTCACGTCGACCGGCTCGCCGGAATAGTAGAAATTCGCGAGGTTGGCGCCGACCCTGCTTTCCTTGACCTGGAAGTAGGCGGGCACCGACCTGATCGCGCCACAGCCGCTGGCGGCGCCGAGACTGGTCTGAACCGCGGCCGGAGGGTCGATCTTGCCGCCGAGGTAGTTGGTGCTTGCCTGCTCGGCCCTGATGTTGAAGGCGCCGGCTTCCATATAGGTAATGCTGCCCGCGATTCCGTTCGCGGCAAGGCTGGTCGCTGGTTCGGAAGGCTGCAGGGCGCCCAGGTCCAAGGCCGTCAGCTTGCAGCCCTGTTTGTCCAGATCGCCAAGGCTGAATCTGACGGTCTCGGCCTTAATCCCCGGCTCGTCCTTTTCCAGGCCGAAGTTCGGCGTCCACGTGCCGTCCACATTCAGCGGTCTGGCGATGACCGTGAATGCTTGACCCGCCGTGGTCAGTGCCGGAACGCTGCTGATCTGGAAAGCGGCCGGCGCGACGATGACATAGACGTTGGCGCCCTGCGCGCTATTGTCCGAGGTCTTCGCGGCGATGTTGAGCTTGCCGACGTCGGGATAGGTCATCGAAAAGGCCACGCTGCCGTTGTTATCGAAGGTGACCGGGAAATCGCGGGCGCTGCCGCTGCCGCCGCAGGTGTTGGAGATTGCGCCGGTGGCATTGAGGGCCTGGTACGACGGATCGGTGCTCGGGGCATCGGGGCTGCTGCTGACCTTGACCGGCTGGCCGCCCTTGCCCGGATTGATGTAGGTGCAGCTCAGCTGTATTGTTTTCTGTTGGCCCGCGAAGGCCGGCACGCAGGACGCCGTCGGCGGATCCGAAACCATGGCCTTGAGTGTCAAAGGCGTGGGCTTTGCCGAATACTGGTCCGTCGTCGTCAGACTCAGCCCGACCGACCCGTTGAACATCATGTTGCAGGAACTGGCGCCGCTCGCCGTGTTACGGCACTGGAGGGCATTGGCGACCGCCACACTGGACGTACCGACCGCGAGCGTTGCCGTACCCGGCGTGGACTGGCTGACGGTTGCATCGGTGCTGACTCCGCTAGAGCCGATGGCGATGCTCTTGCCGCCCGGCCGCAAGGTGACGTTGACGTTGCCGGTGTACAGGCTCGTACAGGCGGAATCGGCGCAGGCCTTGACGGTGACCGGTTCCGGCGTGCACGCGCTGGCGCTGCCGTCGTGCGTGATCAGGAAGTGGTCGATGGGTGTGGCGGACGGCGGAACCGCGCAGTGCGGTCCCTCGGCCGTGTTGACGGGGAAGCCGCTGTTGTTGGTGACGCAGTCGCACTGGCCGTTCGTGGTACCGCCGGTGCAATAAATCGTCTTGGTCACGCGGCCGGCCCAGTCGAGAGTGGCGGTCTTGACCGTGGCATTGCCGGTCACGATGGCCTTGGACGCCTGCAGATAAAGGTTGCCGGCGCTGACGTCGCCGTTCACCGAACTGCCGGACGCCAGGGTAAAGCTGGTCCTGGCAGTCACGTTGCCCCTGATGACGACCGGCGAGTCGGTGTCGATGATATTCCCGCTCACGGCGCCGTTGATGGTGCAGTGGGAGCCGATCGAGATGTTGCCGCTCGCGCTGACGTTGCCGGTAATGTTCAAGGTCGAGCCGGAACCCAGGTTCATGGTGACGGCACTGATGTTGGCCGTGATCGACTGCGCCTGGGCGCCGATCGTGAAGGTTCCACCGCTGATGAGGTTGCCGCCCGTGATCGCCAGGTTGCTCGGCTTGATATTGCCGATATTCAGGTTGCCAGTCACGTTCAGGGTCGCCGAGCCGCTCATCGCCAGGCTCTGGTTGTAGTCGAAGTTGACGCCGCTGCTGTTGACAACCACCGTGTAGCCATCGGCGATCGTCATCGTATCGCTGTCGGTGGTCAGCGGGAAGCCATTGCAAGTATAGGTTTTGCCGGAAAGAGAGCAATTTCCCGCGGCGCTACCGTTGAAGACGAGGTCGGCCGCGGCGGCAGTCGTGCCCGCAAGGCAGCCGCATACCAGGGCGCACCAAGCGCACAGATGCGCCAGTGCCGCGAGTCCACCCTGGCGTCCATGCCTGAACATCGAGAAGAAGCTGTCCGTGAATCTGTTCAATTATTTAATTAATAGCCGGAAACAATACACCCGCGAGTGTGCATGAGTTGGCCACTAATCGCAAAATCATTTTTGGCTGCAGCCGCGATCGGAGAAAATGCCCGTCCGCCATGAGGTGTACTTACAACAGGAAAGAGTCAGTTCTGTAAAGAATGTTCGGAATATTTTTCCTTAGTGAAAAAATGGTATCGGCTTTTAACGACAGTTGAATATAATCAAGGGCTAGCGAAACCACTCAAAAGTCACCTCATCATTGCTCCGCATGCGTTTTTTTAGGAAAAAAAAGAAACAAGGCGCCTGGCTGGCAATGGTGTTGCAACGCGACGGCATCGTCGCGGCCAGCGTGCGACGCGGCGACGGCAAGCCGGCGGTGACCTTGGCCAGCCACTATCCGGGCCAGGCGAATGCCGAAGCGCTCGAAAAGGCGGGCAAGGATCTGCATGCGGCGAATTATCGCTGCACCACGGTGCTGGGCGGCGGGGACTACCAGATCATGGCGGTCGAGGCGCCCAATGTGCCGCCCGAGGAGCGCAAGGCCGCGATGCGCTTCCGCCTGAAGGACATCCTCGATTTCCCGGTCGCCGAAGCGAGCTTCGACCTGGTCGAGATCCCGCTCGATCCGAATGCCGCCGTGCGTCCCCGGCAAAGCGTGTTCGCAGTGGCGTCGCGCAACGGCACGATCAGGGCGCGCCAGGACCTGTTCCAGCAAGCGAAGGTCGAACTCGGCACCATCGATATCCCCGAAATGGCCCAGCGTAACCTGTCGAGCATGCTCGAGACCGACGGCCGCGGCATCGCCATGCTGTCCTTCGGCGAGGATGGCGGCCTGCTGACCGTCTCCTGCCGCGGCGAGCTGTATCTGTCGCGCCGCATCGATGCGACCCTGGCCCAGCTGCTCGACGCCGACCATGATCGCAAGCACCAGGCCTTCGACAAGATCACGCTCGAGCTGCAGCGTTCGCTCGACCACTTCGAACGCCAGTTCTCCTTCATCGGCGTGGCCAAGCTGGTGCTGGCGCCCAGCGGCGCGCAAGGCCTGCAGGAATACCTGTCGGGCAATCTCTACACCCGCGTCGAAACCCTCGACCTGGCCATGCTGCTCGATCTCGCGCGCGTTCCCGAGCTGCTCGGCGCGGCGGCCCAGCAGCGCTTCTTTGTCGCGATCGGCGCCGCGCTGCGCGAGGAAGGGGCGGCGGCATGAGCCAGCAGATCAACCTGTTCAACCCGGCCTTCCAGCGCCAGGCCACGATGTTCTCGGCGCGCGCGATGGGTATCGCCGCCGGCGCGCTGGTGGTCGGCCTGGCCGCGATGGGCGCCTGGTCCGAGCTGCGCCTGGCGCAACTGCAGGGCGAGGCGAACACCGTCGCGCGCCGGCTGGAGGTCGCGCAGAAGCGGCTGGCCAGCGTGTCGGCCGAATTCACGCCGCGCCAGAGCGATCCGGCGCTGGCGGCCCAGATGCTCGAGGCCGGGCAGCAGCGCGCGGCGCTGCAGCATGTGGCCCAGGTGATCGACCGCGGCGAACTGGGAAACACCCAGGGCTATGCCGAATACTTCCGCGCGCTGGCGCGCCAGAGCCGCGAGGGCCTGTGGCTGACCGCCGTCAGCGTCGGCGGCGCCGGCCGCGAGATCGGCGTGCAGGGCCGGGCGCTCGATCCGGCCATGGTGCCGGGCTTCCTGGGCCGCCTGCGCAACGAGCCCGTCCTGCAGGGCAAGGCGGTCGGCAGCATGCAGATCGGCGAAGCGCCGGCGCTCAAGCAGGCCGGCGCGGATGACAAGGAAAGCAGCGTCCCGGCGCCCTACGTCGAATTCAGCCTGCAATCGGCGGCGGCAGGCGACAAGGGTGACAGGAACGACAGGGGAGGGCGGCCATGAAGCAGCGCTGGTCGCAGCTCGCCGCGCGCATCGACGCGCTCAGCCAGCGTGAGCGCCTGCTGGTGTTCGCCGCCGTGCTGGCGGTGCTGGCCTTCCTCGGCCAGCAGGTCCTGCTCGCCCCTTTGCAGCGCAAGCAGGACCTGCTGAAGAACCAGATTTCCCTGCAGCGCGCCAGCCTGGCCGAGACCGAGAGCGCGATCGAGCGCAAGGTTGCCGAAGCCGAGGCCGACCCCGACCAGGCGCTGCGCACCCGACTGGCGGCGGCGCGCGCCGACACCGCGCGCATGAGCGAGCAGATGCGCGCCATGCAGAACGGCCTGGTGCCGCCCGAGCGCATCGCGCCGCTGCTGGAATCGATCTTGCGCGCGAACGGCCGCCTGAAGCTGGTGTCGATGCAGACCCTGCCGGTCGGCTCGCTGAACGAACTGGGCGCGGATTCCGCCGACAAGGCCACCCCCGCCGCACCCGCCGCGGCGAAGCAGCCGGACCTGCTGTTCCGTCACGGCGTCGAACTGACGGTGCGCGGCAGCTATCTCGACATGGTCGACTACATGACGGCGCTCGAAGCGCTGCCGACCCAGCTGTTCTGGGGCAAGGCCCAGCTCCAGGTCGAGCAGTATCCGACCGTGCGCCTGACCCTGACCCTGTACACCCTGAGCCTGGACCCGAATTGGATGAAGCTGTGAGGACGAGCATGAAGCGAGCCACCCCCCTGTCCGCGACCGCGGCCCTGGCCGCGCTGCTGGCGCTGGCCGGCGCCGCCTGCGCCGCCAACGCCGCTGCGGCCGCGATTCCGGAAACGGCCCAGCGCCTGCCTGACCCGACCCGTCCGCCGGCCGCGGCGCTGCAGGCGCCCCTCGGTACCGGCACGGCCGCGGCCGACGTCCTGCCGCAGCTGCAGTCGGTGATGCTCGGCGCCACCGGCAGCCACCGCATCGCCGTGATCGACGGCCAGAGCGTGCGCGTGGGCGAGAGCTTCCGTGGTGCGCGCGTGGTCCGCATCGCCGACAGCGAGGTCGAACTGCAGCGCGGCCGCGAACGCCAGGTGCTGCACCTGTACGTGCAGGACAGCGCGGGCGGCATGACCCGCGTGCCGGCCGGCGCAGCGCACCGCAGCGGAGGCCGACAATGAAGCCGATGAACAAACCCTTCGCAGCCTTGCTGGCGGCAATGCTGGCGCTGGCCGGTTGCCAGACCCCGCCCGCCAGCACGACCTACGACGCCATCAAGAATGAAGTGGCGCGCGATGCCGCCAAACGCCCGGCGGCGGCGGCCGTCGACGACGCGGTCGCCAACGCGCTGCTGCCGCCGGCATCCAGCCTCGCTACCCAGCTGCCGAAGGCACGCCCGGCGCTCGAAGAGCGCTTCAACGTCTCCTTCAATAACGTTCCGGCCCAGCAGTTCTTCCGCTCGATCGTCGCCGGCACCCGCTACAACATCCTGGTGCATCCGGACGTCAGCGGCTCGATCACCGTCAACCTGAAGGACGTGACCCTGCAGGAGACCCTGGACGCGGTGCGCGAAGTCTACGGCTACGACTACAAGATCGAAGGCACCCGCATTTCGGTCAAGCCGCTGACCATGCAGACCAAGATGTTCCGTGTGAACTACCTGGTCGGCAGCCGCCGCGGCGTGTCGAACCTGCGCGTGTCCTCGACCTCGGTGGCGAATGCGGTCAACAACCAGAACGGCAACGGCAACCAGAACAACGGCAACAACCAGAACAACAACCAGAACCAGAACAACCCGAACAACCCCAACGGCCAGAACCAGAACCAGGTCGAGAGCACCGACGTCAGCACCACCTCGAACAACGACTTCTGGACCGACCTGAAGGCGGCCATCGAAGCCATCGTCGGCTCGAAGGAGGGGGGGCGCAGCATCGTCGTCAGTCCGCAGTCGGGCGTGGTGGTGATCCGCGCCATGCCGGACGAACTGCGCAACGTCGACGCCTACCTGAAGGCGACCCAGCTTGCGGTCGACCGCCAGGTGATCCTGGAAGCGAAGATCCTCGAGGTCGAGCTGAACGACAGCTTCCAGAGCGGCGTGAACTGGGCGTCCTTCGCCTCGCTCAGGAGCGGCCATGACAACCGCGTCTCGGGTGGCCTGGTGGCGCCGGGTTCGACCCTGACCCCGCTGCCCTTCAACGGCGGCCAGCCTGGCGTCATCAGCGACCCGAGCACCGGGCTGTCGGCCAGTACCGGCTTCTCGCTGTCGAATGCGGTCGGCGCCGCCGGCTCGATGTTCGGGCTGGCGGTCCAGACCAGCAATTTCGCGGCCCTGATCTCCTTCCTCGAGACTCAGGGCACGGTGCACGTGCTGTCGAGCCCACGGGTGGCGGCGGTCAACAACCAGAAGGCGGTGCTGAAGATCGGTACCGACGAGTTCTACGTGACCGGCGTGAGCACCACCACCAACGCCAACGCGTCCGGCAATACCACCACCTCGCCGAACGTGACCCTGCAGGCCTTCTTCTCGGGCGTGGTGCTGGATGTGACCCCGCAGATCGACGACCGCGGCAACATCCTGCTGCACGTGCACCCGTCGGTGAGCCAGGTCTCGACCGTGAACAAGGCGGTGAGCCTCGGCACGGCCGGCAACCTGAACCTGCCGCTGGCGGCATCGGCCACCTCGGAGCTGGACAGCATCGTGCGCGGCTCGAACGGCCAGGTGGTGGCGATCGGCGGCCTGATGCGCCAGTCCTCGACCTCCGACAATTCGCAGGTGCCGGTGGCCGGCAACGTGCCGGTGCTGGGCAACCTGTTCGGCGCCAAGAAGCGCGTCAACCAGAAGCGCGAGCTGGTGGTGCTGATCAAGCCGACCATTGTCGAAGGCATCAACAACTGGAACGACGACCTGCTCGACACCGGCCGCCGCATCGAGCAGCTCGATCCGCGCACCCGAGGGATGCGCTGATGTACAGCGCCCACTTCGGCCTGCGCGAGCCGCCCTTCGGGATCACCCCGGACACCAGCTTCTTTTTCGGCAGCCCGGGTTCGCAGGAAGCGCTGAACACCCTGCTGGTGGCGGCGCGCAACGGGGAAGGCTTCATCAAGATCACCGGCGAAGTGGGCACCGGCAAGACCCTGCTGTGCCGCAAGTTCATGGCGACCCTGGGCGACAGCTTCGTCACCGCCTACATTCCGAACCCCTACCTGGAGCCGCGCACCCTGATGCTGGCCCTGGCCGACGAGCTCGAGATCGCCCTCGACAAGGACGTCGACCAGCACCGGCTGCTGAAGTCCATCATGGATCGCCTGCTGGCGCTGGCCGGGCAGGGCAGGCGTGTGCTGTTGTGCCTCGACGAGGCGCAGGCGATCCCGGTCGAGAGCCTGGAAGCGCTGCGCCTGCTGACCAACCTCGAAACGGAAAAGCGCAAGCTGCTGCAGATCGTGCTGTTCGGCCAGCCCGAGCTGAACCGCAAGCTGGAACTGGAATCGATCCGCCAGCTGGCCCAGCGCATCACCTTCCACTATCACCTCGGGCCGCTGAGCCGCGACGACCTCGATTTCTACGTCGCCCACCGCCTGCGCGTGGCCGGCTTTGCCGGCGCCCGCCTGTTCTCCAGCGGCGCGATCGCCAGCCTGTACAAGGCCAGCGGCGGCGTGCCGCGCCTGGTCAACGTGCTGGCGCATAAATCGCTGATGCTGTGCTACGGCGAGGGCGGCCACAGCATCACGCGCGCCCACGTGAACGCGGCGGCGAAGGATACCCTGGCGACCAGTGCGAAGCGTCGCCGCTTCCTGCCCTGGGCCGCGATCGGCGCCGTGCTGGCCGGCGCCGCCGCCAGCGTCGGCTGGGCAATCACACGTTGACGAGCCTGCGATGAGCCTGATTAACAAGATGCTCCAGGACCTCGACTCGCGCGCCACGCCGGGCGCCGAGTCCTTGCCGTCCCAGATCCGGCCGGTGGCGCGCGAGCGTGAACGGCTGGGCGAGCGCGCCGATGGCCGGACCCTCAGGCTGGCCATAGTTGGTACCGGCGCGGCCGTGCTCATCGCCCTGGCTTCCTGGTATGGCTGGACGCAGGTCCAGGCGAATCGCGGCGGCGCGAAGCCGGTAGTCGTGGCTGCGGCACCGGCGCAGATCAAGCCGGCGCCTGCCGCGCCTGCGCCGGCGCCCGCCGTGGCCGTCCACCACGACGACAGGTTCGAGGCCCCGCCGGCCGGCCGCGTGCATCCGAAGAGCGTGGACGGTTATGCGCCGGACAGTGACGAAGCCCGCGCCGCACGCCAGGCCATCATGGCGGAGCTGCAGGCGCGCATGGCGGCAAGTACGCCCGGCCCGCTGGCCCGTGCCCGCGCGGCCACGCACGTAGCGAAGCCGAAGGAGAACGACAAGGCCGCGGCCACGGCCGAAGCGCGCCAGGAACGCAAGGCCGCAGCGCCGTCGCGGGCTGCCGATATCGCCGCCGACACCGCCAGGGACAAGCGCAGCGCCGGCCAGGGCCGCCAGGAATCGGGCGCCCAGCGCGCCGAGGGCGAATACCGCCACGCCCTCAACGCGCTGCAGGATGGCCGGATGACGGAAGCCGTCGCCGCGCTCGAGCAGGCGCTGAAGCTGGATCCGAACCACGACGCGGCGCGCCAGACCCTGGTCGGCCTGCTGATCGAAGCAAGGCGCACCGACGAAGCGATCCGCCACCTGCAGGCAGGCCTGATCCTTGACCCGCGCCAGCCGGCGCTGGCGATGCTGCTGGCGCGCCTGCAGATCGAACGCGGCGCTTCCGGCATCGACACGCTCACGCGCACCTTGCCCTACGCCGGCAGCAACGCCGACTACCATGCCTTCCTGGCCGGCGCCCTGCAGCGCGAGCAGCGCTACCGCGAGGCCGCCGAGCAGTACCAGGCCGCGCTGCGCACCGCGCCCGCGAATGGTGTGTGGTGGATGGGACTGGGGATGTCGCTGCAGGCGGACAAGCGCAATGCGGAGGCGCTCGAAGCCTTCCAGCGTGCGCGTGCGAGCGGCAGCTTGTCGGCGGAGCTGCAGGCGTTCGTGGAGCGGCGGCTGCAGCAGTTGGGGCGCTGATCGAAGTCCGTAACATTAGAATGTCGTCCCGCGAAGGCGGGGATGACTTTAAATTCGCGGCATGAGGTTCTAATTTCGCGGGAACGACGGTTCATACCTTCGCCAACCGCTCCAGCGCCACCTGCAAAGTCTCATCCTGCTTCGCAAAGCAGAACCGCACGATCCCCGACTCCTTGCCCTGGCTGTAGAAAGCCGATACCGGAATCGCCGCCACCTTGATCTCGCGCGTCAGCCACTGCGCGAACTCCGATTCTCCCAGGTCCGAAATGCCGTCGTACTTCACGCACTGGAAATAGGTGCCGTCGGCCGGCAGCAAGGTGAAGCGGGTATTCGCCAGGCCTGCGCGGAACAGGTCGCGCTTCTTCTGGTAGAAGGCGGGCAGCTCCAGGTAGGGCCCGGGGTCGCGCATATAGCCGGCCAGGCCGTGCTGCATCGGCGTGTTGACGGTGAAGACGTTGTACTGGTGGACCTTGCGGAACTCGGCCATGAGGCTGGCCGGCGCCGCCACGTAGCCGACCTTCCAGCCGGTCACGTGATAGGTCTTGCCGAAGCTCGAGACGACGAAGGCGCGCTCCGCCAGCCTTGGATCGCGGCTGACCGATTCGTGCTGCTGGCCGTCGAAGACCATGTGCTCGTAGACTTCGTCCGACAGGATCAGGATGTCGGTGCCGTCGACGATGTCGGCGAGGGCGTCCAGGTCGCTCTTGCGCAGGATCGAGCCGGTCGGGTTGTGCGGGCTGTTGATGACGATCATCCGGGTGCGCGGCGTCACCGCGGCGGCGATCTCGTCCCAGGGCACGCTGTAGCCCGTCTCGCCCACACGCATCGACACCGTCACCGGCACGCCGCCGGCCAGTTGCACGGCCGGCAGGTAGCTGTCGTAGGCCGGTTCGATGATGATGACTTCCTCGCCCGGATGCACGGCGCAAAGGATGGCGGTGGTCAGGGCCTGGGTGGCGCCGGCGGTGACGGTGATCTCGGTGGCGGCATCGTAGGCGTGGCCGTACAGGGCCTGGATCTTGGCGGCGATGGTTTCGCGCAGCAGCGGCACGCCGGACATCGGCGGATACTGGTTCAGGCCGGCGCGCATGGCCTCGTCGACCAGGCCGAGCAGGCGCGGGTCGCAGCCGAAGTCGGGAAAGCCCTGGCCGAGGTTGACCGCGCCATGCTCGTTGGCGAGCGCGGACATGAGGGTGAAGACGGTGGTGCCGACGGCCGGCAGGCGCGATCGAAGAACGGGAGTAGACATGGCGGTTCTCACATAGCAGAGTCGAGTTTGATCCAGGCGTCCGGCGTCATGATCCGGTACAGGCCTTCGCGTGCCGTCTTCCTGGCCAGCTTGAGCAAGGCCTTGTCCTTGGTGATCAGGATGGCGGCGGCGGCGTCGCGGGCGATTTCGAGGAATTTCTGGTCGTCGCGGTCGGTGCAGACGGGCAGGCGGATCGCGCGGCTGTCCGGCGCCACCACGCGGATCAGGGCGTCGAAGCGGGCCGCCGCATCCGGGCGCGTGCTGTCGTCGAGCGGGAGGTGAGGGTAGTGCAGGACGTGCAGGTATTCGTCGCGGCAATCGGCGCGGGTCACTGCCTGGACCGCCCCGCTCTCGAGCGCGGCCAGCAGGCCGGCCCAGCGCGGGTCGCGGAAAACGAAGAGGTCGAGGCAGACATTGGTATCGATGACGATGGGTTGGGCTGAAGCGGGTATCATGTCGGCAATTTTACTTGTTGTACGCATTTCTCACCCATGCTGATCGTTCTTTCGCCCGCCAAATCGCTCGACCTCGACACGCCGCCCACCACGGACCGCAGGACCACCCCGCAATTCATCGACCGCGCCGCGGAGCTGATCCGCGTGCTGAAGGAGTTTTCGCCGGCCGAGGTCGGCGCCCTGATGAGCATCTCCGACCCGCTGGCGGTGCTGAACGTGACCCGCTACGCCAGCTGGCATCCCGACCATGGCGAGGCCCGCCAGGCCGTGATGTCCTTCGACGGCGACGTCTACACCGGCCTGGACGCGCGCAGCCTCGACGCCGGCGCGCTGGGCTACGTGCAGGACCACGTGCGCATCCTGTCCGGCCTGTACGGCGTCCTGCGCCCGCTCGACCAGATGCATCCCTACCGCCTGGAGATGGGCACCAGACTGGCCAACCGGCGCGGCAAGGACCTGTACGCCTTCTGGGGCGAGCTTGTCACGGGCGCGCTGAACGAGGCGCTGGCGGCGAACGGCGCCAGCGCGCTGGTGAACCTGGCGTCGGAAGAGTACTTCAAGTCGGTCAAGCCCAAACTCTTGAGCGTGCCGCTGGTCGTGCCCGTGTTCGAGGACTGGAAGAACGGCAGGTACAAGATCATCTCCTTCTTCGCCAAGCGGGCGCGGGGGATGATGGCGCGTTATGCGGCGCAGCAGCGGATTACCGATCCGCAGGCGTTGAAGGCCTTCGATATCGATGGTTATGCGTTCGACGAGAGCGTGTCGACGGAAAAGAAGTGGGTGTTCCGGCGGCGGATCGAGGGCTGAAGCGCGCGGGACGCGCGGATCAACGGCGGACAGGCGCCCCGAAACCTCATCCCCGCGAAGGCGGGGATCCAAGTTTGCCAGCGTTTCGACTGCACACGCAGAACTTGGCGGGAACGAGGGGCACGGCAAAACGCCCGCATCGAGCGGGCGTTTGTCATTTACTGCACAGCATCCTTCGGCGCCGGCTGCGGCCCCGACTTGGCCCAGAACTTCCACCACGGCGCATCGCCGCTGCCCTTGCCACCCAGGAAGTGGCTGTTCGGGTAGTTGGCCTGGAACACGCGCTGGGTGTCGTCGCGCAGGTCGAACATGCCCAGCTTGTCGTAGCTGCGGATCATGATGAACAGCGCTTCCTCGCGCGCCGGCGAGGTCGGGAAATTGGTGACGGCTTCCTGGGCGCGGTTCAGCGAGGCCAGGTAGGCGCCGCGGCGGTAGTAGTAGTTCGCCACGTGGACTTCGTAGGAAGCCATCGCGTTGATCAGGTAGTTCATGCGCTGGATCGAGTCCGGCGCGTATTTGCTGTTCGGGAACTTGTCGACCAGTTCCTTGAAGGCGGCGAAGGCTTCGCGGGTCGCCTTCGGATCGCGTTCGGTCGGATCCTGGGCATAGATGAAGCTCATGAAGCCGATCTGGTCGTTGAAGTTGATCAGGCCGCGCAAGTAATACATATAGTCGACCTGGGGATGATTCGGGTGCAGCTTGATGAAGCGTTCCACCGCAGCCAGCGCCTCGGCCTGGTCCTGGGCTTTATAGTGCGCGTAGGCGATTTCCATCTGCGCCTGGGTCGCATAGGTGCCGAACGGATAGTTGGTTTCCAGCTTTTCGAAGAGCTTGATGGCGGCTTCGTAGTGGGCGCCATCCATTTCTTCACGCGCCTCAGCGTATAATTTCGATGCTGACACGTTCTTGCTTTCGTCGGACTTTCCCGGCAACAAGCCGCAAGCTGACAAACTGAGCAGAGCACCCGTCACAACCAATACAGACAATTTTTTTTGCATAGCTTTTTGCAAGAAAGTTTTTACCGAGATACAACGAACGGCTGATTATAGCCGATGGGAACAACGTGATATTAAATGCTGCGCCGAATTCGGCGGAAATGCCTCTCGACCCCGATTTGGACGACGACCTGGACGCCGAGTTCGCACCTCAACCCGGCCTGGCGCCGAGTGGTGTCGACTTCTCGCCGATTACCCTGACCCTGGACCCGTCGCACTGCGGCCAGCGCCTCGACAAAGTCGTGGCCGGCCTGGTGCCGCAGTTCTCGCGCAGCCGCCTGCAGCAATGGTTCGACGAAGGCCACGTCACCGTCGACGGCAAGCCGGCCAAGGGCAAGGGCACCGCCTACGGTGACGAGACCGTGCTGGTCGTACCCCAGCCGGCGCCGGAAGACACGGCCTATACGCCGGAAGCGATGGCGCTGAACATCGTCTATGAAGACGAGTCCATCCTCGTGATCAACAAGCCGGCCGGCCTGGTCGTGCACCCGGGTTCGGGCAACTGGTCGGGCACGCTCCTCAACGGCCTGCTGCACTACTGTCCGCAACTGGTCTCGGTGCCGCGTGCCGGCATCGTGCACCGGCTCGACAAGGATACCAGCGGCCTGATGGTGGTCGGCAAGACCCTCGAAGCCCAGACCGACCTGGTGCGCCAGCTGGCGGCCCGCACCGTCAAGCGCGAATACTTTGCCCTCGTGTGGGGCACGCCGCGCCTGTCCGGCACCATCGATTCGCCGATCAGCCGCCACCCGACCGAGCGCACCAAGATGGCGGTGTCGAATGCGCCGATGGCCAAGCCGGCCATCACGCATTACGAGCTGCTGGCGAAGGGCGAGCTGGACCGCCGTCCGGTGAGCCTGGTGCAGTGCCGCCTCGAAACCGGCCGCACCCACCAGATCCGCGTGCACATGCAGTCGCTGGGCTACAGCCTGGTCGGGGACACCGTGTACGGCAAATCCCACCTGCTGTCCTTCTTCCACCGCCAGGCCCTGCAGGCGCGCCGCCTGGGCCTGACCCACCCCGCCACCGGCGAACACATGGAGTGGGTGGTGCCGCTCGCCGCCGACTTCGCGGAACTGCTGGAACGTGCCGGCATCGAAGAGCCGGAAGCGGCCTGATGCCGGGGCTGCATCCCGGGCACCTGGTCCGGCCGGACTGGCCGGACCTGCCCGCCAACATCGATGCGCTGGCGACCACCCGCCTGGGCGGCGTCAGTGCGGCGCCCTTCGATGACGGCAATGGCGGCGGCGGCCTCAACCTCGGCCTGCACGTGAAGGACGATCCCGACGCCGTCGCCGAAAACCGTGGGCGCCTGCAGGACCTGCTGCCGGGCCGTCCGGCCTGGATCGCGCAGGTCCACGGCGCCGACGTGGTCGATGCCTCAACCGTCCAGCCCGGCGGACCGGTGCGCACCGGCGACGCCAGCATCGCCACCCAAGCGGGCGTGGTGTGCGCGATCCTGACCGCCGATTGCCTGCCGGTGCTGTTCGCCGACCTCGACGGCAAGGTGGTGGGCGCGGCGCATGCCGGCTGGCGCGGACTGGCCGGCGGCGTGCTGGGCGCAACGGTGGCCGCGATGCGCACGCAAGGCGCCGGCGAGATCACGGCCTGGCTCGGCCCGGCGATCGGACCGGCGGCTTTCGAAGTCGGTCCCGACGTGCTGGATGCCTTCCGCGCCGCGCTGCCGGACGGTGCCGCCGAAGAGGGTTTCCAGCCGTATCCCGGACGCGAAGGCAAGTATCTGGCGAACATGCCGCTGCTGGCGCGCCGGCTGCTGGCGCGCGACGGCGTGACCCGCATGCACGGCGGCGACCGCTGCACTTTCACGGAACGCGATCGTTTCTACTCCTACCGGCGCGACGGCGCGGGCAGTGGGCGTCAAGCGAGTTTGATTTACATTAAGTAAGAGGCGTGTCGGGACGCTTAGAGTGCTGAGCTTCCCGCTTGCGCGCACGGCCACGCCGCCACGCTCCCGTTAAATATAAAACGAGAGATAATGGCAACATGCCGTAAAACAGGAAGGTCATGATGCCGGCAACCACGGAAGGCTCGGTGGCCGCCATCAGGGTCACGACATACATCCATCCGATGGCGACGATCCACATAAGACTTTCCTTTGTTGCACGCTCGAATACCCGATTCTAAACAATGGACGCCGATATGAATATGCCCGAAGCGACCGCGCAGCCTGGCGCTGCATGGATGCAATCCTGGATGAAGTTCGCCGATCCCTCGGCGTTTGGCGGTGGCATGGCCCAGCACGCTGCGCCGGTAATGCGCATGCTGGGCGATTTCGGCGCCGGCCTGCCCCAGGCCAGGCTCGAAGCCCTGCGCAACGACTACCTGCAGAAGGCGATGCGCCTGTGGCAGGACGTCATGAGCGGCAAGACGCCGGAGTTCAAGGACAGGCGCTTTTCGGCGCCCGAGTGGACGTCGAACCCGATGTCGGCCTTCAGCGCCGCGTCCTACCTCCTGAATTCGGAATTCCTGATGGCGATGGCCGAGGCGGTCGAAGCCCCGCCGCGCGACAAGCACAAGATCCGCTTTGCCGTGCAGCAGATCGTCGAAGCCCTGTCGCCGGCCAATTTCCTGGCGACGAATCCGGAAGCCCAGCAGAAACTGATCGAGACCAAGGGCGAGAGCCTGACCAAGGGTCTGCAGAACATGCTGGCCGATATGCAGAGGGGCCGGATCTCGCAATCCGACGAGTCGGCCTTCGAGGTCGGCCGCAACGTCGGCGTGACGCCCGGCACGGTGGTCTTCGAGAACGAGCTGTTCCAGCTGATCCAGTACACCCCGGCGACCCCGGCCGTACACGAGGTGCCGCTGCTGATGGTGCCGCCCTGCATCAACAAGTTCTACATCCTCGACCTGCAGCCGGAGAACTCGCTGGTGCGCTATCTGGTAGAGCAGGGAAATACCGTCTTCATGATGTCCTGGCGTAATCCGGACCAGGCTATGGGCAACAAGACCTGGGACGACTTCGTCGACCAGGGCGCGGTCAAGGCCATCGGCGTCGCCCGCGAGATCGCCGGCAAGGAAAAGGTGAACGTGTTCGGCTTCTGCGTTGGCGGCACCATCGCCGCCAGCGCGCTGGCGGTCGAGGCGGGGCGCGGGCGCCAGCCGGCGGCCAGCCTGTCGCTGTTCACGACCCTGCTCGACTTTGCCGACAATGGCGTGCTGGACGTCTTCGTCGACCAGACCCAGGTCGCGCTACGCGAACAGCAGCTGGCGAAGGGCGGCCTGATGCCGGGACGCGACCTGGCGACGACCTTCTCCTCGCTGCGTCCGAACGACCTGGTGTGGAACTATGTCCAGCAGAACTACCTGAAGGGCAAGACCCCGCCGGCCTTCGACCTGCTGTACTGGAACGCCGACAGCACCAACCTGCCGGGCCCGATGTTCTGCTGGTACCTGCGCAACACCTACCTGGAGAACAAGCTGAAGGTGCCGGGCGCGCTGACCGTGGCCGGCGTCCAGGTCGACCTCGGCAAGATCGACTGCCCGGTGTTCGTGTACGGTTCGAAGGAAGACCACATCGTGCCCTGGGAGGCGGCATTCGCCTCGATGAACCTGCTGAACCCGAAAAAGCCGAAGGCCAACCGCTACGTGCTGGGCGCGTCCGGCCACATCGCCGGCGTGATCAATCCGGCGTCGAAGGGCAAGCGCAGCCACTGGGTGAACCAGGCGAACGGCCGCAACCGGCCCAAGAGCGCGGCCGACTGGTTCGCCGGCGCGACGGAAGTGAAGGGCAGCTGGTGGCCGGAATGGGCGAAATTCCTGGCCGAGAATGGCGGCAAGGACGTCCCGCCGCCGGCCAAGCCGGGCAATGAACGCTACCAGCCGATCGAGCCGGCGCCCGGCCGCTACGTGAAGGCGCGTGCCGACTGAGTTCATTATAGACAGGCAACTTGCTTTAAAAATACGTGAGTTGCCTGTTGAATAATTGCTGCGCCTGCGATCACAACGTGGTATTTTAGAGAATATCCTCTTGGAATCGGAGACGCCCGCGGCTCGGCTAGCCGGTCCGCGGACCGCATAACAGAGCGCCGCGGCGCAATATTTGGAACCTGAGATGAGCAGTGGAAAAAAGAGTAGCGAACGCCTGATCAAGAAGTACCCGAACCGTCGTCTGTACGACACCCAGACCAGCTCCTACATCACCCTGTCCGACGTCAAGCAGCTCGTGCTGGACGCCGACGAGTTCACGGTGGTCGACGCCAAGACCAACGAAGACCTGACCCGCAGCATCCTCCTGCAGATCATCCTGGAAGAAGAAGCACACGGCGCGCCAATGTTCTCGAGCGCCGTGCTGTCGCAGATCATCCGCTACTACGGCCATGCGATGCAGGGCATGATGGGCTCCTACCTGGAAAAGAACGTCCAGGCATTCACCGACATCCAGAACAAGTTCGTCGGCTCGGCCGCCGGCGCCCTCGAGGGCAAACCCTTCTCGACCGAGATGTGGACCCAGTTCATGAACATCCAGGGCCCGATGATGCAGGGCATGATGAACAACTACATCGACCAGAGCAAGAACCTGTTCCTGCAGATGCAGGAGCAGATGCAGAGCCAGAGCAAGGCGATGTTCGGGACTTTTCCGTTTGGGGTGCCGACGGATACAAAGAAGTAAGTGTTTCGACGGGCCCGCACTGCGGGTCCCATCGTCCCGCGCCTCAAAACCGTCATTCCTCGCTCTCAAAACCGTCATTCCCGCGCAGGCGGGAATCCAGGTTTGTTGAGCAGACGATACACCGGCAGAACTTGGGTCCCCGCCTGCGCGGGGAGTCGTTTCCGGCGGTGCCGGGAACGACGTGCGAAAGTCTCTGTCCCATTTTCACCCCTCGGTTTTCCTGAATCCCCGCTTCCTGTACAATCGCGGATTGCCCAGAATTTTCCGTCGCAATCCACATGCCTGAACTCCGCCGCAATCCGCTTTCCGCCTCCCAAGATTCCGTAGCCACCGTCGCCGAGGCCCCGGCTTCGAATCCGGTCGTGATTCCTCCGGCCGCGCCCGGCGTTGCCGCGCCCAAGGTCGGCTTCGTCTCGCTCGGCTGCCCGAAGGCCCTGGTCGACTCCGAGCAGATCCTGACCCAGCTGCGCGCGGAAGGTTACGAGACCGCCAATTCCTATGCCGGCGCCGACCTGGTGATCGTCAATACCTGCGGCTTCATCGACGCCGCCGTCCAGGAATCGCTGGACGCCATCGGCGAAGCGCTGGCCGAGAACGGCAAAGTGATCGTCACCGGCTGCCTCGGCGCCAAGAAGGATGCGGCGGGCGACGACATCATCACCAAGGTGCACCCGAAGGTGCTGGCCGTGACCGGTCCGCACGCCGTCACCGAAGTGATGGAGTCGGTCCACCTGCATCTGCCGAAGCCGCACGACCCCTTCATCGACCTGGTGCCGGACCATGGCGTCAAGCTGACCCCGAAGCACTACGCCTACCTGAAGATCTCGGAAGGCTGCAACCACCGCTGCAGCTTCTGCATCATCCCGTCGATGCGCGGCGACCTGGTCTCGCGTCCGATCCACGAGGTGCTGCAGGAAGCCGAAAACCTGTTCAAGGCCGGCGTCAAGGAACTGCTGGTGATCTCGCAGGACACCAGCGCCTACGGCGTCGACGTGAAATTCCGCACCGGCTTCTGGAACGGCCGCCCGATCAAGACCCACATGACCCAGCTGGCCGAGGCCCTGGGCGAGATGGCGAAGCAGTACGGCGCCTGGGTGCGGATGCACTACGTCTACCCGTATCCGCACGTCGACCAGGTGATCCCGCTGATGGGCGAGAACCTCGTGCCTTACCTGGACATCCCGTTGCAGCACGCGCATCCGGACGTCCTGAAGCGCATGAAGCGTCCGGCCAGCGGCGAAAAGAACCTGGACCGCATCCTGGCCTGGCGCAAGATGAATCCGGACCTGGTGATCCGCTCGACCTTCATCGCCGGCTTCCCGGGCGAGACGGAAGAAGAATTCGAATACCTGCTGGACTTCCTGCGCGAGGCGCAGATCGACCGCCTGGGCTGCTTCGCCTACTCGCCGGTCGAAGGCGCGACCGCCAACGAACTGGCGAATCCGGTGCCGGAGGCGGTACGCGAAGAACGCCGCGCGCGCGTGATGCTGCTGCAGGAAGAGATCTCGCTGCAGCGCATGCAGGCCAAGGTCGGCAAGAAGATCCGCGTGCTGGTCGACGAAGTCGGACCGCGCGAAGCGATCGGCCGCTCGGCCGCCGACGCGCCGGAAATCGACGGCGTGGTGCACATCAAGCGCGCGCTGCAGCCGGGCAAGGCCAAGCCTGCCGTCGGCGAGTTCATCGAGGTTGTGGTGACCAAGGCCGATGCGCATGATCTTTGGGCGACTGTTGCCTGATCAGTTACGCTGTTAATACCCGCAGCATTTGCACCTCGTTCCCGCGCAGGCGGGAACCCAAGTTCGTATAGCCGTCGAAACGCATGCAAACCTGGGTTCCCGCCTTCGCGGGAACGACGTTTTCAAAGCTACTGTATTTTTCGATCGCGAGTCACGAGTCATGAACAAGAAGTCCCTGCAGACCACCCTGATCCACAGCGACTACCGCGCCCCTGAAGGCTTCGACGCCTTCCCCAGCGCCATCCACCACGCCTCCACCGTCCTGTTCAAGGACGTCGCCAGCATGCGCAGCGGCGACTGGAAGAACAAGAACGCCTACACCTACGGCCTGCACGGCACGCCGACCACCTTCACCCTCGAAGCCCGCCTGGCCGAGATCGAAGGCGGCTCGCACTGCCTGCTGGCGCCGTCCGGCCTGGCCGCGATCTCGATGGTCGACCTGGCCCTGCTGAAATCCGGCGACGACGTCCTGCTGCCCGAAAACGTCTACAACCCGAACCGCGAACTTGGGCGCTGGCTGAGCGCCGACTTCGGCATCACGGCGCGCTACTACGATCCGCTGGTCGGCGCCGGCATCGCGGAGCTGATCCAGCCGAACACGAAGCTGATCTGGACCGAGGCGCCCGGTTCGGTGTCGATGGAAGTGCCGGACCTGCGCGCGATCTGCGCAGTGGCGAAAGAGAAGGGCGTGCCGGTTGCGCTCGACAACACCTGGTCGGCGGGCCTGGGCCTGCGCGCCTTCGACCTCGGCGTCGACATCGTCATGCAGGCGCTGACCAAGTACCAGTCCGGCGGTTCGGATGTGCTGATGGGCGCCGTGGTCACCCGCGAGAAGGCGCTCATCGACCGCATCGCCCTGGCCCACATGCGCCTGGGGATGGGCGTCAGCGCCGACGACGCCTACCTGGTGATGCGCGGCCTGCCGACCATGAAGCTGCGCTTCGAAGCCCACGACGCGGCTGCGCGCAAGGTGGCGGCCTGGCTGAAGCAGCGTCCGGAAATCGCGAAGGTGCTGCACCCGGCCTTCGAGGATTGCCCCGGCCACGAATTCTTCCAGCGCGATTTCACCGGCGCCGGCGGCCTGTTCTCGGTGCTGTTCGATGCGCGCCATACGGAAGAGCAGACCGACCGCTTCGTCGATGCGCTGGAATTGTTCGGCATCGGCTACAGCTGGGGCGGGGCGAATAGCCTGGTGATGCCTTATCGGATCCAGGGGATGCGCCGGAATTGGGCGGATGCGGGCATTCTGGTGCGCTTCAATATCGGGTTGGAAGATACCGCGGATTTGATTGCGGATCTGGAGCAGGCGTTCGCCAGGCTGTAAGCGCCGAACCGTCGTTGCCGGCAATGCCGGGAACGACGAAAATGTCCGCTTAAGAGGGTGTTGACGAAATCAAACCAAATACGTCGGTCGGCAGCGTACCACGCGCGCTTCGGCGAGCTATGCCTCACGCAAGCTTTGCAATGATTGTTTCGGCAGCTTTTCGGCCGGTTTGTGCGGCACCGTTCATGTAGCCCTGAAACTCCCGGCTGCAATGTTCACCGGCAAAAAAAAGGTTTCCTATTGGCTCTGACTCGATTCCAGCAATAGTAGTCCACTGCCCGCATTTGTAACAAGAATATCCCCCGAGGGAAAAAAGATTCTTGTGCCAATCAGTTGCGATGCTTAATCCTGTAGTGACGTCCTTCAATCCGGGATACATTAATTCAGCATCGTTCAGAAAAATC
>Ga0308169_10001579_pt1 | contig 26069 bp, 25 predicted proteins | sample PhyBR1_2_FD_202139 | JGI IMG/M metagenome (GOLD analysis project Ga0308169, IMG submission 202139) | Phyllosphere microbial communities from UC Gill Tract Community Farm, Albany, California, United States - DLSLSB.R1 | ecosystem: Host-associated > Plants > Phyllosphere > Unclassified | place...
AATAGCTAGGCCGGGGCTTTATAAGCTTTTAAACCCCATCAACCATCAAAAAACATTAATCGGATAATCCACAAACACCCGCAGCTCATTACCGCTGACGTTGTACTCACTGGACTTCTGCGACACACGCAACACCGAACTGCGCAACCGCACGCTCAGGTCCTTGGCCGGGCCGCCCTGGACGACGTATTTGAACTGGTTGAAGATTTCGCGCTCGGTGCCGCCTTCGCTGGTGGAGGTGGTGATGTTATCGCCACGCACATAGGCCACATTATAGGTCAGGCCCGGGACGCCGAAGGTGGTGAAGTCCAGGCCGTAGCCCAACTGCCAACTGCGTTCGTCTTCGGCGTTGAAGTCCGACCAGTAGGAGTTGGCCAGGTAGATGGTATTGCCGCCATCGCCAACACGATTCTGATTCCGTTGGTAGCCACCGTAGGCGTAGCCGAGGTTGCTGTCCCCGGTGCTGCGCTGGTGGGCGAGGGTGAAGCTGTGGGGACCGGTGGCGAAGGTGGCCGCCAGGCTCCAGATCTTGTTGTCGTCGCCGGTGACGTTGTTTTCCCGCACGTAGCTGTTATCCAGCTTGGTGCGATAGCCGTTGAAGTCCAGGGTCAGGGATTGGTCCTTGGCCAGCGGGAATACGTAGTTGGCGTTCACGTATTGTTTCTTCAGCACCTCCTCGACGTCGGAGGCGTAGAGCGAAGCCTTGAACTGTTCGGTGAACTGGTAGCTGCCGCCCAGTACGTTGATCGACTTCAAGCCACCGCTGTCACGACCTTCGGCGCTTTTACGCGACTCGGCGGTGAAACGACCGGCGTTCAGTTCGAGCCCTTTGATTTCCTTGGAGGTGATCAGTGTGCCGGTGTAGCTTTCCGGCAGCAGGCGCCCGTTGTCATAACTCAATACGGGCAGGGCCGGCATCTGGTCGCCGTAGGCCAGCACGGTGTTGGAGACGCGGAACTTCACCGCGGCACCGAACTTGGACAGGTCATCGGCCGCGTTGCCGCTGTCGCCTTTCTTGAAGAAATCGATGCCTTGCGCACCGGTACGGCCTTTGCCGCCGTCCAGACGTAGCGCGTACAAGCCGAATGCATCCACACCCACACCCACCGTGCCTTGGGTGAAGCCGGACGAGAACGTACCGATGGCTGATTGGCCCCATTCGGCCTTGTCCTTGTTGCCGTCCTTGTAGTCGCGATTGATGTAGGCGTTGCGCAACAGCACTTTCAAGCTGCTGTCTTCAACGAAGCCCTTGGATTCAGCCTGGTCATTGGCCATGGCTTGTGTGGTGCTCAAGATCCCCAGTGCGATCAAACTGATGCGCTTGCTCAACATGATTATTTTCCTTGTACGGGTTGATTCGCACTGCAACCGGCAACCGGAATGGCGCTTTTGCGCTCTTTATTCGGACTCTTGCTCCTGAAAATAATGAAAAGGCCCGCCCACGATGATCGTGTCGGGCCCTTTTATTATTTAAGAGTCATGGCTGTTGGCCACAGGCGTGGGCGAATCCTAGTCGCGCCATGAACCCTGTGTCAATTTCGTGAATCATCTGGGATTAGGCGAAAAACGTCTAAGAACAGATCAGTTTCAACAACCGTCCAAGCCACAGAGCGCTGCGGGCGCAGGATCGTGCAATGGCATGGCTTGTTCCAGCCATTGAGCGAACGCCTCGGGCTTGCCCAGCCAGGGACCGATATCGATCAGCGTGAGCCGGCCGTCCCGCTCCAGGGCGAGCGTCGGGAAACCCTGCCCGCCGACCTTGGCCAACAAGGCACGGCTTTCAAGAAAATGCGCGTGCACATCGATTTCGGTAAATGACCGCCGGAATGCCTCGGCCTCGAAGCCGATGGAATTGGCCAACTCCAACAGCACCGCTTCGTCAGCAATCCGCCGGCCTTCAACGTAATGGGCCGTTTGCAAGCGCTCCAACAACGCCAGGCCTCGGCCATCGAGCTGTTCAGCCGCAAGGACCGCCGCAGTCGGGGGCGCCGAGTCGAACACCGCTGCCTCGTCCCGCAAAAGTCCTTCGAAATATGCCTCGCCAAACAGCTGCCCGGTGTATTCAGCGATTCTCCGGTCATGGGGCATCACGTAATTGCGCAACTGGGCGGAGACTTTCTGGCGATTAGTGCCGGTCATCATGCCGCCGCCGTGGGCAATAACTGGCAATACCGCCCTGGCAGCCTGGATCAGCGGCTTGGCGCCGTAGCACCAGCCGCACAGTGGATCGTAGATATAGTGAAGTTGGGTCATGAAGAGTTCCGCCGGGGCCCTGGTTTCTGTAGCGGCAGGTTAGCCTTGGGGAGCGCACGGAAAAACGCTGGAACGGTGTTCAGTTTGTTTCGTGGATCGGTCGAATCTGTGGGAGCGGCAGTGCGGCGATCCCACAGGAAATCCACGGGCATAAAAAAACGCCGCCCTTGCAGGCAGCGCCTTGATCAATCCTTTGAATTCTATCCTTGCATCACATCCCACAACGCTTCCATTTCCGCCTCGCTGAACAAGCCAGCGGGGTAGCGCTCCATGATCGTCCGGCGCGGATCAGGCTCCCTGATCTGACGCGTTCCATTGGACTTCAACCACTGCGCCACGGCTTGAAGCGACTCACCATTAACGGCCAAAGGATGGCATGTGCGCTCGCTTATCATGTTCATTCCAGCGCCCTCCTGGTTGATGAGCGGCCAATTTATCCGAGGTTTATGACAAAACAACGCAGCTGCTCTCTTGAGAACTGCCAGCTTGCCGATACAAGAGCTATGCCAATGTCGTCACGTCGGCAACAAGCCAGACACAAAAAAGCCCGCGCTCCAATCGGGACGCGGGCTTGCTCTGCATGGATCCAAAAACAGCGGCACCGGGCCGCTGCGATTGATATCACCAAGCTGTTACATAGCCACTCATTTCACGCGCGGAGCTGGCTGTTGTTGGGTAAGGCAATGGATATTCCCGCCCCCCAGTAACAGTTCCCGCCCCGGTACCATGACGACTTCATGCTGGGGAAACAGCTTCCGCAGGATCTCTCTGGCCGTCGTGTCCAGCGGATCATCGAAACTCGGCGCGATGATGCCGCCGTTGACGATCAGGAAGTTCACGTAGGAGCCCGCCAGTCGCACGCTCGGATTGCGCTCCTGGGAACCTTCTACCGCGTCCACGCCGGCACATTCGTCTTCGGTGGCATACAACGGCCCGGGGATCGGCATCTTATGCACCGTGAACGGGCGGCCCTTGGCGTCGGTGCTGTTTTGCAGGACATTCATGGCCGCTTGGCAGCGGGCGTAGTTCGGATCCTGCGGATCGTCGGTCCAGGCGAGCAGTACTTCACCCGGGCGCACGTAGCAGCAGAAGTTATCCACATGACCGTCGGTTTCGTCATTGAACAGACCGTCCGGCAGCCAGATGACTTTATCCACAGCCAATTGAACGCCGAGTACGGCCTCGATCTCTTCGCGGCTCATGTGCGGGTTGCGATTGCGGTTTAGCAGGCATTCCTCGGTGGTGATCACGGTGCCTTCACCGTCGACATGGATCGAGCCGCCTTCGAGCACGAAACCTTCGGTGCGGTAACGCGGGCTACGCTCGATTTCCAGGATCTTGCCGGCCACTTGCGAATCGCGGTTCCACGGCGAATACAGGCCACCGTCGAAACCACCCCAGGCGTTGAAATCCCAATCGACACCGCGTACTTCGCCGTTGTCGTTGATGACAAACGTCGGGCCGGTGTCCCGGACCCACGCGTCGTCGCTGGACATTTCTACCAGGCGGATATTCGGCACATCGAGGCGTGCCCTGGCGTTTTCGTATTGGGCCGCGGATACCGCCACGGTCACCGGTTCAAAACGGGCAATCGCCTTGGCAACCGCCACGTGCGCCGCCTGCGCCGGCTTACCGCCCAGGCGCCAGTTGTCCGGGCGCTCGGGCCAGATCATCCAGACCTGGCTCTGGGTCGCCCACTCGGCAGGCATGTGGAAACCGTCCGCGCGCGGAGTGCTGTACAAAGTTGTCATCAATCAGGACTCCAATGAGCCGTCGAGGGTTTTGATCGCGCCGTACAGGTTCGGCCGCCGATCACGGAAAGTGCCCCAGGCACCGCGAATGTGTTCCAGCTCGTCGAGGTCGAAGCTGTGTACTAGCACACCTTCTTCGGTTTCGTTCAGTTCCTGGACTTTTTCACCGAACGGATTGGCGATGAACGACGAGCCGTAGAACGTGATGTCATAGCCATCCTGCTCTTCATTGCCAATGCGATTGCTCGCCAGCAGCGGCATCAGGTTGGCGCCCGCATGGCCTTGTTGTACCCGCTGCCAATGATCACGCGACGAGATGGTCTTATCGTGCGGCTCGCTGCCGATGGCGGTCGGGTACAACAGAATTTCCGCGCCTTGCAGCGCCATGCTGCGTGCGCATTCCGGAAACCACTGGTCCCAGCAGATGCCTACGCCAATTTTTGCGTAGCGGGTATTCCATACTTTGAAACCGGTATCGCCAGGATTGAAGTAATACTTTTCATGGTAGCCAGGACCGTCCGGAATATGGCTCTTGCGATAGACGCCCAGGTTCCGCCCGTCGGCGTCGATGATCGCAATACTGTTGAAGCGCGCACGACCGGCCAGTTCAAAAAAACTGATGGGCAATACCACCTGCAATTCTTCGGCGATTTTCTGGAAGTGCTTGATGGCAACGTTGTCATCAACCGAAGTCGCCAGTTGCAAATAGTCCGGATTCGGCTTCTGGCAGAAGTACGGCGTCTCGAACAACTCCTGGATCAGGATGACCTGCGCGCCTTGGGCAGCCGCTTGGCGAACCAGCTTCTCGGCGGTCTCGATATTGGCTTCGAGATCCCAAGAGCAGGCCATTTGAGTAGCGGCTACGGTAACGATACGACTCATGAATCATCTCCTGGGCGATGGACAGAGATGCCTTTATAGCCGATAAAAATCGGCCTTTAAAGAAAATAAGCTCAATAGATCTTCGGCATGCCCTGAAAAACCCGACAAAAATCGATTTTAGGTCTCCGAAAAACCTGTGGGAGCGAGCCTGCTCGCGAAGACGGAGGAACATTCAACACTGAAGTTGACTGATCCACCGCTTTCGCGAGCAGGCTCGCTCCCACAAGGCATACCGTTACTGTGGGAAAGGGCTACAACCCCTCCTCCAGCACCTTCGCCAGCATATCGACGAAGAAATCCACGCTCTGACGACTGGTAACCATCGGCGGCTTGATCTTGAGGATGTTCAGGTAATCACCGGTCGGTTGCATGAAGATGCCCAACTCCCGCAGGCGGTTGCACAGCGCCATGGTTTCTTCGGTGGCCGGCTCCAGGGTATCGCGGTTGCGGATCAGCTCCACGCCGAGGTAGAACCCGGATCCATGCACCGCTCCGACCAACGGATACTCGTCGATCAAGGCTTCCAGGCGGGCTTTGAAATGCCCACCGATCACCCGGGCGTTTTCCCAGAGATTTTCTTCCTCCAGGACATCCAGCACGGCCATGCCGATCTGGCAGCTGACCGGACTGCCGCCGGCAGACGAGAAGAAATACCCCTCCGCTTCCAGCGCTTCGGCAATTTCCCGGCGGGTGATAACGGCCCCCAACGGCTGGCCGTTGCCCATGCCCTTGGCCATGGTGATGATGTCCGGCACCACGCCCTGCTCTTCGAAGCCCCAGAAGAATTCGCCCATGCGGCCGTAACCGACCTGCACCTCGTCGGCGATGCAGACGCCACCACGCTCGCGCACCATGGCGTAGACCTGCTTCAGATACCCCGGTGGCAGCGCGATGCCGCCGGCGTTGCCGTAAACCGGTTCGCAGATGAAGCCGGCGAGCTGGCGTTTCTGCTCGGCGATTTTCGCCAGGTTGTGTTCGACGCTGCGCACGTAGTCCGGCGCACTGTCGGCCCCACGGAATTCACCGCGATACGTGTTCGGCGCCGTGACCGGATGCACCCAGTCCGGACGACTGCTGAGGGCCTTGGGATTGTCGGCGATGGACGTCGAGACCGCGTCTGCCGCCACCGACCAGCCGTGGTACGCCTCCAGCACGCTGAGCATGTCGCGCCCGCCGCTGTAGGCCCAGGCCAGGCGAATCGCCAGGTCGTTGGCCTCGGTACCGCTGTTGACCAGGAACACGCGATCCATGTTCGACGGCGCCAACGCCAACAGACGTTCGGAGAACTCGGCGATCGCCGCGTAGTGAAAGCGCGAGTTGGTGTTGAGCAGCGACCACTGCCGGGCCGCCACCGCCGCCATGCGCGGATGGCCGTGCCCCAACACCGCGACGTTGTTGAGCATGTCGAGGTAGGAGCGGCCCTGCATGTCGATCAGGTGGTTGCGCCAGCCCCGCTCGATGCGCGGCGGATCGACGTAGTAGTGCTTTTGCGAACGGGCAAAACTGGCATCGCGACGGGCCAGCAGTGCCTCGGGATCGATTTCCGGCTCGGCATCGCAAGCCAGCCCCAGCAAGGCCGCAGGCGACGGGCACAGGGCCTGCCACGCTTGCGCCCGCGACGGTGAGCAGAACAACGGAGGATTCAAATGCGCGCCTTGGCACAGTTGGACCCGCAACGGCCCTGCCACTTCGCCGATCACCTGTCCCTTGACCAGCGCGGCCCCGGACAGCAGCGACGATGCCACGCCCCACAGGCGCACGCTCAACTGCGGGCCGTCGAGCCGCAGCAAGCCATCGGCGCCCTCGTGCACCACGCCGGTGAATGGCGCCGCCAACGGCGTGCCTTGCGGCACATGCAATTCGACGTGCAACGGATAAGTATCGGGCTCGATGGCGCTGTCTGGCCGGGTGCGGGACAAGCGGTACTGGCCGTAACGGCTGGCCGCCAGACCGTGTACGGCAGCGGCTTCGCTCAGCAGGCGCTGGTCGATCCCCGCCTGCTCCCAATTGCCGGCTTCGAAATGCGGACTGAGCACGCCGAGGTCGATCAGGGCGAAGTCGCGCCCCACCAGCGTCGGCAACAGCGGCGCGAAGCCTTCATTGGCCACGGACGGCAGGCTATGGCCGGCGGCGATGAGAATTGCCGTCTCCATCAACTCAAGCGGCACGGAACGGGCAACGTTGAAGATTTCCCATTCATGTTCAAGATTGTCACGGGCGTATCGATTGTCCGGGTCGATCGCGACTTGTTGTTCACCGCTGAGTACCAACACAGCGGCGCGGGCCACGATCAACGGCCAGAGTGCCAGGAGCTCTTGGCGCTGCAACGGATTGGTCGAGTGATAGGCCTGGATCGCAGGCAGGATGAAAAACGGATCGCCGTCGGCGTGGTGCAGCAGGGCCGCACAAGTCACCGACAGGTCGGTGATGCGCCAGGTGCGGATCAAGTCGCCAAAATCAATCACGCCCTGCAACTGCCACTGGCGCTGGGCGTCGCGCTGCCAGACCACGTTGTCGTCCGTGATGTCCATGTGGATCGCCTGTACCGGCAGGCTCGCCTTGAGTGGCTGCAAGCGCCGTTCGGCCTGTCCCGCGACGTCGGCGATCAACTGGCGTCGATGATCATCCTGGATGACGGGCAGCAAGTGGTCGACCAAGGCCGGGGCATGGCGTGCATCCCATTGCAGGGTGCGCTCCAGGCCCGGATGGTCGAAGGTGGCAAGGGCCAGGTTCATCTCCGCGCACAGCCGTCCCAGCCCTGTTACGAGGTCGGATGTCAGGTGCTTGAGTTGAGTGAGGGATTGGCCGTCGATGTATTCCAATAGCCGTACATGGACCGTTTGTCCGGCAACTTCGAGCGTCAGCAGATCCTGGCCGTTGTTGGCCGCCACGACACGGGGCACTTTCACCCCACCGTGCCCGGCCAGTTGCTTGAGCGCAGCATGCTGGGCCTGGAGTTCCAGGATGGCGTAGTCGCCATGGCAAATCTTCAGCACGAACCGGCCGCGCTCGCTATCGACGCGGTAGTTGAGGTCCTGGTGGCTGCCGAGGGGTCGCAGGTCGCCGCTGAGTCCGTAATTCAAGCGCAACAGCACCAACGCCTGTTCGGCGCTGATCTGTGGGCTTGGCAAACTGGCACGGTGAACCAACGTAGCGAGCGGCATACAACGACCCCTGAGTGGTTTTGTTTTGGATGCCTATCACGCCATTGAGTCGGGGGAATTAGCAACCCCTTCTTTTTGCTCCGTCGATAGCCTGCCTGCCATGACGCGCTCCTTGCGGATATTCGCTTGCACCCTCTTCGTCATGCCGACAAGCTATGCTCCATCGCTGTATCGTCTTATCGAAAAAAGGCTTAACCGGATGCGCATTCTGATTACCGGCGGCGCCGGCTTCATCGGCTCGGCTTTAATACGACATTTGATTGGCCATACTGACCATCAGGTCCTGAACCTCGACAAACTGACCTATGCCGGCAACCTGGAGTCGCTGAGCAGCATCGATCACGATAGCCGCTACGAGTTCGTGCAGGCCGACATCATCGACCAACCGACGATCAGCGCGGTACTGGCGCGATTCAAACCTGACGCCATCATGCACCTGGCCGCAGAATCCCATGTGGACCGCTCCATCGACGGTCCGGCGGATTTCATCCAGACCAATATCGTCGGCACCTACAGCCTGCTGGAAGCCACCCGCGCCTATTGGCAAACCCTGGCCGAACCGCAAAAACGGGCGTTTCGCTTCCATCACATTTCCACCGACGAAGTGTATGGCGACCTGCATGGCGTGGATGACCTGTTCACCGAAACCACTGCCTACGCCCCAAGCTCGCCTTATTCGGCCAGCAAGGCAGCGTCCGACCATCTGGTCCGCGCCTGGCAGCGTACGTATGGCTTGCCCGTGCTGCTGACCAACTGCTCGAACAACTACGGGCCCTTTCACTTCCCCGAAAAGCTGATTCCGCTGGTGATCCTCAACGCCCTGGCCGGTAAACCGCTGCCGGTGTATGGCGACGGCCTGCAAGTGCGCGACTGGCTGTTCGTCGAAGACCATGCCCGAGCGCTGCTCAAAGTCGTCACCGAAGGGGTGGTCGGTGAGACCTACAACATCGGCGGCCACAATGAACAAAAGAACATCGACGTGGTGCGCAACATCTGTGCGCTGCTTGAAGAGCTGGCGCCGCACAAGCCCGCGGGCGTCGAGCACTACGCCGACCTGATCACCTTCGTCAAGGATCGTCCCGGCCACGACCTGCGCTACGCCATCGATGCCGGCAAGATCGAACGGGAGCTGGGCTGGACACCATCGGAAACCTTCGAGACCGGACTGCGCAAGACCGTGCAGTGGTACCTCGAAAACCTGCTGTGGTGCCGGCGCGTCCAGGATGGCAGTTATCAGGGCGAGCGCCTGGGCTCACTCGACAACAAGGATACGATTGCATGAAAGGTATTGTCCTGGCCGGCGGTTCCGGTACGCGGCTGCACCCGATTACCCTCGGGGTTTCGAAACAACTGCTGCCGATCTACGACAAACCGATGATCTATTATCCGATCTCGGTGCTGATGCTCGCCGGCATCAAGGAAATCCTGATCATCTCCACCCCACTGGACTTGCCGCAATATCGCAACCTGCTCGGCGATGGTTCTCAGTTCGGCGTGCATTTCAGCTACGCCGAACAGCCAGCCCCCGACGGACTGGCCCAGGCATTCCTGATTGGTGAGCAATTCATTGGCAGCGACCCGGTGTGCTTGATCCTCGGGGACAACATCTTTCACGGCCAGCATTTCGGCGAGCAGTTGCAGACCGCCGTCAATCGCGAGCGCGGTGCGACGGTGTTCGGTTATTGGGTCAAGGACCCCGAGCGTTTCGGCGTGATCGACTTCGATCCGGAAGGGCGCGCCGTTTCCATCGAAGAAAAACCCGCGCAGCCCAAGTCCAGCTACGCGGTAACTGGCCTGTATTTCTACGACAACGATGTCATACAGATCGCCAAGACCATCAAGCCGTCCAAACGAGGCGAGCTGGAGATTACCGACGTCAACAACGCTTATCTTCAACGCGGAGATTTGCACGTCGAGCGTTTTGGCCGTGGTTTTGCGTGGCTGGATACCGGAACCCATGACAGCCTGCTGGAGGCCTCGCAATACGTGCAGACCATTGAGCATCGACAGGGTTTGAAGGTCGCGTGCCTGGAAGAAATCGCCTATCAACAGGGGTGGGTCAGTCGAGAACACGTTCTTGCGCGCGCCCAGTATTTCGGCAAGACCGGTTACGGCCAGTACCTGTTCAAGATCGCCGGAGAGACACGTTGAACGTCATCGCCACCCGCCTGCCGGACGTCCTGATCATCGAGCCGAAGGTCTTCGGCGACGAACGCGGCTTTTTCTATGAAAGCTTCAACGCCCAGGCGTTCGCCGAAGCCACTGGCCGCGTGGTGCAGTTCGTCCAGGACAATCATTCGCGCTCGGCCAAGGGCGTGCTGCGCGGCCTGCATTACCAGATCGAACAATCCCAGGGGAAACTGGTGCGCGTCACCACCGGTGAGGTCCTGGACGTTGCGGTGGATATCCGCCGTAGCTCCCCGACTTTCGGCCAGTGGACAAGCGTACGCCTGTCGGGACAGAACCATCGGCAGCTGTGGATTCCACCAGGGTTCGCCCACGGTTTCGTGGTGCTGAGCGAGTCAGCCGATTTTCTCTACAAGACCACTGACTACTACGCCCCATCAGCCGAACGTTGCATTCGCTGGGACGATCCGGAACTGGCGATCGACTGGGAGTTGGAGGGTGCGCCGATCCTGTCTGCCAAGGATCAGGCCGGCAGTGCCCTTCGCGAGGCCGACCTGTTCCCATGAATACCTCCTTGCGCATCCTGATCATCGGCCAGAACGGCCAGGTATCCCAGGCATTGCAGACGCGCCTTGCCGCCATGGGCGAACTGATCGTGCTGGGCAGCGACCAGCTCGACATGGCGCGTACGGATCACATCCGCGCGCCTATCGATGCGTTGCGACCCGACCTGATCATCAATGCCGCCGCCTACACCGCCGTCGACCAGGCCGAAAGCGAAGCGCAGCGGGCGTTTGCGATCAACGCCACGGCGCCGGGCGTGCTCGCGCGGGCGACGCTTGAGCTGGGCATTCCATTGCTTCATTACTCCACCGATTACGTCTTCGACGGTCGCAAGCCTGAGCCATATACCGAGGACGATACGCCCAACCCCCTGAGCGTCTACGGTCGCAGCAAACTGGCGGGCGAAGAGGCCATCCGCGAGGCTGGCGGACAGCATCTGATCCTGCGCACCAGTTGGGTGTATTGCAACGCGGGGCGTAACTTCCTGCTGACCATGCAGCGCCTGCTCCAGGAAAAAACCCACCTGCGGGTGGTGGCCGATCAGATCGGCGCACCGACCTGGGCCGGCACCATTGCCGACAGCACCGCAAAGTTGATCGAACGCTGGCAGGCCGGACAGTGCGGAGCCTGGGGCACTTATCATCTGACCGCCCAGGGCCAGACGTCATGGTTCGGCTTCGCCCAGGCCATTGGTGAACACCTGGTGGAGCAGCACAAACCTTGCGCCGTGCTTGAGCCAATCCCCTCCAGCGAGTACCCGACACCGGCACAGCGCCCGCTGAATTCGCGGCTCGATTGCACACGCCTGATCCAGGAATGGGGCGTGAGCCAGCCAGACTGGCGAAGCGCTTTGCAACAGTGCCTTGCCGGGCAAGCCTAGGCATAATGCGTCTGTAACCACAGGCGCATCCTGCTCATGAATTCCACCCTCCCCCGTAGACCCCGCTGGCGCAGCCTGGCCCTGCTCGCAGTGTGCCTGGCACCTTTGCTGTGGCCGCTGGAGCACTTGGCAGAGCGGTATTACCGCAGCGAGCTGGCCGGACAGAACCGCCAGACGCTCGATCTCTACGTCGCCAACCTGCTGGGCACCCTGCATCGCTATGAAGTGCTGCCGCAGATTCTCGGCGAACTGCCGGCCCTGCGCGCGGCCCTGTCGGCACCAGACGATGGCGTCACCCAGGGCAATGCCAACCGGTTGCTGAAAAACATCAGCGCCCAGACCGGCGCTGAAGTCATGTACTTGATGGACACCACGGGCAAGACCCTGGCGGCATCGAACTGGGATAAGCACGACAGCTTCGTCGGCCGCAATTTCGCTTTTCGCCCCTACTACATCGAAGCCATGGCCGGGCACCTGGGACGATTCTTCGGCCTGGGCACCACGTCGGGCAAGCGCGGTTATTTCTTTGCCGCCGCCGTGCGCGACCGTGAGAAAGTCATCGGCGTGCTGGTGGTCAAGGTTGACCTGGACCACACCGAAAGCCTCTGGGGCAAGACCCCGGAACAACTCCTGGTGACCGATCCCAATGGCGTGGTCATCCTCACCTCGCGCCAGGAATGGCGCTTCCGCTCGACCCGGCCCTTGAGCGATGCGGAAAGCAAGGCGATCACCGCGATACAACCCTACCCGACACGCGACCCCAAGCCGCTGAACCTCGACGCCAGCGCCTGGCTGCCCCAGACCCAGACCATCGAAGAGACAGGCTGGAGCGTCAGCATCCTCGCCCCGCGCACCCTGATCGATCGTCCGGTGCGCACAGTGGTGATCATCGGCGGCGCAGCGCTTCTGGTCTTGATGCTGTTGCTCGGCCTGATGATGCAGCGCAGGCGCCATTACCTGGACCGCATCGCCTTCGAGGCCAAGGCCCGCCACGAACTGGAAGGCCGCGTCGCGGAACGCACCAGCGACCTGGAAGGCCTCAACCGGCGCCTCAAGCAGGAGGTTCTGGAACGCGAGCACGCCCAGCAGGAACTGGTCCGGGCCCAGGATGACCTGGTCCAGGCCGGCAAGCTGTCGGCACTTGGCACCATGTCAGCCAGCATCAGCCATGAACTCAACCAGCCGCTGGCGGCGATTCGAAGCTATGCCGAAAACGCCGAGATATTGCTCGATCACCAGCGCACCGAGGACGCCCGGGGCAACCTCAGGCTGATCAACGAGCTGACCGGGCGCATGGCGTCGATCATTGCCCACTTGCGTGCCTTCGCCCGTCGCGACCGCCACGCGCCAGAAAGTGTCGGCCTGCAACCGGCACTGGACGATGCCCTGGCACTACTCGCCAAACGGCGGCGCAGCATGGAAGTGGAACTGATACGCGACCTGCCGGCCGCCACACTGTGGGTCGAGGCCGGCGAAACGCGCTTGCGCCAGGTGCTGGGCAATCTCCTGGCAAACGCCTTGGATGCGCTGACTGAAAAAGGCCCTCCCCGTAAACTCTGGCTCAGTGCCCAGGCGACCGAAACCGGCGTCAACCTGTACATCCGCGATAACGGCCCGGGGTTTTGCATGGAAGCCCTCGGCCGCGCCGGCGAGCCGTTCTACACCACCAAGACCCGTACCCAGGGGCTTGGCCTGGGGCTGGCGATCTGCGACACCCTGATGCGCGCCTTTGGCGGCGAGCTGTTGTTCGCCAACCACAAGGAAGGCGGCGCCCTGATCACCCTGAAGCTGCGCGCGGGCGCGCCCGGGGTAAGCCTGCAACCCTCCGAGGACCGTAGTGTATGACCATCGACAACCAGATTGAGGTGGTGCTGATCGACGACGATCCCCATCTGCGTCAGGCCTTGAGCCAGACCCTCGACCTGGCTGGGCTGAAAATCCTGCCCCTGGGCGAGGCCAATGGCCTGGCCGGGCAATTGCCCCGCGATTGGCCGGGTGTGGTGGTCAGCGACATTCGCATGCCGGGCATGGACGGACTTGAGCTATTGAGCCAACTGCACGCCCAGGACCCAGAGCTGCCGGTGCTGCTGATCACCGGTCACGGCGACGTGCCGCTCGCCGTGCAGGCCATGCGTGCTGGCGCGTACGACTTCCTGGAGAAACCGTTCGCCAGCGATCATCTGCTCGACAGCGTTCGCCGAGCCCTGGCCTTGCGCCGCCTGGTCCTGGACAACCGCAGCTTGCGGCTGGCCCTGAGCGACCGTCACGAACTCAGCGCCCGGCTGGTGGGCCAGTCGTCGCCCATGTTGCGCCTGCGCGAGCAGATCGGCGCCTTGGCAGCGACCCGCGCCGATGTGCTGATCCTCGGTGAAACCGGCGCCGGCAAGGAAGTGGTGGCCCGCGCCCTGCACGACCTCTCGAGCCGGCGCAACGGGCCATTCGTGGCCATCAATGCCGGCGCCTTGGCGGAGTCGGTGGTGGAGAGCGAATTGTTCGGCCACGAACCCGGCGCCTTTACCGGCGCGCAGAAACGCCGTATCGGCAAGTTCGAGTTCGCCAACGGTGGCACGTTGTTCCTCGATGAAATCGAAAGCATGAGCCTGGATGTACAGGTCAAGTTGCTTCGCCTGCTGCAAGAACGCGTGGTGGAACGGCTGGGTGGCAACCAGCAGATCCCGCTGGATATCCGCGTCATTGCCGCGACCAAGGAAGACCTGCGCCAGGCGGCCGATCAGGGGCGGTTCCGCGCCGACTTGTATTATCGCCTGAACGTCGCACCGCTGCGCATACCGCCGTTGCGCGAGCGGGGTGAGGACGTGTTGTTGCTGTTCCAATTTTTTGCCGACGAGGCCAGCGCCCGTCACGGCTTGCCACCCCACGAGCTGCAACCGGCCCACCGGGCGCTGTTGCTGCGCCATGGCTGGCCGGGCAACGTGCGCGAATTGCAGAACGCCGCCGAGCGTTTCGCCCTGGGTCTGGAATTGGCGCTGGATAACAGCGCGCCAGAAAGCCATCCAGGCATGCCAATGGAAGTGGTCAGTGGCGGTTTGAGCGAGCAGGTGGAGAACTTCGAAAAAACCCTGATCGCCGCCGAGCTGGCCCGCCCACACAGTTCGGTACGCAGCCTCGCCGAAGCGTTGGGCATCCCGCGCAAGACCCTGCACGACAAGTTGCGCAAGCATGGGCTGGCCTTCGACAGCAGCCATGGCCCGGCCGATGAGTCTGATTGAATGCCTGCCCATCTTCCCTTTCAAGCAAGAGGCCCAGCATGAGCCGCGACAGCACCTACCTGGAATCGATCCTGCACCGGGACATCCCGCTGACCCGTGACATGGGCCTGAAGGTGCTCGACTGGCAGGACCGACAACTGCGCCTGTTCCTGCCCCTTGAAGCCAACGTCAACCACAAGAGCACCATGTTCGGCGGCAGCCTGTATTGCGGCGCGGTACTGGGCGGCTGGGGCTGGCTGCACCTGGCTTTGCGGGAGGAAGGGATCGAGGACGGACACATCGTGATCCAGGAGGGGCAGATCAGCTATCCGCTGCCGGTCACCCGGGATGCGCACGTCGTCTGCGAAGCGCCTGATGAAAAAACCTGGAAGCGCTTCCTGGCCACGTATCGGCGCTACGGACGGGCACGGCTGGCCCTGCAGACGCAGGTGTTGAACGTGGACAGCGAGGACGTGGCGGTGCAATTCGAAGGGCAGTACGTGCTGCACCGTTGATCAAAGCAGCATAAAACCCGTGGCGAGGGAGCTTGCTCCCGCTCGGCCGGTCCGACGCCTTGGGGCCGCTACGCAGCCCAGCGGGAGCAAGCTCCCTCGCCACAACAAGCCCTCTCGCCCCACAAAACGGCGGGGTCAAGCGCGGGCGAGCTCCAACAACTTCTCACGCCACGCCGCTTTCGCCGGCAAAGCCAGGAACGAAGCATTCAACAACGACTCTCGCGGCGGATAGCAGAACGGTTCGCCGCCCAGGTCCAACACCTCGCCACCCGCTCCCTCCAATACGCCCTGGGCGGCGGCGGTGTCCCACTGGGACGTCGGCGCCAACCGTGGATAGCAATCCGCAGCCCCTTCGGCCAGCAGGCAGAACTTCAGAGAACTACCAATGTTGGTCAGTTGCAAGGCGCCAAGGCTCTCGCTCAAGCCAGCCAACAGGCGCTCCTGTTCCGGGCTGGTGTGGCGCCGACTGGCGACCACGGTGAAAGCGTCTCCAGGCGCCAATTCGTTACGCACCGTGATGGGCAAAGGCTCGGCGCCCCTATCGCCGCGCCAGGCGCCAAGCCCAGCACCGCCGACATAAAAGCGGCCATTGGTGGGCATCGAAACCACGCCGAACACCACCCGCCCCTCTTCGACCAAGGCGATGTTGACGGTGAACTCTTCGCTGCCGGAAATGAATTCCTTGGTGCCATCCAGCGGGTCCACCAGCCACCAGCGTTTCCAGGTCGCGCGCACGCTCTGCGCAATATTGGCGTCCTCTTCGGAAAGGATCGGAATATCCGGCGCCAGTGCGGTCAATCCAGCGACGATGACATCGTGAGCGGCCATGTCGGCGGCAGTGACCGGTGATTCGTCAGCTTTGTGCACGACTTCCACATTGGCTCGCCAGAATGGCAGGATCGCCGCGCCGGCCTTGAGCGCCAGCTCGATCACCGGAGCAATCAGGGAATGGGGGTAATTCATGGCAGGTAGGCTCCGCGCTGGGTCAGCAGGTCGCGGGCCAGGTACAACGCCGCCAAGGCCCGGCCTTCGGTGAATTGTGGGTTTTGCGCCAGGGCCGAGAGCTCGCCCAGATTGACCTTGTCCACGCGCATCGGCTCCGGCTCGTCGCCCTCCAACCGTTCTTCATACAGATCGGTTGCCAACACCACCTGAATTTTCTGGCTCATGTAGCCAGGCGACAATGACAGCTCGGTCAGGTGCTCCAGTTGTCGCGCGCCGAAACCGGCTTCTTCCTTGAGCTCCCGCTCAGCCGCCGCCAGCACGTCTTCCCCGGGTTCGATCAAACCTTTGGGCAGGGACAGTTCGTAGGCATCGGTGCCGCCGCAATACTCTTCCACCAATACCGCGTGGTCGGCGTCGAGCATCGCCACGATCATCACCGCGCCGTAGCCTGCGCCCTTGCTCGCCAGCCGCTCATAGGTACGTTCCACGCCATTGGAAAAACGCAATTGCAATTCTTCAACGCAAAACAGGCGGCTGGTGGCGACGATCCGTCGGTCGAGTATGGTGGGCTTCTGGCGCATAAACGGCTCCCTGGGCGATAGCGGGCTACTATACCCGGCCTATTCTGATTGTTTGTGTCGGATATCTGATTACCGCTGGAGAAGTTTGATGGCTCTATTGCCCTGGCACGAGATCGACACGGTGCTGTTGGACATGGACGGCACCCTGCTGGATCTGCATTACGACAACCATTTCTGGCTGGAGCACCTGCCCCAGCGCTACGCCGAACTGCATGGCGTCAGCCGCGCGATGGCCGAGATGGAGCTGCAACCGCTGTTCGAACGCAACGCCGGCCAGTTGCAGTGGTATTGCCTGGACTTCTGGAGCGAGGAACTGAAACTGCCGGTGCGCGAGTTGAAACTCGAAACCGCGCACTTGATCGCGTTGCGCCCGGACGCCGACACGTTCCTGGCGGCAATCCAAAGGGCCGGCAAACGGGTCGTGATGATCACCAATGCCCATCGAGACTCGCTGTCCTTGAAATTGGAACGTATCGAACTGGCTCCATATTTCGAGCGCTTGATCAGTTCCCACGACTATGGTTTCCCCAAGGAAAACCCGCAGTTCTGGGACGCCCTGCACGCCGACCTGGACTTCGACCCCGCCCGCAGCCTGTTCATCGACGATACCTTGCCGGTATTGCGCAGCGCCCGGGATTTTGGCGTCGCGCACCTGCTGGCGGTCAGCGAACCGGACAGCCGCAAGGGCCCGAAGGATACGGGGGAGTTTGAGGCGGTCGGGGATTATCGAGCATTGATCGAAGGGCTTTAGCACACACTGTTGTGGCGAGGGAGCTTGCTCCCGCCCGGCCGGTCCGACGCCTCGGGCGCAGCAGACACATTGGGGCCGCTTCGCAGCCCAGCGGGAGCAAGCTCCCTCGCCACAGGGACCGGTTATTCAGGAATACGCAGTTCCTGCCCTGGATAGATCTTGTCCGGGTGTTTCAGCATCGGCTTGTTGGCTTCGAAAATCTTGTTGTACTTGTTTGGATCGCCATAGACCCGCTTGGAAATGGCACTCAAGGTGTCGCCCTTCTCAACGGTGACGAACCTGGCCGCCGCAGCAACCGGCCCGGTGACCGTGATCTGGTCATCCACGCCGCTGATACCGGCAACGTTGCCCAGAGCCAAAAGGATTTTTTCCTTTTCCTCCTGCGTCGCGGCTTCGCCGGTGGCAATGACTTTTTCACCCTCGACTTTTATCTGGATCCTGGAAGTATCTATGCCTGTCAGGGCATCTTGTACGTGCTTGGTCAGCGCCTCGCTGTTGGCTTCAGCCTTGTCGGGCGTCAGCGCATCCAGAATTTTTTCACCGGCATCTTTTAAAAAACTGAAAAGGCTCATGGTTGTCTCTCCCTGGGTTCAAATGTCCAGACGCAAAGCCTAGACCAAGCCCACCGAACCCGCTCCCCAACCGACCGATGACCCCGCCACGCGCAAGCGCTAGAATCCCAACCTTCAAGCGCCCTGGAGCGAAGATGGACATCAAGCAACTGAAATTTCTCATTGCGCTCGACGAAACCCGTCACTTCGGCCAGGCCGCCGCTCGTTGCCACATCACCCAACCCACCCTGTCGATGCGCTTGCGCAGCCTGGAAGAAGAGCTTGGCCTGCCACTGGTCAACCGCGGCCAGCGCTTCGAGGGTTTTACCGCGCCAGGTGAACGGGTGCTGGCCTGGGCTCGCACGGTGCTGGCCGCCTACGACGGGCTTCAGGCCGAAGCGGCGGCCTGCCGGGGCAATCTGGTGGGCACGCTGCGCCTGGGCGTGGTGCCGCTGTCGAATTTCGATCCGCTGTCGATGATGCAGCGCCTGCACGCCGACCACCCCAGCCTGCGTTTCGAATTGTCGTCCCTGAGCTCCGAACAAATTCTCGAACAGCTGGCGAACAACCGCATCGACCTGGGCATTTCCTACCTGGAACGCCTGGACAACGAGCGTTTCGAGGCGCTGCCGTTCAGCCATACCCGCATGGGCCTGCTTTACGACCAGCGGTTTTTCTTTTTCGATGAACAACCGCTGAGCTGGGAAGCGCTGGTCGAATTGCCCTTGGGCATGCTCACCAGCGGCATGCATTTTCGCCAGTCCATCGACCACAACTTCCACAGTCGGGGGTTGTCACCCCAGCCGCTGTTGCAGACCGACGCCGTGCATCAACTGCTACAAGCCGTTCACGGCGGGCTGTGTTGCGCGGTGGTGCCACTGGAGGGCGGCCTGCACGACATGGCCGAAGACCTGCGGATCCAGCCCATCGAAGGGGCGCAGTCGCTCGTCCCCCTCGGCCTGATCATGCGTCGCGGCGCCCCGCGTTCGGCGTTGGCAGAGGCTTGTTTCGCGCTTTATCAGAAATCAACAAGCATCTCTTGATCGACGTCATCTATTGGAAGATCAGTAATAGCGATTAGACGTGGCAGATTGCCGCATTTAGTCTTACCACTATTCCTACTTTCAGTGATGCCCATGAACGACAAGCCTCCGGTCTGTCCAGCGCCTGACGTGGAACCCTCCACGCCAGCCGCCAGCCAGAGCTATCGCTACTGCAACCTGGACCACTCCGCATCGGACAGCACCGCGCTGGCCGAGGAAGTGGCGCTGGCGATTGCCTATAACGGCATCAGCCAGGCTGTCATGTTGGTCACGCCCACTGATCTCGAAGATTTCATCGTCGGTTTCAGCCTCGGCAGCGGCATCATCGAAGACCCTGCAGATATCTATGATGTGCAACTGAGCGGTGCGGGTTCGGCGCAATATGCCCAGGTCACCATCGCCAATCGCGCCTTCTGGAATCTCAAGCAGCAACGCCGGCAGATGGCCGGCACCAGCGGTTGCGGACTGTGTGGCGTGGAAGCCGTGGAACAGGCGCTACCCGATCTGAAGGCGCTGCCCGGGGCGCCGCTACCTCCGGCGCCATGGCTCGATGGCCTGCGCCAACGCATCAGCCAGTTCCAGCCCTTGGGCCAGCACTGCGGCGCGGTCCATGCGGCATTGTTCATGAATGCCCAGGGCGAGCTGCTGCTGGGCCGCGAAGACATCGGCCGACACAACGCCCTCGATAAACTGATCGGTGCGTTGATCCGGCAACAAATCCCGGTAACCGGCGGCCTGGCGATTGTCACGAGCCGTTGCAGCCTCGAATTGATCCAGAAAGTCCTGCGTGCGGGCATCCAGACCTTGGTCAGCCTGTCGTCGCCCACTGGCCTCGCCGTGCAGTGGGCTCGCCAACACAACCTCAACCTCATCCACCTGCCGCAGAAAAGTGCGCCGCGGGTCTATAGCCCTGCGATGGAGAAACAAGCGTGAGCAATTATCAACAAGCCAACCAGAAACCCGCACCGCGCTACAAGCCCTACAGGGGCCCGGCCGGTGGTTGGGGCGCGCTGATCAGCGTTGCCCAGGCCTGGCTGACCAGCGATAACGCGCTGAAGAACATCCGCATGATGCTCAAGACCAACCAGAACGGCGGCTTCGACTGCCCCGGCTGTGCCTGGGGCGATTCGCCGGAAAGCGGCATGGTCAAGTTCTGTGAGAACGGCGCCAAGGCCGTGAACTGGGAAGCGACCAAGCGTCGGGTCGACGCGGCTTTTTTCGCCAAGCACAGCGTGACGTCGTTGCTGGAACAGAGCGATTACTGGCTCGAATACCAGGGGCGACTGACGGAGCCGATGAGCTACGACGCCGAAACCGACCGCTACAAGCCCATCAGCTGGGACGCGGCATTCGCACTGATCAGCAAGCATCTGAACGGACTGTCCAGCCCGAACCAGGCGGAGTTCTACACGTCGGGCCGGGCCAGCAACGAAGCGGCCTATCTGTATCAACTGTTCGTGCGTGCCTTCGGCACCAACAACTTTCCCGATTGCTCGAACATGTGCCATGAAGCCAGCGGCGTGGCCTTGTCCCAGAGCGTGGGCGTAGGCAAAGGCACGGTCACTTTTGACGATTTCGAACATGCCGACGCGATTTTCGTCTGGGGCCAGAACCCCGGCACCAACCATCCTCGGATGCTCGAACCGCTGCGCGAAGCGGTGAAACGCGGTGCGCAAGTGGTGTGCATCAATCCGCTGAAAGAGCGCGGCCTGGAACGCTTCCAGCATCCGCAGCATCCGCTGGAAATGCTCACCAACGGTGATAAACCGACCAACACCGCCTATTTCCGCCCGGCCCTGGGCGGCGACATGGCGGTGCTGCGAGGCATGGCGAAGTTCCTGTTGCAATGGGAACGGGACGCGCAGAACAGCGGCGGCCCTGCGGTGTTCGACCATGGGTTCCTCAACGAACACAGCGCCAACGTCCTCGAATACCTGGCCGCCGTCGATGACACCCCCTGGGAGCAGATCGTCGAGCAATCCGGCCTGACCCTGGCCGAGATCGAGCAATCCGCGCGTATGTACGCCAAAGCCAACAACGTGATCATGTGCTGGGCAATGGGCATTACCCAGCACCGCCATTCGGTGGCGACGATCCAGGAAATTGCCAACCTGATGATGCTGCGTGGCAACATCGGCAAGCCAGGCGCAGGGCTCTGCCCGGTTCGGGGCCACAGTAACGTGCAAGGCGACCGGACCATGGGGATCAACGAGCGTCCGCCCGTTGCGTTCCTCGACACCCTGGAGCGGCGCTTCCAGTTCAAGGTGCCGCGTGAAAACGGCCACAACGTGGTCGAGGCGATCCACGCCATGGCCGCAGGCCGGGCAAAAGTGTTCGTCGCCCTGGGCGGCAACTTCGCCCAGGCTACGCCAGACAGCCACCGGACCTTCCAGGCCCTGGGCAATTGCGACCTGACCGTACAGATCAGCACCAAGCTCAACCGCAGCCACCTGGCCCACGGGAAGGAAGCACTCATCCTGCCGTGCCTGGGGCGTACCGACATCGACCTGCAAGCGGAAGGCTCGCAAGCCGTGACCGTGGAAGACTCCTTCAGCATGGTCCACGCCTCCAATGGCCAACTGCAGCCGCTGTCGAACCAGATGCGCTCCGAGCCCTGGATCATCGCCGGCATCGCCGCCGCCACGCTGGGCAGCCGCCCAGTGGATTGGAACTGGCTCGTGGCCGACTACAGCCGCATCCGCGACTTGATCGCCGAGACGATCCCTGGCTTCAAGGATTTCAACGAAAAACTCAAGAACCCCGGCGGTTTCTACTTGGGCAACGGCGCCGGCGCCCGTCGCTGGAACACGCCATCGGGCCGCGCCAACTTCAAGCCTAACCAGTTGCCGGCCGACCTGATCCACGAGCGCACCCGCGCGACAGGTCAATTGCCGGACCTGATCCTGCAATCCATGCGTTCGCACGATCAGTACAACACCACGATCTATGGGCTGGATGACCGTTATCGCGGCGTCAAAGGCCAGCGCGACGTACTGTTCGTGAACGAAGCGGACATCATCCGCCTGGGCTTCAAGCCGGGGCAGAAAGCCGACATCGTTTCACTCTGGGATGATGGTCGTGAGCGTCGGGTCAAAGGCTTTACCTTGCTGGCCTTCGACATCCCCGCCGGGCAGGCCGCAGCCTATTACCCTGAAGTGAATCCTCTGGTGCCGCTGGAGAGCACTGGCGACGGCAGCTTTACCCCAACCTCGAAGTTCGTGGCGATCCGCCTCGAAGCCGCGAGTGAAAACGGCTTGATCCTGGCCAAGTCGGCCTGACGTAGAACGGGGGCCCACGTACTTTCAGACGCCCACAAAAAAAGGCCGTTTTCCTAGGAAAACGGCCTGTCTGAAGTAGCTAAAGACCTGCCAAATCAGGTTAAGTTCCAGCCTAAAAACAATAACTTAGAGAATTGTGCACAAGTCGTGTTACTCGTCGGATTTCGATTGTAACCAAGCGAAGCCAGCCTCAGGATCGCGCCGTCATCCCTTTGAGGCTCCTCCATGAAGTTCTCCTCCATTCTCTTGTTGTCCCTTGGCCTGGTCAGTGGCGTCGCGTCTGCCGGCGGTACCGCCGAAGCAGGTGTAGGCGGCGCATTGGGCGGGGTTTTGGGTTCGGTCGTCGGCCAGTCCCTGGGCGGCAACACCGGCTCCACTATCGGCGCAGCCCTTGGCGGCGCGGGTGGTAGCGCAGTCGGCGCAGACAGACACAGCCGCGGTGAAGCGGCGATCGGCGGCGCATTGGGCGCAGCCGGCGGTAACGTGGTCGGCCGCAGCGTAGGCGGCACCACCGGTAGCCTGATCGGTGCCGCTGCTGGCGGTGGCGCCGGTGGCGCACTGGGCAACTACATGGGCAAGGACGACGATGACGACCGTTACGAAGGTCGCCGTGGCGATCGTCGCTACTATCGTGACGGGCACCCGGGTCGCGGCCATGCCTACGGGCATCGCAAGAAGCATCACCGCTACTACCGCGACTAACGGCTGACTTTTCTACCAGCCGGTAAAAGATCGCAGCCTTCGGCCGTTCTCTTCAGAGACTGACCGGAGGCTGCGATTTTTCGTTTCAGGCCACCAACCGTTCCAACGCTGCGCGTAATCGGTCAGGAATCGCCACGGGCCGATTCGATGCCCGATCCACGAAAACATGCACGAAGCGCCCCGCCGCGCAGGCTTCGTCCTCACCCACCTTGAACACCGCCAGCTCGTACTGCACCGAACTGTTGCCCAGCTTGCCGACCCGCAGGCCAATCTCGATCCGGTCTGGAAAAGCAATCGAGGCAAAGTAATCACAGGCCGAACTCACGACGAAGCCCACCACTTCTCCTTCGTGGATATCCAACCCGCCGGTTTCGATCAGGTAGGCGTTAACTGCAGTATCGAAAAAGCCGTAGTAAGTGACGTTATTGACGTGACCGTACACATCGTTGTCGTGCCAGCGCGTGGTAATGGGCTGGAAATGCAGGTATTCCGTGCGTTGGGGCATCAGTTGTCCTTGGGTAAACCGGTTCTGGAAGGCTGGGCAGGGCTCGGCATTATCGCTGGGAGAATCCCTTGCCTTGTGCAGCCAGCTCTCCGATCAAACGAGCGGGCTTCCATTGGTCACCCTGCTTCGTTTCGAGCTCCAACAAGCGCGCATGGATGTCGTCAAGCCCTTGCTGGTCAGCCCAGGCCATCGGGCCGCCCTTGTCTGCGGGGAAGCCATAGCCGTTGAGGTAAACCAGATCGATGTCGTGAGACGACTCAGCGATGCCTTCCTGGAGGATCTTCGCACCTTCGTTGACCAGCGCCAGCAAACAGCGCTCGAGGATCTCTTCGGCACCGATGTCACGCCGCTGGAAACCCAACCCCTCGCTGACCCGCTGTACCAGCGCATCGACTTCGACATCATGCTCAGCCTGGCGACTGCCCGGTTCGTAGTGATAGTACCCGTCGCCGCTCTTCTGGCCGAACCGGCCCAACTCGCACAGGCGGTTGTCCACTTGCACCTCGGGCGCGTCCTGGCCCTGGCCCGCCAGTTCCCGGGCACGCCATTCCAGATCGATCCCGACCACGTCGTACATGCGAAACGGCCCCATGGCGAAGCCGAAGCCTTGCAGCGCCGCATCGACCTGATGGGGGAGCGCCCCCTCCAAAAGCATCTTGCGCGCCTCCAGCACGTAGGGATGCAGCATCCGGTTGCCAATGAAGCCATGACAATTACCCGATACCACGCTTACCTTGCCCATGCGTTTGCCCAACGCCAGCGCTGCGTCCAGCACCGCTTTCGACGTCTGTGCGCCGCGAACGATCTCCAGCAGTTTCATGATGTGCGCCGGGCTGAAGAAATGCAGGCCCAGGACCTGGGTTGGCCGACGCGTGGCGGCGGCGATGGCATCGATGTCCAGCGCCGAAGTGTTGCTTGCCAGGATCGCCTCGGGTTTGAGCATGCCGTCCAGCTCGCGGAATATCTTCTGCTTGAGTTCGAGATTCTCGTAGACCGCTTCGATTACGAGGTCCACATTGCGGATCGCCGCGTAGTCATCCGCCCTCGTTACCCGGGCGATCCGCGCGTCGGCTTCGCTTTGTTCGAGTCGGCCCTGGCGTACGTTATGGGCATAAGTCTCGGCCACCGTGGCCAAGGCCTGCTCAAGCATTTGCGGGTTGTTATCGACCCATTGCACAGTGACGCCGGCGTTGGCCAGGCACATCACGATGCCACGGCCCATGGTGCCTGCACCGACCACGGCGGCGCGCTGGATATCGAAGGTTGTCTGGCTCATGTTTGCTCTCTTGTTGGCGATCCAAGGACAGCCATTACCATAGTCAGCCACCGAAGATTTTAGAAATTTATTCGTGTGATGGAGGGCATTCAGCGGATGGATGCAGCTCGCAGGTAAATGAGCACAGTCACGGGCCGGGTCATTCGGTTGACGTTAGATAAAAATCAAGCTCTGCGGGAAAAGCCAACGACGCCAAGCGCCCAATTTCGATAATTTGTGTCTTGGAAAGCTTGAAATCAGCGCCAATATCATCGGTGTTGTCAGTCCAAAGCATCAATGGCATCAAGTCCTTTATAGACAGGTTGATGCTCTGTTCAAATACCAATTCGTCCTGGCCTGGATAAAATCCCAACACAGCAAAATTCATGGCTCTACCTCTCTCGCTGTATACGCTTTTTTCGGGAGCGTTATCGCTTTGCCACGAAGCGATCCAGGCGCTTTGATGTCTCGTCTCCGGTCATTAGACGCGTTAAGGTGCGCCGTCGATCCATGAATCGGCTGCATCGGACCAGCAAAAGACAGGATGCCCTTTGCTCATTAGACAAGGAGAAAAATCATGTTGAGCAAACTGACGTTACCTGCCGTCCTGATCACAAGCTTCTTGCTAGGCGGTTGCATGAGGCTACCTGAGGTGCCACCGATGCTTGCTGGGGTGGAAATGCCGATCGTAGTTCCCGCGACCTCGTGATTTACGCTCACCAGTCATCTCGATAATCAAAAGACACTTGATAGTCATACAACGTTAGATTTAGAACATGTTGAAAATGGGGCTGTAATATTTCAGCCCATTTATCATCAACATTAAATCCACCCACATTAATGTTGTTTTCCACAGGCACCCTCAGTTCATCAAGCACCCAAGAATCGTCGCCAAAATCCTGTGAATATTCGCGCCCTTCGCCTAGCTCGGTTTCTTTGTCATACCAACTCAGCTTTAGCTTTAGACCCATTTTCTTCTCACAAATATTTTTTGATATTACGATTTGGTTTCGGACGATCTAGTTGCTCGCCCGTTAAATAGTCAAACGAACCTAGGTGGCTTCCGTCGCTAGCACGGTATGCCTCCAATTCACCGTGCATGAAATCCCACTC
>Ga0308169_10001580_pt1 | contig 26068 bp, 24 predicted proteins | sample PhyBR1_2_FD_202139 | JGI IMG/M metagenome (GOLD analysis project Ga0308169, IMG submission 202139) | Phyllosphere microbial communities from UC Gill Tract Community Farm, Albany, California, United States - DLSLSB.R1 | ecosystem: Host-associated > Plants > Phyllosphere > Unclassified | place...
TTACAAGGAATACATTCCCTTTACGGCATATACATTGGCTTACTGATCCTAACTTTATCTGCGGTAAGTAGCCGGAGGGCTACTTGTTAAGCACTAGGAAGTTGCTGGCGCCTTTGTATAGTCGGCACACAACTGGAGGAACCGTGAGTTTGCCTCGGGTTCCCCGATGCTGACCCTCACGCCTTCCCCGGCGAACGCACGCACGGAGAGGGCCCGCGTGCCCGCGAACTCCGCAAAGGCCGTGCTTTCGGCACCAAGGGCGAGCCATACGAAGTTTCCCTGGGCATCGGGGACCGCCCATCCCAGCTCCCGGAGGCCAGCCATGACGCGCGTCCGCTCATCCACGAGTTTTTGTACCCTTTCCACAACCTGGGGGTAATTCTCAAGGGAAACAATTGCGGCTTTTTCGGCAATCTGGGACACGGCAAAAGGTGTTGCGGAGACCCGAAGGTACTGGGTCAGTTCGGGATGGGAGACGCTGTAGCCCACGCGAAGCCCGGCCAGGCCATGTGCCTTGGAGAACGTGCGGAGCACCACAACATTCGGGTATTTGCGGTACAGCGCGATTCCGTCCACCGCGTCCTCCGCCCGGACGAACTCCTGGTAGGCCTCATCGATGACCACCACGACGTCGGCCGGTACGGACCGGATGAAGGCCTCAGTCTCAGGTGCGGTGAGGGCCGGGCCGGTGGGGTTGTTGGGCGTGCAAAGCAGGATCACTTTGGTGCGGGCACTCACGGCGGCCGCCATGGCTGCGAGGTCGTGCCGTCCGTCAGCCGTTACGGGGATCCGTACGCTCTCGGCGCCCGCCAGGCCCACGCTGATGGGGTATGCCTCAAAGGAGCGCCAGGCATAAATGACCTCGTCCGCCTTGCCGTCGTCGTTCTGGCCGGCAAAGGCCGCCAGGATCTGGTTAAGCGCGCCCAGGCTTCCCGCTCCGGTCACGATGTCCTCGGCAGGCACGTCAAGGAAGTCTGCGAGCGCGGCACGGAGCCTGCTGCTCAGGGGATCCGGGTAGCGGTTGACGTCTCCCTGGTTGGCAATGGCGTCCAGCACCGCCGGAATCGGCGGCAGGGGGTTTTCATTGGAGGACAGCTTGTAGCTGGCCAGTCCGCTGACCGCGGCCGGCGGCTTTCCTGCGGCATAGCGGGGCAGCCGGTCCAGCACCGGGCGCGGCGCGATTCCGCCCGCCCTGGTTTCAGATGAAGTCATGGCCTCTAGCCTACTTCGAGGCCCTCAAGGGTTCCGGGGAGCGAACGGCAGAAATTTAGGGTGGTCCCAGCCGCCCGGAAGGACGGTATGGAAGCATGGTGCCATGGGTTCCTTCATCCTACGGGTCGTCGTTAATGCCGCTGCTCTTTGGGTGGCCAGCTGGGTCCTGCCCGGTATGGAAATCTCCAGTACTGCGGCATCTGATGCTGTGGCCAGGACCGGCATTTCGCAGGACACCGGGACCATCGGGATTGTGGTGGCTTATCTCTTTATCGGCCTCATTTTCGGCGTGGTCAACGCCCTCGTGCGGCCTCTGGTAAGTCTCCTTGCGCTTCCCATCACCATCCTGACGCTCGGCCTGTTCGCGATAGTGATCAATGCAGCGATGCTGTACTTGACCTCCTGGATCAGCAGCTACACCCCGGTGCACCTCACCTTCGATTCTTTTTTCTGGACTGCGGTGCTGGCTGCGATCATCATCTCCCTGGTCTCGCTGGTGGCAGGACTGTTGCCGGGCGGCCGCCGCTGACGTTCCGCGGGACCACAAGCCGGACCTGCCCCCAACCAGGCAGGACTCACCCGCCCAAGTAGGAATCCCCGCGGAACCAGGTACCTAACAGGTGCCTTTCCCGGTGACGGTTCCCAAAAGTCCAGTACCGGCCACCCATGACCCCCATGAGGCCCGCCTTTTAGGCTGCGAACCGGGCCCCAGTAAGGCCCGTCGCTATCAGTTCCTGAACACGGGGGCCAAAGATGAAGCCCATAAGAATCCTGCTCGCCGCCTGCCTGCTTTTCGCGTGGCAGGCCGGCCCTGCTTATGCGGACGCTGAAACAGGGCCGGTACCCAGTCCCGCGGGTCTGGGCAACGACATCTCCTGGCCCCAATGCGGCGCGGATCTTCCTGCACCCCCTGCCTTCGCGATCGTGGGCGTGAACGGCGGCCGGCCGGATACTGCCAACCCGTGTTTGTCCGACCAGCTGGCCTGGGCGGATCAAAGCGCGGCCTCGGCAGGAGGGACGCCGGCGGCCGTGTATGTGAACACGGCCGCCACAGGTCCTGTGGAAACATTGTGGTGGCCTGCAGAGAACACCTATCGGGGCGCTGCTGTCAGCAACCCCTACGGTCTTTGTGATGGCACTGCATCCCCGGCCTGCGCTTACGTGCACGGCTACGGCATGGCCGTCAACGCGGCCGACATCCTGCAGGAAGCCGGGCACACCGTGGCACACCGCATGTGGTGGCTCGATGTTGAATTCGGAAACAGCTGGCTGTGGGACAAGGCGGTAAATGCCGCCGAACTGGAAGGCATGACGGCCTACCTGCAGGGCGCCGGAGCAGAAGTAGGGATTTATTCGACCGGCTATCAGTTCAACGAGATTGTGGGCGACGTCCGTCCCGGCAGCAACCTCGACAAACTCCAGAACTGGCTGGCGGGCGCCTACTCCGCAGAGTCGGCAGAGGAGTATTGCGAGGCTCCCCCTCTGACGCCGGGCGGAACTGTGACCACAACGCAGTTCACGGAAAACGACCTCGACTACAACTACCGGTGCCCTTCCGCTGTCCCCGCTCCGGCCCCGCAGCCGGCCCCGCCGGCCGCTCCGGAACCTCCCCCGAAACCCGAAAACCCGCGCTCAAATCCCTATGCTGAACTGCACGCCGCGCAGATTTCATGACTCCCCGCCGGGAAACAGTCAGGGCCGCTACCGGGCACCCGGCTGCGGCCGCCCGGAAAAGGGGTCCCTGGGGTCCTTGGGAACAGAGGGCGGCGGGGTCTTGGACAAGGCAAAGCGGGTGGCAGTGGCAGCACCTCCGGCACCGAGGACACTCCCAAGCACCGCCGTGGACTGGACCAGTGAAGGGTCTTTGCTGGCGCCCACCTGCCGGGCTGCCTCCTCATAGCCCGGGAGGCTGTGTCCGGGACCCAAACCGGCATCTTCTCCACCGCGCACATAAAGGTCATTGGTCATGGTTACGGTGACCTGGTTCCTGGCGTCGCGGTTCGCCAGGCCATCGCTGCCTGGCACCCAGTCTGTTCGGTGCTCCAAGTGAAGGCTGCTGACATCGGGCGAAGGCATGATGCGAGAAACGGGTGACCCGGCGGTCAGGACGTATTTGAGTCGGTACTCCTTCAGGAAGGCCTCGTCAGCCGCCAAATTCATGGCGTGGATGCCGCCCTGGCTGTACCCCACCGCGACCACCTCCGCGCCGGGTTCGGCACCGGCCGCCCGCAGCGACTGAATGACAGCGGCATTGATGCGTTCCGAGCGGGCACCCATGCCGTCTACGATGCCGCCGAGGTCAAAAGGATTGGTTCCCCCGTCGGATTCGTTGACCTGGGTCCCGGGAACCACCACAACGTAGGCTTTCCTGCCTCCGGCATCCACCTCAATGACTTCGATGTAGCCGCTGCCGCGTGCCTCAATCATCCGGACCCGCTCAAGCAGCCCGGCGGGGCTCGCATCGAGATCGATGGGGATGGTTTCTTCCTGCGTGGGCTTTACCGGGCCCGTGCGCAGGGAAGGGATGTTCTCTTCTACCCCGGGCTTGATCGCGGGAAGGAGGATGACGGCATCTGCCACCAGCATTTCAGTGGCATCCCCGTTGAGGAATCCCGTGCGCCAGAAGTCCACGTGCTTCTGTAGCTCCACGTCCGGATCCGACAGACCCAGCCGCCACTTCAGGTGGGCAGCGGATTCGGCCATCTCATACTCGCGCCTGCAACTGCGGACCTGGCCGCTGATCCGCTGCAGTTCCAGGCGCACTTTCTGGATGGCATCCTTAGCCTCCCAAACGGCAATGAGAGCGGCAGTTCCCGTACTGCGCGGGCGGTTCTGGTGGGCACCGAGCTCCTGCCAGACGGCGGAAAGCCCGGACTCGATGGCTGCGAGCCGATCGGCGAGCCGATCGAGCTTTCCGGCCCCCAACTCCAACTCCTCCAGCTGGACGGTAATGCCGCCCACCCCGCCGGAGACTGTGAGGTTGCCGTCCGGAGGCGGCGGCGAAACCCGGATGGGTCCTCCCGGTCCGGAGGGCGTTGCGTCAGCCATTAGAACCGGCCGTCGGGCGAACATTCGGAGGTCAATGCCGCGCGGGCATGTGCTGCCACCGCGGCAGAAGCTTCCTGAATCCGGTCCAGTGCCCGCCGTACGGCCACCGCCTGCAAGGCGACAGAATCCCGGTAGGCCTGTCCGGCAGGTGACTGCCAGTCCAGCAGCTGGATGTCATGGAATCCCGCCAGCACCCCTTCGGCACTATCCGAGCACTGCGCCACCTTCCTGCCCACCTCCTGCACTTCCAGGCTGACGTCCAGCCCGCCGCCCCATATCCCGTCCATCGATTCGTTCCCCAAGTTGCTTCCCGTCGCGGTTTCCCCGGCCGGCCGATCCGCCCCAACCCTGCCGCTGCCAACGCTAGGGACGCTTCCCTGCCCGGGTAAGCGCCGCCGTCGGCTATGTGGACAAGTAACGTGGGAGACGCGCTTAAGGCGGCACCGCACTTCGTGAAAGAATCAGCACATGCCTGAAACTGCCGCCACAGCTGATACCCGCACGCCCTCAGGACGCCTGGCCCTCGCCGCGTCATCGGAAAAGATCGCGCTTGGCCCCCTGGACGGCCGCTACCAGTCCGCCGTCGCGCCCTTGGTTGACTACCTGTCCGAGGCTGCACTGAACCGCGACCGTGTGGCCGTCGAAGTGGAATGGCTCATCCATCTGACCAGCAACAACGTCCTTCCCGGCGCGGGTCCGCTGAGTGCGGAACAGCAGAGCCAACTCCGCGCCATCGTCACGGAGTTCGACGCCGCATCCGTGGCAGAGCTGGCCGAAATCGAGGCCGTCACCGTCCACGATGTGAAGGCCGTGGAGTACTACATTGGCCGCCGCCTCCCCGCGATCGGCATCGAAAACCTGACCGCCATGGTCCACTTCGGCTGCACATCCGAGGACATCAACAACCTCTCCTACGCTCTCGGCGTCAAGGGTGCTGTGGAGGACGTGTGGATGCCCGCGGCCCGTGCCCTGGTGGCACAGATCAGCAGGATGGCTGAAGACAACCGCGCCGTGCCCATGCTGTCCCGCACCCATGGCCAGCCCGCCACGCCCACCACTTTGGGCAAGGAACTGGCCGTTATTGCGCACCGCCTGACCCGGCAGCTGAACCGGATCGCCAAGACCGAATACCTGGGCAAGATCAACGGCGCCACCGGCACCTACGCAGCCCATGTTGCCTCCGTTCCCGGCGCCGACTGGCAGCAGGTGTCCAAGTCGTTCGTCGAGGGACTCGGCCTCACCTGGAACCCGCTGACCACGCAGATCGAGAGCCACGACTGGCAGGCAGAGCTGTACGCCGACGTCGCGCGCTTCAACCGGATCCTCCACAACGTCTGCACGGACATCTGGAGCTACATCTCCATCGGCTACTTCGCCCAGATCCCGGTCGCCGGCGCAACGGGTTCGTCCACCATGCCGCACAAGGTCAACCCCATCCGCTTCGAAAACGCCGAGGCCAACCTGGAAATCTCCAACGGCCTGCTGGACACCCTGGCTGCCACCCTGGTGACCTCCCGCTGGCAGCGCGACCTCACCGACTCCTCCAGCCAGCGCAACATCGGTGTGGCGTTTGGCCATTCCCTGCTGGCCATCTCCAACGTGGCCAAGGGCCTTGACCGCCTGGACGTGGCCGGGGACGTCCTCGCCGCCGACCTGGACACCAACTGGGAGGTCCTGGGCGAGGCCATCCAGATGGTCATGCGCGCCGAGGCGATCGCCGGCGTCGAAGGCATGGAGAACCCCTACGAGCGCCTCAAGGACCTCACCCGCGGTCATCGCGTGGACGCGGCCCGCATGCAGGAGTTCGTGCAGGGCCTGGGCCTCTCCCCTGAGGCTGAGGCACGCCTCCTGGCCCTCACACCCGGCAAGTACACGGGCATCGCGGACCAGCTGGTGGACCACCTGAAGTAGGCCCGCAGACAGGGCAGGAACGTACGACGGCGGCGCCGGGCTTCGAGGAGGCCCGGCGCCTTCCTTGCATCCGGCAGGGTAACGCCGCTGCCGCCGCACGGTTACAGCCGCCCGGGGTGGGAAACTGGGAACATGAAGCTGCTCCTGATCCGCCATGGCGAAACCCCCGGCAACGTGCTGGGCCAACTGGATACCGACCACCCGGGGCCCGGCCTGACCGAACTGGGCGAACGCCAGGCGGAAGCCATGGCGCGGGCACTGGCCAACGAACGCATTGGGGCGCTCTACGCCTCCACCCTGGTCAGGACCCAAATCACCGCCGCCCCTCTTGCCCGGCTGCACACCCTCGATATCGAGGTCCTGGACGGGCTGCACGAAATCGAGGCCGGCTCACTGGAGAAGCTGACGGACCACGAGGCCCACAAGCGCTACATGGGGACGGTGATCTCCTGGGCTGCCGGTGACCTGGACCGCCGCATGCCCGCAGGGCCCGACGGCCACGCCTTTTTCGAGCGGTTCGACGCCGCCATCGCCCAAGTGGTGGAACGGGCTGAACGGCAGCAGCACGGCACGGTTGCCATTGTCAGCCATGGTGCCGCCATCCGCACTTGGGCAGGACTCCGGGCAGATGGCGCTGACCACGAGTTCGCAGCACGCCATGTCCTGGCCAACACCGGGATCGTCGCGCTGGAGGGAGACCCGGCTGCCGGTTGGACCCTGATCCATTGGGACGGCAGCCCCGTGGGTGGCCTTGCCCTGGCAGACCCAACGGCCGGAGATCCAACCGGACGGGACGTAGCGGCTCCCTAGGCCCGCTGCCGGTGGCGCCGGAGGGAGGATGCCCGCGTCGCCGGGCACGTCCCGGCACCCGTTTGGCCACGCTGGCCGCGCTGGCTCCCTTGGCTCTGCAGGCTGCGCTGGATGCCTTGGCCGGGCGACGGAACCTCCGTCATCAGCCGGGCCGCCATCGCCGCGGCGACTGCCGCCGTCGGACGTTCCCCGGGATCCATCGCCGTCAGGGAACGCAGCAGGACAGCCCAGTCGCCCAGGGAATCCGGGATCCCGGGCGAGCGCAAGGTGCGGGCCACGAGGGATTCGACGGCCGTACCGGGAAACGCCTTGGTGCCGGTGAGGAGTTCCAGCAGGACCAGCCCCATGGCGTACACGTCCCACGCTGGCTCCGCTGCCCCGCCGGCAGCCTGCTCCGGGCTCATGTAATGGACGGTTCCGGAGGAAATTCCGGGCTCGGGGGCCGCCCCGGCCATAGCTGCAATACCAAAATCAATGATCCGGACGGGACTTCTCCGCAGTCCGCTCAGCATCAGGTTTGCAGGCTTGATGTCACGGTGCACCAGGCCGCAGGCGTGAAGGTGAGCGAGCGCCTCGAAAAGGCCGCGCGCCCAGCGTGCAACCTCAGCTGGGCGTGGGCTCTGCAGCCGGATGGTGTCGGCGAGGCTCGTTCCCAGCGCCAGCTCCTCCACCAGGAAAGGACGCCCTGCGTGGGTACCGCCGCCGGGCATGACGCCCTGCGCAATGAGCCGCACAATCGAGGGGTGGTTGAGTCCGGCCAGGACCCCCGCTTCGTTTTGTATGCGCTGGTGCTGCTTCCGGCCGTTGGCGGCAGCGATCTTCACCGCTACGTCGGGACCGCCCTCCAGGTCCACCGCCCGAAAAACTTCGGCAGCAGACCCACGGCCCAGGCGTTCCCGAAGCTGCCAACGCCCGGCAACGGTGCCCTTCGCTTGGGCCGGGCGCGGCGCAGCAACTGCTGTTTCCAGGAGGCTCATGCGAGGGAAACCAGCGGTGCATGCCCCCACCGGGGATCAGTGGACCAGGCATCGAGCTGGAACCCGCAGCCGCAACGCCAGACAGGCGGAAGCTCAGTACCGACGGCATCGGCGGGCCCAAAGGTGTAGGTCGCTGCTTCCAAGCCGACGGCGGGCGTCACGAGCTGCATTGGAGTTCCGCAGTGGACTGCACATCCGCCCTGCGGCGCAGTGGTGCCGTCCAGGGTAGGCCGTGTCAGGTCCGTGAAGGTCTCCGGCAGGTCAGTGCGGGTATCCGGGATTTCAGCGCCCAGGCGGGGATCAGGCGGTGAAACTTCGGTGAAGGTAACCAAGACACTCACGACTCCGTTGGGAAAGCAACATCAGGAACATTCGTAAGCATACATATAACTAGGTCAACTAGCTAGTCAGCCTAGTGAACTTTTAGTTCCTCATTTTCATGCACCTGGAGTGACTGGGTCATGCGCTGGAGGAAATCGACCACGATGCGTGCCTCGTCCGCGGTGAGGCTTTCCGCTACGGACATCATCCGCCGGTGCATGGCACCAAGGGTTTCGCGCACCTCTTTATCGGATTCGACCGTTGGTACAACCACCACGGAGCGGCGGTCGGAGGGATGCGGCTCGCGTCGAACGTGGCCACTGGCCACCAGCCTGTCGATAAGCGAGGTGGTGGAAGCGCTAGTAATATTGAGGAACTGGCTGAGGTCCTTCGGAACAACCTGCTTGCCCGACGCCTGGACCCTCAGCAGGTACCGCAGGGCAAGGATGTCCGTTTCGCCCATACCCATTGAGTCCCTGGTGTTGCGGCGGATTTCCGTTTCAGCCGCCCGGTAGTCCCGGAGCGACTTCAACACCGCTGCACTGTAGTCCAGCTGCCCGTCGGGTCCGTACCAGTAGCCGGATCCCTCGTTGCCCGTAGAAACCATGGGATCATTTTAGATCAACTGATAACTAGTCTGCCAAGTAACTTGATGTGCCGCCTCCCACAGCCGTTAGCCAAGCCCTAACCAGCAGGAAACGCCCGCGTAACCGCCCCCGCCTAGCCTTGTCAGGCATACCCCTCCGGTGAATCGAGGCAGCTATGCAGACCAACCCCCGGCTGAACATCCGGCAGGTTTCCTGGTCCAACCCCGTAGGCGCGGACCTGCGCCGCGCCCAACAGGCCGAACTGGACGCCCGCTTTGGCCGGCCGGACCACGAACCCGGCCCGCCGCCGTCGGGCGCCGACTGCGCGGTGTTCCTGGTGGCGTATGACAAGGGTTCCGGCCAACCGGTCGGCTGCGGCGGACTGCGGATCCTGGATGGATCAACGGCCGAGATCAAGCGCCTCTACGTACTGCCGTACACGCGCGGCTCCGGCGTGGCCAGTTCGATCCTGGCGGCGCTCGAGGCGCAGGCATTCAACCAGGGCATTACCCGGATCAAGGCGGAGGCCGGTTCAGCCCAGCCTGACGGCCGCAGCTTTTACCAGAACTCGGGATTTGAACCCATCCCCAACTTCGGCCCCTATATCGGGATGGAACACTCGCACTGCTACGCCAAAACCATCAACGCCCACAGCGCAGCCCAGACAGCGATGGCCTAGCGGGGACCCGGAGGGCCAGCACTAACGTTCGCCCCCGGTTCACGCCCAGGGCGTCCTCCGTTTCCCCGACTGGTCCAAAGTGAGCAGCCGGGCTGTTTATCGAATCGATAGCTATAACAGCCCGGTTTTCGTCATGCCCCGCTATAGGCTGTGCGGACATGCTCCGATTCCAGTCCAGAAATGAGTCCTGATCGTGCGTAAATTGCAGACCTTGGTTGCCGCCGCCGTCGCCGCCACCCTTCTCGCCGGATGCGGTGGCACCTCGTCCCCGCCGGCCTCGTCCGGGGAAGCCTCCGGTTCAGCGGCAGGTGCGTCAGCAGACACCCTTGTTGTTTACACCAACTCCAACGGCGAAGGCCGCGGCGATTGGCTTACCAAGAAGGCCGCCGATGCCGGCTTCAAGATCGAGATTGTGGGTGCCGGCGGCGCTGATGCCACCAACAAGCTCATTGCCGAGAAGAACAATCCCATCGCGGACGTCGCCTTCGGCCTGAACAACATGTACTTTTCGCAGGTCAAGAACGAGGGAGCGCTGGAGGCCTACCAACCCAAATGGGCTGGTGACGTGGACAAGGGCCTGGGCGACGGGGAGACGTACTGGCCCCTGGTGAAGCAGGCCATCCTCCTGGGCTACAACTCAGACAAGATCAGCAAAGATGCGGCACCAAAGGACTGGACGGACCTTTGGACAAAGGACGAATTCAAGAGCCGCTACGAACGGGTCACCGGCATGGGCACCGCCACGGCACAGCTTGTCTTCGCCGGTATCCTGTCGCGCTACCGCGATGAGTCCGGGGATTTGGGGATCTCCGACGAAGGCTGGAAGCAGGTTGAACAGTACTTCAAGAACGGAAGCCCGGCCGTAGCGAAAACCGACCTGTTTGCCCGCATCGCGTCCGGCGAAGTGGACATGGGCCAGATGCCGTCCTCCATCATTGCTGAGCGCGAGAAGTCCTTCAAGGTGAACGTCGACACCGTCGTCCCCTCCGTTGGCGTCCCCCTTGCAGTGGAGCAAATAGCCCTCGTGAAGGGGACCAAGAAGAAGGAGCAGGCGCAGAAATTCATCGACTGGTTCGGCAGCGCCGATGTCCAAGGTGAGTTCGCCCAGCAGTTCAACTCCATGCCCGTCAACAAGGGCGCCCAGGCAAAGGCCAATCCGGAGGTGGTGAACTTCTTTGCGGACCTTAAGCAGCAGGACATCGACTGGAACTTCGTGCAGAAGAACATGGGCGCCTGGGTGGAGAAGATCGAGCTTGAATACATGACCTAGCCCGACCTCCGCCCGCCGTTCCCGCACCACACCAGACAGGTTTGCCATGATCCGCTTGGAGAACATCGAAGTTACCTTTGGCGATTTCACCGCCATTCCACGCCTGGACCTGCATGTCCGACCGGGCGAATTCTTCACCCTGCTGGGGCCCTCCGGTTGCGGGAAGACCACGGCACTGCGCACCTTGGCCGGCTTTATCCAGCCGGCCAAGGGCACCGTTCGTGTGGACGGAAAGGACGTCACCCGCCTTCCCAGCGATAAGCGGCAGGTGGGTATGGTGTTCCAGAACTATGCCCTTTTCCCCAGCATGAGCGTGTGGGAGAACATCGCTTTCGGGCTCCGGGTCCGGAAGGAAAAAGCAGCTGACAGCGACCGCCTCGTCCGGGATATTGCGCGGCGGGTGGAGCTCAGCGACGAGCAACTGGCGAAAAATGTGGCAGAACTTTCCGGGGGCCAGCAGCAGCGGGTGGCCGTTGCGCGTGCCCTGGTGCTGCGGCCGAAGATCCTGCTGCTGGACGAGCCGCTGTCCAACCTTGACGCCAAGCTGAGGCACCAGTTGCGCCAGCAGCTAAAAGACCTGCAAAGCGAGTTTGGCATCACCACCGTGTACGTCACCCATGACCAGGACGAGGCACTCGCCATGAGTGACCGCGTGGCCGTGTTCAACAAAGGCGTCATTGAGCAGGTCGGGACGCCGCAGGACATCTACGACCATGCCGCCACCGAGTTCGTCTGCAACTTCATTGGCGACAGCTCGGCCCTGACACCGGAGTTTGTGGCAGAGGTTAATCGGCTCTCCGGAGCCGGGCTCAGCACCGACGCCAAGTCGTACCTGCGGGTGGAAAAAGCCTCACTGGACCAGCCTGTGGCCGGAGGCGATGCCGTCGGACTGTCCGCCACCGTGGTCTCGCGCACGTACCACGGCCTCCACAGCCGGTACGTTGTCCGCAGCCACGGGGCTGACATCCGCCTCCTGGTCAGGGAGGACGGCGCTACCCACCCTGACGCCGGTACGGGTACAACGGTCTATGTCCGGCCGGAACACATCCTCCAGTACCACCCGGACACGGGCGTTGCCTTGACCCGGGACCAGGCGGTCGCCCTGCCATGAGTGCCAACACCACGGTGCGCCACATGGTTCGCTCCCCCTTCGTCCTGGTGGTCGGAGTGGTCCTCACGTGGTTCATTGCCGCTTTCCTTGTCTGGCCCAACGTCAACATCCTGATCGCCACTTTCTTTCCGGACGGGAGCTTTTCGGGCCGGGCGGCCGAGAAGCTGTTCTCCTCGCAGCGCGCAATGAAGGCCCTTGGCAACAGCTTTCTCCTGGCCGTCGCACTCTCCGTCACCGTCAATGTGGTGGGGGTCTTTATCGTCCTGGTCACGCACTACTTCCGCATCCGCGGCTCCAGGATCCTCTTCCTGGGCTATGCCTCCACCTTCATCTACGGCGGCATCGTGCTGGCGGCGGGCTACAAATTCATCTACGGCGAGAAGGGCATTGTCACCTCGCTGCTGGTCAAGATGGTTCCCGGCATGGACCCGGGCTGGTTCTCAGGGTTCTTCGCCGTCCTGGTGGTGATGACCTTTGCCACCACCACCAACCACATGCTGTTCGTGGCGAATGCGCTCAAAGGCATCGACTACCAGACCATCGAGGCCGCACGTAATCTTGGCGCCTCCACGTGGACCATCCTGCGGCGAATTGTCCTGCCCATGCTCAAACCCACACTGTTCGCCGTCACCATCCTGTCGTTCCTTACCGGCCTGGGTGCATTGAGCGCACCCCAGGTGCTGGGTGGCCGGGATTTCCAGACCATCACACCGATGATCCTGACGTTTACCAACAGCCCCACCTCGCGCGACCTGGCCGCGCTGCTGGCCGTAATCCTCGGCGTGGCCACCATCCTGATGCTCGCCGTGATGTCCCGCCTGGAGAGGGGCGGCACCTACTTTTCCGTGTCAAAGGTGTCCTCGGAACTGCAAAAGCAGGAAATCCGAAACCCCGCAGCCAACCTGGCCGTGCATGCTGTGGCGTATCTACTCTTCGCCATCTACACGCTTCCGGTCGTGTTGATCGTGCTTTATTCCTTTGCCGACGGGGCGGCCATCCAGACCGGACAGCTTTCGCTCGCCAACCTGACAATGGAGAACTACGTTCGCGTCCTCACCCAGGAGTCAGGGATCCGGCCGTTCATCGTGAGCGTGGTGTACAGCGCCCTGGCAGCCGTTATCGCCGTCGGCGGACTCCTTTTCGTGGCCCGGCTGCTGCAGAAATACAGGAACTGGGTGGCCTCGGCCTTTGAGTACCTGCTGCACATCCCTTGGATCCTGCCCTCCGCGCTGCTGGCCCTCGGCTTAATCGTCAGTTACGACCATCCCAGTCCGCTGGTGGGAGGTGCCGTCCTGACCGGAACCACCGTGATCCTGCTTATCGCGTTTGTCACGGTGAAGATCCCGTTCACGCTCCGGATGCTCAAAGCGTCCTTTGCCTCCGTGAACTCCTCGCTGGAAGAGGCTGCAGCCATCATGGGCGCCAAGACACTTTACGTCTTCCGGCGGATCCTCCTGCCGCTGGTGCTGCCGGCCGCGGCCGCCATCACCGCACTGAATTTCAACAGCCTGCTGGACGACTATGACACTGCCATCTTCCTTGCCCATCCGCTGGTCCAGCCGCTGGGCCTGGTGATCAAGGCCAACACTGACGGGGCCGAGGGAACTGAGGGAATTGCCAATACCTTCGTTTACACGGTGCTCCTCATGGTCATTACGGGTGTGACGATGTACCTGGTGTATGGCAGGTCCGGCCGGCGCGGGACAAGGAAGCGTCTGCCCGCACTGCCTTCCGCTTCGCAGGCTCCCGGTCCTGGACCCCAGGACGCGCAGGCGCCGGGTGAGGATGACGCCACGCGTCCCGCGGCTGCCGTCCGCTGATCAGCCTCCGGCAGTGCTGCCGACGGCGGCCGTTGCGTTCCGCCGTCGGGCAAGGCTGAGCACGCGGTCCCGCAGCGGCTGGGCACGGTCGGCGAGCGCAATCCGTCCGAGCGCTGACGAGGCCACGCTCACGGCACGGGTGCGCAGCCGCCGCTGCCTGTTGTAGGCCCGCAGCGCCTGGTCCTCGGGAAGGGTGTTGAGGAAGTCAGCCAGCGTGACCGCGTCCACCAGCGACTCGCAGGCCCCGCGGCCCAGGGTTGGCATCATGGCGTGGGCGGCATCCCCAATGAGCACCCTCCTGCCGCTGACGTAGGAGCCCAGGCGAGGCACCGTCCACAGGCGCTGGACCAGGCATTCCTCCGGTGTGGCCGCGGCCAGGGCACGGCGGATGGCGGGGGCATGGTTGGCGAAGCGTGCCCGTGCCTGCTCGAGGGCCGACGCTGGGTCTATTCCGTAAGGGCCGAGGTCCGACCGGTAGCTCGCGTACCAAAAGGAGCCTCCCCGGGCAGCGGCCATCCCGAACAGGTCGCCGCGGCCCCAGTACTCGCCCACCTCATCCGGCCCAACCGGAGTGGGGAGGGTGCCGCGAAGAGCAAGGTAAGGGGTGAGGCGGGCATCGGTGGCCCCGCCCCAGGCCGCACGTCGGACCATGCTGTGGACACCGTCGGCGCCCACCACCAGGCTGCCGTCTGCGGGCACCGCCTGTACAGTCTCAGTGACCCGTCGGACGGTTGCGGGCACTGCTTCATCCAGCAGCCGGATCAGGTCAATCCGGGAAATGCCGAACATCCCGCCCGCGTCGACAGTGACCCAGGGTTCCCCCTGGCCGTTGCGGACCGAGCCGCTGCCCAGCACCGGGCTGACCGCCCGCGCCTCCTCAAGGATTCCAAGCCGCGCCAGTGCCCGCTGGGCATTTGGCCACATGCCCAGCGCATTGCCCACAGTGGGCAGCCCGGGGCGTTTCTCGTAGACGGTTACCTGGAAGCGGCTGGGGTCCAACGCCGCCGCGAGGGCGAGCCCGGCGATACCACCGCCAACGATCGTGATCGTTTCCATGAATCAGATTTTACTACTTTTGTAGTGAATGGGAAGGCGTCCCACTACACTGAACGCATGCCGGACCGCCGCACCCAACTGCTTGACGCCGCCTTGGCCGTAGTGGCGGACAGGGGAATGAAGGGCCTCACCCACCGGGCTGTTGACGCCGCAGCAGAAGTCGCCGAGGGAACCACCTCGAACTACTACCGGAGCCGCGCCACCCTGGTGGCGGCAGTGCTGGAGCGGCTGCTGGAGTTGGACGCAGCGCTCCTGGCAGAGCAGGGTGCGGCCGGCCCGCCGCGCAGCATTGGGGAACTGGCAAACCAGTTGGCCTCGCTGATACTGGTGCTTGCCGGGCGGCACGCGGGCCTGACCCGCGCCCGGCTGGCCCTCTCCCTGGACAAGCCCGAATCGGTGACCGCCGGCCACTTCCGGCTGGTGGGCGGGCTGGAGCAGGCCCTGGCCGCACTGGAAGTACCTGATGCCGGGGCCAAGGCCCGGGACGTGGCGGACTACGGCGACGGCGTGCTGCTGCACCTGCTGACCGTCCGGCGGGACGATGCTCCGGACGCTGCCGCGATCGCTTCGGCAGTCCGGCGGCTGCTGGCGCCATAAGACCGACTGGCAGCCCGCCGTCGTAATTCCCCTGGTTTAGGAAGCGGCAGTGGGCCAGCCCGTGTACGCCTCGGCGAGGTAGGCCCTGCCGTTGCGGGAGGAGACCACGGAGTTCAGTTCCCCGAGCTGTCGGGCGCGGGAGAAGTCATCGGCGTCCGCGGGGGTGTGCAGCATGGTGGTCATCCAGTAGGAGAACTGCTGCGCCTTCCACACCCGGTCCAGGGCGCGGTCACTGTAGGTGTCCAGAAGTGCATCCGAGCCGGAGTTGTAGTGGCTGTCCAGGCCCTCGAAAAGGACCTTGACGTCATTGATGGCCAGGTTGAGGCCCTTGGCACCGGTGGGCGGAACCGTGTGGGCTGCGTCGCCGGCCAGGAACAGGTTGCCGTGGCGCATGGGCGTGTGGACGAAGCTGCGGAACGGCAGCACCATCTTCTCCAGGACCGGGCCTTCCCTGAGCTCGAAGCCGTTGCCGTTGACGCGGCTGCGGAATTCGGCCCAAATCCGGTCATCATCCCAGTCGGCCACGTTTTCCTTGGGGTCGCACTGGAAGTACATCCGCTGCACGCTCTCGGTCCGCTGGCTGATCAGGGCGAAACCGTTGGCCGAGTTGGCGTAGATCAGCTCATCCGAGCTGCGCGGCGCCTCGGCCAGGATGCCAAACCAGGCGAAGGGGTATTCGTGGAAATACCACTTGCGGTGGGCTTCGGGGATCTGGAACCTGCAGTGGCTGCGGGAGCCGTCCGCACCGACCAGGAAATCGGCCTGGATCTCGTACTCAGCCCCGTCCGCGTCCGTGAACCACACCTTCGGCTTGCCTTCGAGGTCGTGCACGGAGGTGTCGGTGACGCTGTAGCGGACGTCGCCGCCGTCGTCCTTCCGGCGGGCGGCGAGGTCCAGGAAGACATCGGTTTGCGGGTACAGCCACACGGACTCCCCCACCAGGTCCTTGAAGTCGATGCGGTGGCTCTCACCATTGAAGCGCAGCTCAATCCCGTCGTGCCGGTCGCCGTCGCGCAGCACCCGGTCCGAGACGCCGCTGTCCACCAACAGGTTGACGGTGCCATGCTCCAGGATGCCGGCCCGCACGGTGCGGGCTATCTGCTCGTGGCTGCGGATCTCGATCACCGTGGAGTCGACGCCTGCCTTCGCCAGCAGGTGGGAGAGCATGAGTCCGGCGGGACCGCCGCCCATGATGGCCACCTGCGTGGTGATGATTTTTCGTGCCATGATCTGTCCTCGCTTCATTGCGGGCCCCGCCTGCGCGGCACCGGATCGGTTCGTCTGCCAACCAGTGTGGGCCGAAGGTGGTGACACCCGTTACACCCATTCCGTTCAACGGATCAGGCGTCCGCCATCTGCCGGGCAATGCCGCGGGCGGCTGTCTGCAGTGCCGGCACCAGCGCCTGCAGGCGCATCTCACGGAGGGGAACCACGACGCCGAGCGACGCCACAGCGCGCTGCCTGCGGTTCAGGACCGGGACGGCTATGCCCCAGGTGTCCGGATCCACTACGCCCTTGAGTTGGGCGAAGCCCTGGCGGGACGTCTCGGCCAGGAGCGCGCGGACCGAGTCCGCGGTGACTTTTCCCTCCGGGTCGGTAAACCCATCGAGGTATTCCTCCTGCATCATCTTGTCCTGGTGGGCCATCAGCGCCAGCCCCGCGGACGAGATGTGCACCGGCATCCTTCCTGCCACCTGGGCGCGGTTGGCCACCGATCCGCGCCTTGACAGCCGCTCCACGAACAGCGCCTCCCAGCCGTCCAGCACGGCCAGGTTCACGTTCTGGTGCAGGACCTGCTGGATGTCCTCCATGAACGGCATGGCGGCCTGGCGCAGGGCGAGCGTGGGGGAAGTCCGGTTCACCAGCTCCCACAACCGGACCCCGGGCCGGACCATGCCGCCCGGCGCTGCCTCCAGCAGCCCGTGGGCGGCAAGCTGGCCCACCAGGCGGTGCGTGGTGGTGAGCGGCAGGCCGGCGCGCTGGGCGAGGTCGCTCAACTGCAGGGCGCCGACGTCCTGGGGGAAAGCGGAAATCAGCCGCACGATCCGGTCCACCACGGAGTCGCCGGATTTCGAGTTGGCCAGGGCAATCACTCGCTTCCGTTGAATGGGAAAACATGTCCCAGATTACACCCCCTGGTGATACAAACCTCACTGGGGATGTGGGCGATGCTGCCCAAAACCACCACGGCAAAGCAGCCCGCCGCTCAAACTCCTGGAAGATACACCGAGGTATTTCTATGTCATTTGCGCCAACTCAACACCGCTCCAAGTGGCCGGTCTGGCTTTGCTGGCTCGCGATGGTCCTTGACGGCTTTGACCTGGTGGTCCTGGGCACCGTCATCCCCACGCTGATCAAGACCCACGAACTTGGCTTCGACGCGGTGGGCGCCACGTGGGCCGCCACCATCTCGCTTGTCGGCGTTGGCGCCGGCGCCCTGTTCATCGCCCCGCTGTCCGACCGCTTTGGCCGCCGCCGCCTCCTGGTGGCCTGCGTCCTGTGGTTTTCGATCTTCACCATCGCCGTGGTGTTCGCACCCAACGTCGCGGTGTTCTGCGTCTTCCGACTCCTTGCCGGGCTGGGTCTTGGCGCCTGCCTCCCGGCCGCCCTGGCCTACATGAACGACTACGCTCCCGCGGGCACGGCCGGAAAGTCGACTACCCGGACCATGACCGGCTACCACGCGGGCGCTGTGGCCACGTCCTTCCTTGCCCTGATGCTGATCCCGGACTGGCGGATGATGTTCATCGTGGGCGGCCTGGCGGGCATCGCCCTGGCACCCTTCCTGTGGTTCAAGCTCCCTGAAACCCTGCCCTCAGCGGCCGCCTCAACGACAGAAGCAAGGGAACCGGCCGCAGCCCGCGCCAGCTTCCGGGACCTGGCACGCAAGCCCTACCCCCTGGTGGCGCTGGCCATCGCGGCCGCTTCGTTCATGGGCCTGCTCCTGGTCTACGGCCTGAACACCTGGCTCCCGCAGCTGATGGCCGGCGCCGGATACACGGTCAGCACCGGCCTGGTCCTCCTGCTGGTCCTGAATGTGGGCGCCGTGGTGGGCCTGGTCATCGCAGGCATCCTGGCCGACAAGCACGGCACCAAGAAGGTGGTACTGCTGTGGTTCGGGCTCTCCGCGGTCTTCCTGGCGGTCCTGAGCGTCAAGATCCAAAGTGAACTGCTGCTCAACCTGGCAGTCTTTGTCACGGGCGTTTTCGTGTTCAGCGCACAGGTGCTGGTCTACGCATGGGTCAGCCAACTGTTCCCGGCAGCCCTCCGCGCAACAGCACTGGGGTTCGCCGCCGGCGTGGGCCGTCTGGGCGCGATCATGGGCCCTGCAGTGACGGGAACGCTGGTGGCTGCCAACATCGCCTACCCCTGGGGCTTCTACGTTTTTGCGGCTGCTGCCGCCATTGCCGTGGTGGCACTCGTGGCAGTTCCCCACACCATCCGGGCAGTCCGGGAAGAGTCAACCGCGGAACGCCCATAACCGGCCGCCGTCCGGCCCGCCCCAGGTGCTCCGGGGCGGGCCGAACGCTGAAGGCGGTCAGGCCGCCGTCGTTACCCGGCCCTGCCTCCGCCGCAGACGGCGCCATACGGCGGGAGCCAGCACCACTGCTATGCCGACGGCGGCCCCAATGACCGTCTCCACGATGCGGTCACGCAACAGGAAAACAGGCGAGGCGGGAACCACCAGGAGTGTGGAGATCAGTGCCAGTGGGGTGACGAACACCTGGGCCAGGAGGTACTGGCGGAGGATGAACATCTCGGCGCCGAACTGGCATAGCGCCATGACGAGCACGGTCTGCCAGGGCTGCAGGCCCACCAGCAGGATCGCCGCCAGGACCAGCAGGCCCAGGACGGTGCCAATGATTCTTTGAATGCCGCGGCGTACGCGGTGCCGGGTGGTGTGGCCCACCAGGGGAACGACCGCAGCCACCATGGCCCAGTAGTTGTGCCCGAAACCCAGGCTGGACCCGGCCCAGGTGGCCAGCGTGCCGGCAAGCCCCGCGGCCACCAGGTAGCCGAACCCTTCAAGCCAGGCCGTGCGCTTCTCCGCGGGGGTGCGCCGGATCCGCGGAGGCCTGGTCCACGGGGTGCGGTGGGAAGGAAGGATCCGGGACGAGAAGCCGACAAGCAGCGCGAACACCGTGGTGAGGACAGCCACCAGCATGCCCTGCCAGAGGGGCGGCTGGTTGGGAATGGACGCAATGGCGGCGAACGCGAAGATGTGGAAGAGCGACCCCGCCGGGCGCAGCCGCAGCCAGGAGATGGCGACGGAACAGGCGCCTGCCACCAGCGTGGTGGCCAGGACCAAAAGCCAGGTGTGGGTGGCGGCATCCAGGCCCCAGGCAGGACCCATGCGGGCCGCGAGCGCCGCCAGGAAGATCACCAGCAGCATCAGCAGCCCGGCCCGCAGCTGCAGCACGAAGCGGACGGCATGCGGTTCGCCGCGGCCGTAGATTCCGGTGAAGGCGCCGAAGGACGCGAAGATTGCCAGGTCCAGCCGGCCCAGCAGCACCAGCGTGATGAGGGGAACGAAGACGCCCACGGCACACCGCAGCGCCGGGTGGTGGTCTTTATTGCCGGGGCCGATGGTGAACATCTCGGCAAACATCTTCACGGGCAGCGCCTTCCTGGGGTGGATTCTGGACGGGCGGCCACGCTGACGTTCCTGATAAATCCTACGGCCGGGACCCCATGCAGCGCCCGCCGCGTTCCCCTGAATGGAATCGGAAGGCAACGCAGGGGAAACAACGCGGGGCAATGCTTGAGCCATGAAGCACCCTTCGTCCCACCCGACCGCTAAAGAACTGCGCTGCGAGGTCTGTGGTCAGATGCCGGAACCGCCCAAGGCCCGGCTCACCCTGGCGAACGTGGCAGTGATGCTTCCCATCGAGCTGTTGGTCCATGCCCTGGTGGTGGAAACCCACCTTCCTTATGTGGCCAAGGTGCTTGCGCTGACGCTCACCGCGACGGTCCTGGTGATCTGGGTGGCCGAGCCGTCAGCCGCCCGGCTCCTGCTCCGCTGGCTGCATGCTCCTGCCTTGAGGCGCCGCCGGCAGCTGGCGGCAGCCCCATCGCTGTGGCGGGCGCGGACCATGCTGCGGGACCAACCCGGGTCACTGCAACGGATCACGCGGGCGCTGGCGCGTCTGGACAGCAATATCCTCAGCATCCACGTCCATCCGGTGCCTGGCGGCGTCCTGGACGAGTTCGTCCTCTCGGTCCCGGGCCACGTGGGCGAGCGGGAGCTTTTGGAGGCACTGCACGACGGCGGCGTCGGAAGTTCCCACGTTTGGCCCACCACCGCGCTGGCCATGGCGGACGGACAGACCAAGGCGCTGAGCCTCGCGGCGCGCATCGCCGCCGCCCCGGACGAACTGCCCCTGGCGGTGGCCGAGCTGCTGCACGCAAGGATCCTGCCGCCGTCGGACGCCGGCGGCAAAGGGCCCGACGACGGGACGCGCCTTAAGATCCCCACGGCATGGCACGGGCCCATCACCTTTTCCCGGCCGGGTGAGCCGTTCACCCCGGCGGAATCAGCGCGGGCCCACCGGCTCGCCGAACTGGCCGAAATTACTTCTTATCGGCCGGCCGCGTTCCCAACAGGACGTTGAGCCCCCACCCCACCACGGTGATCAGGATGATGGCCCCGGCCATGGACGCCAGCTGGACCGGACTGGACAGGATGCCGAGGCTGACGATCAGGGTGGTTGCCCCGGCGGGCGGGTGCGGCAGGCCCAGCCAGGTCAGCACCAGGGTGGTGAGCCCCACGGACAGCACGCCGCTGAGGACGTGCAGCGGGGTCAGTCCGCCCACCGTGGCGGACGGCTGGTCCTGCAGGCCCAGGGCATATAGGCACAGGACGCCGGCCAACAGCCCGACGCCATGCCCCACCAGGGTGTTGACGGGCCTTGAGGCTTTTTGCTCGGGCGATTCGAAGAACAACATCACGGTGGGGCCGAGGCTGGGAAACAGCCAGGGCAGGTGGAACAGGAGCCCCACCGCGCCACTGACGGCGAGGACAACGATGCTCAGGACCCCTGCGTACAGTCCGGCGCCCAGCTTGTTCCAGTTCTTCTTAGCCCGCTCCAGCACTGGTGTGTTCATGGTTCCCCCGTACCCGGCGGGCGCCGGTCACAATCGGTTGGGAAGCCGGCCCCGGCGCCTGTGCCCGAAAAATCCTTGACAGTGGCGGGAGTCACTCCTACCTTTGATTTGGGATCCCAAATTGGGATCCCAAAAATGCAAAGCTTCCGCCCGGCGCTCCGGATCGTCCGGCGGACACTCCCCATTGGCAACGGCCCAACGGGCACGTACCGCACCGTTCGCATCCCCCCATCCGTAAACTTCCCCGTGAAGGAGAAGCTGTGTCCATCCCAAACACCGAAACAACGGCCACATCCCCCGAGGCCACCCCCGGCACCGCCGACGAACCCGCAAAGGACGGCACGCAACGGCGCACCGCCGTCCGGTGGAAGCTCTTTTTGCTGCTCCTGGTCCTGGTCTCCGTCAACTACATTGACCGCGGTTCCATCTCCGTCGCGCTGCCCATCATCCAAAAGGAATTCAACCTGGCCCCCGAACTGGTGGGCCTGCTGCTGTCCGCGTTCTTCTGGACCTACGCCCTGATGCAGGTGCCCGTGGGCTGGCTGATCGACAAATTCGGTCCCCGCAAGGTGATGACCGCTTCCTGCATAGGCTGGGGTGCTGCCACGGCGGCCTCCGGCATGGCAGGCGGCTTCCTCAGCATGTTCATCGCGCGGCTCGGCATCGGCGTGACGGAGGCCGGCGTGATGCCCGCCGGCGGCAAGCTCAACGCCATTTGGATGCACAAGTCCGAACGCGGCCGCGGTGCCACCATCCTGGACGCCGGTGCACCCCTGGGCGCCGGGCTTGGCGGCATCATCATTGCCGGCCTCATCGCCTCCACGGGCAGCTGGCGCTGGTCCTTCGTCATCGCCGGTGCCGCCACCGTCCTCATGGGCCTGGCCGTCTGGTGGTACGTCCGGGACAACCCCCGCCAGCACCGCGGCGTCAACGACGCCGAGGCCTCCTACATCGAAGCGTCGCACGCTGCCGAGGATGCCGAAGCAGCCATGGACGGCAGCAAAGGCAAGCGCGGGCTGATCCCCTACCTCAAGTTCCGCTCCTTCTGGGCCATGTGCCTGGGCTGGCTCGGCTTCAACGGCGTGTTCTACGGCCTGCTGACCTGGGGCCCGCTGTACCTTGCGCAGGCCAAGGGCTTCGACCTGAAGACCATCGGGTGGTCCACGCTGGTGATCTTCGGCGCAGGGTTCGTCGGCGAGATCATCGGCGGCACCATCGCCGACAAGTGGCGCGCGTCCGGCGCCTCCGCCAACCTGGTCATGCGCACCCTCCTCGGCATCTCCAGCGCCATCGTCGTGGCGGGCCTGGTGGGCGTGACCGTGGTCCCTGACGCCACCACCGCAGTGGTCCTGCTCTCCGTTGTCCTGTTCTTCCTGCGCTGGGTGGGCCTGTTCTGGAGCATCCCTTCCATCCTGGGCGGCCGCACCAACGCCGGCGTCCTGGGCGGAGCAATGAACCTCAGCGGCAACATCTCCGGCTTCGTCACCCCCATCGTCGTCGGCCTGATCGTGGGTGCCACCGGCTCCTACACCTGGGCGCTGCTGTACTTCGTGGGTTCCGCGGTGATCATGGGCGCATCCGTCCTCACCCTGAACTACAACAAGCGGCTTCCTGTCTAAGCTGACCCTCGCAGGGAAACTTGCAATCGACGCCCCCGCAGCCGGGAGCAGTGCCGCACGAGAATCCGGAATGGAGCACCATGCTGACCGCAGAAGAGACCCAGGACAAGGACCGCCCCCTCCGCGAGACTGTCCGGGACACCCTCCGCACCCGGATTTTTGAAGGACACTACGCTCCCGGCACGCGGCTGGTGGAGCGCGACCTGGCCGCCGAGTTTTCCGTTTCCCGGCTGCCGGTCCGCGAGGCCCTGCGAATGCTCCGCATGGAAGGCCTGATCAGTGACCGCGGCGCACGCGGGGCCGAGGTCAGCAGCCTCAGCCCCAAGGACGTTGAGGACCTCTTTGACGTCCGCCAGTCCCTGGAGGTGCTGGCCTGCCGGCTCGCCGCCAAGCGGGCCACCAAGGCTGACCTCGCCTATCTCAAGGGCCTGCTGGACAACGCGGAGGCCTTCCTGGCGAAGGGTTCGGTCATGGAAGCGCACCGCTCCAACAGCGAATTCCACGACGCCATCACCCGGATCGCAGACAACAACTTCCTCAAGTCCGCCCTGGAACCCCTCCAGGGCCGGATGCACTGGCTGTTCCGGCACGTGGCCGACCTGCCCGAGCTCATCCGCGAACACCGCGAACTCTACGCTGCCATCGCCAGCGGCGACCCGGACAGGGCAGCCGCCCAATCCGCATCCCACATTGGAAAGTACCGGGACCAGTTCCCCGAGGACTTCCAGAAAACCGAACCAGAATTCCATCGGAAGAGAAAATGAAACTCCTGGTCATCAACCCCAACATCAGCGCCGATGTCACCGCACTGATCGAATCAGAAGCGCTGCGGTCCGCCTCCCCCGGCACCGACCTGCTGGTCCGGACGGCCGGCCACGGCGTCGAGTACATCGAAACCCGCTTCGAATCCCTCATCGCCGCCGGCGCGGTAGCGGAAATCATCGCCGAGCACACCCGCCCGGGAGCAGACCCGGTGGATGCCGTGGTGGTGGCAGCCTTTGGCGATCCCGGCATGCCGGCCCTCAAGGAACTGGCCGACGTGCCCGTCATCGGCATCACCGAGTCCGCCCTGTGCGCAGCAGCGCTGCAGGGACATCGCTTCTCCATCATTGCCATCTCGGACCGGATCAAGCCCTGGTACCGCGAATGCGTGGAGCAGTTCGGCCTGGCAGGCCGGCTGGCCTCCATCCGTTCCATCAACGACTCCCTCACCAGCATCGCTTCCGTCCAGCAGGACTTCCGGGAAACCCTGCTGGCACTCAGCCGGCAGGCCGTGGCCGAGGACGGCGCCGACGTCGTCATCCTCGCCGGCGCCCCGCTGGCAGGCCTGGCCCGCGAACTCAACGGACAAATTCCCGTACCCGTCGTTGACGGCATTTCCGCCGGCATCCGCATGGCCGAGGCCGTGGCGGCCCTGCAGTCCGGAACCCACCGCGCCGGCGCCTTCGCCCCGCCCCCGGCCAAGGACCGCAAAGGCCTGTCCGGCAACCTGGACGCGGCCCTCGCCGCCCGCCAGGAGCACGCCGGCACCCCGCAGCCCGCCGCCTAAGCCCCACTTCACCAACCCAGGAGGACACCGATGTCCCACCAGCCAGACCTCATCATTGCCAACGCAACCGTGGTGAACAGCACCGGCCGCCAGGAAGCCCACATCCTGGTGCACCACGGAAAGATCACCGAACTCATCGACGCCGCCCAGCCGGTACCCGCGGCGGACCGCACCATCGACGCCACGGGCAGGCTCGTGATTCCCGGCGGCGTGGACGGACACTGCCATGTGGCCCAGGTGACCGGACGCTTCCGCACCCTGGACGACTACCGCACCACCTCCACGGCCGCTCTGTGGGGCGGCACCACCACGATCATCGACTTCGGTATTCCCCGGGATGCCCAGGAAACCCCACTGGCCGCCGTCCTGCACAAGAAGGAACTGGCCACCCAGTCCCGCTGCGACGTGGCCCTGCACGGCGCCGTGGTCAGCTGGGACGAGACGGTGCCGTGGCAGCTGGAGCAGCTGGCTGCCGAGGGCGTCCGCTCGGTGAAGATGTACACCACCAACCGCGGCACCACCATGGCCGACGGCGACACCATCCTCAAGGTCATGCGGGAAATGGTGCGGCTGGACGGCCTGGCCTACATCCATGCCGAGCACGACCCCATCATCACCGACTGCACAGAACAGCACGCCCAGGACGGCCGGATCGGCATTGAACACCTGCACCGGACCCGGCCCGAGCTGGCCGAGGAGATCTCCGTGAAGGAAACCCTGGCGATGGCCGAATACACGGGGGCGCCGGTGTACTTCGTCCACCAGTCAACGCCCGGCGCCGTTGACCTGGTATCGCAGGCGCGGGAGCGCGGGATTGACGCCTACTCCGAAACCTGCCCGCACTACGTCACGCTGGACGACTCCGTCTACGCCTCCACCTTCCCCGAGTGGTTTGCCTGCTGCCCGCCCATGCGCTGCCCGGAAACGGTGGCGGCCCTGAAGGAGCGGCTGGCGGCCGGCGCCATCCACACCATGTCCTCGGACCACTCCTGCTACGACCTGTCCCAGAAGCGCGAACGCACCGATGACGTGCGCGCCATGCCGCACGGGCTCCCCGGCGTGGAGACGCGCATGCCGGTCACCTTCACCGCGATGACGTCCGCCGGAGCCAGCGTGGAACAATTTGTCAGTGCCTTCGCCGCCGAACCTGCCCGGATCAACGCCGTCCCCGGCAAGGGCCGCATCGCCGAGGGGTTCGACGCCGACCTGGTGGTTTTCGATCCCGCCGAGGAACGCACCGTCAACGGCGCAGCCCTGCACATGGGGACCGACTTCTCCCCCTTCGACGGGAAGGCACTCACGGGCTGGCCCGCCGTCGTGGTTTCCAACGGCCGCGTGGTCCTGGATGCGGACGGCTTCCACGATCCCGGCGCCGCAGGCCGCTTTCTCCACCGCA
>Ga0308169_10001581_pt1 | contig 26063 bp, 18 predicted proteins | sample PhyBR1_2_FD_202139 | JGI IMG/M metagenome (GOLD analysis project Ga0308169, IMG submission 202139) | Phyllosphere microbial communities from UC Gill Tract Community Farm, Albany, California, United States - DLSLSB.R1 | ecosystem: Host-associated > Plants > Phyllosphere > Unclassified | place...
TCATGTCGCGTGACTTCTTGCGGTTGGTCTGGCTCAGGCCGAACTTCAGGCTGTCGATGCTGTAGCGGTCCACCTTCCAGTCGGCATTGACGGTCGCGCCGCCGATGCGGTCGTCGATATTGTCGCCCGCCCGGCTGTAGAAGTGGGTATTGAAGTCGTTGCCGCTGAACAGGCCCTGGGCCAGGCCGCTCTGCAGGTCGCGGCCATCGGCCAGCGTGGTCGTCACGTCGGGCACGGCCGCGCCTGTGAGCCGGATGCGCGTGGTATTCGGCTGGTTCATGCGCAGCACGACGTAGCTGTCCTTGCCGCCGGAGTCACGCTTCGAGGTGGACAGATAGACGTCACCCGCCACGTTCAGCGTCGGGGAAATCCGCCATTCGGCCCGGGCGCCGTACATTGCGGTATCGACGACCCGGTATTCGGTCTTGTTCAGCACTTCGGGATTCAGGCGCAACTCGGGATCGCTGCTGTTCAAGGTCAGGTCCGTCACGACATTGTTGGTGACCTTGACATCGGACCACCGGCCCGGCGCGTACAGCGGGTAGTACGACAGCTGGTAACCGACCTGCGGTGAGTCGAGCCGCGTCTTGAAGCCGTCGACGATGACCTTGACGTCCTTGCTTGGCCGCCACTCCACCTTGCCCGAGAGCGCAATGCGCTCCTTTTTCTCCATGATCGAGCCGAAGCGGAACTGGCCCGGCCCGATCAGGCCTTCTTCGCTGGGGTCGAGTACGCCGTTGCCGTTCGGATCGATGGCGCCGCCCCAGGTATTGCCGTATTCCCAGAACTGGCTTGGGTCGCTCGGGATGGGGTTGCGCGACCAGCCGCCGTCATTGCCGGCCGTGTCGGTGCGCACGTCGCGCTTGGCATACACGAGCCCGAGCAGCACGCCGACCTTGTTGTCGAAGGTGTTGCTGTAGGTGGCGGACAGCTTCTTGCCGTTCAGGCTGCTCATATCGTTGCGGTCAGCCTCGGCGCGCACCAGGCCACGCTGGCCTTTCTGGTCGAAGGGGCTGGCCGAGCGCAGATTCACCAGACCGCCAATGGCACCTTCGACCAACTGCGCCTGGGTGGATTTGACGACGTCGGCGCCGCTGATCACATCGGCCGGCAGCACGTCGAACGCAAAGTAGCGGCCCGCGCTGTCGGTGCCCAGCAGGCGACCGTTGAAGGTGGTGAGCGTGTAGTCCGGCCCCAGACCGCGGATGCTGACACGCTGGCCTTCACCGCCGGCCGTGCGCGAAATCGAGACGCCGGTGATGTGGCTGAGCGAGTCGGCCACATTGTTGTCGGGGAAACGCCCGAGCTCCGTCGCGCTGATGCTGTCCTGAACGACCGCGGCGTTGCGTTTGAGTTCCAGCGACTGCTGCAGACTGGCACGGGTGCCCGTCACAACAACTTGCTCCAGCTTGCCGGCATCGGCCGCAATGACCTCCTGAGCGCGGGCCGATGTCGCAAGCGTGGCAAGCGCCAGCAACGTGGCAGACGTCAGTGGATTGAGCACAAAGCGACCAGGACGATCGGCGCGTGAGCGGCACTGTGAAGGAGAATTCATTAAACGCTTCCTTTTATAAGTTGTTGGAGCAGCGTGGCGAATGCTGGCAAACGGAAAGGCTGTCTCGTTGCGATCACCGTCTCCACCAGCTGGGGTATTGACCAGCCGGGGTGACTCGATGCTATCTTTCGTTTTATTTCGTATTGCTAAATTAACTGCCGTACAGGTTTCGGTTCGTCGATATCGAAAGCCTTTGACATTGCTCGAACTATCACTGTGACGCCAAGTCTATAGCGAAATTCGGTTGAATACAAAGCATCTTTCGTTTTTTCGAATTTCCGTTGTGTTCACGTATTTCGCAGAAATTCTTTCATTCGAAAGTAGGCGGTATCGAGAGTTTTTGTTTGGCGGAGGTGCTGCGGTGCTGCGAGTGTCAAGGGTCTTGATGTGTGATGGTGGCGGCCATCGAGGGGGGAGGGGCGTGAACGGGTGACCGGGGCCTGTCGATCATCGCCGGCGCTGTTGCTGGGACGAGATCGTGGTCATGGGTGAAGCGGATGGGAGTCGGTCGTGCAGAACCGACCAGCGGGCAAGGCATGGGCGCAACAGCAGCCCATGCCTTGCCCGCGCCGGTCGGGGACGGGCGGTGTGTCAGCCCGCCAGGTAGTCGTCAGTCGACAGCACCGACGCATAGGCAAAGGCGAGTGCCGACATGAGTGCGGTGTGCACCTGCGCGGCCGGCACGGTCTGGCCGCCGAACTCGAGGTCGCGCGTGGCGCATGCATCGTGCACGACCGTGGTCGTATACCCGAAATCGGACGCTGCACGGGTTGTTGCATCGATGCACATATGGCTCATGGCGCCAATGACGGTGACAGCAGCAATGCCCTGGTCGTCGAGCAGCGCCTTGAGATTCGTCTTGAGGAAGGCATTCGGAAAGTTCTTGACGATGACCGGTTCGTCGTGCGCCGGCGCCACGGTGGCGTGAATCTGGACCGCGTCCGTTCCCGGTGTGAAGAAGGGCGCGTCCGGGGTTGTGGACTCGTGGCGAATATGGATGACCAGGTCGCCGTTGGTCCGGGCATCCGCGATCACGCGCGCCGCGTTATCCAGCGCTTCGTGGATGCCGGCCAGGGCCAGCTTGCCGGTAGGGAGATACTCGTTCTGGAGGTCGACGACGACAACAGCGCGTTTGTTCATGGTGATGTTCCTTTCATGGAAATGAACCGCCAGCGACATGTCGCGTGACGTGTCGGGCAAGTCGGAACATCAATTGTCCTGGGAATGCTGACCTTCGACCATTGGCCCGAAGGCTAACTTTCGATACAATCGGGCCATGCCTTCCAATCGCCCTGTCGCACGCCGTCAACACATTGCCGTGATCGCCTTCGAGGGGATCACGCCATTTCATCTGTCGGTGCCTTGCCTCGTGTTCGGCAGCCACGTGGAAGGCGCCGGGGCCATCGCGTTCGATATCACGGTGTGTGCGTCACGGGCCGGCCCTCTGTCGACCTCTGCCGGATTCGCGATCTCGACCACCGCCGATCTGTCCGCAGTCGATGCGGCTGACATCATCGTCATGCCGTCCTGGCACGCAGACGGCCGCAGTGCGCCGGACAACCTGCTCGACAGCTTGCGCCTCGGACATGCACGCGGCGCCATCATCGTCGGTTTGTGCCTCGGCGCCTTTCCACTGGCACAGGCCGGCCTGCTCGATGGACGGACCGTGGCCACCCACTGGGGCTCGGCTGCCACGCTCGCGCAGCGCTATCCCGGCATCAAGGTGGACGAGCGCGTGCTGTACGTGGATGACGGCGACATACTGACCTCGGCGGGCGTCGCCGCCGGCCTGGATTGCTGCCTGCATCTGCTGCGCCGGCTCTGCGGCGCCGAGGCCGCCAATCGGGTCGCAAAGCACATCCTGGTTGCGCCGCACCGTGATGGCGGCCAGGCGCAGTTCATCGAACGGCCGGTGCCGGCCGACGCTGCCGCCGGCCGCTTTGCCCGGTTGCTCGAGTGGGTCGGTACACATCTGCACGAGGAGCTCAGCATTGACCTGCTGGCCGAACGTGCTGCCATGAGCCGGCGCAATTTCACGCGCCACTTCCGCCTTGCGACCGGCACGTCCGTCAAGCAATGGTTGCAGAACCAGAGACTGCTTCATGCCCGGCGCTTGCTCGAGACGGGTGACTTGTCGATCGAGCACGTCGCGCACGCCTCCGGCTTCGGCACGGCGCTGTCGCTCAGGCAGCACTTCAACGTGGCCCTGCGCACCTCGCCGTCCGACTACCGCAAGCGCTTCCGTGCCAGTGCGACGCAGCGCGCTGGCGCCTGACACGGTACAGCGATCAAAAGGTTTGTTCCCAGGTCACGCGGCCCAGCATGGTGCCGGATGCGGTCACCGCACGACTGCGCGTTTGTGTCGCGCTCAGGTAGGTGCGCTCGGTGATCTGGTCTTGCTGCAGGATATTTGACAAGCCGAAGCGTAACTGATCCCCGGGCCCCAGCCGCCAGGTCAGGTAGGCATCGAGGTCGCGCCGCACTGACTGATAGGCTGCGAGGTTGTCCGCGATCCGCACGGTACCGCCATTCTTGAAGGTGTAGGTGGCGCCGGCGCCGAGCGCCCCCGTCCGGTAGTCCACGCCAGCCACCGCCGACAGCGGCGTTTGCTGGTCGATGCGGTTGGCCGGGCCTGGCACCGTCGCTACCCGCGACCAGTTGCGGCTGACGCTGGCGCGCAGGTCCAGCGCCGGGCCGGACTTCCAGAACGTGTGCAGGGGAAACCTGGTTTCCAGTTCGATGCTGTGGGTGCGTGCATCGCCATCGTTGATGGGTTGGCCCACCCAGCGCCCGTTTGCAAAGGACAAGGCAGTGCGCGTGTAATTCTCGATCTCGCGGGTCGACACGCTGACTGACAGCATCGATTTTTCGTCCCAGTAGTGCTGGTACGACGCGTCGATCCCCAGGGCCAGTTCGGGCTGCAGTGTCGGGTTGCCGATGCGGTCGGGTTCCGTCGGACTGTTGTTGAGGGAGACCAGCCGGCGCGGCGTCAGGTTATTGACGGCCGGGGCCTTGTAGGTGCGGGTGAGCGCCAGACGCAGCTGGTTCGACTTCGTGTCAGGAATCTTGTACAGCATCTGGAGTACCGGGCTCCAGATCCGGCTGGTGCTGGTTACCGCCTCGCTGGCATGCGCCTCGCTGTGGATCCGGATTCCCTCCCAGCGCGCGCCCATGTACAGCGCGTAGTGAGGGGAGATGGTCCATTCGTCCTGCGCATACAGCGCCAGACGCGCGACCTCGGCCTGGCTGGCCTCGGCGATCACATCGGTCCCGAGTACGCTGCTGTCGCGCTGGACGCGGTCCTCGGTGCGGCGGTTGCCATTCGCGTCCCAGCCCGCAGAGATGGCGTGCGCCGTGGTTGCGGGGTAGGTGTACTTGCCGGTCCAGGCCAGGCCGCGTTCGCGCGCATCCAGATCGACGCGGCGGCGCAGGGCTGGCGCCGCATCGGTCGCAAAGCCGCCTTGGTCGAGCTCGCTCCCGTTATTGAATACCGTCGCGCTGAGCTTGGTATCGAGCTTTGCACCGCGCTCGAGTTTGTGTATCCAGTTCAGCTCGGTGCGCGCCATGTCACCCTGGTCGCGGATGGCGTCGTCGCTGTCGGGATACGGCGGCGCCGCACCGAGCGAGGTCGTGGTACGCAGGCGGCTGTCCTGGGCAAAGCGGGTGAGATTGATCAACGACTGCAGCGACAGGGAATCGCCTCCGGCGAGCGTCCAGGTCACGCGCGGCACGATGAACAGGCCGCGAAAGATGCTGTCGTAGCGATTGCTGGTGCGGCGCTCGAGCAGTGGCGCGCCGCTTGCATCGGCGCCGTATTCAACGGCAGGATCGCTGCGCCTGATCTTGTTGTAGACACCATTGATCGCGATCGAGTACGAGCGGCTGTCGGTGCGGTCCGACAGCAGCAGGTTAAAGCCTGGCATCAAATACCCGTCGCCACCGCCGATGGCCGGCTTGAACTCGCGATGCGCCTTGCTGGCGCTGCGTTTGAGGATGATATTGATGGTGCCGGCAATCGCTTCGTTCGACAATTCTGCGCTGGCCGCACGCAGGATCTCGATCCGCTCGATGACGCCCGGCGCCAGTGAATCGATGGAAAAGCCCGCTGGTGCGCGTTCGCCATTCAGCAGGATCTGGGTATAGCCGCTGCCCAGCCCGCGCATGCGGATTTCTCCGCCGCGGCCCGGTGCGCCGTTGACCGTGATCCCGGGCTGGCGCCGCAGTACGTCGCTGATCGTGGTGTCGCCATACTTGACGATTTCTTCCTGTGTGACGACGATTCTGGCTGCCGTGTCGTCGCGGCGAGGGTTATACGCTGCGCCGCGGACTTCGACGACGCTCGGCCGCGCTGCCTCCTGCCGGTTGCCCGCGACGACCGTTACCGCCTCCTGGGCTGCGACGGCATTCATGGCGCCAAGCGCCACCAGCGGCAGGCACCAGCGGTCAGTGCGCAAGTGTCGAATCATGAGAAACCTCGTTTCTTTGTTGTACTTGCAGGAGCAGATCGTCCATCAGCTTTTCGACCGCTTCGTAGCGCTGTTCGTCGGTTTGCCCCAGATAGGGCAGGGACATGCCCACCATCGACGGCGACGTGAGAAATCGTCCGCCGATCGCAACCGATGGCACATGCGTGGCCTGGTAGGCGCGCTGGAGTGCCGTGGCGCTGGTTGCCTCGTCGCGTACCGTGTCCGAATCGAATTCGCTGCGCCAGTCCACAGGGTCGATACCGTGTTCGCGCGCGAAACTGGCGATCGTGGCATCGCTGTTCAGCGCCCGTTTCCTGTCATGGATTTGGGCATAGCTGGCCTGATGCAGGTCGCCCAGCCGGTTCAGCGCTGCAAGCGTGTAATACAGTTTTTGATGAAGGACTTGTTTGTCGTGCAGCCCGGCGGGGATACGGCGCAAGGTCACCACATCTGCGTGCTTGCGCGCCCACCTGGTCAGCACCGGCTCGTATTGATAACAGTGCGGACAGCCGTACCAGAAGAACTCGATCACTTCGATCTTGCCCTGCACCGAAGGCGAAGGCTGTTCCAGGGCGATATAGACGGGCTGCTCCCTGCGCACCGAGCTGACGTAGTCGCTCACTGCAATGGCACAGCCGCCGATGAACAGGCAGGCCAGCAACAGGTTGCGGATGATTTTCTGCATGTGCATCTTCGGTGTCGGGGGGCTTGGCTTCACGCGGCAATCTTGCGCGCGTCGGTGTTTGGCTGCGCTGCTTCGGTGAGCATCAGCATGCGGATCCGGCGAATGGCGTCGGCCTGTGCCTGGTGCTGCTGCAGGCGGTTCAGTGAATAGTTCAGCATCTGGCGCGTCATCGGCGAGATGCCCAGCAGGGGCAGGGTGCGGTAGACCACGTTCAGCAACCAGCGATAGCCGCAGAACTCCAGTCCGAACGCCGTCGCCTCGCCCGCGTCGTCGTAGAAATACTTCTGGTGGAAGGACGACACGCCGTCCCTGGCAGCGAGACGATTGGGCGGGAACGGCGAGCGCGCGTGGATCAGTCCATCCTGCGCCAGGGCGCAAGCGGTCAGGAAACCGTCCACCAGGCGCTGGCCGAGCTGCGCGGCCGGATGGCCGGGTTGCGCCAGGGCGGCTTCGAGGTCGGTCAGCCAGGCGCCGTAGGTGGCACCTTTGGCAGCATGGCCGGCCTCGACGCGGCGCGTGATTTCGAGTTGCTGTGCGGGCGCCAGCGCGTGGTGCCAGAACAGGTAGTTCGAGTGGTACGACAGGAAGCCGTTGTATTCGATGATCTCGGGATCATGCGATGGCGCAGGCGGATACACGCATGCAAGCATGATCATCAAGCCGAACGCGAAGTGCTCGCTGTTGGCGGCGCTGTCGCCGGTCCAGTGCGTCATGACCGGCTTGCGCAGCATGACGTCCAGATCGAACACGCTGCGCCACTGCGTGACCGATTCGTACCTGGCCGCCAGGGCGGTGGCGTCGGTCATGAACGAGCGCGCTGTGTTGTTCTGCTCGATGACGTCGGGATCGATGCCGGCCGCTTCGATCTGGTCAAGCCTGGCCTGGCGCACACGGTAGGATGCCTCGGCGACTGGCGCGGACGGATGCGCGCGCAGGAAGTCCGCCGCCCGTTCCACGATCGCATGGTTCCATTCGCTGCAATAGAACGGTGACCCGGCATCAAAGGTCAGCAGGTAATGCGGGCCATGTTGCCAGCCCCGTGCAATGGTCCAGCGAAAGAAATACCGCTGCGCCAGCCATTGCTGCAGGGGCCAGGCGAACAGGCGATAGAAGTTCGCATTGTTTTCACTGTAGTTGATTCTCAGTTGCAGGAAGCGCATGAATAAACCTCGTTCGTGACGGAAAGGGAATACAGGCGGATGGTTGCTTCGCGCGCCGGAGAAATGCCCGCGCGGTTGAAGGACATGTGCAGCAGCGAAGACATGATCGACGCGATGTCGTGGCAGCCATTGCCGGCAAGCCGGGCCAGCAGCGCGGTCAGGCGCAGGGACAACGGCGTGAGATAGTCGGGGAACCAGGCGCCTGCCACCAGGTGCGCATGCCGGGCCAGCAGGGCTGGAGCGGGTGCAGTGATCCTGTCACCCGAGCGCAGGGCGATCTGGCGCCGCACCACCGCCGGATCGGCGCTGCCGCAGATGAAACGCGCGTAGCTGTCGTACAGGCCTGAAGCGGCAAGTGCGCGCGCATGCACCAGACAGTAGCCGAACAGGATATGCTCGATGCGGTCAGGCGCTTCCTGGCCCAGCATGGCCAGCATGGTGCTGGAGTCGCCGACGAATTCGTCTTCGCACAAGCCGATGCCGGCCGGGCCGCCGTAGCGCGCGAGTTCCGGTTCGTAGGCGATTCGGTGGACGCTGCCGTTGGTGTGCCAGCAGCGTTCGGCGCCGGGGGGCAGCTCGCTTGCATAGCCGCGGTAGAAAGCGTCCGGTTCGAGTGTCGAGGTAAAACCGTGCGCATCCCAGTAGCGCGCCGCCGCCTGTTCGAGCAGCGGGGCAAGTGCTGCTTCGCGCAGGCGCAAGCGCAGGTGCGGACCGCCCATCCAGTAGCGCACAAAAAAACACTGGCCACCCAGCGGTGGCGAGATGGCCGCCACGCACACCTGCAGGAAATGCGTCAGCCGTGCAAAGTCGTGCAGATAAACGTGTACTGATTCCCAGCCTGACCCGTCGTTCGATGGCATCCGGGTCACTTGCGTACCAGGACGTGCGCGAACGGGGCATCGAGGCTGACTTGTCCCGCACCGACGTCCACCCGCAGCCGTATCCCGACCCGGTCCTGCTTCAGAACAAGGCTGGCGCCGACCAGACGGTGACGCCGTACCTGCTCGGCGCCAACGATGTCACCGACCGTCACGACTGCGTCCAGACTCGACAGACTGTCGATCATCGATGCCGACAGGTCGACCTGCCCGGCGCGCAACACGAGCCGCAAGGATGAGCGCCACGCCGGATTCAGGCGCAATTCGGCATATGGGTCGCCGCCACATGCGGGGTTGGCCTGGACCACGCGCCAGGCCTCCTCACCGGTGGACTCCAGCGTCAGTTGGGGCCGGCATTCGCCTGGCGCCCCCTGCGCCTGGACGTCGAAGGTGGCGACGTTCGGATCGATGCTGACCACGTAATGCCCGCTGATCAGTTGTACCGTCGTGAACGCCGGCGCACCGGCGGCCTGCCCGGCGATCATCAATGGCAGCACGCCTGCCAGAAATTTCTTGTGCATGTTCTTGCTCCTCGCAGTGCGTTTCAATACAGCTTGATGCCGCCGACCTTCAGTTTGACGAGCATTTCCGATTCGCCGCCATCGCGTTCGAGCAAGGCGGTGGCGCCCACCAGAAAGCGCCGCTCCTGGGGCAGCGCCAGACCGCGGCGGAAGTTCTTGATGCCCCCGACGCCCACTGCAAGATCGAGCCGCCGGTAGTGATCGAGGTCGCCCCTGATGGAGATGCCGCCGGCATCGAGCATCAGCAGGAAGTTCGAGCGCGACGACATCCTGAGGGTGAACACGGTGCCTTCGTGCGGGCCGCTGCCATGGCAGCTTTTGACGTGGCGCGCCTCGATCGATGCGCCTTGCCGGATGATGTCGACATCGGGCTGGCAGCTGCCCTGGGGCCGGTAGGTAAGCTCCGGGAGTGCGTCGGGCGGGACGTCGATCAGCTCGATCTCCACGGCGCCGGCATCGATCCGGATTTCCTGTGTCGGGCTTGCTGCGGCGGTGTGCGCGGCAGCGCCCGCGCCCAGGGCCAGGGCGAACAGTCGCATCAACATGCACGTTTCTCCACGGTAGGAAGGTGGTAATCAAAGACGACTTTGCCGGTCCGGTCCGGTGCCAGGTAAGAACGGTGGACGAAGCTGTCCAGCTGGCCGTTGCCGTGCACACTGTCGAGTGCGACCGGTAACCGGCCCGCGCAGTAGTCGGCGAGCGCGCGTTCCAGGTCGGCCTGCTCGCCCAGGTTATTGCCGATCATGTGGATGCTTTTGCGGATGATGAGACTGAACATCTCGTCGAGCGACAGGCCGTGGTACTGAAACGGCTCGTGCGGACGGGAAAATTGCTCGAACACGCCGCAGGTGATGTATTTGCCGCCACGGCGCAAAAACGGCACGAGCTTGCGCAGGTAAATGTCCATGAACGGGTCGATCACGGCGTCGAAGGCGCGCAGGCCTTGCGCGTCGAGATAGGTCGCCAGCGCCTGCGCCGGGTTCTGCTGCCGATCGAGAACGCAATAGCGGTGCAGACCGCGCTGCGCCAGATGCGCGCCGATATGTGGCGACGTGGTCAGCGCATGCACGTGCAGGCCCGCACCCAGCAGGGCTTCGATGGCAAACAGCGACGTGTTCGACGACGCGGCAGTGACGAGCACGTGCTCATCGCGTCGCAGACCGAGACGGCGCACCATCGCGTACGCCGTTTGCGCGGCAATGCTGAATGCGGCCGCGTCGGCGGACGGCATCATCGCGGGAATGCGGATCAGTTTGGCACGGTGGCAAATCTGCAGCTCGGCAGAGCCACGCTGCGTCGTCAGGCCCGGATGGCTCGCGCTGGCGTCGATCGCACCGTTGCCGATCACGCGATCGCCCGGCTGCAGCTCGTCCACGGCGGCCCCGGTTGCCAGCACCGTCGCCACGAATTCGGAACCGAGCACCAGGTAGCCCTTGCTGTCGGTGCGCCGCGCGATCTCGAGGAAGCGCGCCTGTTCCCGGTAGTTGCAGGAAAACGCCCCGATCTGGAGCAGCACATCGTGCGCATGGCGCGGATCGGCAGCATCCATCGTGATGTCCGCCTGCTCGACGATGGCGAAATCGACCTCGATGTCATGCAGGCGTACGCGGCACGCATCGTGCACCGGCACCCGGCCTGCGCTGTGCGGCGCCAGCACGGCAAATGCTTTCATGGGGACTCCTGGGCTGCACCAGCCAACAATGGGATATTGGGGAGATCGGGTTGATCGGGCGCAGGCGCCGCCCTGGCGCCGAGCAGGATGGTCTCCTTGCGCAGGTAATAGCCGTAACAGCCGGCGAAGGTCAGCACTGCCGCGACTGCCTCGGCCCAGGCCGCCGCAATCATGCTGCCGCCAAGAACCGCCCGCACGAGCACGACCGGCAGCAGATTGCAGATGTACATCGACCAGATGGTCAGCAGCAGGGTGCCGCGCGTGTCGCCCAGTCCGATGACGGCGAACAGGAAGGGGAAGGACGCCATCAGGAACGCCCATGGCAGGGCGGTGATGCGGATGTACAGGACCGCCCTGGCCGCGACATGCGGGTCGGGAATGAAGACGTGGATGAAATACGGCACGAGCACCATGAACGGCACCATCGCCAGCACGCACAGGATAAAGACGCGCTTGCTCATCCAGCGGACCCCGGTGGCAATATTGTCGATCTTGCCGCAGCCGGCGTTCTGCGCCGCGAAAGGAATGATCGACGTGATTGCGCCCATCAGCACGGCCTGGACGAAGCCACTGAAGTACTGCGAGATCGTGACCGCTTCGAGCGTGCCGGCTTCGAAGTACGAGAGCAGCATGTACAGCAGATAAAAGGACAGGTTCAGCGAAAATGCATTCATGGTCTCGGCCCCGCCCAGGCGCACCATGGCCTTCCATTCGGCAAACAAGGGCAGGATCCGGAATTCAACGCCCAGGCGAAACGGAAACACCTTGCGCCTGGCCAGGTCGTACGTCAGCACGGCCAGTCCGCACAGGCGCGATCCGATCAGGGCGGCTGCGGCCGCATGCAGGGGATCGACACCAGAGCGCAGCGCTGCGAAGATCAGGCAGGGACTGAGCACCATCGCACTGCCGAAGGTAGTCAGCTTGAAACGGCGGATGACCAGGACGGCACCGGCCATGCGCGCCAGCAGGCCGGTGTAGAGGTGCAGGGTCACGGCGAAGTAGCCAAGCCAGTACACCTCGAGATAGCGCAAGACCTGCTGTTTGACGTCGACATCCACGCCGAACCACGCGATCAGTGTCGATGCGGTTGCCTCGCCGGTGACGGCAATCAGCAGTGCAATGAGGATGCTGCAGCCGAAGCCGAAGTTGATCAGGTAGCGCGCGGTGACGAAATCCTTGCGGCCGAAGGCCTGGTTCGCGTAGATGTAGATCGCGGCGAGAATGCCGCCCAGGAGTGCTTCGAGCAGGGACACGACCGCGATCGAAATACGGAACGTGGCGGGAAGCTGGCCTTCGTCGGTCAGCGCCATCAACCAGCCAAGGTTGATGAACATCGCCGCGAAATCGAGCAGGGCGAACGCCATCATCGGCAGCGAAAAGCGCAGCAGGGATTGGCGGACGTCGTCGGAGGTGAAGTCGATATTGGTCATGGCGTGTCCATTTCCGGGCCAGGGGTGGTTTCAAGAATGATTTCGCTTGCGTACTGATCGGGGTCGATCGCCGTGACATCGGGCAGCACTTCCTCGAACGACACCAGGTCGAAGGCAACACCGAACATGCGTCCGATCATGCGCGCCATGAGTGGCGAGGCGAAATCGAGCAGGACCGGTTTTTTGGTGTTCGAGATATCGCGGTCGAGCACCTTGCCCGCATGGTGGCGACGCATGAACACCCGCTGCGGCAAACCGGTCTCGTGGCGCCAGGTGTTCAGGCGCAGAAAATACGCGGGTGCGTCTTCGGCCAATGCCCGCTGGGGCAGGGCGGCTCGCGCAATCCACCACTGCTCGCGGGATAGCACTAGGTCGCGATAGCGGATGCGGGGGAAGCGGACCTGGCCGGTGGCTGCGCGTTCGGCCACCAGCTTGTGCAGGCCGAAGCGGAAGGCGAAGTAGCACGGTTCCCCGGCCATCGCGAAGCGCATCAGGGTCTCCAGCAGACGTGGATACAGTTCCTTCACGAACAGACCGGTCTGGCGCAGGCGCAGCGGCGCGTCATCTGGCCCGCCGCTGAGAACGGGATACGGTGCGTTCCCGGGCCAGCGCACGCGCAGCGCGGACAGCGGCAGGTCGCCATTGCCGGCCACGTGCGGCGTGTCCAGCCAGAGACGGTGGCTGCACAGGCGCGGCCGGTGGGCCGTGTTGAAGCCGAAGGTATCGTAGATGTCGTGGGCGTCGCTGAGCGCCGTGCCATAGGCGGCGCGGCACGCGTCGAGCACGACCGGCGAGCGGGGAAAGGTGAGAAAGCGCGAATAGCAGCGAAGGTAACCGCTGTCGATATTGTTGACGACGAATCCCGCCGGGGTCAGGTGCCCGTAGGCTGCAAACGAGCCGGCACGCGCGCCCTGGTCGGCCGGCACCGGGGCCAGCACGATCTCGGCTTCGTCCCGCCGCGCCCAGATCTGCTCGTATAGCGCGATCAGCGGCATCGTGCGTTGTTCCGGCCGCGCCGCTTCGCCCGCCTGGCTGGCCATTGTCTGCTGAACGAGTTCGTGGAAATCGAAGACCGACATCGCCGCGCCGTCGCGCATTGCCGTGCGCAGCGCGGCCAGGACCGCGTCCGGATAGCCGCTGTTGAAATTCACGCCAAGATAGTGGTCGATGAATTCGCCCAGCTGGCCCGCGCAGGCCGTCACGCGCGCTGCCGACAGCGGTGGAAGGTCGGGCAGGTAGCTGTCGTGGTACACGAGACCATCGCTCTTGACGAGCTGCCAGTCGAGAAGGCCGGACAATGCCTGAAGTGCCGCATTGAGGTCGGCAACCAGACTGCGGGCCGCTTCGGGGGCGGCCTCGGGAAGTGCCCGCAGCGATGCCCGGGCGTGCTCGAGGATGACCGCGACTGGTCGCGCCGTGACGTCTGCGACCGCAACGGCGCGGGCGATCGCCAGAAAGTCGCCCAGCAGGTCGGCGCTCTCGTCATCCAGGCGCGGATGGTAATTGATCATGCCGGCGGCAAGCCATTTTTTCAGGGTGGCCCGGCCAGCCGCCCCTGGAGGCAACCGGCGTTCGATCGTTGCCCACGTGACCCAGTCGTGGGCACCGTCGGGACCGGCCAGCACGGCGGCGGCCGGAAAGCGCGTGGTCAGCAGTGAGGTGCGGTAGGGATAGAGCTCGGGCCGGTCGGCAAACAGGTAGTAGTGCCGCTCACCGTTGGTGTCGCGGTGATTCGACGTCAGGCGGAAGGACCAGTGCGCCGGATGACGCAACAGAAAACATTCGAACAGTTTCAACAAGGCCGAACGGTCGAGGCTGAAACGGTCATCGCGCTGGCGGTCCGGCGCCAGCACCGGCGCGGCCACGGCGCCTTCGCGCAGGGCTGCGAACCCGACCGAGGTGAACGAGGAAAACGGGCTGACCTTGGTGATGGCGCGCGTCAGGTAACGAAACAGCGTCTCTTCATCGTTGAGCGCCTTCTTGCCGGCTGCGTCCGGCCGCTGGGCATAGCCGATTGCGAGCCGGTGCATGTCACCACGCGCCATGCCAAGCGCTTGCAGAAAGACCGGCTGGGCGACCAGGGCACGGGCCGCGCGGCGGGCAGCGGCGGTGGCGGGGGCAAACAGCGCCAACACCGCCGCTTCGCGGTCCAATACCAGCCTGGCCTGCCCAATCCAGTCGCGCCCGGCAGCATGGCGTCCGAGCAGCTCGCCATGCCGTGCGAGCACGCCTGCCAGCGCGTCGGCTTTCAACAGGGCGCGCCTGGCGTCGATCAGCCGCCGGTAGTCCGGCCCACCCTGCGCAGCCACGCCGTACAGCAGCGTGCAGACGTGGTCGCGCAGCCCGGCGAGGGTTGCGCGCGCGCCGTGCAGCGCCGCCAGACTGCGCGCCATGTCATCCGACGACATCAGGTCTGCGAGGCTGGCCAGCGGCAGATTGTTGGCCCGCACGACAACATAGGGAACCACGGACGCAATGGCCGTCATTGCAGCGTGCCCAGAGCGTCGTTGCACCGGTTGCGCACCAGCATCAGGCCATAATAGGTCCGCATGCCATCGCCGGCGTTGTGAAGGAGCTGGTCGATGCCGAGCTGGTCATAGCTGCGGAAGGGCCGGCCCAGCAGCTCGCCATCGAACATCGCGTGAATAAGTTGCTGGTTGACATAACCCAGCAAGACATTCAGTTCGAGAAAGTCCTTGTCATCCCCGGCATAGGCAAGCTCGTCCACGCACCAGAACAGGATGGCCGGTACAAAGCGAAAGTTGAATGCCATGTAGTTATACAAGCGCTCGCAGGTGTCGACCGGATCCTGCGCGCTGAGCTGCTCGAGGCCGCCAGGCACGACCCGGTAAATTCCTGGTGCGACGCCCGGACTTTGACGCAGGCACAGCTTGGCTGTCAGCTTCACGCGCGCGGCGCCGGGAAACAGGCTGGCGGCGCGGCTGGTGGCGTCGGCAATCGCGGCAAGGAGGCGGTCGAGATGGTCTGCGCAAAAGCGCGACGGGGCCGGGAAAAAGCCATGGAAGAAGCGTCCGCTATTGCGCTCGCGGGCAAACCTGCGGTGTGCTTCGCGGCCGGCAACCCCGTGCTCGGGCGCCACGTCGCGCAGCCCCAGTTCCACGGCATCGGTCGCGATGCCCACATCCGCACCGATGCCGGCGGGGGCCCCGACGCGCATGAATTCCGAAAAAAAATGGCCACATTCCAGGGCAAACAGCGACTTGCGAAACAGGTTGTACAACGGTGCGTACACGCCGAAGTCGGTCATGATGCGCAGCGCGTAGCCTGACGACGGGGTTGCGCACGCGGGGATGCTGCGCAGCCACCGCAGCCGCAGTTGGCGCATGTCGACGTGCCACAGGCATTCAGCAGCGCCATCTCGCAGCAGGAACTGCATCGGATAGTAAGCGCGCGGGGAGGGGTAGCTTGCGTGCAGTCCATACCCGGTCAGGGGCGTCACGCAGCCGGGCTGGTGCACCTGCATCAGGGTGGCCAGCAGGCGCTCGCGCATGTCGCCCTCGACCGGCTGCCCTGCCACCAGCTTGCGAAACAGGGGTTCGAGGTCGATGCTGCGCCCGCTGTCGTCGTCGCCCGGTTCGAACTGGAAGCGACGCTCGACCATGTCCAGCGGACGTGGCTGGCTGGTCGCCAGCGCGGGGGACAGATAGCGGAAGGCAAATTCTTCTTCCGCCAGGCGGCTTGTCGGCATCATCGTGGTTACCCTAGTGGATGAAGTGGAGCGTTGGCCATGTCGGCGTCGGGGCGAATCCAGTCGGCGCGCCGTGCGGCACGCTCGAGGCGCCGGCGCGGTACCACCGGCGCATGGTCGCCGAAGGCAAGCGGAATCGTTCCAGGAATAAAGACGCGGGCGCTGGCCAGGCCGAGGGGCTGTAACACCGGCGGCGTATTGTCAACAGAGACCAGCTCGTAGCCGGCGCTGGCCACACGCTCGCAGAGCTGGCGGTACGCCCGCGCGGGTTCGCGCTCGGCGCCGGGATGGCGTGCAAGGAAGGCTGCGTATGACAGCCTGAGCTGACCTTCGCATAGCCCGGTGAAGTGGTGACGCTGTTCTGCCTGACCGTAATACAGCGCCTGGTTATCGTTGCGCAGGCGTGTCATCCGCGTCGCGTCGTGCCGGGCCTGCAGCTGGTAACGGGCCAGGTTCTGCTCGGCGGAGCCGATCAGCGACTGGGCCTCGGCCAGGGCGGAACGCAGCGCGACGGCGGCGTTCGGGTGGCTGGCCGCCGTGACAAATCCAGCCAGCTTGCCCGGTCCGCTTCCCAACAGCAGCACCAGTACACTCGGTACGTCAAGGTCAACGGTGATATCAAAGCAAAGTGTCTCGTAGCCCCTGCTGGCGAGCAGCAACAGCAGGCCGGATGTCCGGTTGCAGGTGATGGTCGCTGCCTCGATGCGTGGTGGCGGCGATGCGCTGTACCACACCGCCAGCAAGGCATCACGTTCGATGATTTCGAGTGCGCCAAACAGCGCCGCTTCCTCGAAGGAGTTGCCGAGGGCGCAGCCATTGCTGTTGCGGAACCGACTCGACAACGCGCCGTCATCGATCAGGTAGTGGACCATCGACAGCGGCACCCAGGTGCGCGCACCCGTGCTTTCCAGACGTGCCGGCAGCCAGTCGATGGAAGCGTCGCGCCGAAAGCCCTGGACGGCAAGTCCGCACTGCGCATCGTCCAGGCCGAGCAGCTGCCCGGGATGGCGTGCGCCGTCGCCCAGCATGGCGTACGACGCGGTAGTGCATTCGCGCGGCCGTGCCTGACCAATCCAGCGTTCGCAGTATTCGAACACGGCGCCGCACATCATCTGGCGCTCGCTGGCGCCACGCCCGATTCCCAGCAGCCGGTTGTGGGGTGCGTAACAGTGATAGCTGTCGCGCTCCGCCGTGGGGTGCAGGCGCGTTGCCTGCAGTGATGCGGCGCCGAAGGTGGCGAGGATCTCGTCAATCCGGTGGTTCGAGCGGCGGCATGATTCGGGATGGACATCGCCCGACACCTGGGGCGGCGCGCCATCGTCGGTCTCCGTTCTTTGCGCGAAGGGAAAATGCTTGCGCACAAAATCAGTCTGGAGGTACAGATACACCCCATCGCCGCGGCCATCTGCGAGGTCGGCGCCTGCACTGTCGAGCAGGCTGTCGAGCTGCACCGCGAGCACTGCGGTCCAGGCCCAGCGCCGCTGGAACAGTGAAAAAGTCGTGAAATTGTCGGAGAAATCCAGCACCTCCTGTACCTCGGACGCACCGCCCGTCTGCAAGCCGATCACGGCAAGCGTTTCGGCGGTGGCGATCACCACGAGTTGCGGTCCATTCCGCCGCACCGCAGCGAGGTCGGCGGGATTATCCACCAGGGTCACGTGCAGCCGTGATGCGCGGCGTTCCAGAAAGTGGCCGAGATGGCGCACCGACGTCATGCTGCTGCCGTCTGCAAGTGCGGCAGGATCACGCCAGGCGCGATGATCACGTGCTGTTGCGTGCTGGCGTTCACGCGCTTGTTCCAGAGTGCGGCGTACAGCGCCAGCAGTGCCGCCTGCCTTTCCGCCATCGCCAGCACGCCGCGATGCGGGATGTACAGAACAATATCCCCGGCAGACAACAGCGTGCACATGGGCAGGGCGCCATCGCCGCTGACCACGTCGCGCCAGTGCAAGCGCTGGCCAAACCCGGCATTGATGCAGAACGCGATGTACTGCTCGGGCGCCGTGAGCTCGGGAAACAGCGGCTTGTCGTGCAACACGCCCCGGTCGCGTATGCCCTGCGCAACCTGGTCGGCATCGGCTTGCCGTGCGCGCAGCTGGCGGATCAACGCCAGCTCAGCCGCATCGCTTTGCCCGAACCACACGCCGTGGTGGGTTACCAGCTGTGCCAGGAGGCTGGCTTCGCATCCCTGCGTGTCCAGACCTGCCGCAACGAGCGTGCCGACGCCATGGGCGGTGGCAAAGTCCAGTGTGTACAACTTGATGTAGCAGCTCGGGTCAGTGTGCTCCACCATGTTTTGGAGCGGAAAAAGTGGTTCTGCAAGCAGTGTGTGCAGAGGCGCACCCGACGACGGTGCGGATGCCGTATCTCCCGGCGTAATGTCCTCCACGGGAATCAGCCTGTCGAGTCCGGCAAAACGCAGCGTGGATTCGCCCTGCAGGCTGTAGTAGTGGTAGCGTCCGGGCCGCAGCCGCCGGATGTTGCACAGGTGATCGAAGAAGAACAGGGCGGTTGCCGCGCCCGCGATGAGCTTGCCCGGCTCGACGCCGCGGCCGTGGAAACGGGTCTGATCCACCTGCACGTAATCCTCGACGCGCATGAGGCAGAGATGGCGGCCGGTACTGGCCCCGACCAGTTGCTCGGCATCAGCGCAGGCCGCGATGATACGTCGATGCGCGATGCTGGGCTGGCCGTCGTCGACCATGTGCAGAACATGGTCGAAACGTGGCAAGTCGCTCGTCGACGGCGCCAGGATGGTCAGCGCGGCATCGGGCCAGCGCTTCAGTTCATCGAAACAGGCGTGCAGCATCGTGTCGCTCCAGGCGCCGGTGTCGACCGGATCGGTGTTCACGAGATGCAACTGCCTGACACCAAGTCGCGCACAGGTCTTGACGACGCTGGCAAGGGCATAACCAGCTGCCACGATCAGAATGCGCGCTTCGACGAAACGCGTGAACGTGGCGGCGCTGTTGTCGGCATACAGTCGCAGATAACCCAGGGTATCGCTGACCGGCGCCAGCGCCAGCTCGCCTTCGGGATCGGCAACACGGAAGGCGGCGCGCTTCTCGATCAGAAAACCCAAGAATTTCAAGACTGGTGCCCGGTGGGCTTCCGGCAGCAGGCCGAGAATATCGCCAATGCTGCGGATGCCATCCATGCGGCCGAGGCACTCGTATAATGAGCCGATCAGTTCTCGCTGAAGGCGAAGAATGAAGTTTTTGCCGCCGTGCTGAATATGCAGTCGGTCTTCCGAGCCCTTTACGAAAATATCCGGGCGAATATTATAGATATCGTTTAATTGGATTTCCATTGAATCACGCTGAAGTTTTCAAGTGCGGAATATAAGGCGTTCATCAGATCGCGAGAAACGAACTCGGTAAAACCTCGGGCGATTCATCAGGGGTATCCGCCAACCGGTCGATGCCTTGCACCCTTGACTATCGAACAGGGTGCAAGGCAAAGAATTCGGCAAGGCCGCCTGTTAGCAGGCGCCGTCTGCTACCAGATTCGCTGCTTTGGTGCAGGTGGAGCCGGCGCAAATGGTCGACGATGCGCCCATTTCTTCCATTGCGGTTGCTTCATTTGTTTCCAGAATTTCGAAATCAAAATCTTGGCTCATTGCGTCGATCATTTGAATCTCCTGTTTTGGTCACGCCACAATTGGCGCAAATCAATACTAGTCACAAAGAAATTTTAAGTCACGAAAAATCTAATTTGTTTTCATTAATATGACCATTTTATTTCCCCGGCATATAACCGGCGGTATTGCCTTCATACGCGGCGCATGGTTTATCCCATATACATTGTTTATATGGTAATTGGGTGATGGTCTGATTTCAGAGATTAATTGATCAATGCGTTAATGACGCACTGGACACCAAAATGACGGCAGAGACTTCTCCGGTGGCAAATTGGTTCATCACATCGATCGGGCGCGAAAATACCGGTTTGAAATGCATGGAACTTGTACAAATTGTGTTGCCTCAAGCTTTCCATGACACGGATGCGTAGAATTTCACCAAAGCAATATTCATCGGCTGGTTGCCGATGCGAGATCAATAATGGAAAGCATTGCCAACCGATTGCCTGTGTGATCAGGCCACGCGAGCCGGCGGCACGCGGCATCGATCTGTCGATGGTGACATTGCCGCGCGCGACGACAATCGTGCCGGCCCAGACCATGGGAAACCGGCCAGGCGCGTCCGCATGTGAATGATGGGGCGCCATCAGGCCCGGTCTGTCGTGAGGTCGTCCCCGCGATAATGCCGCGCATCGCACACGTCCCGGTTTCCCCACAACACAGGGCAGAGTGAGTATACTGTCCACCCTGGCGTTGCTCTGCTCACCACGCGTCCTCTTTGTCGGCAAGACGACAATCCTAGTGTTGTGTTCGTTCCAACGGGCGTCCCCTCCCGGGGCGCTGTCTATCTGAATTTTTACGTCTTAACTGGAATCTGCGATGGAAATCAAGGTCAACTTTCTCGACAAACTGCGTCTCGAGGCGAAGTTCGATGACTTCACGGTGATTGCCGATCAACCCATCCGCTACAAGGGTGACGGTTCGGCGCCGGGTCCGTTCGATTATTTCCTGGCTTCGTCGGCCCTGTGCGCGGCGTACTTCGTCAAGCTGTACTGCGATACGCGCAATATCTCGACCGAACACATCCGCTTGTCGCAGAATAATATCGTCGACCCGGAAAACCGCTACCAGCAGATTTTCAAGATCCAGGTCGAGCTGCCTGCCGATATCTCGGACAAGGACCGCCAGGGCATCCTGCGCTCGATCGACCGCTGCACGGTCAAAAAAGTGGTGCAGGCCGGCCCCGAGTTCGTCATCGAAGAAGTCGAGAATCTCGACGCCGATGCGCAGGCGCTGCTGACCCTGCAACCATCGACCGATTCGCGCACCTACATCACCGGCAAGGATTTGCCGCTCGAACAGACCATCGCCAATATGTCCGGCATGCTGGCCGACTGGGGCATCAAGATCGAGATCGCCTCGTGGCGCAATATCGTCCCCAACGTCTGGTCGCTGCATATCCGTGACGCCCATTCGCCGATGTGCTTCACCAACGGCAAGGGCGCGACCAAGGAAAGCGCGCTGGCGTCGGCCCTGGGCGAATATATCGAGCGCCTCAATTGCAACCACTTCTATGCCGGCGCGTTCTGGGGCGAAGACATCGCCAATGCGCCGTTCGTCCATTACCCGAACGAGCGCTGGTTCAAGCCGGGGCCGAACGACGCGTTGCCGGCGGAGATACTTGACGCGTACAGCCTCGACATCTACAACCCGGACGACGAATTGCGTGGCTCGCATTTGATCGACACCAATTCGGGCAATACCGCGCGCGGCATTTGCGCGCTGCCGTACGTGCGCCAGTCGGACAATGCGGTCGTGTACTTCCCGACCAATCTGATTGAGAACCTGTACGTCAGTAATGGCATGAGCGCGGGTAACACGCTGGCCGAAGCACAGGTACAGTGCTTGTCCGAGATTTTCGAGCGCGCCGTCAAGCGCGAAATCCTCGAAGGCGAGTTGTCGCTGCCGGACGTGCCGCAAGAAGTGCTGGCAAAATATCCGGGCATCGTGGCCGGTATCGCGGCGCTGGAAGAGCAGGGCTTTCCGGTGCTGGTGAAGGACGCGTCGATGGGCGGCACGTATCCCGTTATGTGCGTGACGCTGATGAACCGCAAGACCGGCGGCGTGTTCGCCTCGTTTGGCGCGCACCCGAGTTTCGAGGTGGCGCTGGAGCGCAGCCTGACCGAGCTTCTGCAAGGCCGTAGTTTCGAAGGCCTGAACGATCTGCCGCAGCCGACCTTCGCCAGCAATGCCGTCACCGAGCCAAACAACTTCGTCGAACACTTCATCGATTCGAGCGGCATCGTGTCGTGGCGCTTCTTCAGCGCCAAAGCCGATTTCGATTTCGTGGAATGGGATTTCTCGAGCCAGGGCGAACACGCCAATGCCGAAGAGGCGGCAACGTTGCTGGCGATCCTCGCCGATATGGGCAAGGAAGTCTATACGGCGGTGTACGACCAGCTTGGCGCGACTGCTTGCCGCATCCTGGTGCCGGGTTACTCCGAGATCTATCCGGTCGAAGACCTGATCTGGGATAACACGAACAAGTCGCTGCTGTTCCGCAGCGATGTCCTGAACCTGCACCGCCTGGACGACGCCAGCCTCGAAGCGCTGATCGATCGCCTGGAAAACAGTGAGCTCGACGAGTATTCGGATATCGCCACGCTGATCGGCATCGAGTTCGACGAGAATACCGAGTGGGGCCAGCTGACCGTGCTCGAACTCAAGCTGCTGATTCACCTGGCGCTTGGCCAGCTCGAGGATGCGCATGAACTGGTCGGTGCGTTCCTGCAGTACAACGACAACACCGTCGAACGCCGCCTGTTCTATCAGGCGATGAACGTGGTGCTGGAAGTCTCTCTCGACGACGATCTGGAGCTGGACGATTATGTCGCCAACTTCCGCCGCATGTATGGCGACGAGCGCATGGACGCGGTGCTCGGCTCGGTGGACGGCAGCGTGCGTTTCTACGGCTTGACCCCGACGAGCATGGCGCTGGAGGGCCTCGATCGTCACCATCGCCTGATCGACAGCTACAAGAAGCTGCATGCAGCGCGCGCGAAGGCAGCAGCCCGCTGAGCTGGTGACAGGGCGGTTCGCGTCGCTGTCTACAGGTGTAACTTGTGGAAATGAACGTGATGCAAGGTGATGCGGTGCCGGGCTGCGCCCGGCTGATGTTGCGAATAGCTGCAACTGGCCCTGGGATCGGGATCGCGACCGACAGGTTCCGATCCTGGGCAAGCCTCAGCCCAAAAGCTGATGGCCGCCTCTGATTGCGCGGTTCCGTTGCTCGATTTTCCAGTCACTGTTTAGCTGCGCCAGGCAGTCCTTGAGCGGCCAACCAAGCGCCGTCTCGATCAGATGCATGAACGAGGAATCAAGTCCATGGCAGCCATCAGGGCCGAACAATTCGACGGGTACGCAGGCCTCGTTATCCGTTATCGGCTTTGCAATGGCTCGGCAAAGCGCTTCGATCCTGACTAGCTTGGCAACTTCTGCGTCATCCTCCGATGGCAGCAGGCCAAGTTGTTCAAGCCCGGCAATCTCAGTTCGTACGCTCGTATTCGACATCCGATTCGTAGGTTAGTAAAGGTCAAGGGGTGACAGGTGCGGTTTCGCACTCACTGCTTTGGCCGAAACTGGCCAGCTTGAGATGTCACTGACTGTACCGACAGGCCGCTGTCGACCCACTCCGGACGTTAGCAAAGGTCGCCGCACGTTATCGCCAAGGGTTCAACAGCTGGACTGACTTCGACCCAACATCGACTTTGCAGTACCAATCCGGCCAGCCGTTGCGCGTATGTCCTGGCTCGAACGACACGACTGGGCAGTTCCCATGGATCGCGTGCTCCGCAAAGGTATAAAAGGCACTGAACTCTGGCGGCGGAGCTGAAAATGCCGGTGTGCCTGCTGGGGTATAGACCCGCAGAAGCGCGCCATCGTCATCAAATTCTGCGATGTAACCGTCTTTCAAGGTGATACGCATTTTCGGGGAACTCAGGGACTTAGTTGAGACTGTCGGATGTCCGCTCTTGGCCGATTTTCGCCTTTGGACTAGCTTACAATTTAAATTGCAATATTAGATGAAGGCTATCGTTTTCGCGGATACAGTGCAATTTCGCCTCCTGGGCGACCAGGCGGCACAATTAACACGGGATTTCCTCCGCTTGGCAATCCATCCACTCTACATGCGAATGGTCCATTCGGCATAGAATCACCAGCTAAATTGATGCAACCACGTACTTGCGCGCCAGCAAAATGCTGTGCGATATATCGATGGGTTCGCTCGAACAGGCCCAATTTCGTGGACCCAATGGACCTATAATACTCGGTTGCATTTCCAATGGATAGTTCGCATGACGTGCCCGAGCAGTTGAGTACCATCGTTACTGTCGGAGTGGGAACGCCAATTCTTTCGGGCACCTCAGCTTCATATACGCCAATGAATTCATTGAAACTAATATAAGGAGCCGGTTCCATACCTCGGATCCGGCGGGCCTTTACGTCGTCCGGCGCAACCTGAGCTGACGCACAACTAACGAATAGAGCCACAACGAGCGCTACCGATATCTTCTCAAGATTAATATTCTGCATAGATTTTAACTTAAAAATCGCGGTAAATTAACTAAAGGTTATTGGGTCGATGATGCTTGCGAACGACTGCTTTTGGCCAACAGCAGACGTTGGTTAGCCGATCAGTCTACCGGAACGGTTGCTATTTGAGAAAAGGTTTGCGAGGTTGGCCAGAGCGATCGTGACGCCTGCTAACGACCCAAAGCGGACGAAGCAAGTCAAACAAATCTGCCCTTCAGTTCAGATGAGGGCACGGACACCTCGTCGTTGAACTTCGAAACGAGTTTAGCTAGGCTCTCGGTTTCGTTCAGGTTCCCGCCATCTTGCAGAGCTTTAGCGATGTGTCGCGCTGCATCTGCGAGGATGGTTCCCCATGCAACCTCCTCATCAATGCCCATCCCATCACGGTACATCCCGATTTTCAACGAACAATGCAGTTGACTTTCAGCTACCCATACACGAAGCATTTCTACGGAATTTGGGTCCTGCAAAGCTGCTTCCGGTATTGGACGTTCGTTCATTGGAACTCCGTTTCAAGGTGTTGATGTCTGCGACTAGACGTGCGCTATTGGCCGAAATCGGCCGGTCGCTGTCAGGCTGGTTTCGACCCGAAGCAGCGGTTCCTCATGATCAGCTTGCCGCTCAGCTTCAGGCAGCGCCTGAGAACACAAACTCGAAATGAGTCACCTCAGCAGGCGAATCAAGCACATCTCGCAGAATTGTAGGAAGAGGCGGTAGGTCGCCCCATGACCAGCTGGCACTCCACTCAATGTGTGGTTGGATCCGTCCATCGCCGTGTAAGGTAAAGCCATCGTATCCATGCAGATGGCATCTCTGTTCGATAACTGTCCGCAAGCACTGCTCTGCGTTTTCCCTGGCGATAAGCGTTACGCCACCGTGAACTAGATGCGGGAAGTTCCACTGGTGTAGTAGTTGTCGTTGGTTCATGTTGAGGCAACCCTTGAATAAAGCACCTACTGAAGGTCCGCTCCTGGCCGAAGTCGGCCGTTCGCGTCAGCTTAGCAGGTTGCCGGGCTGGAAAAGTCACTGACTGTCTCAACCGGCAGCTCTCGACCCAAAGCAGACGGTTAGCGTTTTGACGATGGCGTCCTAGTAGACAGGCTAATCGATGTACAAAGCAGTTCTTTGAACGAGATTGATCAGGAGCTTGCCTGCTTTGTTTTCACGGTACAAGGCCACCTCTGGAAAGTAGCTTAGCTCGTTGGGATCAGTGAAATCATCGTCCCAAAGCCTGATGCCAAGCGATTTCGCTGTCCGAGGCGGTGCTGCCACTTGAGCGGCAATAAACTGATCGAAATCGGAGCCATATCGGAACGTCACCACTTCGCCTCCATTGTCCAAATCCCGAGTCGAATGGATGTCCTTAGAAGATTTTGGCAAGTAGTCATGGAGTGCTTGTCGGTCGATCGCGCCTGTTGATATAGCCTGTTCATAGGTAGCGAATTCGAGCTCAACGATGTTGCTGGGGATGATCAGTAGGGCCAATACGACCAAGGCAACCAGACTCAGAACGAGCAGAACGAGCCACTTGGCAAATGTTCGCATCACTTGGACTACCTCATGTACCGATTTGTTTAATGACCGCTACTGGCCGAACCCGGCCGTTGAGCTCAGCATATCAGGTCGCCAACCGCTAAAAAACGCGGACTGTCACGAAGGACCGCATCCGACCCAAAGCGGACCTAGTGGCGTCGCTCAGGAGCGCGCGGTTGCCAACGGCTTGGCGTCTGGATATCGGTTCACGAACGAATCGATAGCCTGGGCGGGTAGGTTGATTAGAATCGTTCCACTGCTGTCCCAGCAGACGATTTCGA
>Ga0308169_10001582_pt1 | contig 26060 bp, 34 predicted proteins | sample PhyBR1_2_FD_202139 | JGI IMG/M metagenome (GOLD analysis project Ga0308169, IMG submission 202139) | Phyllosphere microbial communities from UC Gill Tract Community Farm, Albany, California, United States - DLSLSB.R1 | ecosystem: Host-associated > Plants > Phyllosphere > Unclassified | place...
CGTTGTGTTGGAGGAGAGGAGATTGAGCAGCGTGTGAATGTTGTTGCTGGTGACCGAAGAGTTGTTGAAGAGCGGGAGAAGTGGCAGCGGGAAGAGGAGCTCCCCAAGGATCGAGAGCGGTTCCTCCTGGAGTGTTGACAGCACGACCTCCTCCGAGAAGCTGAGGAATCGACTGCGATTGAACCGAGGGACTTCCAGCGTTACTTCCGAAAGGTTCATAAAACGAAGAAGTGGCTCCTCCAGCTGCACCGAATCGACTTTGACCGATTGATCCGGTGATTTGTTCGAGAGGGGTTTGAGCGCGAGGAGCACCCCATGCCGAAGAAAGCTGAGGAGTACCGGGTGCTGAGGAGAATGCGGATCCAGGTGCAGTATTGATCAGGGAGGGTTTAGGAGCGAGGAAAGGCTTATCGCTGTCTCCAGTTCGACGAATCAAATCGGCGAGAGTTTCAAAGTCGAGGTCGTTGACACGCTTGACTCGTAGATCGGGTTGGAAGAACTGTTGTCGGTACCAATCGTGCATCATCGAGGCTGCGAAGGGACCTTGAACGACTCCGGAAGGATCTCGGTATTGCCAGTTGACTTCGGCGGGAGGAATCGAGGAGAGACCGGGAGGAGCAGCGGATCGAGAAGGAGTGGCGGTACCGGAAGCGGCGAGAGGTTTGTTCGAGAGGAGACTATCTTCGAGAGGATCCGAATCGAGTGCGAGTGAACCGAGAACACTGGCGGTGAGATCTGCTTCGGCGGAAGTGGGAGAGTCGAGAGAAGATCCGTTCAATCCAGCAGACCCAGTAGGCGCCGATTCGTCCTTCGTCGATTCCTCCCACGAATCGGGAACTGAATCGTCGTCGTCCTTGTCTCCGGATTTGCCGTCCTCGGGAAGAGGGAAACGACGTGATCCGAAAGCAGAGGTACGCTGTGAGTCCTGAAAGACCATGTCAGGTCGAAGGCACCAGATCTGAACGTCGAGTCAGAAACTCACCTTGTTCTCAACGGGTTCCTCTGGTTCCTGAACTTGACCTCTCCTCCACCTTCCACCTTGCCAAACCTCCTTGCTCGCCTCCCCATCCTTCTTCTTACTCGAAGCGTTCGCGACAGGTGCGATTCCACCGAGTACTCCTCCCATAATTCCCATTGAACTGGGTCCAGCACTCCTCTCCCTCGTACGGCGTTCTCTTCCTGATCCAATCTCAGCGCTGGGAATGCTAGGGGATCGGATACTGGGTGAGCCGAGAGCACGATCCCGGTCACGAGGGAGGGTACCGAGAGTCGAGAGATCGAGAGTACCGTTCGAAGCTCCTCCTCCGTTGTTCGAAGGTGCAGGCGACTCATTTCGGTTCATACGAGAAGGGCGAGCATTGGCGGGATGGATCGAGGTAGAGAAGAGCTGAATATGCACAATTTCTGGTCAGCTAATGAGGCAAGGCAGGGAGAGGGATAGCGAGACTCACATCTTTCTCCCCATCGCGATAATCCTGCAAAGCCCAAGGTTTGTACTCTGCCTCGTCACTTGTCGACAAATCCCTCGTAGCCATCTCATGTACAGCCAATTCGAGAGGTCTCTTCCTTGCCTTTTCATCATCGTAAAGACTGAGTAAGAAATCCCTGGAATAAACGAAAGGTTTCGCTCCTCCCTTGCTTCCTCCTCCATAACCTCCTCCTCCTCCTCCACCATTCGTATAATCTCCATCGCCATTGATACCATTCGCAGTCAAGGAAGGGGACAAGATTGAGGAGAATGAACGAGGACCAGAATCTCCACTGTTTGCAGAATCTTCACGTTGACGAGGGGAAGCTGCCGCGTTTGACCAGGATCCATGAGATGGGTTCGCAGGGGGGTCTACAGGTGCCGGTCCAGTGTGCGTAGAAGGAGAAGTGGCGGTTGAACTCGAGTTTCCTCCTCCAACTGAACTAGAATAACTGCCTACTCTACGGGAAGGGCGAGTTGGGGCTGCAAAGCTGAATGCTGATCCTGGTCCACCGAATGACATGGTTGCTGAATAGGATTGAGGGTGGGAGAGTGCAAAGTTGGAGTTGATGAGATTTTGGAGGAAGAGAGGAAAGTTTGTCAAGAGAGCTGAGAGCTATAGGACAGGTCTAGTGAGCTTCTGAGGAGTATCTGAGAGCTATGAAAGGCTGCTCACCTGAGCTAGATGACTTGAGTTGAGTGAGAGCTGAATTTGGTGATCTTGGGATCTTTCTCTCAGTGAAATTTGACACAGCTTTGTTCGCAACTAAAACCTCTTTTCCTCTCTTCTCACTCTTCCTTGACGAGTTTTGACCTGCTTGGAGCGATCGAGACGACTCTGGCTATTTCTCATGAAATCGAGGGAAGCTCAATTGAAGAGGTGCGAAAGATGAGATGCTTTCTTTCACACTTTCGCAACTTCAATTGCGTCTCCAATGATTGAACGATAAGTTGCAGAGTGGGTGTGTGACTAGTTTTACGAGACAAGAGACGCGTAGCACAATATGAATCTATAGATTTAAACTCCCTCCTTTCACTCGCTCTCCTCTCCGTCCAAATCAGCTTCATCCTCAGAATCGATTCCCTCGAAATCCTCCTCATCAACCTCGTCTTCGTCAAAGTCCTCATCTTCTGACGCTTCCAAATCCAACAAGGAAGAAACGCCGTTGACCTGCGAATTCAAGAATGTGGATTAGTCAAAGGTTCGGAAAGCGAGAGAAAAAGTTGAAGATGCTCACCTTCCGTCTAGGTTTGGCAGTACCTTGACCATCCTCCTCATCCTCGAACGCACTATCCAGATCGTCATCCTCATCGAACTCGTCCAAATCCCCCGCTCCTCCCGGTCCAAGAATAACATCCTCGATTTCTCCCTCATCTCCACTCTCCTCCTCATCACTCTCTCCTTCGACGTACTTTCGGGCTTTCGTTGACTTCTTACCCTTTGATGAGGGGAGGTTGGAAGAGGGTGTAGGTCGGTCTTGTCGCATATCGATTTGCGACATGACCAATTCTAATCGACCGTTGAGAGCTAAGAGAGCGGGTTGGAGCGCAAGTCGCTGCGAGAGGGAAGCGTGTAGGGACGCGAGTCGGTTGACGAGCGAAGGAAGCTATCGAAAGGAAAGCTTGTGAGTCAGTTCAAGTTCGAAGAGAGAGAAAAAGGAGAGCGAAACGTACAGTAACGAGGAATCCAACATGAACGATCAAAGTTTCCCTCAACCACCCAACGAGAGCTCTCGCCCTTTTGACACTCGCCATTCCTTCTTTTCCTCTCTTCTCTTTCCCCAATCGTTCCACCAACGCCTCCAATAAACTCAACACGATAGATCCAGAAGGTAACCTCTTGACGGTAGATCTCACGAGGGTTGGGTTTGAATGAGTCAAACAAGATTCGAGTAGTGGTGCGTCGGAGGAGTGAAGTGCTTGAACTAAGGTAGTAGTGAGAGTGGTAGCGGGTACTCGCGAAACTCCTTCTCCATCCGAATCTTCCTCGTCATCTTCCGAATCGATTTCTTCTGATCCAGAGGACTCTGAAGCAACTTCGATGTCGTCTGCTCCGATAGAGGATTTCTTGGCGGCTAAGGCAGCTTTTCGTCGTTCCTTCTTTTGGGAGACGTTGAGGGCTTTCAGTCGGTCTGCGAGAGTAGGCTCGGCCATGTCGACATCGAGCTCGCCAGCGTTGACAGCTTCTTCTTCGTCTGAATCAGCGGCTGCGTCGGGAGCGGCAGAGAAAGCGGCGACGGCAGAAGAAGAGTGTTCAGAGTAACGACTCGGTTGAGGCTATCAGAAGGGTTCTCGTCAGTCTCGAAGTCTGATTGATACAATGGAGCGTATACTTGCAACGCTTGATGAAGCTTCAGCTGCGGCACCGACTAAGAGACTGCCGTTCGCTGATCGACTGAGTTCAATCTTCTTGACGATAGATCCCTCTTCTTCTCGGAAAGCCTAATCGAGTACTTGGACTCAGTACTGCAGTCGCAGAGTTGGAAGTGAGCGGATAATACTCACGATAACTTCAAAGACGGGTTTGACACCACCTCTGCAAACAACAGCTTTCCCATCTTGTCCTTCTCTGAACACGACTTCTGAAACGCCTGCCTCTCCTTTCGATCCGGTCGAAGTGATCTCCGAGATAGCTTCGAGGGCGACGACTGAATTGGCAGCGTTCTTCTTTCCCTTTTTCGAGGGAGATGGGGGAGGGAAAGAAAGGGGAAGGGAAGCGAGGGAGACTGAACCAGTTGTGGTATCGATCGCGGCGAGGGTCTGGGAGTCGGAGGAAAGGGGAGAGATGGAAGCGGAGGATACACCACTGTCGAGAGCGAGACGGGCGACGAGAGAACCGTTCGAGGAAGAAGAAGAGGGAGTTGAAGGGATGGACCAGATTTGAACGAATCGATCGGTGGGAGTGTAGGAGAGGAATGAAAGTTTGTCGGAAGGAGTCGAGGAAGAGGAGGAGGAAGATTCACCAGTCCATCGAATTCGAGCAGGCTCGACATGACCGGTACATCGACCGATTTCAGTCGATTTCATGTCCTTCACCTTGTCCTTCTTCAATGAACCGACTTGCACCGAGTACACATGAAGGGACAGATGGGAGAGAACGATTTGTGCCGTTCGTTTCGAATCCTCTGATGCCCCATCGTATCGAACCAATAAATCGTCCCATCTCTTCTCCTCTGTCAATCCGCTGACCTTTCCAACCAAAGTCGATGATGCGAGATCCCATAGTCTGACTGAGCCGTCTTGATGAGCACTCCATAGGTGTCCATCTTGAGCGAAGGAAGAGGAAACGGGGGAAGCGAGGGAAGTAACTGGAGAATTCGAGGTAGGGTGGTGAAGGGTTTTTGAAGGGGCGACTCCTCTAGGGTCCCACAGCAGGATTGAACCATTCTCGAGTCCGAGGGCGATAGTGAGTTTAGCTTGAGGTTGCGAAGAGGTCGAAGTAGGTTTGAGGGGAGATTCGACTGCAGCTGATCCACCATCGCTCTTTCTCCGTTTCTTGCCTCTCTTGCCATCTTCCAATGTGCTCTCTACTCCACCATTGACGATAGGAGCTGGTAACCAACACCATTCGATTGATCTAACTCTCAATTCTTCTTCTTCTTCTCCAGCTCCTTCTTCTCCTGATCCATTGCTAGCCCAGCGAGAGACGCATTTGCCCGATTCCACTTCGTATACCCTCAAAGTGTGAGCATCTGGCGCGCAGTGGAGGTGTGCGTAGTAAAAGTTGGAGGAAGTTGAAGTCGAAGGAGAGAATAAAGTTGAAACTGAAGCCACAGTAGCTGGGTTGATCGCAGTCGTGCGTGGTGTGGACTTGGGTGCCTTTTTGCCCATACTGAAGGGGTTCTTGGCTGTATAGTGTGGTGTGTTGGAGAGGTTCAACTAAATCTTCCTCAAGCTCCAATTTTTTTCCGCTGGAAAATTCGAATCTCTCAACTATTTTTGCTAGAGTCCGGGAGAGCAGCAGGCGAATCATACAAGCTGTACTCAGAGGTCTGAAGTGCGAGATTGGCAAAACGAATTGCAAAAGAAAGAAGTCTAAAGTACAGAAAGAGATCTCGAATCTACCGACGTTCCTCTCCCTCCCCGTTCTCCGGTCCTTGAGCAGTCAATCGATCTGCACTAGTACCCTGTACTGGCATCTCCACCTGAACGTCTTCCATCGGAGCATCTGTCGTAGTTGGCTGTTGTGGAGGTGCTTCGGGATCCGCGATCAATCCCGCATGGATTTCAGCTTGAGGAGCAGTCTCAGCGAGTGCTGCATCGATCGGAGCTGATTCTGCATTCGGTACACCAGTTGTCGTCGAAGTCGAAGTCGAACTTGTTGGTGGAGGTAAAGGTTCTTCTGCGCCGCAAGTAACGTTTGAAGGAAGAGGAGCAGTGTCTGTTGCGACAGGAGCGGAAGTAGGTGCAGTAGCGGAAGCGGAGGAAGAAGCGAGAGGAATGGAAGTGGTGGGGACGAAGGGGGATTTCGATTTTGATTTCGAGGATTGACGGTGAGATTGACGATCTCGACGACCTGCGTCTCCTTCATCTTCTGAATCAGAGTATTCATCGTCTCGTTGAATACGTTTGTCGGAATCGTGTTCTGCGAGATCCATCGTTGGAGTTCAGTTTCAAAAGTACTCCAAACTGAAACTCCCGAGAAATGGACTCACGATGTCTTCGAACGTTGGGGTCTCGGTTATCCTCATCGAGATCATCATCCTCATCCATCGCCGTTCTCGGAATAGCTGTGAGGGAGAAGAAGAATGGGAGATCAGCTTCCGAATGTTTTCGAAATTGGATTTCCCGATTCAAGTCGAAGCCTCACCTTGCATCTGTACCGATGGAGCGTGACCACCTCCAGTCTGTCTCAAGTTCTCCAACACTTGGGTCTTGATCTTTTCGAGGTACTCTCGAGTATTGAGATCATCTGCGTTCGATTGAGGAACGTCTAATCGATAAGTCGGTCCAAAGTACTCGTAGTATTCATTCATCGGAATATCTGTGCAACACAACGGTGAGCAATCCTTCATCGAGTGGATTGAACGAGATCGAGACGCACTGGCTCCCAATTCCATTCCTGCAGCGAGACCAGTCTCGAAAGCCCAAGTTCTTGCAACGTTTCGGATCGTGTATCCTCCTCCTCCGAGAACAAGTAGTGGTAATCCGAAAGACTTGATGAATTGAACGCAGTTGGCGTGACCTGTGAAGGTAATCCTCCGCTTTAGTGATTCCACCGAGTGAACTCGAAAAGCGAAAGAAAGAGCTCACCTCGCATTGACAAGTTGAGAGTACCTAATCGATCACCTGAGAGCGAGTCACCTCCACATTGTAGAACGACTGCTGATGGTCGATACCAGTCCATGATTTGTTGAATGACCTATCAAAACCTCGAAACATGAGTTCTGCGAAAACTGCTTGAACGATGAAGAAACATCGAAACTCACAGGTTCAAAGACACTCTTGTAAGCTTCATCAGTGATCCCATCCCTCAGTGGGAAGTTGACAGAGTAGTTCCTTCCTTTCCCAAATCCAATATCTTTGATGTCTCCCGTACCAGGGAAGAATTCACCGTACTTGTGGAAAGAACAAGTCATGACTCGATCGGTAGTGTAGAAAGCTTCTTCAACTCCGTCTCCGTGGTGAACGTCAATGTCGACGTAGAGGACTCGAGGGTGATAGCGTAAGAGTTCGAGAATACCGAGAACGATATCTATGCGATGGATCCGTTCGTGATTAGGTCTATGTTGCTCCGATCAGTGGAGACGATGAGACGCACCGTTGATGTAACAGAAACCACTCGCTTCAGCTTTCTTCGCATGATGAAGTCCACCCGCCCAATTAATCGCAATATCACACTTGTCTCGAGATAGTCGAGCAGCTCCCTCTGAGTAAGAGTGGTACCGAACACTTCATCAGTAACGTAGTACTAGAGGGAGCTCGCTCGAACTCACCCATTGATCCACCAGCTGAAATCGAACAATACTCGAATAATCCATCGAAAACAGGGCAATCATCTCCGACGTTGACTGAGGACTCCCTCGCTATCAGCTTCTCTTGTACGACACGCTATCAAGAAAGGGTATGCTTACATCGACCCATTTCCCTAGCTAATCCAGCTGTTTTATTCCCACCATTCCCCTCTGCCGCAGCCTCAACCAAATCCGGTGTTACTCTCGACAAGAAATCGACGTATTCATCAGTATGGAACTGAGCCATTTCTTTCCTAGTCGCAGGTTTCGCTCGCTATCCAAACACATCTCTCGAAAAGTTAGTGATGTGAGGGAGGATTTGAGGAGGGAGAAGGAAAGGAGGGACGAACGAAGATTTCCATCTTTTTGTAAAGACCGTAGTTCATTACGAGTGAATGAGTCATACGGATTCGATGAGGCTTCATGTAATGCGATGGACCGTAATCTACAAACAAGGGAGAGGGCAAGGTTCATCAGTCTCGAACTCGCAACGAGATGTCGGAGGAAAGGTTCTAGTGACTCACGATAGTTTCCGATATCTACGTACCAGCCAGAAGAGAGTCAGCGGTCGTGTAGAAGGAGTAGGAAAGGTTGATCAATAAAAGAGGGGGAAAGGACTGACCAGAGTCGAAGAAGTAACAAGTTCTCTTCTTGTTTTCCCCTGTGATCGGAGTCATGATACCCGACATCTTTTCTCTGGGTACCTTCTTCGGTGTGCTGTTGCGGAAGAGATGAGGAGATGAGGAGATGAGGAACGTTGAGGGAACGTCTGAGTTTTGAGTGTCGCTCGATAGGCTATGTTGTAGAGCTACTTTCTTTGAGTCTAGCTAGTCGATCAGGCTCTTAAGCGATGAGAGGTGAAGTGAACGGATTCAAGTTGTTTCGCCGCGAATTGATCCAACATCTCTATTCCGCTGACTGGCTCTGCGGTACCTCCGTAGACGTACTCAGACTCGCTCTGCAACCTCTGACTGCTCCGCTTCGGATTCATCGCGATTCTCGACTGTTTTATTCCCTCGTTCTCGCTCGATCGCCTCAGACTCCCTTGAACACGAGACCGGCGTAGAGCGGGAGCGAAGGATAACAGGGTATAAATCGACAAACGTGGACAATCTAGCTACGAAGGCCACACCAGCTCAAAGAGATTTCCTTTCTTAAGTTCCGAACTCTCAGGCTCGCAGTTCCCTTTCCCTTCCTCTCCTCTGCCTCCTCCTCCCTCGGCCTCTCCCCTCACGATGTACGAACATTCACTACTTCCCTCAAATGCCTTGCGACGGCGTTGAATGGATCTTGAGGATTGAGGATGAGGTCGAGGGCGAATAGGTCCGTCAGGTGTAGTGCGTTGTCGCGATTGTTGATTCTTCGAGTGATGCCCAGTCTGACTTGAAGTGGAGGCTGCTGGAGGTCATATACACTGGAAGTTCCGGGTTCTTCCAGCTCTAGATTCACGTTTAGCTCATGCCTGCGTCCTTCATGGTCGGTTTGACCTACTCAAACAAGGATCATTGAAATGGTCAGCTTCCCAAACCCTCTCTCGCAATTTGTCAAGTGAGAATGGACTTGCCAACTCGCACAAGCAAGTGTTCCTCCTTGACGAGTCTCTCCATTTGCGCGGTAAGCTTGCCAAGTCCTCGACCAGGTGAGCTTATCTTGATCACTCGAGGTCCAGCTATCAAAGCCGACGGTCTACCCTTCAGACCAGCCTGAACAGCAATAGCCACCCATTCTCCCGTCACCTCACTCGAATGCCAATATCCACTGATTGGAACAGCGGGAGCCGTCAAATTTGTGAACGTGAAAGGATTCCCTTCGTCTATATTCAATCCCGTCTGTTAAGCACTCATTATCGAGGTACGATAGAGAGAAACTCACGGTCGGGTACGAGACTCTCACCCTTGTTAGTGAGGTTGAGCCGGTTGATTCCGTAGCCTGCGAGATTATAGATGCTCTTGCCCTCCTTGGGGCGATACGTCCGGCTACAAATCTCCATCACGCTCTGATTCAACAGCTCGATCAACATGTCAAGGTACGGCTTGAGAGAACAAAATGAGTGAGCGCAAGGATTGAAGCGAAAGCTGATGGATTTCGACTTACTATCGACTCAAGGGTATGGTGATTGGTTGGCTCCATCCTTCTCCTTTCAGAAAGGAGAACGGTGGGAGATGTAGAGCTGAAAAGAGAGAACGAGGAGGTGCTGCATCTATCGGGTTTAGGCGATTGTGTAATTTGGGTTCGAGCTCGCCGAGCTCTCAGTTCTGCCGCGAATCCCACTTTGCGCAGACCTTGTCTCTCTAATCTGAGAGACTCTATCGCACAACTGTCGTGCTAGTGCTCCACGCGTGCTCCTCGCTTTCCGCGAATTAACTCCTCTCGAATTCTCTACCGCCTCTGATATCAAACGTCCTTAGATCGACATGACTATAGATGATTCCAAAATCGACATCTATCGCTCTTCATTTTCACCTCAAAGCCACTCCTACGCTATGACATTTGCCCGTGTCTCGGACTCCCTCCGAGTGACAACAAAGGGGTGATGCAGGTCGAGGACGAGATCAAGGGAGAATTGGTCCTCGAGAATCATCATGAAATCCGTCTCGATAGTTCGTTCGACCTTGAAATTGACTCGTTGAGGTGGACTCCTCGACATCAAATCCGCCGTCGTAGATTTGAGTGTGAAACTGAGCTTGTGTTGACGTCCTTCGGGATCCAAATGTTCTGTAAAACACCCGATTCAACTTATCGCACGAGGAGAGGGGTTCAATGAGGCAGAGTGACTGACTCTCAACGTATCCATATTCAGCCCATTCCGACATCCCTGTCGCGTCCCTCACAGTCCGATTTCTTCCCCGTAATCGAAACAACCGTGGTCCCGCGATCAACGCAAAAGGTCGATTTTCTTCGAGTGTGTAATTTGCTATCGCGAGCCATTCTCCCTTGTCTTCCAAGGTCTGACGTTTTCCCATCTGTCCGTATCCATGATAACACGCAGAAGTTGGGACGGCTGGACCAACGAGGTGGATTACTCGAGGTTCTGAATCGACAGCTCAGAGAATTTTCAGCATGCATAATCGAGAGAACTTATCATGCGAGAGACTCATCATCGATACCTGCTGATTCAGGTGTAATGCTCAGGTTGTGCTCATCAATCTTGTAACCTCCGAGCTTGTAGATATTGGGCGCTCCCGAACGTTGAGGATGGTAAGAGCGTTTACAACATCCGATGATCCCGGCATTCAACAACGCAATGAATTGTTTCAGGTAAGGCTAATATCGTTCATCAGAGGGATGAGTACACGGCATTCTCAGTGAAAGAACACAGATGCGAAAATTGAGCTTACGATTTCGTTTTGGAGTCTGGCGAGATTGCCCTCGTGATGCACATCCATTGTCCTCACGATACTATATACGGTTTGGGATGGCGAAGAGGAAGAGAGAAGGAGAACCAGAACCCGAGAAGATGAATCTCCGTTCGGGTTTAGACGAGGTTCGTTGAAAAGGGATCGAGCAGTCGAGATTACCCACTTTGCGCGATTGACCCCAAAGCTCACAAAAAAGACCAGCAGAGGAGACTCACAAGCGATACTGAGGGGAACAGAGCGAGAAACGAAATGGGAACCGAATGAAATCGACGGGAAGAAAATGAAAGAGTCCTCCTCGTACGAAATGATTTCGGTCCTCATTCATTCGTCGCGAAGTCGTACCTTCCAATACCCTGATTATATACATCTACGTTCATTGCCCGCCCCATCTTCGTCCTCGCTAAGTTATTTCACTTGGCCTCTCCCTCCTCTTTCCGACCGATCAATAAACCCTCAACTCGTTCATCATTCCAATTCACAAATTCCCCACTCATACTCTTCTCCGCCCTCAACGCCAAACTAGCCAGCGCTCTTCCCGGTTGACTAGGTAACAATAACTATTCGCTCCCATTTTTTTTTCTCAATCAGCCTAATAGAACTCCCCCTCTCTCGAAAACAAGTGAGAAAACGTACTTCTCCCCTCTCGTGTAGCCCAGTAAACTTTTCCAAATCTTTACTAGTCATATGTTCCTTCCCTACTTCCTCACTCCCGATGAGCTTGCCTCGTTTCCAATTCTCTGCGATAGTGAAGGAAGGAAAGGAACGTACCGATCTCTCTAATCTTCTCTTGCATTTCCGTACCCACCACTCCGGGTCTCACTGCAACGACTACTAAATCCTCCTCTTCATTCGCGAGTGTCCGGCACAACGAATTCATCGCTGCTTTACTCGCATTATAAGCTCCCCAACCTGCCACACCTCCCGTTGCAGCTCCTGACGAGACGAGGATGACCCTTCCTGCCGGTTGATCTTGAGAGAGAGATTTTGATTCGCGCGAAGTGAGGTAAGGGAGGGAATGAGAGAGGATTGAAATGATTGAGAAAAAGTTTATATCGAATAATTGTTTGTATTCGTCCAAGTTTGAACCTCCTAAATTACGATGTGTACCGAGTGGATGTAAAGTACCCGCGTTAACTGTACGAGCGAATTCCTATTCAATACGAGCGAATTTGAGGCTAGTGAAGAGAAGGAGAAAGCCGTACGAATCAAAGCGTCCAATCTTCCAAACGATTGCATACACATTTCTACCGCCTGTTTGTTGTCGTCATCTTTACTGACATCTCCTTTTGAAATGATGAGTGCTCCCGGGTAAGTAGAAGATAAAGCGTCTAGTTCTGGAGGAGTCGAACGAGAAATTGAGAGGACGTTGATATTCTCTTGAAGGAGGAGTTCACTGGAGGTAGAGAGTGATCAGTGAGGAGTTAGAGAGGGGAGAGAGCGGGGAGATCGTACAGAGTTGCGAGTCCTATTCCTTTTGAACCACCTGGGAGATGACGAGGGGAAAGTTGAGCGAAAGGAGAAGGGGAGACGGGGAGAGTGCGTACCGGTTAGAATGACGGTAGGTCTTCCTTGATAAGCAGACATGAATAGAACAGAGCAGTTAGAGTGGAGTGGGAGTGGAGAGAAGGAACAGAGTATTGTCCAAATAATTTCGAAAGTTTTCTGTAGACTGTCAGAAGAGAGAGAAGTTTGCTTGCCTCCACTCATTCTTTAACTCACTCTACAACTACTCGAATCCACTCAAATCACTCACAAACTCACAGAGAACGCGTCGACTTCACGCCCAGCTCCTTCGCTTTCTCTCTTCCCTCCTCTCTTCTTCTTCTTCTCCTTCTCTTTCCAAAATGACTTCACTCGCTCATCCACCTCCCGCTCCTCACACCCTAAATCACTATGCACCTATAGACAGAGATCAACAACGTAAACAACAAGATCAATTGTTATCCGGTTCGAAACCTTTAACTTTGAAAAGTTTATTGGAAAACCCAATAGAATTTGTCAAGGCCAAAGTACTAGGCAGGGATGAACAAGTACCTTACAAAGCTATAAATCAAAAGGTACCTTTCTCTGCTTCCCTTCGAGAGGAGAGGAAAACAGCTTGGACTAGCTCTAATCATCTTTCGCAATGAGTAGAGTCAACCTTCCTCTACTCCTACAGCTTCCACTTCCACTTCCACCTCAGCATTGAATCAACCAGTAGCTTCCACTTCCACCTCGAAACCCTCCTCCACTTCATCCACAATCTTCCCTCCCATCGATCCATCTCCTTCTTGGGCACGACCTTATCCCGTAGGATCCGGACTTCAAAACGTTGGAAACACCTGTTTCTTGAACAGTGCTCTACAATGTTTGATCCACACTCCACCTCTCGTTCGTTACCTAGAATCACAAGGTCCAGGTTCTCATCCTTCTGATCAAAATTGTCAGTTTGGTTCCTCCTTCTCCCTCTCTCTGAGTCGAGGGGATACGAGCTGATAATAAAGAGTGAGAGAGCAGGTGGAATGAAGAAATTAAAAGGGTTTTGCATGACTTGTTCAATGAGAAGTATCGTCAAACAATCTTTCTCAACTCCTAGGAAACGTGCCTATACTCCTTCAATCGTAGTAAAGAACCTCAAACGTACGTTTCTCTCATCTTCTCTCTCTTCTATCAACCAGCTACACGAACTGATAAGAGAGAGGTTGGCAAATGTGCAGAGATTGCGAAACATTTGAGATTTGGTAGACAAGAAGATTCTCATGAATTTTTGAGATTCGTAATTGACGCCATGCAACTCTCTTCTTTACACGGTCGATCTCCGTACGTCCCTTCCCCGCCTCTGTCTCCCCTCTCACGCTAACCCTCTTCGCTTCACTCCCCATAGTAAACTCACCACCTCACAAAAGAATCAAAATCCAATTCATCAGTTGTTCGGAGGAGTTCTCAGATCTAGAGTACACTGTACTTCGTGCACTCACAACTCTGATACTTTCGATGCGATGCTCGATCTCTCGTTGGATTTGGGAAACCGTGCGGGTAGTATCAAAGATGGGTTGGAGAATCTCGTTAGAATGGATATACTCAAAGGACAAAACAAGTATCGATGTGAAAAGTAAGTAACTTCCTCTTCCTCCCTCTTCAACCTTGAATTTCGAACTGATGTGTGAGAGAGAGTGTGTTGGATTTAGGTGTAAGAAGTTGGTAGTTGCGGAAAAACAATTCTTGATCGAGAAGAGTCCTTTGGTTCTTACTATTCATCTCAAGAGGTTCACTCCGACGGGGAGGAAAGTAGGAGGATTCATCAAATATCCTGAAGTACTCAATTTGAAAGGTTACATGACTGACGTTCGTTTACTCCCTCTTCTCTCTCTCTCCCCCTCCTAAACAATTGACTAACCTCCTTGGAACAAGTAGAAGAACTCTGCACCTTCTTATCGACTCTACGCACTCATCCTCCACTCCGGTTCAGGTCCCCATTCAGGCCACTACACCTCCCTAGTTCGTTCTGGAAAAGACTCGAAATTCTACGACATGAACGACGAATCCGTTTCCCCACTCACTTCAGTTCCTCTCACTCAAAAGAACGCTTACTGTCTCTTCTACGTTCGAGAAAAAGGAGATTTATTGAAGGGAGTTATTGGGGTAGAGGGGGAAGGGAAGAAGAGGAGAAGGGAGAGTGGGGAGGAAGGGGAGAAAGTTGAAAGACCTAAACAGAAGAGGAAAGAAGAAAGTTTGGGGAGTACGTATACGCCGGGAGAAGGACCGAAACCACCAATGATCGCAACCGCTTCGAAAGTGTCTTCACCGAAATTGGATTCGACTCCAGCAGCAGCAACGAATTCTTTCAACCCATTCGTTACTACTCCTTCTTCGACATTGACACCCGGAGAACCTTCACCTTCGGCAGCAGCAGCAAATACGTCGATGAATCAATCGAGTGGTTTGGAAGCGACTGCGATGAAGAGGAAGTTGGAGAAATTACAGGCAAAGAGAAACAAGTTGTATGAATCGAAACAACTTTCTCAACCTCACTCTCATTCGAATGGACATGTTCATGGAGGAGGTAGAGGAGGTGGAAGAGGGGGAAAGAAAGTGGTGCATCAAATGCAGGCGAGGAATAAGCCTAGGGTCATCAATTGAGCGAGAGGGTCAGAAGGAGGGAGGGAGGGGAGGTAGATAGACTGGGGGAACAGCTGAGTGTAGGAAAGGAGAGGAAAGGGACTTGTTTGTTGTACCATTTGAATACCCGCACGCCTTCTCTCGTGGTTTTTCGCCCCTTGTTTCGTTCTTCTCTAGCATCTTTTCCCTCGCAATCCTACATACTACTTTTGATCGCCTTCTCTCTCTGCTCAAGATGCCCAAGCTTCTCTCAATACTGCGAGAGAGGGTGTCGGGAAAGTGAATTAATAGAAGAACGAGGTTTTTGCAAACTTTAAGTATGCGTTATCCAGAATAGTGCGAGAGAGAAAGAGTTTGCGAGGTATGCGAATGAGTAAGACGAACGATTTGGGTTTTATGAGAGTAATAGAGGATGTGAAAGGAGATACAAGCGAGATTGGGGGAGCATAAGTAGCAGGGAGGATTTGCGATTAGTGTTGCGACGGGAGATCAAGGGGAGAAGAACGAGGTTGAAGAGCTCTAGACGGCGGGTAGATTGAGTTTTGAGAAGAGAGGCGAATGGAGAGGAGGGAGATTCGCCGTAGGTGCTGTGAGAGAAGATGTAGCTGGTTGAGAAGGAGCGAGAGAGTTGCGTCGACTAGCCATTCTCGAGGATTTCGTCGACTTGATTCCTGGTGTGGTAGATCTCGATCGCTTCTTCTTTTCTCGTGCCGTAGGAGGTGAGTTGGCGAGTACAGGACTCGTCAACATTCTCGAGCGAATCGATTTCCCTTTCCCTCCTTTGGTCGATCCTCCTCCTTTCTTTCGTTGAGCGACCGAGGCTGGTGCGGGAGATCCGAGTGTGTGTCGTAGAGATGTTTTGATCGATTTGTGATCCCTCAGGAGTGAACTTGCGATGGAAGATTCGTTTCGTGCCAATTGTTGTTTCTTTGAGGAAGTGATCGAGGAAGTCGACATGCTACGTTGACGTTTCTTTCTCTTGTTGTTACGATGTTCGGTTGCTGCAGCTTGAGCGGTGAGGACTTGTGAAGGAGCATTCCCACCGTTTCCTCCCATCGTTCGAGTTCGGAATGCGCCAATCGGAATCCGCTTCCATCGAGAGAAGTCGAGAGCTGGTGGAGCTTTCGTTGTGGTAGAGGTAGAGGCGGCTCCAGTATCGGTTTCGGAGGAAGTTGCACCATCAACGAGTAACGCTTCGAGTAACTCTTGTTCTTCGGAATCGGTCGCTTCGAAGAGTGATTCTTGAAGGAGGGAATCAAAGTTGAATGTGGGAGGGAGAACGACGTTTCCGAATACGGGCGAGCCGATCGTGCTGCCTTGATCGAGTGACATTGAGCCAGAGGTCCCGGATGTTGTTGAGACACGAGAATCGGATCGAACTCGTCGAGGGGAAGTTGGCGGTACCTGTGAGATTGGACTCAAGTCAGCGCTTGTGTGCACAATGCTGGTAATAACACAAACTCACGACCCGTCGTTTGACCTTTTTGAGAGGAACTCTGAAAGGACTCGGAGCGATTTCTTCTCCGGCTCCAACAACGACCACACTCAATCCTCCTTCCTTCGATTGTTCTTTCCGTTCTGTAGTATCGAAAGTTCCCATCGTCGGTAATCTTCGCTTGAAAGTCGGAAGTTCAGTCTTTTTCTTGCCTTTCGACGACTGATGGAAAGTAGGAACAGCGAGAGTCGAAGGAGCAGAACGACCGGGAGCGAAAGGAGGTTTAGGGTTCGAAGGTGAAGGGTCGAGGGATGCTAGATCGGCAGTGGTAGGTGCTTGTAGATTGGCGAGAGCGCCAGTTTGAGGAGCGTATCGATAGATGTCGGTATCTGAGCAACTTGAATCCGTCTCCTCGTCCTCTGAGTGATATGATGCCGTTTCCTCCGCTTCACTCTCTTCTTCTCCTTTCTCCTCGTTATCGAGATGAACTCCAACTCTGACCAACTCGACATCTTCCCCTTCCTCGGATCCCGTCTCCTCATCTACATCGTCCTCCGAGTCTGTTTCTCCTGCACTCGAATCCATCGCCGATTGTCTCCTCGTCTTTCTCGCTCCAAACAACCTCTTGAGTTCCCCATTCTCACCAAAGATCATTTCCGCATCGATGTCATCCTCTTCCATTCCTTCATTCTCATCATCCGCCGTACTTCCATCGAGATCGCTCAACGCCTCGAACCACATATCTCCATCATGATATTCATCCTGTCGTATCGGTCCAACAACCGCCTCTGACAACGCAAAGAGTTGTTCCAATTCCTCCTCGAATTCTCCCGCGAGTCCAGCTTCTTGCGCTTCGAGTACTTCTGCTAATTGATCTTCTTCCGATTCCTGTTCCTCGTCACTCCCAAACGAATCATAGTCTGACCAAGTAACGACTCCGAAACCATTCCCAGGAGGTAATTCCGTCACTGCGACATCTGAATCTCCATCTCCTCCCGACCCTTCACTTTTCCCAAACGAGGTATTCCCTCCCGACCCCCCCTCGAACGGTGTTTGTTTCCTTCGTATAGTTTCCATAGCTTGAACATTCCTCTCCCAAGCACCCATCAAATCATCCTCTTCTTCATCATCATCCGTATCCTCCTCATCCCCTTCTCCTTGCTCATCCGAATCCTCAAACCGATCAACTTGTTTCCCTTTCGATTTCCTCCTCTCGATTTCAGCTCTCAATAACCTCTCTTCTTCCTTCTCCATACTACCAACTTCACCTTCATCAACTTCCCTCTCCTCCTCTCCCTCCTCATCCTCGGAACTAACCTCACTCAAACTAGAATCACTAGAAACTCCTTCACTCAATTTCCTTTCCCTCCCGCTACCTCTTGCAGCTTGCATGATTTCACTTGCATCCGGCGTATTCTCGCGAGAAGAAGAAGTTTCGGCTTCTTGTAATGAGAGTGCTAGAACTTGTCGAAGAGACATTCGTTGAGGAGCGCTCGTAGAACGAGAGACGGAGGAGGAGGGAGAGTAGGCGAGATCGGAAGGTGCCATGATACCGGGTTTGGGACGAGCTGAGGAAGAGGAAGTCGAGGAAACGGTAGAAGGTTTAGAAGGTTTAGGACGAGATGTAGTGGGTTTCGATGCTGATGCATAAGGGGTAGCAGAAGTGGAGGCGACGGGGAAAGAGGGTAGAGGAGGTAAAGGTGGGAGAGGTGGAAGCATGGAGGAAGAAAGTGCAGGGAGAGGCTTGGGAACCGGTTTTGTCGTTTTCGAAGGTCGAGGTTTCTGATTCGTTGCTAGTTTCTTTGGTGGTGAGGGCTGAGGTTTTGAGGTTGATGCAGCAGGAGTTACGATGACTACGTCGTCGTCGGAATCTGAATCATCGGAAGAGGAGGAAGAGGAAGAAGAAGAGAGGGAGGAAGAATCGGGTTCTGAAAGTGTATCGTCGTCTGAGGGGTTCAGGGGGAAAGGAAGGGCTGCTGGTGTGGGCTTGGGAGGAGAACGATTGACGGGTGTGGGCTTCTTCTTTGCGATCTTGTTGATCTTGGGGAGTCCAGCTAAACGATTTCCGACTAGATGAGCGGGGGAACTGAATGAGCTTTTCCGGGATTGAAGTGAGATGAATGAGGTGTGCTTACGAGTAGATGCCATGATACTTTACTGAACTAAACTAGGAGGGAGGAGAGGTTGGAGCGAGAGTTTGAGGAAAGAGCGAGTGAACGAAGGTAGGTCTTGAAAGTGGAAGAGCGCTTTACTATCTTCTATTTCTATTTACTGTTGTTGCGGTCTAGGGTGGGTTTGCGGTTGAACTGCTGGGTACTGATTTGAGAGAAGTCGGAGATGGAGAAAGATTTCGGAGTTTGAGTGTCCTCTAATTGAGTTGTCCAGCCGTAGCGGTGTTATTTGATATATACTGACTACTTCTGTGTTGTGTTTGAGAGTCCTCGAGGGTCATAGAGCGGTTCCTCGAGAAGATGAGGCGGTGGAGGTTGAAGGAAAGAGAGAGAGAGGAAGAGGTTGGGAGGTCGGGAGCTGAGGATCCCGCTTGAGTCTGCCTACAGATTATACTGATGAGTTGATCAGGCGTGCTATCTGGTGGTGAGGGTGAGAGGGAGGAGGTTGAGAGATCTTTCCTGAAAAAGCTCGAGAAATTCTGCATGTAGTCAAGTCTCGCAGATTGACCTTACCGAAGATTCATCGCAGAAGACCGTATGATCGTAGTAGCCTACTGGTGAGCGAGCACGAACGTACAGAGTCGAGCCGGACTTCAAAGTTCAACTTGCGAAAATCGAGGGAAATTGTCGAATCCTTTCCACGCACTCACTGCTCTCTCATAGCGTCGTTTCGGCCTGCGATTGATAGATATCGACGATATTGGACGTTATGAAGCTCCTGACAAGCAGCCAAGAGGGATTGTAGCATGTTGCTGAAAGTCAAAGTATCGCAATCTTGACTTGTTTGGTGCTTGCTTACGCAATAAGCCTTCAATGACCATCTGACTTGCACGAACGTCGAAACTAGCTATGTGAATGACGAGTCGACCGAGAAAGAGAACTGTAGCAGCATCACCATCAACACAAGCGACGAAATCAAAACGAAATCTGAACTTGAAAGACTTTCGACCGACTTTTCACACCGTCCTCTTGTCGAGAAGCTACAGAATCGACAACAGAGTATCTTCCGACTTGCTCAACCAGCATTCAAGCGTAAGAGAGCAAGCTTCGAGGCAAACGAAATTCCCAAGTTGACATTCGACTTGACCGTTTTTTTTGCTTCCAAGTCGGATCGCGTCAAAGTGATTTCTCTCCTCTCTCTTCTTCCCCTCACTCTTATTTCTTCAATTCTTCTCCACAACCTCGGGAGTACCTTCAAAACACTCAGCGATGTCAGCTGCATCTCCTCCATTCGGGTCCAACCCTCTAGGAGGTAGGAGAGGACCACCTCTTCCCCCTCCCCCTCCTCCTCCCGCACCCGCTCCAAACGGCTCACAACCCACTCAAGTTACTCAAATTACTCAAGTGAACAATGGAACTGTATTAGAACCCATGCGTAGACCTGGTTATGGCAGGTGAGCTTTCATCATCGATTATCTTCACTCAACAAATCCCCCTATCTTTCCCTCATCAACACAGGGAGCTAGTCTGATCCGTTTGATATGCTGATATAGGCAAGGAAGACCACTCGGTATGGTTCAATTCAATACTTTCCAAGTTGATCTGCCTAAAGATGGTGAGGTGTGGTTCAAATACGAGGTGAGCCCCTTTTCTCTTCAAATTCTCCCTCTTGTAAAGCTGACAATGGTGAGATTACTTTGAAGGTTATCATTGAGACCGCTGCTCGTACTCGTCCGGACGGTACTCCAGTTCCTGCGAAACCTCTCCCAAAATCGCTTCTTTGGAGCGTTTGGCAACAAATTGAATCAGTGCATTCTGCTGCTCTCGGGGGACTTCGACCCGCTTACGATGGCAGGAGCGCCGTATACACGAATCGTCAACTCCCTTCTTCTCCTCTAGTCGTTCGTCTCCTTTTTTCGCTTTTCCTGGTCAACTTCGCTACTGACTCGCTCGCGTTTCGCTCATCTCAACAGATTGAAGGAATCACTATCCCCGACGGAAAGAAAGGAACCTTCACTGCTACCGTGAGTAGGAAGACAGAACGGAGTCATTCTTTCGCAAGCTGATTTAACCAGTTTCTCCCCGCTTCACAGTTTCAACATCCGATCTCTATCCCTCTTGATTCCCTACGAGACTATATCACTGGTCAACAAGGAGCAGTACATGTTGGAGATGTCAACGATGCACTTCAAGCTTTGAATGTGCTCTTTCGACATGCTCCCTCTCTACTCTTCCCTTCGACGAGAACCAGTTTCTTCCCGATGGGTCAAGCTGGTACTAGTGTCAGGCTTCCTCAAGGTCTTCAACTTTGGAGAGGTTTCTTTCAGTACGTTCATCGGCTCTCTTTGCTCAAAACGAAAACGGACGATTCCTTTCTCGATTTCGATCAGATCTGTTCGACCTTGTCAACGAGGATTACAACTCAACCTCGATACGACTTCTGGCGCTTACGTTCAAACTGGCAACCTCGTCGATCTCCTTCAGAACTTTGCGAACGTTCGACATCCTTCCGACCTCAACATCTCGAATGGACGCATTCAAGGAGCGACTCTCATCTCGTTCAACCGACTCTTGAGGAAGGTACGAGTAACGATTGATCGAGGCTCAAGGACGCCGAGTGACAAAGCGAAAGTACTCAAGTTGACGATCAAAGGAGGAATCAAACTTGCTTCGGCGAGATCTCACAGGTTCGACGTCAATGGTGTTCAAATGTCGGTCGAAGTGAGCTCATTTCCTTTATCTGCTTGATGCGCTCATGAAGCTGACACTTTCCGACTCTTCACTGCAGACATTCTTCCGAAACACTTACGGGACTCAGTTGAACTTCCCTGATCTCCCACTTCTCGAAGTATCGAAAGATGTTCTCATTCCCATCGAGCTCGTCAGTGTTCAAGTCGACAACAAGTGGGCTCATCGTCTCACTCCCGATCAACAGACTATCGCTTCTCAATTCCAAATCCTCAAGTAAGCTCATCTTTCTCATCTCTCCCTCCTCCTCGCACACTGAGCCGGGTTCATCTTTATTAAGACCTACCGATCGACTCCAAGCGATTCTCAAGATGAGGAGAGACGTTCTACAAACTCAAACTCGATTGCAATCTCAGTCAGTTTCTTCTTCGTTCGCTGCCTCGCTCTTCTCGCATACTGACTCCCCTCTCTCTCGCAAATTCGACAGTCTCGATCAATTCGGAGTACACATTTCTCGAGACCCTTCTCAAGCTCCTGCACGTCAACTCTTCCCGCCGACGATCGAATATCAATCTCAGAAACCAACTGAACGACGATCCGGCGTCCCACCTCGATTCGTATCTGTCAAACCAAACCCGAATGACGGTGCTTGGAAACAAACGAAACGAGGTCCAAACGTTGTCGAGAAACTCATAACTCCTTCGAGACCACTTGATTCGGCCGTCGTCGTACTCGCGAATCAATCGATGTTGCAAGGAGCAAGAAACTTCTTCGGAGCATTCTTCAGAAGCTCAGAGGCACTCGGTCAGTCTCCGTTCTTGCTCTAACTCCCGTCGATACTGACTAGGTTGAATACCTTTCTCAGGTTTCTCGATGTCTTCTCGAATCTCCAATGTTCCACAAGAACTCTTCTTCGTTCAAAACCCTTCTCTCTCCGTCGCCAGCGTCATTAGGAAAGCGCGAGATCACGCAGAGAACTCGTTTGGTTCAACTCCTCAAGTCATCTTCTGGTTCGGTCGAACCTTTCTTCTCGCGATTCTTTCGAAATGCTCATGTTTCTCAACTCGAATAGGGTGTACGATCGAGAGAACTCGACCGACTACGATCAAACAAAATTCGAGACTGTTCGTAGAGGTATCGCGTCTCAGTCTTTCGTTTACAAGAAGATTGAACGTAAAATCAACGATTTCACTTTTCACCTCAATTGCGCTTTGAAACTCAAGTTCGTAGCATTCTCTCGTCTCTCCCTGATATCGCTGATTCAAACTCGTCGTGGAACAGTGCGAAACTCGCTGGATTCAATTTCCGTCTCGAGAGGGGATCGACCGGATCTTTCATGCAGCAACAAACTCCCATGATCTTTGGTTCGTCGTTCTTTTCGCTTCTTCTCCTCTATCTACTCAGTCTGATATCGTGAGTGAACAGGTGCCGATCTCGCTCATCAGCCCGACAAGCCCTCGATCGCTGTAGTCACGGCTTCGATGCATCATCAAGGAATTCTCTTTGAAGAGGAAATCAAGATTCAACCTCTTATCGAACCTTTCTCTCAATTCGGTGAGCATGATAGGCCTTTGAATCAGAAAGTGTTCTCTAAGTGATTCCAATCCAAATTCTCACTCAGGTGCGACTCGGGCGAAGAAATCCGAAATCATTGTCGATCTAGAAGATATGGTCTTCGTAAGTCTCGCTACTTCTTTTGCTACTCGTCAGCTACTTCAAGACGAGCTCACAAACCGTCTCCTCCACTTGCGATGACAGTATCTACTCACTCGTCGAGCTCTCTGCTCCCTCGCTTGTCCTCCCGAAGCAATCGTCTTTTTCAGAGATGGAGTCTCGGAAGCTGAAGTTTCTGCTGTTCTCAATCGAGGTACGTGACGGTCTTGCCGAATCATCATCTCGCGTGACTGACTGTTGATCGGCATTTCGCCTGTACAGAGGTATCGGCAGTTCGACGAGCTTTCGGAAGATTCAAGGACGCCTACCTCGATTCAACGAGTCCCGAGTACCGAGATCTCCTCAGCGCCATGACAGTCAAGTTTGGTCAAAACTCTGAGCGAACCATGAGGACTTTCCAAACTGCAGTCGAAGCGTTAAAACCGAGGGTCAGCACCCATTCTCTTTTGTCGTTCTACTCCTTCGAAGCTCATGGTGATAGTGTCGACAGATAACTTTCATCGTTACTATAAAACGTCATCATTTGAGAGCTTTCGTCCCCGCTGGAGGAAATAGGTCGGACAACGTTTTACCTGGAACTGTCGTCGATAGCGACGTCGTTGATGCTCGAGGTCAGTCTGCAATCTCACTCTTATACAGCTTTCGCATTCGGATAGCTGATCGAGTCGGAGTGCTGACAGCTTTCGACTTCTATCTCGCATCTCACAAGGGGATTATCGGTGAGATTCGCTTTCTCCGATCGAATTCCCTTTCCCGCGCTGATCAATTGAACGGTTCTTTCAGGAACTACTCGTCCTACTCGCTACCTCGTTCTCGTAGACGATAATCGACTCTCGTGCGTTCTCATCTACCTTTGAACCTGTCTCTCCTGATTGTCCGGTTCAAGCGTTTTGTTTGAACTCACAGTGCTGACCAAGTTCAAGAATTCGTCAATCACTCGGCTCACACCTATCAACGATGCTTACGAGCAGTTTCTCTGCCCGCTGCCGTCTAGTACGCCTTTCTTTCCTCTCGTTTCCTCGTTCCCTCTACTGATTCCCATTCTCGCTTCTACAGCTATGCCGATCTTGTCGGACGTCGAGTTCGCGGTTGGCTCATGGCTGAGAACAACTACGACTCATCAACTCATCGTTCTGACGACGCGACGCCTCAAACTCGTCTCGAAGATTTCCAGGCTTGCGAATTGACTTTACGAGCAACTGTTCAAGGTCGTAACCGTTTCCGAGCTCAAGGAGGTCCGCCCGCAATGTGGTGGTTGTAGAGAGGGGAAGGGGAACAAGCGAGAAGCTTGAAAGATATCATACTGGGAAAGCGGGAAGAGGGAATCGGAACAAAATGGAACTGGCAACGCTTGAACTAGTACAAAAAAGGAAAGGAATCAGTAGCTTGTACAGGAATCAGAATCAGTGCTTCAGTGTCTACTTCGGGGAACATGGTTGTTGAGAGAAATCGGACGAGCGAAGGAGAAGAATCTCGCGATTCGACGCTGAGAAAGAGTCTTGCCAAAATTCGACCATAAATTGCACTCGCTCGAGCTATCGACTGAAGCCGTCGATTGCCGCTCGTCCGAAACGCCTACAAGCTACTGTAACGATGGTTGCGCTTGAGGGAGTCAAGAGAATGCGAAATTTGCGAAAGACTTCCATGCTTTCGTCGTTTCATATCGACCTTTCGCACGCTTTGCTCTTCACCTTCGTTAATCGCCTTGAAGCTTGTCTGCTGCATGGGATAGACGAAAGCAAGCATCGTGTTCGACTGATGGCTCCCTCGGAATTCTCTCTCTCGTCTCTGTCTGTCCTCAACATTACTCGACTCTTTGCTCAAACTGCATCACTTTCGCTCACTCGTACTATAGGGCGTGCACCGAGACTGCATGCCCTCGACCTATCCTCCAACACCTTCAACAGCTCCACTTCCGACGACATCTTCATCAATGAATCTCACCTTACCTTCATCATTAGCTTACGGCGCATCTTTCTTCTTATTCGGAACTCTGAACAATGTATTATATGTAGTGAGTCACCCTCTCTGGTGTCAAGTTGAGGCGTTGTTGGCTGAAACGTTCCGGTTTCATTCACAGGTCATTCTCTCTGCTGCATTGGATCTAGTAGATCAAGCGTCTACCCCAAAGGTCAGTTCCTACTTGCCTCTCAGCCTGCGTCTTTCGAAGAGGCTGAGACCGAGGTAATCGAATGACAGGGTTTAATTCTCTTTGTCAACATTGCTCCTGCTCTCCTAGTCAAGCTAGGTTGGCCCTACTTTGTCCCAGGTCAACCTCGGTACAAAGCTAGAGTATCAAGTTGTAGCGCTCTATCATTCATTGGAATCCTCGTTCGTCCTTACTTCTTCCCTATTCGCACTCCCTCTTCTTTCGCAAACTAACATTTCCCCCCTCTCTTTCCTCAGGTCGTAGCTTTATCAAACACTCTCTTCTTTCGTCTCTTAGGAATTTCGATCGCTTCCTTCTCGTCAGGTTTAGGGGAAATGACTTATTTACAATTGGCGACGGTTTATGGAAGTTTGTCAGTTCCGGATGGGGAGGATTTGGGTGGGAAAGCGGTTGGATGGTTTAGTTCTGGAACGGGTGCGGCGGGGTTGATTGGTGCTGGGTTGTGGTGGATTTTGAGAGGGTTGGGGGTTAGGACAGGATTATTGATTTGCTCAGTACGTTTTCTCCTTACACTGATTCTTCAGTCCTGAATTAGCTGTTCATTCCGATTCGTACAGTTCTTGCCGTTATGTATGGCACTCACCTACTTCTTCCTCCTGCCCTCCCTCGCTTCCTTTCGACCAACTTCAATCTTCTCGAATTCCGATACTCCCTACGCGGCAATCCCAACTCTCGACGACGACGCAACTTCCGATTCCTCTTCCCTTGCCGACGATGATCAAGTTTTACAAAGGGTCGAACATCAACTAGATAAGCTGCCTGGGTTGACGACGAAAGAGAAGTTTGAATTAGCGAAACCGCTCTTTGTTAGTTTCATGTTGCCGTTGTTTTTCGTGTATTTGGCTGGTAAGTCTTCCTTTCTCGCTCATCGAGACGATGGCTTATGGAGTTGCAAGTGTAGAATACACGATCAATTCGGGAGTCGCTCCTACTCTGCTCTACGAGATTCCTAAACCTTCAGAATCACCAGTACTTTCCTTGATGATCAAGAACTTACGAGATTACTACCCGTGAGTCAAGTATCATCTTAGCCTACATCATCGAGCGTGGACTAAGAGCTCTTGAACTCCACAGTCTCTGGCAACTCCTCTATCAAACCTTCG
>Ga0308169_10001583_pt1 | contig 26058 bp, 24 predicted proteins | sample PhyBR1_2_FD_202139 | JGI IMG/M metagenome (GOLD analysis project Ga0308169, IMG submission 202139) | Phyllosphere microbial communities from UC Gill Tract Community Farm, Albany, California, United States - DLSLSB.R1 | ecosystem: Host-associated > Plants > Phyllosphere > Unclassified | place...
ACATGACGCCGAGGGCGGACAGGGCGGCGGCGAAGATGGTGACGCGCGGGTGGTGCATCGAGAGGATGGCGGCGATGAGGAAGGTGCGGTCGCCAATCTCGCTCGTCAAGCTGCGCGGCGGGAGAGGGCGCGTCAGTGCATGCTTCGAGAGCGAGTGAGCCCGCAGGCGAGGCGACAGGCTGAACGTACATGACGGCTGCGAAAGGTTGGGAAGCGAGGGAGGAGGCGAGGAGGAGAGGTGCGGAGGCAACGCTGCGAGTCAGCGCGCGTGCTCATCCAGGGCACGGGACAGAGCTACTGGACGCACAGATGGACCTGGTGAACCCGTCCATCGAGGTCGGGAGCGAGAGATCGAGCATCTTGCGGCGACGTGTGAAGGTGCGACGAGGTGGGACGGCGACCGAGGCGAGCTCGAAGGGTGCGGCTGGCTAGATAGGCGGGTGTGTGATGCAAGTGGGCGTGTGCGGGCTGGGCTGGCTCGGCGAGCTGTCGTGGTGGAGAGACGAGGGCGACGAGCGAGGTCGAGATCAAGCGCGAACGCAAGTCCTCGCTTTGGAACGCGTCGACGTCGACCAACTCCGCCGCCGCCTTGTCGTTCTCGTGGCTCAAGCTAGGGCACAAGCACGCTCAGGGAGACACAGAAGGAGAACGATGTACAGCGTTGCACAGGAGAGCACCGCAACAGAGAGCGAGACGACCACCACCTCCTCCTCCTCCTCCTCGCACCCCGCGCTCACTCACTCCTCCATCGACGCGAGCGCACGCTCGTTGAGCGCCTCGGCCTCGATCAGCTCGAGCTCCTGGCACTCGCGCTCGAGCGACTCCTGCAGGTCGAGCAGCTCCTTGAACCGCGCCTGGCCCTCGCGCTCGCGCCGCTCGAGCTTGTCGACCTCGTCGCGCAGCGCCTCGAGCCGGCGCACGACGGCCCCGTCCTCGTTGTTGGCCAGGCGCGCGAACGACTCGAGCTCGATCCGCGTCCGCGCGAGCTCGTCGTGGCCCTCGCCGAGCTTGCCCGCGAGCACCTTGCTGCGCGCGACGTACCCGCCGAGCGTCTGCCCGAGCCGCTTCTCGACCTTGGCCGCCTTGGCCGACTCGCTCGCCATCTTGTCGCGGTTCGACTCGATCAGGCTGCGCAGGCCCGCGATCCGGTCCTCGTCCGACAGCGACGCCTTGTCGACGTACCGGTCCGTGCGCGCGTCGTACGCCAGGCGCTCGTACGACGGGCGCCACAGGCGGTCAAAGTCCTCGGGCGCGAGCGCAACGGCGCGGCGCAGCACCTTGTCGGACGCGCCGGGGAGGCCGGCCGCCTGGGCGACCTCGTCGTGGACGAGCTTGCGCGCGGCGGCGAGCTCGTCGTCGGCGATGGCGGCGAGCTTGGCCGGCTTGCCGCCGCCGGCACGCTTGCTGCCGGCGACAGGGTACGCGACCGAGTCGTGCTCGAGGAGGCGGATCATCTCGACCGTGACGGCGCGCTCGGCCTCGCGGCGCCACTTGTCCTCGCGCTGGTCGGCCGGCGCGTCCTGCGCCTCGAGGTCGAGCTGGGCGAGGAGCGCCGCCGCGTCGACGTCGATCGGGCGCGGCAGGCCGCGCTTGACGGCCTGGCTGCGGCGCGCGAGCGCGAGCTGCTCCTCGTGCTCGCGCAGCTGCTTGAGCCGCGCCTCGCGCTCGGTGCGGTCCTCGATGCGCATCGCCGCCTGCACCTCGGCGCTGTCGCCCTCGGTCGCGCCCGACTCGTCGTCCTCCTCCTCGGGGAGGACGAGCTCGAACTCGTTCTTGGGCTGCGGCAGCGACGAGAAGCCGGCGCGCAGCTGGCGCTTGACGTCGTTCTGGCGGTGGCGCTCGTCGCGCGGCGTGAGGCCGTACTGCGACGCGTTCTCGTCGTTGATGCTGAGCGTGTCGCGCATGGGCGTGCGCAGCGGCGTCGCACCGACCGACGAGGCCGGCGTCGCGCTCGGGTCGCCGGCGTCCGAGGCGCCGGCGCGGAACGGCGTCGCGAGCGGGTTGGGCGTCGCGGCGACGGAGCCGCGCGGCGTCGCACCCTCGAAGCCGGTGCGGCCCTGGAGCTCGTGCATCGGCGTGTTCTCCTCGCCGAGGAGCGGCGTCTGCTGCGCCGTCAGGTTGCGCAGGTTGCGCGCCTCGGCCATGACGTTGTCAACTGCGAGCGCGAAGAGGAACGTCAGCGTGCAGGTCGAGAGGTGTAAGAGAAGGCGAGGGGGAGGGAGAGAGGGAGGGACGCACACTCGGGAGCGGTCCTGGGGGTGCGAGCGTCGCGAGCTGCACCGAGCGCCGAGTACTCGCCGAGGAGGCCCTGGCTCGCCTCGTTGCCGCTCTCGTCGACCATGGCGCGCGCCTGCTCGCCCGCACGACCGATCTTGACGAGGTCGTCGAGCTCGCGCTCCGAGACCTGCGGCGTCGGCAGGACGAGCTTGCGGCGCTTCGAGATCTGCTGCTCCTCGCGGCGCTGCTGCAGGAGCGCGTCCTTGCTCGGGACAAAGTGCGACATGGCGTCGGCGTTGGCGTCCTTGGCGTCCTTGGCCTTGCGCTTCTTGTCGCGCGTGTCGGCGTCCTCGCGCTCCTTCTTGCGGTTCTGGCCCTCGAGCTCGCGCAGCGTGCGGCCGGTCGGCGCGGCGAGACGCTTCGACTGCTCGGCGCTCGTGTCGTAGAAGCCGGCGGCGGGCTGCTTCTCGAAGGGGATGTCGGCCATGTAGTCTGCGCGCAAGGGAGGAGCAGGGTCAGATCGGCTCGGGCGACAGCGACAGCACGACAGCGAGGGGAAAGGAGGACGCACCCATGCCGTTCTTCTTGGGCTTGGCGCGCATGAGGATGCCGGCGGCCTTGAGCTCGCGCTTCTTCTGGAGGATGGCGAGACGACGAGCCTCCTCGAGCTGGCGCTCGCGGACCTTGCGCTTGGCCTTCTTGCCCTGCGTGTTGGCGAGACGGGCACGCGCCTCGGACAGCATCTCCTTCTCTGCGAGCGAGACGAGAGCGAGCGTCAGTCGAAGCGCAGAGAGGTGAAGGGGAGGGGAGAGGGAGGGAGACGCACCGTCCTCGTCCATGTCGATCGGGTCGGGGCGCGCCGCCCTGTTCTCGGGATCCGGGTCGACCTCGCCGGGGCGCAGGCGGCGCACGTCGTCGGCGCTCGGGCCCGCATCGTCGACGCCGGCGAGGCCGAGCTCCTCGTTCTCGGTGCGCTCGGCCTCGTCGAGGAGCTTCTGGTAGCGCTCGAGGCACTGGTTGGCGGTGCGGCCGACGATCGGGGCGATGGTGCGCCACTGGGTCGGCATGAGCTTGGCGAGGTGGAGGAGCTTCTCGTCCTCCTCCTTGGACCACTCGGTCTTCTTGATGGCCGGGTCGAGCCATTCCATCCAGCGTGCCTGCGGGGAAGGGCAACATCAGGATCCGTCGAGTCGATCAAGAGTAGACGAAGGAAATGGAGAGCGCACCTTGCACTGCTTGGGCGTCTTGCGGACGAGGAGCGACGAGATGCGGGCCCACTGGTTCTTGCCGTACTTGGACTGCGTGCTCAAAGGCTGGGTCAGAGAGGGGGCACAGCGGCATAGAGACGGCGAGGGACGCACGATGGCCGCCTTGAGGATCTCATCCTGCGAACGGGGACGAGGGAGAGAGGATCAGCTCGGCGGGCGGAACGGGGAGGTCGAGACGACGCACCTCCGTGTTCTTCCAGACACTGCGGGCAGGAGAGCAGAGTCAGCATCGATCAGCTCGACGAGGTGCAAGAGAGCGTGTGCGCACCCTCCCTTGATGACGATGCGCATCTTGAGACGAGCCGGGCGGGCGGTCGAGTGCGGTGGTGAAGGTGAGCTGCGAGGGGGAGGCAGGAGAAGGTCAGCGTGCGCTCGACGGCTCTTTGTGCGTGTGTTGTTGTGGTAAGCTGCTCGGCGCAGCCGCTGTGCGGACCCTCGAGGCAGCCGCACTCGTCGACCGAGGAGGTGAGGGCGAGGCGCAAGCTGCGAGCCACAATCCGCCCGATGCCCCGCTCGAGCCGTGTGCCGTGCTGCTGGTCGATGTAGAAGCGCACTCGGAGGTGCTCTTACTCGCCGAGAGGGTGTGTCGAGGAGGGCGGCGAGTTGGCGATGAGGCGAGGCGGAGGTGGGCGAAGAAGGGGAACACAGGGACGCGGGGAGGATGCGCGCACCTGGTGCGGCGCTGAACCGGGTCTGTAGCTGTGCTGGTAGCAGTCGCGAGCTGTCCTCGGTCGGGCGGAGGGTCGGGTGCTGGGTCGACCCTCCTCCTCCTCGTCCCGCTCGCGGGGAGCTCTCGTGCTCGCTCTCGCCTCAGCGCTTTATGCCTCGCTGGCATGCTCGCTGAGCCAAGCACCAGTCTCTACACGTGTACGCTGCGTCTTCCCCGACCGTGCGCTGCTTCCTCTCCTCGAGCGGCCTCCGCCTCCTCCGCTTGCTCCCCGCCGCCACGCCTCGCTACACGCGCTGCATTGCGGCGCAGGCTCGCTGCCCTGTGAGCGACAAAATGCGAGACCTGCACTCGAGCCTCTCGCGGACTTTCCGGCGAGCAACGAGGCTCGCGCGCTCGCCGGTCCGTCTCCTCTCCTCTTCCTCCGCGCCGTCTCCGCGCGAGATTGCCGAGCTCGCCTTGTGCTTCCGCCTCTTTGCTCTGCTCCATCTTGGTCGTCTCTCTCAAGCCGTCCGCGAGTCGTCGCTCAGTGCGTCTACGCTCATCCCTCCCTCTCACGCACACTTTCTGACTCTCGTCCTCCTCCTGCAGCCTCTCGACTCGCTCAAAGCCCGACTCGCCCTCAACATGTCCGACGAGCTCAACGACGACGTCCTCATCGCCATCCTCGAGCACATTGCCGAGCCCGCCCGGGACCAGCGCGGCTTCCGCACGAGGCAGAGCGCGCTCGTGAACGCGTGCCTCACGTCTCGGCGCCTGCACATCCTCGCCGAGCCGTTCCTGTGGCACGAGGTCCGCTTCAAGAGCTTCGCGCAGCTCGAGCAGGTGCGGGCTCGCAGCGCCGCGACGTCGTCGGGCAGGCGCACCAAGGTCTACGTCGTGCCGTGGCACGAGCGGGCCGTGCACGGCGAGGCCGCCCTCGATGTCGCAGACTTCCTGCCCAAGATCGCGCATGTGGAGCTCAGAGGGACGTATTCCTCGTTCCGCCCGCTCGAACGCCATACTCGTGCGTCTAGTTCCTCGTCACCTCCTCGCCGAGCCCAAGGCTTCTCTGACTCTCTCTTCCCTCGCAGAGCTGCGGCGCTTGTCCCTCTGGCAGGTCACCCTCCCCTCCTCTCTCCCGACGATCCCCCAGCTCGAGCAACTAGCCGTCCGCGACAGCTCGGCGCCCAAATCCCTCCTCGCGACGTGGCTCGACCCGTCCCGCCTCCCTCAGCTTCGCACCGTCCTCCTCTGCGGCGTCAAGGACCCGAACCAGTTCATTTCGGTCGCCTCGGTCCTCTCGCCGGCCATCCTCGCCCAGCTCGACCTCGTCCAGACCGACGACCGGTCGCTCGCGCCGATCGACCCTCTGGCGTGGAGCGACGAGCCGCCGTGCCTGTGCTACCACTCGCCGGCGAGCGACGTCGTCGTTCGCTACAACCTCTACGGCCCGTCGTCGATCGGCATGCCCTCGACGACATGGTCGACCCGGCGCAGTATCGACGCCGGCGTCCTCCGGGAGCAGCGGCGCGAGCGCGGGCCCTTCGTCTTCGTCTTTCCGGCGTCGGGTGTGCACCAGATGGCGCGGCTCGGCGTCCCGCAGCTCGAGGAGCAGGGCCTGTGCGTCCTGTTCGACGACGGCGACAGCTGCGAGCCGCAGTCGAGCGAGCTCGTCTCGCACGAGGTCTGGCGGCTCGCTCGGGCTCTCAAGGCGGAGCGGGTGCGGCGTGAGCAGGAAGGGATCGAGTAGAGCTTTGGCAGGCAGTGTAATGCTGGCCTTTAAGCGAGCCTGATCCGCCGACTCGGAGAGAGCCTGAGCGTCGCAACGAGCACGCCTCTCTTCTTCCTTCTGCGTTCGCCGCACTCGAAGCTCTCGATAAGGTAGCTCTGCATGCGCGCTCGGAAGAACAGAGCGTCGCAGCTCGAGGCTGAGAAGACCGCGGCCAAACCGGCGGCGACATCTCCGACGAGAGCCGGCAGCCCCGCTCGTTGCCCGTCCTCACCACAGCTCGCTCGACCGCTGTTCATGCTACGATGCACTTGCTAGACTATATCACCGGCCAGCCGCCATCACAGTGCGTCCCTCTACCGCCCACGGAGCCGCGTCGCGAGCTCGCCCGTCCTCATCACCTCTCGATGCGCTCATCGCCCGCTGCAGCCACCGCAAGAAGCACTACGAAATCAAGCAGACCCTCGGCGTGTGCGTTCACTTTTCTGAACCTCTGCCACCCCCGCCCACGCCTAGGCTGACCCTCGCTGCGCTTGCTCGACACAGGGGAGGGTTCGCCGTCGTCAAACAAGCCAAAGCTCTCGACACGGGCAGAGAGGTGCGTCGATGCTCTGTCTCGCTTGCTCAGATACTGCGTGGGATACTGGAGGGCGGCGGCGCAGCACCTGGCCTTGCTCGCCAAACGAGCGCTGACCTTTCCCCACTTCCCGCCCACCCTTCCGGCTCCCTCCCTCCCCTCGCCCTGTGCATCGCCGCAACCCGCTCGACACACTCCGTCACGCCGTCCAGGTCGCCATCAAGATCATCCCCAAGGAGCGCATCCGCGACCACGAGCAGCAGGTCTTTCGGCAGAACACGCTCCTCCAGCTCAAGCATCCGCACATCATCGAGACGATCGAGTGGTACGAGAGCTCGAGCAAGTACTACCTCGTGTTCGAACTCGCCGCAGGAGGCGAGCTGTTCGAGCACCTGATCGACAGCCCTGGGTACCGGTGCGTCCTTCCCTCCTCCCTCCTCCTCTCCCGCCTTCTCTTGCTGACGCACCGACGACTACAGCTTCTCCGAGGCCGAGGCCCGAGAGGTCATGTACGCACTCGTCGTGCGTCCCCCTTTCGCCCTGCGCACATCCGCTGCGGAAGCTGACCCAACCCTCGGACCCCTCCTCCCCCCTCCCTTCCTCTCGTCCCGCCACACGCTCGTTGTCTCTCTCACACAGGACGGCGTCACCTACCTCCACTCGAAGAACATCATCCACCGCGACCTCAAGCCCGAGAACGTCCTGTACCGCACCCCGCCCGGCTCGCACCCGGACGTCGGCCACGACGACCTCGTCCTGTCCGACTTTGGCCTCGCGGCGTACGTCGAGCGCAACGGCGGGCGGCTGTACACGGTCGCAGGGAGCGCGGGCTACTCGGCGCCCGAGATGTACCCGGAGGAGGGCGTCGTCAACGGGCAGGGTCAGGGGCGAGGGTACGGGCTCAAGGCGGACGTGTGGAGCCTCGGCATCATCGGTGCGTCTTTCTTTCGCTCTCCTGGCTCTTCTCATCGCCTTCACTGACTCTTTCTGCCCTTGCGCACGCAGCCTTCTGCTGTTTAGGTGAGCCCCGCTCGCCGTTCATCCAGTCCTCGCCGCGCACTGACCCTTCTCCTTCTCCTCCTCCTCCTCCTGCAGGCGGCCGCTTCCCCTACAAGAAGACCGATCCAGAAGAGCTGGTACGTTACTCGTCCTCTTGCCCCTCGACAGTCTCGTCGAGCAGAAGCTGACGCTCGACCTCGACCCGCCGACCCACCTGCAGGCGCACGAGGCGCGCACGACCGACCTCTACTTTCCTCGGACGTGGGACAACGTGTCGGACGAGGCCAAGGACTTTATCCAGCAGCTGCTCACGGTCGACGAGGACGAGCGACCGACTGCGGCCCAGGCGCTCAACCACCCGGTGCGTCGCCCTCATCCTCCCCATCCTGCTCTCGAACGCCTTGACGCTCGAGGCGCTGACTCGGCACTTGCGTCCTCTGCACGCAGTGGCTCCGCACGGCCGTCTCTCGCCCTCCCTCGCCCGCCGCCGCCTCTCCGCGCCGCACGACCACGGCGACGCTCCAGCCGCCTCCCGGACACGCCGAGGAGGAGCACCAGCTCGGGCCGACCTTGTCCAAGACCGAGACGCTCACCGACCACGCGCCCATCATCGAGAAGCGCAGCACGTACTCGGGCGAGGGGGCGCCGAGGGTCGTGTGCTGAGCGCGAGCTCGAGCGGGAGCGGCTCGTGCGCGACGAGGACGACGCGCAGATACCCCTTGTTGATAGCTTTTCTTTGCCGTAATCTCTCATGCTGTATCTATAGCTCACTCTCCTGTCCATCTCGAGCGAGCGAGCGAGCCGTGGGCTCTCTCGACGAGCACTTGAGAAAGAGAGCGCGAGGCGGTGCATCGAGCAGCTCTACGACTCGACGCGCCACACCTTGACGAGCCCGTCGTCGCCCGCACTCGCAAACACGTCCCTCGCGCCCTTCCACCGCGCGTCGTCGTCCCGGTCCCGCTGCGCCCTTGCGTCCTCGCCGTCCTGTCCCTCCCCTCGCTCCGCAGCATCGGGCTCGTCCTCGCCGCCCTCGAGCGCGCGCAGCGTCGCGGCGGCCCGCGCCGGGTCGAGCACGCACCACGCGACGTGGTTGACGTCCGAGACGCCGTGTGCGTCGTCGACGCGCGCGAGGAGGGTCCAGGAGGGCCCGGCGGAGGGGGCGTCGGGTGGAGGGGCGGTCTGCGGGCGAGCAGGACGGTGCAGGGGTCACATCAGCGAGGGCTAGAGAGATAGAGCAGGTCGTGGAAAGAAGGAGAGGAAGAGGGAAAGAGAGCGCACCATCTGGAAGACGTTGATGCGCCCGTCCCCGCCGGCCGTCACGATCCTCCCCCTCCCACCCTCGCTCTCGTCGAGGCCGCCCTTCTGCCAGTCGACGGCGTAGATCGTGCGCTCGTGCGCGCCCTCGATGACGCCGCGCTCCTCCCAGCCGTACCGCTCGCCGAGCCCGACCCGGACGCCCGTCGCGCTCCATGGTCCCATGCGCCCGCCGTCCTCGGCGCGGGCTTCGCCCGCCTCGCCCGTCGCGACGCCCTTGGGGACTCGCTCCCACAGGCGGATCGTGCAGTCGTCGCCCGCCGAGGCGAGGTAGGTGCCGCAGGGCGAGAAGGCGAGGGTCCAGACGGTGCCGCGGTGCGAGGCGAGCGTGTGGATGCAGGTCCACTCGTCGTCGAACGGGTCGGCGGCGTACAGCTTGATCGTGTCGTCGTACGAGGCCGAGGCGAGGAGCTGCGGGCGGCGGGGCGAGCGTCAGTCGTTGCGCGCGAGGTGGGAAAGAGGGGGTCGAGCGGGCGGGAGGGAAGGGTCGATAGAAGAGAGGGAAAGAGGGAGCGCACCTCGTCGGTCGGGTGCCACCTGACGCACTTGACGTCCTGCGAGTGCTCCATGAGGACGGCGAGGCACTCGAAGTCTGCCGGGCCGACGGCCTCCCAGACCCAGACGCTCTTGTCGCGCGAGCAGCTGGCGACGAGGCGGCCGTCGGGACTCCACGCGACGCTCTTGCACTCGCTCTCGTGGCCCTCGAGCGGGTCGACGGGCTCCCAGTGGGTCGCGGTCGACGAGGTAGGGGTGCCCGAGGTGGTGGGCCCGTCGTCGAGGCCGTGTTCGTCGGTCTGGCACCAGATGCCGACGGTCGAGTCGAACGAGGCGGTGGCGAGGGTTGCGCCGGTGGGAGAGAAGGCGAGGGAGCGGACGGTGCGGGTGTGCGAGGTCGGGATGGTCGAGGCGAGGTGGAAGTGCGAGGGGGACGAGGTGGTCGGGTCGGGCGAGTACGAGTAGAGGCGGACCGACTTGTCGGTTGAGCACGAGGCGAGGGTGGGCTGAGCCGGGTTCCATGCGACGTGCCAGGCTGTTGGGCGAGAGGTGCGCGGCGTGAGCAGTGGGACGAGATGAGGAGGGGGAGAGAGAGAGAGGGGACGGACCGCGATCGGTGTGGCCTGCGAGGGACTGAACCTCGTGGATGCGTGCCATGGTGGCCTGGGTAGCAGTCTCGAGCCAGCAGGTGGGGGCGAGCGAGGACGAGAGTCATCTGGTCGCTCGCTCGCCGTTCTCATCTTGACTTGGCTCTCCTCTCCTCACCAGCCTCCTGCTTGAACCGACCTTAGCTCTACCCAAACCCGCACACACCACTCGCTCAGCCCACCGAGCCCACCAGCCACCACCTGCGACCGCTCCCTCGCTCGCCTCCGCCACTTCCTCCTCCTCATCGCCCCGTCTCAACTCGCCCCTCCACACCGCAACCATGGCACCCGCAGCCCCGCCAGCACTCGCACCCACAAAGGCAAAGCCCGCCCACTGGAACATCGAGCGCGCCATCCGCAAAAACATCCTCGCCCTCGCCCCCTACCGCTGCGCCCGCGACGACTACGACCAGGGCATCCTCCTCGACGCAAACGAGAACGCCCTCGGCCACGCCTTGCCCGCACAGAACGGCACCGCAGTCGACAGTCCGTCCCTCTCCCTCTCTCTCCCCCTCGCTTCCTCGGACCCGCCCAGCTCACTCCCTCTCCCTCCCTCCCTCGCGCGCACAGCCTCGTTCGACGACCTCGACCTGCACCGCTACCCGTCCCCGACCCACTACGACCTCAAGCAGCGCCTGCGCGAGCTCCGAGGTCTCCCCTCGGAGCACAACCTCTTCCTCGGCGTCGGCTCGGACGAGGTCATCGACCTCCTGTTCCGCATCGCCTGCGTCCCGGGCAAGGACCGCGCCCTCGTGTGCCCGCCCACGTACGGCATGTACAGCGTGTGCGCCCAGGTCAACGACGTCGACATCGTCAAGGTCGACCTCGACGTCGAGGGCGGCGCCTTCCGCCCCAAAGTCGACGAGGTGCGTCCTCGTCTCGCGCTCTCCCTTTCTCTCCCTTCCTCGACTGACATCCTGTACCTCGCGCCGCAGATCAACCGCACCCTGTCGGCCGCCGCCAAGTCGGCCAACCCGATCAAGCTCATCTACCTGTGCTCGCCGGGCAACCCGACGGGGACCCTGATCCCGCTCGACGACGTGCGCGCCATCCTCGCCAACCCGGACTACGAGGGTCTCGTCGTCGTCGACGAGGCCTACATCGACTTTGCCGACAAGAGCAAGAGCGCCGTCGAGCTCCTTGTCAACGAGGGCTGGAGCAACCTCGTCATCATGCAGACCCTCTCCAAGGGCTTTGGCCTCGCCGCCATCCGGTCCGTCCCTCTCTCTCTCTTCCTCTTGCCCTCTCGCACGAGGAACTGACTCGCTCTCTCGCGATGCGCGCAGCCTCGGCGTCGCCATCTCGTCGCCCGAGCTGATCCAGGTCCTCAACAACGTCAAGGCGCCCTACAACATCTCGACGCCGACGGCGACCCTCGCCCTGCGCGCCCTGTCGCCCCAAGGCCTCTCGACCTTCCGCGCCAACATCGCGACCCTCATCTCGAACCGCACCTACCTCGCCGAGCAGCTCCTCGCCCTCCCCTCGATCCTCGCCCTCCCCGGCGCCGGCGACGCAAACTTCCTCCTCGCCCAGGTCGGCGGCACGGACGGCAAGCCCGACAACGAGCGCGCCAAGCGCGTCTACACGCACATGGCCGAGCAGGACCAGGTCGTCGTCCGCTTCAGGGGCAACGAGGTCGGGTGCGAGGCGTGCTTGCGCATCACGGTCGGCACGAGGCAGGAGTGCGAGCGCGTCGTCGAGCGCTTGACCGAGCTGCTCAAGTAGATGCTCTCTGTGTAGATGTGAGGCGACCGCTGCAGTGCTATAGATGCTACGCCGGTCTTGAGTCGCGCCGCACGAGCCTCGCGAGACGAAGCGCTCGACCGAGACAAGGAAGCTGTCCTCTCTCTGAAGCAGTGGCTAGACGATACGATCTCTTTTGCAGTCGCTCTTGGGCACAGATCTACTCGCTCGCTCGGGCGCTGTCGCTCTGCGTCTCCGCGGCCTTCCTGCCTTCTCTCCTCGAGCAGCTCCTCGCCGCGCGTCCCGCTCTGCCGTGCCGCACCGCTCACTGCGTCTTCCTCTCCCGGACGCCCGCCTTGCTCTTGGCGCCCTGCACGCCGCTCGCGACCGCCTGCTGCGCGTCCCGGACGCCCGCCGCGAGCTGCTTGCGCTGCTTCTGCGCCGCCGCCTTGGCCGACGACGCCGAGGGCGACGACGAGAAGGTGCGGCGCACGACGGGGAGGACGAGGCGCGAGGTGAAGAGCATCGAGGCAAGGAGGAGGGCGCAGAAGCTGCGGAGGGGGGCGAGGAGGAAGGGGGTCAGTGCGGCTCTGCGACGGGCACGGACAAGGTTGGGGACAGTCTCGGGACGCACATCTTGGCCTCTGCAGGCTGAAGAAGCGCCGAGCGGCGCACCGAGGCGCCGAGGTAGCCCTTCGGGACGTCAAAGACGTACTGGCGCAGGGCGGGGATGTTGGCGAGGAGGTACGACACGGGGCGGCGGAAGAAGGGGTGCGCGTCGATGAGGGTGCTGCGTGCAGAGCGAAGGAGGAGAGTCAGGAGAGGCTTCAAGAAGAAGGCGAGGAGAGAGAGAAGGAGCGCACGCGTAGACGTAGCCGATGAAGGCCGCGCTCCAAACGTCGATCGGCAGGCCGGTCTTGACGAACGCCGGCGTCGTCGTGAAGCCCCACTCGGGCCCAAACATCTTGAACATGGGCACGAGCATGCCGCCGCCGCCGCCCGAGAGGAAGGCGACGAGGATCATGGCCCACGGCGACGAGCGCACGGCCTCGTTCGGGTGCGTCAGGACGACGTCGACGCCGAGCGTCGTCATGCCCATGATGCGCGAGAAGCCGTCGATGACGCAGAAGAGCGACTCGCGCGGCAGGGTCGGGAGCGACAGGATGAGCGACACGAGGCCCGTCTTGGCGGCGACGAGCGGGATCAACCTGCGGGCGCACCGAGTCAGCTTCTGCAGGCTCTCTGCAGAGTGAAGGAAACCTGGACGCACCCGTAGGTGGCGACGGGAACGGGCGTGACGACCCAGCCGGGCACGAGGCCCAGGAGAATGCTCGAGACGGTCGAGCCGCCGAGGATGAGGACGAGCGGTACCAGTGCCGCCTGAAGGTCTGCGCGCATACCACAAGGTCAGCTGGATGCTCTTCAGCGGTCCAGAAAGGGGAAGGAGGACGCACTGCCGAGCTGCTTGTCGTACCCGCCGGCGCGAGCGATCCCGCGGTAGGCGCACGCGACACGGACGGCGTGCGCGATGGCGAAGAGCGAGAAGGGTCTGCGTGCAGGTACGAGGAGGGCTGCGAGTCAGCTGTGCAGCCTGCAGGGCTGCGAGGACGAGGAGCTGGGCGAGCGGGGACGCACACGGCCGGGTGGGGGGTCGTCGCGCTGAGCCACCCATGGGTCGAGCCGACGCGCGAGAGCAAGGCAGACGAAGATCCATCCCAGATGACCATCCTGAGCTAGTCGTCAAGCTGGCAAGGAGCGAGGTGGACGAGGACAGAGGAAGCCGCGGCCGGAATCTGGGCGACGACGACGACGAAGCTGGTCTCACTTTTTGCGGCGACGGGCTGGTCGTGAGAACCGAGAGCGGTCGATACAATGAGGCACTGACAAGAGGAACTACAATTGCGAGGGAAGGGAACGCGCTCTCGCCGCCGGACAGGACCAGAGCGTCTACAGCTTCGAGAAGGCCTTCTCGCCGCCCGGGAGGAAGGCGTCCGGGTACACGCCCGAGCCGCCCACAGACTGAGAGGTGTGCCACTGCGCACATCGCTCGCGCTGCATCAGCGCCGTCCTCGCAGGAGAGAGCGGGAGGAGGAGAGGGACGCACGCTGCCGCCGTCGACGACGAGCGTCGTCGCCGTGATGTACTTGGCGCCGGGCGAGAAGAGGAACGTCGCCGCCTGCGCAATGTCGTCGATCGAGCCGTACGTCTGGAGGGGGATGGCGCGCGTGTGCTCGGCGACGAGCTCCTGCGGGCGGGCGGGAAGGAGGAGGTCAGTGCGACGTCGAGGCGAGAAGGAGGGCGACGAGACGCACCTTGGGCATGAGGCGGTCCATGCCCTCGGTTCCAGCGATCGGACCAGGCGCGATGATCTGTACAGGGAGAGAGACAGAGAGCAAGTCAGCACGGGGTCGCTGACAGCTCGGCTCGACGTGCTTCGGGCGAGAGGCGCAGACTCACGTTTGCGCGCACGCCTCGAGGGCCGTACTCGACGCCGATGACCTTGATGAGGGCGTCGACGCCCGCCTTGGCTGCCGAGACGTGCGCCTGCAGCGGCGTCGCCGTGTAGTGAAGAGTCGCGGAGATGGCGAGGATCGACCCCTTGGTCTTGCACAGCTCGTCGATCGTCGACTTGAACGTGTGGTACGTGCCGAGGGTGTCGATCTCGAGGACCGTCTTGAAGGCGTTGGCGCTGAGCCCTGCGCGCGAGAGGATCGTCAGCACGAGAGTCACGAGAGGAGCGAGGGCGAGGAGCGGAGGGACCAGCAACGCACCTGCGAGTGGGCTCAGGAAGTTGCCGGCGGCGCCTGCGACGACAAAGTCGATGCGCCCGAACTCGGTGACGGTGCGCTTGATGGCGTCCTGGAGCGTGTCGAGCTTGCGCACGTCGCCGCTGATGCCGATGCACTTCTTGCCCGTCGCCTTGCTCAACTCGGCGGCGGCATCCTCGATGTTCTTCTGGCGGCGGCCGAAGATGGCGGCGTTGCAGCCGTCTGCGAGCGGGCGAGAGGGAGAGGGGGAGGAGGGCGAGAGGTGGGTCAGCGAGGCCGGCGCTTGCGAGGGTGGGAATACACGCACGGGCCATGAGCTGCTTAACGATACCGTAGCAGATGCCAGAGCCGCCTCCAGTCTGCGTGCGAGGGAGGGAAGCGTCAGGGGAGATGAAGGTGGGGCGGCGAGAGGAGCGAGAGCTCACAACGAAGGCGACCTTGCCGGCGAACACGTCGGGCTTGAAGACAGATACAGTGGAGCTCATCGGTGTGCAGCACAGGGCGTTTGAGCGAGTGAGTGAGGAGCGAGAGCGCAGCGTGTCCATTCGTCCCTCGGCTCGGCGGTCGGACGGGACGGCGTCTCGATGGAGCCGGGCGCTCTCTCGGATCGGCCGCAGAGAGCTGCAGAGAGCGAAGGGCATGTTCACTACAACATCATAAGGGACGGCAGAGTGCTACAAGAAAAAGACCCGGAGCGCGAGAGGAAGGGGTCCGACCGAGAGCCGAGACGAGGGAGGGAGGGAAGGACGCCCTCGACGCTCGACAGCGCACAGAGCACGACGAGAGCAGCTCATCGACAGAGTCATGCCTCTGGACCCGCACAGCCGACGACAGCGCCGACCCAGCTCCGCCCGGCTCGCTCACAGCGCCCGGCCCGCCTTGACCTCGTCTTCGTCGTCCGCCTCGACCTCGCTCGCCCGACCCTCCCAGGCCGCCGACCTCGTCCCGCTCGCGCTCGCCTCGAGCTGCGCTGCGACGCCCATGCCAAAGATAGGCGGCGGCGACGGCGACGCATAGGCGAAGCCGGCCGAGCCCGCACCGGCAGGGAGCCGTGGGCTCGGAGCGGCGCTCGTCGTGGGCGTGGGCGCGCAGGTGACGATGTCGGGTGGGCGAGGAGCGCGTATGGAGGACGGCGGGGAGGTCGAGGCGGCGGCGGTCGAAGGTAGAGGGGAGGAAGATGGGGAGGAAGGCGACGGCGAGGGGAGCGAGAGCGCGAGCGAGCTGAAGTCGAGCTCGAGGGCAGGCAGTCGGGGCACGTCGTCCTGAGCCGAGAGCTCGAGCGCAGGTAAGGGCGCTGGTGCTGCCGCCCCAGCTTGTGCCGGCCCGCGCCCGCGTTCAGGGACGGCCGTTGCCGCGCTGTCGACCCTCGCGCGCGCGTCGAGATCCGCCGTACCGTCCTCCTGCGGTAGCGTGACGACCCTCGCGAGCGGGCTGCCCATGCTCGTCGCGCTCGCCGCGCTGCCGCTTCTCGCCCTCCCGCGCACGCTCCCCGGGCCCGGCCCAGTAGCGACGGGCGCCGCGAGCCCCGCGGGCAGGCCCGGCTCGAACGCCGGCGGGTGGTCGGTCGCACCTGCTGCGTCCCGGTGCGCCGGCGACGACGGCGGCGGGAGCGCGACGCCCGGGCCGTAGCCGTACGCGCCGAGCGACTCGCGCGACGACAGGAACGCGACCTGCTGCGGCGTCGGCCCGCCCTTGGGGTACACGAAGCTCGAGTGCACGAACGAGTTGGGCAGCGGAGCCGAGATGCCCTGGTCGCGGATGCTCATCGTGCTCGAGCTCGCGCGCGACCCGAGCGAGCCGTACGGGCTGCGGCCTGCGCCGGCTCCTGCGCCGCCGGGTCCGGGCGGCAGGACGAGCGACGACGAGCTCGAGTTGGCGCTGCTGCCCATGAGGCGCTGGAGCGTCGACGCGCGAGGGCGACCGAGAGCTGGCGGCGGCGAGGACGGTGCGAGCGCGTTGATGGGCGACGAGCGCGACGAGCGGTGCGAAAAGTAGGACGGGCGGGACGAGGGCGGCGTGCTCGTGCCGGGGACGGAGGAAGATAGGTAGGAGGATGAGGGAGGGGAGGAAGGGCGAACAGGCAGGTCGATGAGCCCGCTGCGAGAGGCGAAGGGGGACGACCCGCCGGGCGTGTGCGACAGGTACGGCGACAAGCCCGGTCGGATCGCGCTCGACGCGCTCGAACCCGAGCGGCCGCGACGACCTGCGCCTGCGCCGAGCGGCTCGCTCGCCGAGCGCGGCCGGCCGACGACCTGCGGCGCCGAGAGGAGCATCGAGCCGGGCCGACGCTGCCCGCCCGCGCCGTCGCCCGACATGTCCATGCTCGGCCGCGCGAAGAACGAGTCCTCGTCCTCCTCATCATCGACGTCGACGAGCGCGCCCTCGTCGCCCTCGCCCTCGCCCTCGCCGTCCAGCTCCGACTCGCCCTCGCCGCCGACAAAGCTGCCGTCGCCCGTCGTCGCGCGCGACAGGGCCAGGTCGACCTGCGACGCTGCCGGGTCCTCGCTCTTCAACACGCTCATCTCCTGCTCCTGCGGCTCCTGCGAGTAGAGCGGAAGGCCGACCGGGCTCGCCGTGCGCCTGCGCCGGCGACGGCGGCGCTCGCGCGGCTGAGTGATGGGCCGGTCAGCGACGGTGACGCCGCTCGGCGGGTGGTGACTCCTCGGGGTCGCGGGGCGAGAGTTGGAGCGGGTCTGGGAGGGGGAGGGTCGGGTCGATGAGCCGGGGGAGGGGGCGTGAGCGACGGGCTCGACGGGGACAAAGTGCTGCGGGCGGCGAAGCCAGTCAGCGGCAGCGCACAGAACAAGCAAGTGAGAGTGAGCGCACCTTGCGGAAGAAGGCCTTGACGCGCTCGCGGCGGGTCGGCATGGCCCGCAGCTGCTCGGCGGATGGAGGCGAGCCGGGCGGAGGCTCGACGACCAAAAGCTCGTTCGGGCGGGTCGGCGCGGGCGCGGACGAGCAGAGTAGCTGTGCGGTGTGTCGGAGCGGGCGACCGAGCCAGCTGGACGGCGAGAGCGACGACGAGAGGGTGCCGAAGTCGAGGTCGTGGGGCGGGCGAGATGAGGGCGCGCGGCCGGGACGGGTGGTGGGCTGCGAGTCGCGCACGGGCTGGGTGCGCTCGATTTCGAGAAGGACGCTGGTCGAGAGAGCGTCGGGACCGTGAATGGAGAGAGCGAGAGAAGGGGGAGGGAAGCCCGCTCGCACGCGCGACTTTGGCTCACCGCAGCGGCCGAGGCGGCGGCCTCTCGAAACAGCTCGCACTGCAGGATGCACGGCTCAGTCGCGCCCTCGAAAAGATGCAGCAAAGGCGCTGCGAAGAACCCGGCGGCCGAGCGGGGCGGTGCACAAGGAGCAGCTCTCTCTCTCGGACGAGGCGCGAGGTCGGTTTTGGGTACTCGTGCGTGCGCAATGGCACGCCCCAGCCCAGCCATCGATCGCTACAACAAAGCACCACCACGCGTCCGACTCGCCCGCCGCCGCCGCCGCTCGCCGCTGCTGCACTAGCCAAAACGCACGGGCGGAGGAGACGAGGTGCGTGCGACCCGGAGGAGGAACCGACCGACGACGACGTGGACCAGAGGCGCGCCAAAAGGGCGACGCGCTTAGTCGCGGCGGCCGAGGCCGACGACGTTGCGGCGGTAGGGGCGGTCCTGGTTGGTCGCCGGGGCGACGACGTTGACGGGGAGGGCGTCGAAGCCGAGCGACTTGAGGAGGTCCTTGGTGTCGGCGTCGACGTCGATGGGGACGCCCTGGGTGTCGAGGGCCGACACCTCGGGGACAAAGTTGTCCTTGCGCTCGCGCTCCTCCTCCTGGAGCTTGAACGAGATGCCGCGGACCGGGCCCTTCTGGATGCGCTTCATGAGGTGGGTCGTGAAGCCGGCGATCTTGTTGCGCAGGCGCTTCGAGGGGATGATGGCAACCTCGTCGCAGATCTTCTTGTTGGTGTGGCTGTTGCGCGGGGCGGGAGCACGAGTCAGCGGCCGAAGCTTCGAGGTCGGGTCGGGACGAGGGAGGGGAAGGTGGAGCGCACAAGTCAAGGGTCAAGCGAGGGTAGTACTTCTCGATGACGACGCGCGAGGCGCGCTTGACGGTCTTGGTGCGGACACGGCCCCTGTAGCGCGGCGCAGAGAGGTCGGGGTCAGCCGAGTCGTCCTCGAGAGCCGAGGGAGGTGCTCGTCGGGCGGCGGCGGTGCTCGCCCGCGCCCGCATCGTCCTGCCCGCCTGCCTGCCCCTGCGATCACTGCTGCACCGTGCCCGCATCCCCTGCCGCGCTGCGCCCCCGCCTGCTGTGCCGAGCGCGAGCAGGGCAGCTCGAGCGCGGTTGGTCGGCCGACGAGCTCCCCCTCGCGACCGCCGCTCCCCGACGACTCGGCGCAGCGAGGCCGGCCCTGGACCGCTCGAACGGCGGTTCGTTCGGCAGGACGTCGAGAGGGCCGACTGGTGGGCTGGTGCGGAGCGTGGTGGGCCGGCAGGGCGAGGGCAAAAGTCGAGGGTCGGCGGGAGGGGCTGGGGGTGCCGGGCGGGGTTCCTGAGGCGGCGCGAGGGGTGGATCTGGACGGCGAGTTGAGTGGTGTAGCTCACATGTTGATCTGCGGGAGGGGTTCGGCTGCGAGAGAGACGGACGGGGAGCAAGGAGGGGTCGGGGCCGGCTGGAGCTTGGGTGCGGCGAGCGCTGCGAGCTGCGACTCCGCCGGGAAAAGCTCCGCCTCGCCTCGCCTTGGTTTGCTCTCCACTTCGTCCCCTCGCAAGTCACCCTCCCCTCGTTGTAGCCAGGTAAGTGCGTCGAGCTCGCCCCCGCTACCCTCTCTTGCGCCGCCTCCAGCAGCTGACCCTCGTCCTCCCCCTCGACAGGCAGCTCCTCCTCGTCTTCGGACCGCCCATCCCTCCTCGACCCGCTCTCCGCACACCGTTCATTCGGTACGCTTTGAGCTTCAGCACACACACCGTCACACCCTCCCCCCTCGACTAGCCACGCCCGCCATGCTCTGCCCGACCTCGTCCGCCAGCTCGCCGGCCTGAAAACCGTCTGCACGGCGGCCGAGTCGTCGGCGCACCATGAGCGACTGCGCTCCCTCGCCCTCGTTCGACTGCGACCCGCACTCTCCTGCTGGAGGGCAGGAGACCGGGCACCGCGCACGCACACTCGCCTCGGCCACCGTTCTGACCCTTTGCCCCTGTTCGCTCGCACTCGTTCGCCGCGTTCAGCCATGCGTGTCTCCGTCCTTGTGCGTGCCTCTCTCCCCACTGCGCGCTGCACAGTCGCCGAGCTGACGTCCCTCCCTCCCCGCAGGCCGACTGCCTCAACAACATTGTCAACGCTGAGAAGCGTGGCAAGCGCCAGGTGCTCGTTCGCCCGAGCTCCAAGGTCATCATCCGTGTCCTCACGGTGATGCAGAAGCACGGTGCGTCCCTCATCTCTCTACGATCGTGTCGAGACGAGGCGCGAGGCTGACGCACCTCTCGGTGCGCGCAGGCTACATCGAGGAGTTCGAGGAGATCGACGACCACCGCTCGGGCAAGCTCGTTGTCCAGCTCAACGGCCGCATCAACAAGACCGGCGTCATCTCGTGCGTCTATTCTCTCTGCAGCTCTGCGGCGAGTCGACTCTGAGCGCCGCGCTGACGAGCTCTCGACCGCGCGCACAGGCCCCGCTTCAACATCCGCCTCCCGGACATCGAGAAGTGGGTTGCCCTCCTCCTCCCGGCCCGTTCGTTCGGCTACATCATCCTTGTGCGTCCTCTCCGCCCCGCATCGTCGAGTCGAGCGAGCGCAGCATGTCCTGACCCTCGCCCTCTCGCCGCACAGACCACCTCGGCTGGTATCATGGACCACGAGGAGGCTCGCCGCAAGCACGTTGCCGGCAAGGTCCTCGGCTTCGGTGCGTCCCTCTCTCGCTCTGCTTCGTCTCGCCGAGCAGCGCTGACCTCGCCCTCGTCGCTCGCGCGCAGTCTACTAAGCGCTTCCTCCTCGAGGGACGCACGGGAACACGGGGTATCTGGACCAAGGGCGGCTCCTCCTGTACGGGCGTGCGTTGGGAGCGCAAAACGCTGCAACGCGCGTGGGATTCGGAGCTGTCTACCTGCGGTCGTGGTCGTCGAGAGCGAGAGAGGTAGGGCCCGAGGCGAGCGCTTGTCGCCTGCCTCTCCTGCCTCGCCCAAGTCCGCGAGAGCTACTCGAGCATGTCTTTCTGAGGAACGACTCGACGGCCGAGCGAGAGAGAGAGCGCCAACTTGCTCATCAGCGCGACGAGGCGGCGGTGCACCTCTCGCTCGCTTCAACACCTCGCACGCGCACCAGCTGCCGTGCAGAGCAGCCTAGCCGCCCACGATGAGCCACACGAGCGAGTTCCTCACCTTTGCGCTCCCCGCCTCGCCCTCGTCGTCCTCATCGCTCCCCTCGACCTCGACCTCTCTCCCGCCCGACCTCTCGCTCCTCCTCACCGAAACGCTCGACGCACCAGCCACCTTCCTCCTCGTGCAGCTCGTCGCGCGCGCGCTGCGGCCCGCGCAGCCGGAACTGGGGCGGGGCAGGGCGAGGCGCGAGGGCCCGAGAAGGGTGGTGCTCGTCGGGGTGAGGGAGCGCGAGCAGTACTGGGGCGCGACCCTGCGCAAGCATGTGCGTCGCCTCTCGCAGTACATCTGGCCCGGTGGCGTGGTGACGCGCTGACCCGGCCTGGCGGCCTTCGTCCGAGCCGCACTCACGCTCACCCTCCTTCCTCTCCGCAGGGCATCCAGCTCGCAACCGAGTCCTCAGCAGGGCACCTCACCTTCCTCGACGCGGCCTCGCCCTCCCTCAGCCTCGCCGACCTCTTCTCTTCCCTGCGCGCCGCCCTCGCTCGACCCGACACCGCCCCGCCGGCCGCACCTCCACCACCTCGAGCGGCGATGCACGCCGACAGCGACGAGCTCGGCCCGCTCGTCGTCATCGACGACCTGAGCGCACTCTTGTGGGTCGGCAGGGAGGCGAGGGACGTCGTACGGTGGTGGCGCGGCGTGCGCGCGCTCGTGAGCGAGGTGCGCTCGTCCCTCTCTTCCTCCCTTCCTCTCCTCGAGCCCGCTCTGACGCTCCTCGTCCTCCACCTCTACCTCTTCAAACGCGCACGCAGTCCTCCGCTTCGCTCGTCACGCTCCTCCACGCCGACTCGCTCTCGCCCTCGCCAGCGACGCACGCACCGTCGCCCACCTCGTCGCCGTACCAGAGCCCCGAGGACCAGTACCTGTTTCGGCACGTCCTGCAGGGGTGCGATTTGTGGGGAGAGGTCGTCGGGCTCGGCAACGGCGGGACCGGCGCGAGGGGAGAGGTGCGTCGGCTCTCGCTCCTCTCGGCGTCGCTGGCACTCGTTCGCCCTCGTCGGCTCGAGAACGTCGGCGCGCTCGTCGCTCGTCGAGGCAAGCTGACTCTCCTCGCCCTCTGCGCGCAGCTTTCGCTCCACCGCGGGCCCTCGGTCATCACGCCCTCGCCCTCGCCGCCGCACTGGTCCGTCGACGCTCCCCGGTCCGGCGCGCGCGCGCTCCAGTACAAGCTCGACGAGGGCGGCGCAGTGTGGGAGGTCAAGGGGCAGATGGGCGGCAGGGTGTGGTAGCGAGGCGAGGGCGGGCTCGAGTCGGCCCAGCTGGATCGAGTGGGCGCGAGGGGGACGAGGGGCTCGTGCGAATGCTACTCGGTGCTCTCGCGCTCTCGTGCTCTCGCTGAGGCCGAGAAGAAGAGAGGTGAACGACGAGGGTATTGCACGTTGCGAGGGTACTGAAAAAGCGACAGACAGATAGAGAGAAGCTCGACAGGCCGAGGAGGGAGACGAGGGGAGGAAAGGTGCGGTGGTTCGAGCGACTTAGCCTGCAGAGACGAGTACGGCGTCCCGAGCTCGCCCTGCTGGAGCGAGCCGTGGTAGATGTGGAACTTGACGTCGGCATCTGGCGCATCCCGGTGGACGTGCAGGGACCACTTGCCCGGCAGGGGGACGCCCTTGATCGGCCAGGTTGTGTCGAGCGTCGGGTCGGTGATGTCGAGCTTGAGATCGACCGAGAAGCGGATGCGGTAGTCGCCCTCGAGGGCGAAGGACGACTCGACGAGGCGAGGGACGAAGGCGACGGCTGCTGGTGCGGCGGTGGTTGGGGAAGTCGGCTGCGCCATCTCTAGCAGCTGCTGTGGCGAGGTAGCGAGGCTGCAAAGAGGTTGTGGCGAGCGGGCGAGGGACAAAGGCGATGAGGACGACGACGACGAGGAGAGGGACCGAGAGCTCACCCCGACCACCGCCTCGCAGGTCGAGTGCTGCACCACGCGACCTCAGAGTACACCTGCAGCAGCCTCACGCCCCTCCCGCCGGCTTTGCACGCGCTCCCGCCGCTCTGTGCGAGCTCCCCCGTCCCATCCTCATCGCTCAACTCGCCCCGCCGTGACACCGCCTCGCCACGGCCTGTCGAGCCCGCCTGCGCCCTCGCCCTCGACCCTACTCGAACCGGCACCGCCGTCGACAACCCCGCCACCCGTCCTTGTCGAGGCGTGACACCGCCCCACCCCCCTCCACCTCTCGACCGAGCCATGTCGCACGACCGCCGCGAGCCCGCGAGGGGCCAGCCCGGCAGCTCTCGCCCAGGCACCCCTGTCGCAGGGCCATCCAGCCCGGCAGCCAGCCCGACCAAGTCGAGGACCCGCGAGAGCAGCCTCGGCGCTGCGAGCGGCTACGGCGGCGCCTTTGCCCTCGGCACGACGTCCCCGACCAAGAAGAGGCTCTACGGCGACAGGTGCGTCCTCTCTTTCTCCCCAGCTCTGGCGAGCGAGCGAGCTGCTGACTCCCCTTGTCGCCCGCAGGTTCATTCCGAGCCGCGATGGCCTCGACCTCGCCACCTCGTACTCGCTCCTCCCGGGCTCGACCTCGTCGTCCAACTCTTCGACTCCGAGTGCGAGCCACAAGGGCAAGCGGCGTGCGGCCGAGGGCGACGCTCAGACTGGTGCGTCCCTGTCCTCGCAGCCCGCCTCCCACCTCGGGCTTCAGGAAGGCTGACCTCCTTCCACCCTGCGCCGCAGAGGAAGCCAACAAGACGTTCGACTCGCTCCTCCGCAGCGAGCTCTTCGGCCCTTCGTCTCTCGACCCGACACCCCTCCTTCGCTCGCCGTCGTCCGTCCGCACCCAGACCCAGTACACCGCCACGACCTCGCCGAGCAACTCGCCCGCGTCGGCCAAGCCGCTCTTCAGCTTCCACTCGCCGTCGAGGAAGCGCATCACGCGCGAGGGCGCCGAGCGAGGCCTCGACAGCCCGACGCACGAGCGCTACAGCTTGAGCCCCGTCCGGCACGAGAGCCAGAAGCTCCTCCTCAGCCCGCGCAAGGCGATGCGCCAAGTCAGCCGCGTGCCCTTCAAGGTGCGTCGCTCTTCTTCTCTCACTCTCTTCAGTGCCCTCGTTTCGCTGCTGACGCCTGCCCTGCACAGGTTCTCGATGCGCCCGAGCTCGCCGTGCGTCCCCCTCCTGCTTCTCTCGCTCCCAGCCTCGCCGCGACTGACCCCGAGACCGCCTGCAGGACGACTACTACCTCAACCTGGTCGACTGGTCGTCGACAAACGTGCTCGGCGTCGGGCTCGGCTCGTCCGTCTACACCTGGAGCGCCCAGACGAGCGAGGTCAAGAAGCTGTGCGACCTGTCCGAGTCGGACCCGCCAGATTCCATCACGAGCATCAACTGGGTCCAGCGGGTGCGTCTCGCTCTCTCTCTCTCTGTCGCTGTGCTCGACAGGACGGCGAGCTGACTCGACGCTGTTCGCGCGCAGGGCAACCAAGTCGCGGTCGGGACCAAGAGCGGCATGATCCAGATCTGGGACGCGCAAGCAGGGCGCATCATCCGGCGTATGACGGGCCACACAGCACGAGGTGCGTCTCTCCCTCTGCTCGCACGCCTTTGCTCGCCGCCGCTGACCCCGTCGTGCCCGTCTCGCTCGCAGTCGGCGCCCTTGCCTGGAACGACCACATCCTCACCTCGGGCTCGCACGACCGCCTCATCTACCACCGCGACGTGCGCATCAAGGACCACTGGACGACCAAGCTCGCCGTGCACCGTCAGGAGGTGTGCGGGCTCAAGTGGAGCGACGACAACCAGCTCGCGAGCGGCGGCAACGACAACAAGCTCTTCGTGTTCGACAAGATGTCCGAGGTGCGCCCGCTCTCCCTCGCTCCCTCTCTTGCCCGTCGTCGTCGTCGAGCACGAGCTGACGTCGCTCCCTCGTGGCCGCAGACCCCGCTGCACCGCTTCACCGACCACGTCGCCGCCGTCAAGGCGATCGCGTGGAACCCGCACCAGCACGGCATCCTCGCGAGCGGCGGCGGCACGGCCGACCAGAAGCTGCGGTTCTGGAACACGCTCACGGGCAACCTCCTGCAGGAGGTCGACACGGGCAGCCAGGTGCGTCCCTCTCCCTCTTCCTCTCCCTCTCTCGCTCTCGCTCCTCGCCTCGCCCTGCTCGCAGGCTGACGTTCTCCCCTCCTTTGGCAGGTCTGCAACATGCTCTACAGCAAGAACTCGAACGAGCTCGTCACGACGCACGGCTTTTCGGCGGGCCAGGCGCAGAACCAGGTCATCATCTGGCGCTACCCGTCGATGCAGCAGGTCGCTCAGCTCACTGGCCACACGTACCGAGTGCGTCCCTCCTCTCCCTCTCTGCAGCTCGGTGTCGTGCATGACCTCGAGCTGACCTGTGCGCCGCCGCCCGCAGGTCCTCTACCTCGCCGCCTCGCCCGACGGGCAGACGATCGTCACGGGCGCCGGCGACGAGACGCTGCGGTTCTGGAGCGCGTTCCCCAAGAGCAAGGTCGAGCGCAAGACCGACACGAGCATGCTCAGCCCGTTCGGCCAGATTCGCTGAGCGCCTCGTCGTGCGCGAGGGCGAGAGGGAGGGAGGGATGGAGGAGGCGGTCTCGACTTGCGGGACCGGTCAGCTTTTCTTTGCCTTGTGCCCTGTCTACCACGCTTCGCCCTGTGCGCGCTTTGCCTAGTCCCCCTCCTCTCCCTCCCCCCTCCCTCGTCTCACCGTCTCTCGCCGGCGCTTTGCTCCCCCTCGCCCCTCTCCCTCTCGTCCTGTGCACAGTTCCTCGCTCTGCATGTTGCCAGAACCTCGAAGCGTTTTTTACCTGCACTATGCGCCGTGCCGAGGGAGGAGAGCTAGTCCTGCTCCGCTTCAACGCTCGAGCCGCTTCTGATTCAGAGGACCAGGAGAGCGAGTCGAAGCCCAGCAGGACGGCAGCAGTACACGAGCGAAGTATGCTCTCGACGATCTGCTCGAGCTATCAGAGCGCGGTCGGAGAGAGCGCACGAGCGAGAGAGAGAAAGCGGCCTGCGCGCAGCGACGTCCTGCTCGACGCTCAGACCTCTCGACGCTCGTCAAATCCTGCGTCTGGCGACTGCTCGCTCGACTGCGCTGCACGGCCTCGTTGCTACGGATGGCGCTCATGCAGGGGTCCGTGCGAGGCTCGCTCGACTTGGTGCGACTCGGCGCCCCCCTCGAGCAGGCGGCTCGCAACGTCGGTCGAGAGCTCTGTAGGCCAGGAGAGAGCAAGACTGCGAGCTAGAACGCAAGCGAGCCCATGCCCGCAAGCTTGTGCGGGCGCGAGCGCGGGCAATACAAAGCATCATTAGCCCGAATTTGTAATGCCGCGTCGGTTCGAACCCGACTCGGGTCGCGGAGAGGCGCAAAACGATTGAAAGGGGAGCCGATTAGGCGCAATTT
>Ga0308169_10001584_pt1 | contig 26051 bp, 22 predicted proteins | sample PhyBR1_2_FD_202139 | JGI IMG/M metagenome (GOLD analysis project Ga0308169, IMG submission 202139) | Phyllosphere microbial communities from UC Gill Tract Community Farm, Albany, California, United States - DLSLSB.R1 | ecosystem: Host-associated > Plants > Phyllosphere > Unclassified | place...
CGGACGATCGAGGCAGTCGAGCGCAGCATGGCGGTGGCGGGGGCGCTTTGGCGAGAGCGAGACGAGGAGGACGAGGTCAACCGAGAGCGGAAGGAGGACGACGGCACGACCACCAAACAACGCCGCACACCAGTCGAACGAGTGCAGAGACGAATGGATTAGCTTGAGAGCGTTCTCGCGAGTAGGCTTGTCCAGCTGTAAGCCCGGCCTGAGCGAGCGATGGTGACCCGCTCCTCCTCCTCGTCGCGGTCATCGCGCCGCGCTCCCTTCGACCACACCGCTCTCGCTGTTCGTACACGATAGAGCTTCAGCTGCGTCTGCTCTCTAGCTAGCACACGCACGAGCGCAAACAGTGCGTGCCCGCCCCCGTCCCACCCCGCGTCGTCCAACGCTCCCTCCCCCACCTCGTCTCGACCTAACTCGCTCTCCCACTCCACAGTGCCCGTCCCCGACCAGTCCCGCCCTGGTCGTGCATCCGACCTCATCAAGCGCTTCCAGGCCGCCGTCGACCACAACGCCGAGTCGCCCCTCACCGTCTCGTCCTCGTTCGCCTCGCCCGGCCCCAGGCCTCGCGTCTCGACCGGCGCCGTCGCAAAGGCTCGCGACAGCCTCGGCGGCTCGTCCTCGCCCACATCCGCAGACGACGCGCGCGACCACCCGCCGGCACCGGCGACAGCACCCGCACCTGCGTCCGCACCCGCCACCGCCGACGAGCACGAGCTGCAGCGCGACGAGGGCTTGACGGCCTTCCGCAGCGCCGGCCTCGTCGACAAGCCGCAAGTGCCTATCGGCGAGCAGGGCCGCAAGAACGCCGCCGAGGCCTTCCCCGACATGCGCCCGGCGCCCGAGGTTACGCTCGCCAAGGACCAGGCTCAGCCTGTCGAGGACGCGCAGGCGCCGACGCACGAGCACGAGTACGAGCACGAGCGCAAGTTTGAGACGGCAGCGAGCGACGCCGTCGACACCGAGTCGCCGGCGCCCGTCGTAGAGCCTGCGCGCGAGGCCTCGCCGGCACCTGGGCCCGACGATGCCGAGGCGACGCTCGACGCGGCGCCAAATGCAGAGCCCGTGTCGAGCACCGACAACGCCGACGTCGACGTCGCACCTCGAGACGAGCCCGAGGCCGTCGAGGCGCCATCCTCTTGTCCGCCTTCGCCCTCTCGCACGCCCGAGAAGGTCCCCTCACGCGCGGCCTCCCCGGCCGGCACCGCCCCTGCGCAGGCCGCACCCTCTCCTCCTTCCTCGCGCCCCATATCACCTCCTCTCGTCCCGACGCCCAACAAGGCCGCCACCGCCGCTCCCCCTCCTCGCTCCTCTCGCGCCGCGCCCGCCTCTCCCGCCCCGAGCGCGTCCCCTTCCTCGACCTCGCCCGCCCTCTCCCGCACGCGCTCTCGCCCCTCGCGCTCACCGACCCAGACCCGCACGATCCAACAGCAGCCGACCGTCCCCGTCGCGCTCCCCACCACCGGCCGCGGCCTCACGACCCCGACCGCCTCGTCCCTCGCCAAGGCGCGCCCGCGCGTCCCCTCCGGCTCGGGCAGCACCTCGCCGAACGCAGCACGCGCCCGCACGCCGGGAAGCAGCCCGGAGCTGCCGCGCTCGGCGCGCATGAGCCCGACGGCGAGCCGCGAGGGGACGGGCATGGTGCGCGCGCGCTCGGGCGGCGCGCGGCCGGCTGCGGGCGCGGGCTCGCCGCGCCGTGCGCCGAGTGCGACGATGCAGCAGCAGGTGCAGTCGCCGTCCCCGTCGACGACGTCCTCACCGGCTCGCGCGCCCGGCCCGTCCGCAACCGCGGCGCCCTTGCGCCTGCGCGGCGGCGCCGCACCGACGACGCCGCTCAAGATGGCGCGTCGAGGCCGAATCGGGCTCGCAGGAGCGGGCGCGTCGAGGCCTGCGGCCGCGGCGGCGCCGGCGACGGCCGATCGGCAGGACGAGGGCGAGGGTCCGAGCGGGACGGCGGCGGTGCAGGACGAGGCGGGCCGAGTTCAGGAGCAGCAGGCGGGGGCGCACGAGCAGGGCCAAGCACAGGAGCAGGAGCAAGGCGAGGCGGCGGGCGAGCCCGACGCCAAGCTCGACGACATCCCCGTCTTCAAAGGCTTCGGCGCCGCTCGTCCTCACGGCCACATCCCGATCCCGATGCAGCAGACGGGCGCCGACGGCGAGCCGAAGCGCGCCGTCATGGCTGATGAGGTCGAGGCGGCGGGCAAGAAGCCGGGCGAGGAGGAGGACTCGGGCGCGCCGGGCGACGAGAAGGAGGAGCTGGGCGACGAGCAGTGAGACGACCCGCACGAGCAGTAACGACTCTTTGCAACAGCATCTATTTACAGCTCCCACGTCGAGAGAGAGGAATGAGAATAGTACACGGGCCTGCGCTCACTGCCTCGTCAAGAGCGCCCAGCTCCACTCGTCCTTGCCGAGCGCCGTCCTGACATTGACCGCCCCGCCGCTCGTCGAGCTGAGCTCGCTCCCGACAAAGTAGTCGCTGCGCGCGAGCGCCTGCTGCTCGACGACGGCGAGCACGTCCGCGTAGCTCGCCGAGGGCCCGAGCTGCGCCGAGTCGGCCGGCGTGAGGAGGTCCGAGAGGAGGACGGCACCGTGCGCGCGGTAGTAGGCGAGAGCCGTGGCGTTGCGCTCGTCGGTCGCGAGGTAGAAGCTGCGAGGCGAGAGCGAGAGCCGTCAGCAGAAGAGCTGGGGCGAGGGAGAGCGCGCGAGAGAGAGAGAGAGAGAGAGAGAGAGAGAGAGAGAGAGAGAGAGAGAGAGAGAGAGAGAGAGCCGGACGCACGGATCGTCCCTCCCGGGCAGCCGCTCGTCAAAGTGCCGCCCAAGCTCCTCGACGCCCTGCTGCAGCGCCGCCCTCGTCTTGTCAAAGTGCACCTCTGCGTCCTTGGCCGGGCTCCACGCGATCCCGACAAAGTCGCCGCGCCGCAGGTGCGCCGCAACCCACCTCCTCCCCTCGACGCGCGCGCCCATGCGCTCGGCGAGCCGCGCGCCGAGCGCCCTGACGCCCGGCGGCGCGCGCACGCCGCGCACGACGAGGTCGACGAAGTCCTGGCGGGCGGCGGGCGACGCAAAGAGGAGGCCGCCCGGCTTGCGCTGGTCGTGCAGGTTGCCGGCGAGGTAGACGATCGAGGCGTTGCTGTACGGCGGCGAGGCGAGCGATTCGGTGAGGGGGTGGACCTTGGTGCGCAGGGCGAGCTCGGTCGAGGGCCGGGCGAGAGCCTTGTTCATGAGGACCCTGCGCGGCGGGGACGAGCGAGTTCAGCGGCGGGACGACAACAACGACGATGGAGAGGAAGGAGAGGACGCACTCGTCGTTGAACGTGTACAGAGGCACGACGCCGAGAGGCGCGAGCTGGCGCACGAGGCCGTCGTCGTCGCCGTCGACCTTTGCGCCGCGCTTCCGCAGCGCGTCTCGGGCTTGCTGCGGCGTCCATGCTGCGCGCGAGCCGAGCGCGAGCTCGACGACGGCCGAGTCGAGACCTGCAGGGAGGTCCTCGACGGTTGCGGCGAGGTCGGGCGGAGCTGGAGGGCGGTCGACGCGGACGAATGTGCGGTTCTGGAAGAGGTCCTCGGGGAGGGTGGCGGTCGAGAAGCCTCGCGGCGTGTAGTTGGTCGTGTTCCATCGCAGCGACTCGTCGTACAGGGTCGGGTCGATGCCGTACAGCGCGATGAACTCGCGGTAGGTGAGGAGCGGGCCGTAGGTGCGGCGCAGGTGGGGGATGTCGAGGAAGAGCTGCGAGCAGGTTCTCCTCGTCAACAACTGAGCGTGAGAGCGAGGTGAGGGGAACGATGAGCGCACCTGGATCGGGAGCTTGTACGCTGGGCCGTCGTCGTTCCAGGTCGAGCCGACGACGTTGGCGTGAGCATTGCGCTGTCGGAAGAAGCGCAGCGCGTTGGCCTCGCAGACGCTCTCGTCGACGGCGCACGACCTCGCCCAGATCGAGTCGGGCAGGACCGGTATCCGCCGGGCGATCTTGGCGAGCAGGAGGGTCGACTCGAGCATGTAGCTGCGCGCGACGAGAGGGGGAGGGGGTCAGTGCCAGTGCCAGCACGATGAGGAGGGCGAGGAGGGAGAGGGTGAGGACGCACCGCTGGTTGTTGAAGCCGTAGGTCGCCCAGCCGTCCTTGACGAGGTACTGCGGGTCCTCGCCGACGACGCGCGCGAGCTCGTCGAGCGAGGGCTGGACGTACTGCTCCTCGGCGGGCCCGAGTGGGCGGGTCCAGGTCCACTCCTTGAGGCGCGCTGTGTACTCCTTGGCGGTCTCGACGCTGTGCGACACGACCTTGGCCGTGTGGCCGGTTGCGGTGCCGAGTGCGGCGAGGGCGAGGACGAGGGTCGTTGCGGCGAGGAGGGCGAGGGCGAGTCGAGAGCGGAGGATCGGGGCGAGGCGGTGGCGCGGGCGAGTCGTGGCTTCTCCACCGACCAGGCGGTAGCCCGACATGCTCGTGCAGGTCTCGCGGCCGTGGTGTGGGTCGTGGTGGACGGCAAGTGGGGGTCGTCGGGCGATGAGGCGAGGGGGAAGGAACAGGGACCTGCGCGGTCGGCTCGCGGCTCTGTCGGGGCGTGTCGGCTACTCTGAAGTGCTTGGCGGGGCGTAGGAGCTCGGGCGAGTGGCGAGAGGACGAGAGGCGAGCGAGACGAGGCGGGCTACGAGTTCAAGGGCGTCTCGCGGCGCCGTCACGGCTCTCTGGCTCGAGTGCTCAGGCTGTGTAGTGACAGGGAGAGTGTGGGAATACAGTCGCGGGTACTACAGCCCCGGCAGCTGGACGAGGCGAGCTGGAGAGACGGCTGGGGCAGGTGCGTCTGGTCGCCTCCCACCGCGCTCGCCGCTCGCCCGCCTGGCGGTCCCTCTCCTCTCCCCCCGCTCCCCTCCACCGCACCTTGGACGCGCACCAGCCATGCTCTCCCGCTCCCTCCGCCCCCTCGCCGCCGCTCCCCGCGCCGCCGCACCCCGCGCCCTCTCGTCGTCGGTCGCCAAGTCCGCCCTCCAGGCTCAGCAGGCCTCGAGCCGCGCCGCCCTCCGCGTCGCCCTCGACGCCGCCCGCTGCACCGCCGTCAGCCCCGCAGGCGCCCGCCGCTTCGTCAGCAGCGAGCCCAGCTCGGATGGCTCGGTCGACGTGAGTCCCTCGCCCGCCTCTCTTCTCGCCCGACGATGCTCGAGGGGAGATGCGCCACGATGCCGCCGCCCGCGTCGCAGTGGGCCTGCGCGCACGCCCAGCAGGGCTACAGCACTCGCACGAGGCGCGATCGCACGCGCACACCGTCCCGGGGCTCGCCCTCGACGAGCTGCCACCCGCCGCACCTTCTCCCCCGCCCGCACCGCCTTCGCGCCGACCCACAGCACTCGCCCCGCTCTCCAGCCGTGCATCCTCGCTGACTCCGTCTCGCCTCGATCCTGCAGATGACCGTCCGTGAGGCGCTCAACTCGGCCATGGAGGAGGAGATGACCCGCGACGAGACCGTCTTCGTCCTCGGCGAGGAGGTCGCCCAGTACAACGGTGCCTACAAGGTGCGCCCTCTCTCGTCCACATGCACACTCTCCCCGTCATAAGCTCGACGTGCTGACTCGGTCGGTCCGCGCGCAGGTCACCAAGGGCCTCCTCGACAAGTTCGGCGAGAAGCGTGTCATCGACACTCGTGCGTCCCTCCTCTCCAGCTCGGCGCACGTCTCTCTCTCTCCTCGTACGAGCTGACTCTTGCGATCCACTCGCACCTGCAGCCATCACCGAGGCTGGCTTCTGCGGTATCGCCGTCGGCGCGGCGTTCGCCGGCCTGCGCCCGGTCTGCGAGTTCATGACGTTCAACTTCGCCATGCAGGTGCGTCTGCGCATTCTCTCACATGTCGTGCGACGTGAGCGCTCGCTGACTTCGGCTATGAAACCTGCAGGCGATCGACCAAATCGTCAACTCGGCCGGCAAGACCTACTACATGTCGGGCGGGTGCGTCTCTCTCTCTCGCTCGTCCTCTCCCTGCGCTCGAGCGTGAGCTGACGTGACAATCTCGCGCCCAGCAACGTCCCGTGCCCGATCGTCTTCCGCGGCCCGAACGGTGCCGCTGCCGGTGTCGGTGCGCAGCACTCGCAGGACTACGCAGGTGCGTCCCTCTCCTCGCCCTGCTCCTCTCGTTCATGCTCAAAGGCTGACTTTGACCCTCTCTGCAGCATGGTACGGTCAGATCCCGGGTCTCAAGGTCGTCTCGCCCTGGTCGGCCGAGGACTGCCGCGGCCTCCTCAAGGTGCGCTCGCTCTCGTCCGCCGCAGCCTACCGTCGCGACCCTGTTCGCTGACCCGCTCCTCTCACCGCTCGCTCGCAGGCTGCCATCCGTGACCCGAACCCGGTCGTCGTCCTCGAGAACGAAATCATGTACGGCCAGTCGTTCAAGGTCTCGAAGGAGGTCGCCTCGCCCGACTTCCTCCTGCCCATCGGCAAGGCCAAGGTCGAGCGCGAGGGCACCGACGTCACCATCGTCGGCCACTCGCGCATGGTCGGCCTCTCGCTCGACGTCGCCGAGAAGCTGTACAAGGAGCAGGGCATCCAGTGCGAGGTCATCAACCTGCGCTCGATCCGCCCTCTCGACATCGACACGATCAAGGCCTCGGTCAAGAAGACCAACCGGTGCGTGCTCTTCCTCCTCTCGCCGGCGAGCTCGTCGAGGCAGCGGCTGTGGGGTCGAGCGAGAGTGGCAGGACGGCGCGAAGCAGCTCGACCCCTCCCCCCTCGGCTCCGAGCGTCGTCCCGCCTCACTCCCCGTCACCTACAGCCTTGACCCTCTCTCGAGCACGTCGCTGACTCACTGCTTGTCCCTGCTCGCAGCCTCGTCACGGTCGAGGGCGGCTTCCCTATGTTCGGCGTCGGGTCCGAGATCTGCGCCCAGATTGTCGAGTCCGAGGCGTTCGACTACCTCGACGCGCCCGTCGAGCGCGTCACGGGCGCCGACCTCCCGACCCCGTACGCCGCGTCGCTCGAGGGCGCCGCGTTCCCGGACGAGAGCGTCATCGAGAAGGTCGTCCTCCGCTCGCTCTACCGCTCGTAAGCGTAGCGCCGACCCAGGCTCTCCTTTTCTCTCCTTCGCCGCTCTACTCGCCGTAACGACCTAAAAGGGCTCGCAGCCCTCGCCGGTCCTCGCACGTCTCCGCCGTCGAGGTCCCTCCCCCTTCCTCCTCGTCCCCTTCTCTCCTCACCCCTCCCTTCTCGCCTGTCCTCCCTTCTGGCCCTTTGTTACCCCTTCTCTCTCCTCTCTCTCTCTCTCTCTGCCTCTCTGTTCCTGGTCTTTAGACGCGCTTTCGCCGCACCCCTCCCTTCGCCTCTCCTTCTCTCTCTCTCTCGCTGAATTGCAGGACCTCGCATCGCTGTTCCCTCGACCGTGAGCGTGCTGGCGTGAGCAGCTACTGGGAGAGCAAGCTGAGTAAGGCGAGGAGCGAGTCGTGCTCGAGCGAGCGCTCGTGCCTCGTCCTCGTTACGAGGCCGATCCAACGGCGACCTGGACGAGTGACTCGCGGAGGAGGATCGACTTGTGGTCTGCGCGCTTGCGAGGTGCCTGTGCGGGGTGGGCGCGACTCGGATTCATTTCTGGCGAGTGACGATGCCGATCAGTTTGCCCGACCCTGGCGAGCTCGCGTTTCTCGACGACGGCTCGCCTCGCCTCGACCCAAATCCGCTTGACGCCGGCCTCACGCTCCCTCCCACCACTCGCCTCGCCTCAGTGAGCAGCACCTTGCAGCACGAGCGTGCGCGCACACCAGCACCTGCCGACCTTCGCCCCTCGTCCAACCTCGGCACCCTCTCGCGCTCGCGCGCCTGCCCTCCTCGTCGATCACCCATCGAGCCTCCTCCTCGCCCTCCCCCTCTCCCCCTTCACCCGCCAGGCGCACGCCCTCTCCCGCCATGGGCCCCTCGATCCTCCAGGCCATCATGCGCGAGCCGACACGCTCGTACCAGGACATCTACGACCCGAACCGCCCGCCGTCCCACCGCCGCCAGCCCGGGTCGAGCGGCTTCTCATCGCCGTCCACCTCGCGCCCCAGCTCGATCCGCTCGTCGGGCTCGGCGACGTCGACTCAGGGCCCGGCGTGGGTCAACGGCCAGTGGGAGTGGAGCAACTTCCAGGGCCGCAAGGGCCTGACGGGCGGCACCCGCTCGCTCTACACGCCGAGCGTCGTCGGCCGCTCGCTCGGCCTCGGCGGCCAGGCGCGCGCCGGGACCGGCGCCCAGTCGGTCAGGAGTGCCGGCGGCAGCATCTACGAGGGGAGCGAGGACGGCCGCAGCGTGACGAGCGGCGCGAGTGCGAGCGGCAGCGTGCGGACCTTCCTCTCGGCGCCCGGCGGCGAGCGGCGCACCAAGAAGAAGGGCACGTCGTCGCGCGACGCCCAGGGGGGCGTCGCTGCGCCGCCGCAGCCGAGCGGGTACGACCGCTCGTCGAGGAGCCGCAGCCTGTCCAACTCGTCGTCGACGACGGCGCTCGAGGCGCGCAGGAGCAGCCGCTTCGACAGCGCCCCGCCGCTCCCCAAGTCGCAGTCGAGCCGGCTCAGCTCGAGCGGCGGCGCCGACCAGCCGAGCCGGCGGTACTCGTCGGCCGGCTCGACCTCGTCCTCGACCTCGCCCCCTCTCCGCCCGTCCTTGCCGACCTCGCCGACCCTCTCGAGCAGCTCTTCCCCCTCGCGGTCCAAGTCGCCGAGGAGCCACCTCTCGTCGGGCGCGACCACGCCGTCGCTCACGTCGTCGTCGTCGTCCGCCCTCTCGTCCGAGCCGAGGACGCCCATCCACGCCGTCGCCGACCCGTACCTCCCCGCGCTCGCGCTCGAGGCCGACAAGCCTCGCAAGGTCAAGAAGTCGCGCTCGTCCAAGCTCGTGCCGCTCGAGGCCGTGCAGGCCGTCGAGCCGACCGCCGCCGTCGAGCCGGCCGTCCAGGAGATCCGCGCCCCCGCAGCTGCTTCGACCGAGGTGTGTCCTCCTCTCCCTGAACTAACACACGTAGTCAGGCAGCTGACGGAGCTCGCATGCGCGCAGACGCCGACCTCGAACGACTCGACGACCTCGCCGGTTCCGGTCCCCGGTCGCTTCTACTCGGTCGACGAGATCTTCGGCGCCGCTGCGCCGACCGAGGCCGAGACCGACAAGGCCGGTCTGCCCAAGGCGCAGCCGAAGCAGGACGCGACCCTCCCCGTTCCGTCGCCCTTCCTCGCCGCCGACCCTCTCCCCTCGCCGTTCCTCGAGGCGGCTCCTCCTCTCGCGCCGCAGGCCGTCGACGACAACGTCATCACCGACGACTCGACCGGCGCGCCGGCGGTCCCGCGCCTCAAGCTCACTCGCACCGAGTCGGAGCAGAGCCGCATCGGCGTTCGCGGCAGCGTCGAGCTCGAGGTCGACGAGGCCGACAAGGGCGACTCGCCCGTGCGCGAGAAGCCCGTCCGGCGCAGCATGGACGAGGTCGAGGAGGAGGACGAGGACGAGCAGCAGTCGTCGAGCGAGGGCGAGACCGACTCGAGCGAGTACGACGAGGACGAGGCGCCTACGCCCGAGGAGCCGGCGCAGCCCATCCGGGCGCCGCGCGTCTCGCCTTCGCCCGCACCGACTCCCGCACTCGCGCCGCCGGTCCTCGCCCGCTTCGTCAAGGACAAGCGCGCCCGCTCGGGTCGGCCGACTCCAGAGCCCGTCGTCTCGAGGGCCCCGAACCTGCAGCCCGTCTACGAGGTCGTCAAGTCGTCGAGGCCGTCTCGCTCGTACGCCCCGTCGTCCGTCTCGTCGTTCGACGCCCAGCCGCGCTCGTCGTCGCCGGCCAACTCGGACGTATCGGGCTCGTCCGGCGGCTCGTACGCCTACGGCGCGTCGACCGACGTCCCCGACTGGCTCGACCGCATCCGCACGCTCGGCGAGCCGATCCAGCCGCTCGTGACGAGCCAGGCCCCGCAGCCCAAGCGCCAGCTCAACCCGCCGCCGCACTGGACCGTCCAGCAGCTTCGGGCCGGCGGCGGGTCCGGCAGCAGCGTCAGCAGCAACGGTAGCAGCAACGGCGGCCGGCCGAGCATGCCCCGCCCGCGCAGCGTCAGGAGCCTGCGCTCCCGCGCCAAGGTCCTCGAGGGCCTGCCCGAGGAGGCCGAGGCTGAGGCCGAGGCGGTCGCCGCCGACGAGTTCGACCGCCGCTCGGTCCTGTCGACGACGGCGACGCTGTCGGCGTCGCCTGCCTGGGTCCGCAAGGACGGCCTGTCGCCGGCGGGCTCGATCCGCACGGCGTCGTCGAGCGCCAACGGCCTGTCGCGCAGCTCGTCGCTCGCCGACCGGTCGTCGAGCGACGGCCCAGCGTCGCACCGCCGCGCGCGCTCGATGGACATGGAGCGGCCTCGCATGCAGGCGCTCTCGCCGCTGAGCCGCTCCACGTCGACGTCGACCTCGGCGAGCCGCCCGGCGTCGACCAAGACGTCGTCCTCGTACGACTTCGAGGCGATCGCAGCGTCGGGCCCCAAGCCCAAGGGCTTCAGCAAGTTCCTCCAGCCGCCCCTCGCCTCGTCCAAGGCGGTGCGAGAGCCGACGCCGGTCGTCGTGCGGAACGCTCGGACCTCGTCCCTGCGCGCCTCGTCGCTGTACGAGCCGACTTCGCCCCGCCCCTCGTCGCTGTACGACGCGTCGCCGACGCCGAGGCGCTCGCTCGAGGACGAGAGCGACGACGGCCGGTCCGTGTCGGGCCTGTCGATGATCTCGGTCATGAGCGCGCCGCAGCTCACGCCGGTCCGGCCGCCCAAGAACCCCGCCCGGCGCCTCAGCAGCAGCTCGTTGATCCGCCCGGCGGTCCCCTTCCCCGCCGAGTCGCTCCTCGTCGACCCGCCGTCGCGCACGCAGTCGCCCGCCGGGTCGATCCGCTCGGGCCTCGAGCGCTCGGCGCCCTCGTTCGCTTCGTTCGACCAGCGCACGCCCCGCCTGTCGGCGTCCTTCTCGGCCGTCGAGCGGCCCATCATGCAGCGCCCCGTCGTCGCACCTCCTCCACCGGCGCCGCCCATCACGACCGCCCCTCCGGCCGAGCCGACCTTCGCCGCGTCCGACGTCACGCGCTCGACGTCCCTCGCCTCTCGCAGCCGGCCGGTCTCGAGCTACCTCCCGCCAAGCGCCACGAGCGCGACGCCGACCTCGCTCGCCATCGCGCGCCGGTTCGACGGCAAGCAGCAGAAGACGTCGCGCCGCTTTGGCCTCTTCCGCCGGTCCAACGACGGCGAGAACGGCTCGTCGGGCAACAAGCGGCGCTTCGAGCCGTCGCTCGACCTCACGTACGACTCGCTCGACGCCAACTTCATGCGCAAGCGCATCCGCAGCGACGAGCTCGTCGTCGAGGTCATCGCGGCGAGCGTCGACCGGTGGGACCGCGAGCGGGTGTGGCAGCTCGCGCGGGGCACGAACGGCGTCGGCTTCGTGCCCGGTCGGGCCGTCGTCGGCAAGGTCCTCGAGGTCGGCGCCGACGTGCGCAGGGTCAAGAAGGGCGAGCTCGTCTGGGGCTTGAGCCCGCTCCGCAAGGTGCGTCGCCCTTACCTTCCTCTTCCTTCTCCAAGTCTCTCCTTCCTCGAGCGCCCGACTGACTCCTTCTCTTCTCGCGCTCGCAGTCGGGCGGCCTCGCCTCGCTCGTCATCCTCTCGCGCGACCACGTCGCCGCCGCGCCCGCCTCGCTCGCGCCCGAGCTCTCGGCCGCCCTCCCCTCGGCAGCCACGTCGGCCATGCTCATCATGCAGTCGCTGTGCGACTCGCTCCCGAAGGGCTCCAAGGTCCTCGTCCTCAACGCGCACACCGGCGTCGGCTACCTCTGCCTCCAGCTCGCGCACCACTACCGCCCGGGCGTCGCCGGCGCGCGCGACCTGTGGATGGTCGCCCAGTGCTCGATGAGCGTCACGGACGGCGAGGCGGCGCTGCGCGAGGCGGGCGCGACGGACGTCCTGCGCGAGGAGCCGCTCGCCGCCATCAACGGGCTCCACGAGGGCTCGTTCGATGTCGTCATCGACACCATGGGCGGTCGCAGGCGTGCGTCCTCTCTCTGTCTCTCTCTCTCTTCCTTTTTTTTTTTTATCTCTCCCTGGCTCCTCGCGCCGTATCTTGTGAGCTGAGCTGACGCTGCTGCCGGCCTCTCTCTCTCTCCCCCTCTCCTCCTCCTCTTGCGCTCGCAGTGTACGACGCCTCGCGCCGCATCCTGCACAACTCGGGCCGCTTCATCACGACGGTCGGCGACGAGCTCGGCGAGTCGGACTACAACACGTCGCTGCGCTCGCTGCGTCGTGCGTTCGTCCGCAAGGACAAGAAGCAGATCTCGTACTGGCGCGTCGACGCCGACGGCGACAGCCGCGAGGCCGTGCGCGACACGCTCGACAAGGTGCGCAACGTCGTCGACGCCGGTGCGCTCAAGCCTCGCGTCGAGAGCGTCCTGCCGATGAGCGAGGCGAGGAGGACGTTCGACGAACGCGAGGCAGAGCTCGAGGGCGTTGTCGTGCGCGTGCGCGAGGTCTGAGGGCAGCCCCAAATCCTACTACTAGCATCTCTTAATCTTTGACGTTCGTTCGCGCGCATCCTTGTTCATAGCTGTCGTACAAAACTCATTGTCCCCTCATCGTCTCGTGCCTCCTCTCCCTTCGTATCGCTCTGCAACGCGCACAGTATCTCTTCCACCTCGTCTCTCGACGTCTCAAACAGGCTGCGAGGAGGAGCGCGAACAGAGAGTACACCGGAAGCTTTACAACCAAAAAGGGACGAGGGAAGGCAACTTGGGAAGGTCGTTGAAGAGGGGGTCCAAGCGCGACGAGGGCAGGCAAGAGAGAGAGCTTCTACGAGCAACATCAGGCCGATAGGTCTATAGAGAGAGGAGAGAGGAGGGGAAGCGATCTAGAAGGGAAGGGAGGCTCTACTCCTCGATGGCGTCCTCGCGCCCGGCAAACTGGCCCGCCTCGCGCATCTCGCGGCGGAACGCCTCGCGAGGGTCCTCGCGCTTCTCCTCGTCGGCGCCGGCAGCTCCCTCTGCGGCCGAAGGAAGCGTTTCCGAGTCGCGCCTCGACGCTCGGCGGGTACGGTACTGCTTGAAGTCGGCGACGAGGGCGGACGAGGCGGTCGAGAAGGGGAGGGGTGCGGCGAGCGGGACGGCCTGCCCGTTGAACATGGCGTCGATGACCTCGAGCGAGTGGCCGCGCGTCTCAGGCATGAGGAAGAAGGCGAGGATGGTGCCGACGATCGTGAAGCCGCCGTACCTGCACGAGCTCGGGTCAGCGGCAGGTTGCTCGAGCGGGCGACAGGAGGAGACGCACGTGAAGTAAGGAGCGTAGGCGGAGTGGGCGAGGAAGGCTGGACCTGTGAGCGCGACTGGAGGAGTGCGAGCGCGTCAGCTCTTGCAGGATGCACCGAGCGAGGACGAGGAACGAGCGCGCACCGATAAAGTTGGTGAGCTGGTTCGAGGCGACCGACACGGACGCTGCAGCAGCACGAGTGCGAGACGGCTGGATCTCGGCGGAGTAGCTGCGGGCGCGACGTCTAGAGGTCAGCCCTGCTCGTCCTGCGCAAAGTCGAGGGGAGAGCGGAAGAGGGACGCACAGCCGAGTCACGACGCCCCAGGAGGCCGCGAACGAGAAGGCGTAGATCTCGATGAAGACGATGACGACCCACTTGCCGCGCTCGGTCGCCGCTGCGCCGCTCGCGTACATGCTGCCGATGACGAAAAGAGCGGTACCGACGACGGCGCCGCCGGTGACAAAGATGGTGCGGCGCCCTGCACGGTCGACGTAGAAGTAGTTGACGATCGTGCCGAGGAGAACTGCAGGGTGGAGAAAGGCCGAGGTCAGCGCGAGCTGTTCGTGAGAAGGGGCTCGAGCGCGCTCGGAGGAGGACGCACCGAAGATGCCGGTCAAGCCGCCGCCGAGGAAGCTTGCCGTCGCGCCCGTCAGGCCCGCCTGCTGGAAGAGGTTGACGGCGTAGAAGAGGCTGCGGGCGAGGAGAGGTCAGCGAAGGCGAGGAAGAGCGACTCGTGGCAGGAGGGAACGCACACAAAGTCGCTGCGGACAGGTCGATCAGGGTCAGCGAAACGCTCGGCGGCGAGCTCAAGTAGAGAAAGGTGTGCACGCACATTCCCGAGAGCATCTGCAGCATCTGGATCCCGATGCCGAGGCACGAGCGCCACCGCACGTCCTTCCTCCACATGGCGACGGCCGCCGCGCGCTTTGAGCCCTTGGGCGCGATCGTGACGGCGAGCATCTCCCTGCGCTCGGCCATGTCCTCGACGCTGTCGCCGACGAGCTTGTCCAGCACGCGCTCGGCGTCGGCGCGGCGGTTGTGCAGGAGGAGCCATCGGGGCGAGTGCGGTAGGAAGGCGGCCCCGACGGCAACCGAGACGGCGAGGACGGTCGAGATGATGAAGGGGAGGCGCCACTGAATCGACGAATCGATCCTGCTCGAGCCGTAGCAGACCCAGTACCCGGACGAGACGCCGCCGGCGATGTTGAGCTGCACCAGGAAGAGCATCTTGCCGCGCTTGGCCTTGGGCGAGATCTCGGTCGCGTAGGTGCCGGCGACGCCGAGAAAGAGGCCCTGTTGGAGGCAGTCGAGAGTGAGCGGGAAGGACGAGGGGATGAGCTCGACGAAGGTAGAGGGAGGAAGGCGTGACTCACCTCGCCCAGACCTGCGATGACCCGGCCGACGATGAGCATGCCGATGCTTCGAACCGAGCCCGCCGAGATGCCCTGCCCGAGGGCGAAGATGGCGCTGCCGAGCGAGATGGCGTACGTCCGGCTCAGCTTGTCGGCGATCGCGCCTGCGAAGACGCCCGTGAGGACCGACGGGATGAGGATGGAGGCGACGATGACGCCGTGGATCGTCTGCGCATGAAGAAGAGCGTCAAGGCTGCTCGAGGCCAAGGGGAACGAGGGTGAGGTGAGGGACACGCACGTCGTTGAAATCGCCAAACTCGGACTTGAAGAGCGGCATCGAGATGAGGCTGCCGATGGAGCCAGTGTCGAAGCCGAACAGCTGCATACAGAGCAGAAGAGCGTCAGCGTGACTGCGCAGAAGACCTGCTGAGCCTTTTGCAGCACGCTGAGGAAGGGAGGGGAGGAGGGCGAGAGGGAGGGGACGCACAAAGGGAGCGACGCAGGCAACGCAGACGCTGCACACGACGCGGGCGTACGGCGTGACCATGGCGAACGTGCTGCAGACCTGACTGGTGGCGGCGAAGGCTTGAAGAGGATTGCGCGGCGGCGTTGAGGAGCGTGCTGAGCGAGAGGGACGAGGCCGAGGAGCGAGGGAGCTCGAGAGTCGCTCGTCGAGGGTGGCTCGCTCGCTCGATCGAGAGTGTCGGGTGCGCAGGAGCGTAGGCGCGCAGGAGACGAGGCGAGAGAGCAAGAGCAAGAGCGGGTGACAGCGAGCCGACCGGCCAAATCGGCGTGCGGGGAGGACGAGCTCGAGCACGGCGCGGCTGCGTGGTGGAGCAAGAGACGTACACGGTAGCGGGCGTCCTAGGGCAGCTGCTGCCCGCAATTGGCGAGAGGAGGGAGGACCAGCTCGGCGAGAGTGGAGCTCGAGGTGATGAAGCCGTTTGATTGGCCGTCGCCGACTTGGGCCCACCGCGCGAGCTCGACCCGACGCCGCCTCGCTCTCCACTACTCTCCAGCGCCCGCTGCGAGTGCATCGCTGCACCGCGCGCACACACCATGGGCTTCACTCGCACCCGCCACAACGACAAAGGCCGCGCCATCAAGCGCGAGTCCGGCAAGCGCAAGCGCGTCGACCCGGACCAAGTCGACGACAGCAACGCCGACATCATCGACCACGAGGTGCGCAAGAAGCGCAGAGCAGAGGTGCGCACCGGCTCCCTCTGTCCATCCCGGCGCACCCCGCTGCCGTGCTCCCCGGGGCTCGCACAGCTCCAGCTCGCTGACCTCGTCGCTCGTCTCGCCCGCAGCTCCTCGCCAACAAGCCGACAGAGCCCGAGCCCAAGATGTCGGCCAAGAAGCGCAAGCGCCTCGACGCCTTCATCGACCGCAAGCTCAAGAAGGAGGAGCGCAAGGGCCTCATCGCTTCGCTCGCGTGCGTTCCCCCCTCTCGCCCACCTCTCCTCCTCTCGACCGGCCCTGCCTCGAAACCAGAAGCTGACGTACGCCTCTCCTCCCCACAGCAAGACGCAGACGCAGAACCTCCAGTTCGCCTCGTCGTCCGCCCTCGGCTCGAAGCAGTTCCAGTCGCAGGCCTCGAAGCTCGAGCACGCCGCAGCGCTCGAGGAGAGCCGGCGTGGCCGCGCACGCAAGATTCTCGACCGCGCCAACGCCGGCGCGCAGCACCTGAGCGACAACGACGTCGACGACGACGACGAGGGCGGCGACGACGTCGACATGCTGTCGGGCGACGACGAGGCGCCGCTCGAGCGCGAGTTCGTCAAGCCGCAGCAGGCTCTCGCCCTCTCGACCGCCGCCCCACCACCGGCCAAGAAAAACACCCAGCCGTTCAACCCGTCGGGCTCGCTCGGCGTCGTCGTCGAGCCGGCAGCGACGCCCGCACCTGTCGCCTCCACCTCAACCTCGTCCTCCTCCTCCCGCCCCATCCCTCCCCCAGCCCCCGCGCCACCCGCCGTCGGCAGCGCGCTCGCCGCAGGCGCGACCGTCACCGTCGTCAAGCGCGCGCCGAAGCAGCGCGGCCGCATGCGCGAGCTCATCGGCGCCGTCGGCAAGGGCAAGGGCAAGGCGAAGGCCGAGCCCGAGCCTGAGCCCGAGGAGGCCAGCTCCGAGTTTGACAGCTCGGAGGAGGGCAGCGACGAGGATGAGGAGGGCGAGGGCGACGAGTGGAAGGGCATCGAGGGCGACGAGCGAGACGAGGTCGAGAAGGGCGGATCGGGACCGAGCGAGGCGGGCTCAGACGACGACGGCGTGTCGCAGGACAAGGGGAGCGAATCGGACGACGGCGACGACGACGACGAGGAGCACGTCAAGGCGCCGCCGCGAGAGCGCGGCGCTTTCCGGGCCTGGGCCGACGAGCAGGTCCGCAAGGCGGCGGGCGAGGACGCCGCTGCGCCTAGGCCTGTCGACGACGACGACGGCACCTACAAGCCGCTCCTCCCCGCCGGCTCGGGCTTCAAGAACAAGGTCGACCCGAGCGGCATCACGGGCCCCCTCGGCGCCGTCCTGCCCAAGGAGGAGCTGCCGACGCTCCCGCCGCAGAAGACGGTGCACGTCGCCGTCACGCGCACGCCCGAGATCGAGGCGTCGAGGTCCGAGCTGCCCGTCGTCAAGGAGGAGGACCGCGTCATGCAGGCCATCCTCGGCAACCCGGTCGTCGTCCTATGCGGCGAGACGGGCTCGGGCAAGACGACCCAGGTCGGCCAGTTCCTGTGGGAGGCCGGTTTCGGCGATCCTGCGAGCGGTGCGTCGCGCTTCATCTGTTCCAGGCGCAGAGACAGGGCGTGAGCTGACTCTCGGACCTACCCTCGCTCGCAGACAACCCGGGCATGGTCGCCATCACCCAGCCGCGCCGAGTCGCCGCCCTTTCGACCTCGGCTCGCGTCCGCAACGAGCTCGGGCTCGCCGACAACTCGTCCCTCGTCGCGCACCGCATCCGCTACTCGACGACCGCCTCGCCCGACACCAAGCTCGTCTTCATGACCGACGGCGTCCTCCTGCGCGAGCTCGCCGCCGACTTCCTCCTCACCAAGTACAGCGTCGTTGTTGTCGACGAGGCGCACGAGCGCGGCGTCAACACGGACGTGCTCATCGGCGTGCTCAGTCGGGTCGCCAAGCTGCGCGAGAAGCAGTGGCGCGAGGGTCAGAAGGGTGCCAAGGTGCGTCGGCCTGCTCCCTCGTCGTCGCCTCTCCTCCCTCATCGACTGACTCGCGCTCCCTGCAGCCCCTCCGCCTCATCATCATGTCGGCCACCCTGCGCGTTTCCGACTTCGCCGAGAACCCGACCCTCTTCTCGACGCCGCCGCCCGTCCTCCACATCACGGCTCGCCAGCACCCCGTCACGGTCCACTTTGCTCGCCGCACTCAGCACGACTACCTCGCCCAGGCGTACAAGAAGGTCGCGCGCATCCACGCCCGCCTCCCGCCCGGCGGCGTCCTCGTCTTCTGCACGGGCCAGAACGAGATCGTCTCGCTGTGCAAGCGCCTCGAGAAGAAGTTCAGCGCCAAGGCGATCGCCGCGCGCAAGGAGCGCGTCAAGCGCGCGGCGGCGATGCGCAACGGGCGCGGCGCGGCGGCGAGTCGGGACGACGAGGAGGCCGAGGAGGCCGAGGTCGACGCCAAGCTGAAGGGCAAGGTCGAGGTGGGCGACGACCTCGAGGCCGAGGACGTCGAGCTCGGGGCGGACAAGGACTTGGCGGCGGATGTGGACGACGGCGTGTACGAGGACGACGAGGAGGGGCTCGAGTCGGACGAGGACATGGACGACGAGGCGTTCCAGGGTCTCGACATGGAGGAGGACGTCGACGGTGCGTCGTCTCTCTCGCTTTCTCTCTCTTTTTCCGAGCCTCGTGCGCACCAGCTGACGTTCTTCTCGCTGCAGAGCCGCTTCACGTCCTCCCCCTGTACTCGCTCCTCGCGACCGAGCGCCAGATGCGCGTCTTCGCCGAGCCTCCTGCGGGTCACCGACTCGTCGTCGTCGCGACCAACGTCGCCGAGACGGCCATCACGATCCCCAACATCAAGTACGTCGTCGACACCGGTCGCGCCAAGGAGGTGAGCTCTCTTCTTCGCTTCGACCTCTCTCCTCGTGCCGAGGGCGTCGAGCTGACCCTCTCCCTCCTTCTCTGCTCGCTCGCAGCGCAAGTTCGACCATGCGAGCGGCATCCAGTCATTCGAGGTCGACTGGATCTCCAAGGCGTCGGCGGCGCAGCGTGCCGGTCGCGCTGGACGCACCGGTCCGGGCCACTGCTACCGCCTCTACTCATCGGCCGTCTTCGAGCAGCACTTCGACAAGTTCGCCAAGCCCGAGATCCTGCGCATGCCGATCGAGGGCATCGTCCTCACGATGAAGGGCATGAACATCGACGCCGTCTCCAACTTCCCCTTCCCCACCCCGCCCGACCGCGACGCCCTGCGCCGAGCCGAGAAGACGCTCGTCAACCTCGGCGCGCTCGAGGCGTCCGAGGCAACGTCCAGGGTCGGCGGCAAGATCACGCCGCTCGGTCAGAGCATGGCGCTCTTCCCGCTCTCGCCGCGGTTCGCCAAGATGATCGTCGCCGGGCAGCAGCACGGCTGCTTGCCCTACATCATCGCCATCGTCTGCGCCTTGTCGGTCGGCGACCCTTTCATCCGCGAGGCCAACCTCGGCGACGACGACGAGGTCGAGCCGGACGCCGACAAGCCGCTCTCGCGCGCCGAGATCCAGCACATCCGGGACCCCGAGATCCGCGCCAAGGAGGAGCGCAAGGCCTTGCGCAAGACGTTCTACCAGGTCCAGCAGCGTCACGCCGCGCTCGGAAAGGGCTCGAGCGACGTGTTCAAGTTCTTGAGCGCCGTCGGCGCCTACGAGTACGCCGGCGCGACCGACGCCTTCTGCGACTCGAACTTCCTCCGAATCAAGGTGCGTTTGCTCTCTCCCTCTCTCGCTCACGCAGACTCGGCGTGAGCAGCGCTGACCTACGACCCGACCCACAGGCCATGCAGGAGATCCACAAGCTGCGGCAGCAGATCAGCCGCATCGTCCAGATGACGTTCCCCGGCGTCGACGCAGGCTTCATCCCCAAGCTTGCACCGCCAAACGAGACGCAGGTGCGCTCCTTCCCCTTCGCTCGTCTAGACTTTCGTCCCCTGACCTCGTCCTCGTTTGCGCAACAGCTCAAGGTCCTCCGCCAGCTCCTCACGGCCGCCTTCATCGACCAGGTCGCCGTGCGCAAGGACCTCGTCGACAAGACGAGCAACCTGTCGTTCGCCAAGGTCGCCTCGACCCGCGGCGTCGCCTACCGAGCCTTCGGCATCGACGAGGACCTTTTCATCCACCCCTCGTCCAACCTCTTCCACAGCTCGCCGCCCGAGTTCATCGTCTTCAACGAGCTGCACCGCACGCACAAGGTCTGGCTCAAGAGTGCGTCCCTCTTCCTTTTCCGCTTCCTGCGCTCGGACCCCTTCTCGAGGCTGACGAGCGCGCGCGCCCCTCTCCTCGCCCGCAGCCATCACCAAGGTCAACCCGGCCTGGCTCCCCGTCCTCGGTCGCCCGATGTGCACCTTCAGCAAGCCCGTCGAGACGCCCGCGCAAGCCCTCGCCGCCAAAGCCGCCTCGAGCGCGTCGGGCGCATCCGACTCGCGCACCATCATCGTTGTTCCGCGGTTCGGGCCCGGCGTCGGCATCGAGCTCAAGCCCGTGCAGATGACGCAGAAGCTGATCGGCGGGCGCTGGGTCCTGCAGTAGAGCGGGAGGGACGGATCGTCCTGTTGTAACTCCTCCTCGCCTCTTTCTGCGTCTCGCCGCTATTCTACGACGCGCTCCTCTTCTTCGAGCTCGTGCTCTCTCCTCTTCTCTCGCGCAGCCGCAGCGGGTCGCTCTCGGTGAAGCTGCGGCTAAGCCGCTAGTGCTGCTGCGCCCAGACTGGACGCCGGCAGCACCGCCTCGTTTCTGCGCCCCTGTCTGCGCCCTGCGAGCCTCTCGAGCTCTCTCGAGACGACTGCGGCCTGTGCACGCTGCGAGAGGTCGTGCGAGTCACGCTTTCGAGGTGCGCAGCACTCGACCGCCACCTTTCGCAGCTCGCCAAGACGTACTCGCATGCGCACAATGGCGATAAAGACGACGCTTTACACCTCTCTCGCTCTCCTTCTTCACCTCCTCGACACGTCGACCATGTCGACCATCGACGTCAAGCTCTTGCACGCCGCGACGGGCCAAACTCGCATCGTCTCCCTCCCGACTGAGCCGGCGCCGACCTGGACCGACCTCGTGCAGCACATCCAGCAGCGCTTCAGCCTCGAGCAGGCGCCGACTAGAGCGACGTACGTCGACGACGACGGCGACGAGATCACGCTCTCGACCGACGACGAGCTGCGCGAGCTTTGGCTCGGCAGCGCCGCCGAGCCTCGCTTGACGCTCTCGTTCAGTGTCGCTCGCCTCGTCCATGATCACGAGCATGAGCGCGTGCGCGACGCCGAGCAGAAGGCGCTGCTCGACTCGGTCCGCGACGCGCTCGAGCAGGACGCCTCGCTCGCGCACGACCTTCGCGAGGTCGTCCACGACGTCCTCGGCGCTCCCCACCACCCTCACCCTCGCCACCATCACCATCCCTACTCGCACTCGGGTTCGCGCCGAGGGCGCAGCGGGCGTCACGGCTTCGGCGGCGGGCACCGTCACGAGCGCTGGGAGAGGCGCTCGCGCTCGCGCACCCTCGAGGGCGACTCGTCGTCGGGCGACAGCAGCGGCAGCGACTCGGACACGGACAAGGAGCAAGGAGGAGAAAGGAGGTGCGGCCCTGGCGGCCGCAGGCGCGGCAAGCACGGCGAGCGTGCGTCGTCTTCCACTTCCTCCTCGCCGTCGCTCTCGGTCGCCTCGCTGACTCTCGGACCTGCAGACGGGCACTCTCCTCCTCGTCATCGTTATCCCGGCCCGCCGCCGCCGCCGCCGCACCCTCGGCACGGCCACCACGGGCGACACTGCGCGCCCATGCCGCCTCCTCCCCCTCCGCCGCACGGACCTCTTCCGCCGCTCGCCTTCAACATCTTTCCCCCGCCTCCCCCTCCTCCCTTTTCGCCTCACGGCGGTCGGCACGGCGTGAGGCGCCCGCCGCCGCCTTTCTTCGCGCACGGGCCGCCTCCTACTCCTCTTCACGGCACTCGCAACGGTGTCGCGCCCTTCGCCGAGCGCGACCCGTACTCGATGGCGCCATGGCACGCCCTCGTCGACTGCCCAGGCTCGCCCTTCGGCGGCATGCCGCACCACCGTCACCACAGCGGCGCCCGCCACGGCTAAGTCGTCGGCGCACAGATTTCAAGTCTCTCGCTCTCTCGACGTCGACCCTGTGCGCGTGCAAGCTCTGTACCGTGCACGCTCTTGTAATCTCACTGTTTCACTTTCGAGATAGCGCCTTGGAGCTTTGAGCGAGAGAGCGAGCGCGAGGCCGACTGAAAGCTCTCGAGGTTCAACTTGAGAAGGTCGTCGCGATACGGACGCTGAGCGCTTGCACAAGCTCTGCACGACCTCATCTACGAACAGAGATAGACAAATGACTGCACCGAGTGGACAGGGAAGGAGGCGAGGGAAGGTACAACGAGGACTAGCGCACGAGGTGGAGGGAGGTCCTAGCGCAGGCGCCGACGACCGTCGACGAGGCCGAGGGTTTTCTTCGGGCCCCTGCGAGCGAGATGTGTAGGACGGCATCAGCAGGCTGCACGGTGACGAGAAGAGAGAGGGAGAGGCGGACGCACTGCCAAAGCGCAAAGCCGAGCGCCATGCCGAGCACGACCAGGAACTGGATCCAGGTGACGAGCGTGGTGAGGTGCTGGACGGCCGAGTCGGTCATCATGGTCGCGAGCATGCGCGGGTGGTACCGCGACCGCAGCGCGACCGGGTAGTAGTCGGCCGTGCGCGTGAGCGGGTGGTCGAGCTCGTCGTACGTCGACGAGATGTCCGACTCGTCGTCGCACGAAGCGTCGTCGCGGCGGGAGCGCCGGCGGCCGTCGTAGGTGCGGTCGTCGCTGCCGGGCTGCGCGAGGTGAACGACCTCGAGGCCGGACCGGGTCGACGCCTCGCGGCCGAGGCGGCGAAGGGCGAGGCGGCGCCGAGTCTTCGAGGCCGACTGCCTCGCAGCGACGTCGCGCTCCTCGCGCTCGCTCTCGCTGCCCTTGCCGAGCGCTGAGCGCGAGGGCGCCCGTCCCTTGCCCTTGCCCTCGGCCTGGACCTTGATCCGTCCCTCCCTCGCCTTGCCGCCCTTGACCCGCCGAGCGCGCACGCCCGACTCGTCCCACAGCCCGCCGTCGCCGATACGCCGCTGTGCATCGTAGCGCGACGACGACGACGTCGTCGTGAGGTGGTCGTCGTCAGCCCACGCCGGGACGAGGTTGTCGGCGGCGTGCTCGAGCTCGGCGTACGTCTCGGCCTCGGGCGGGCCCGCCCAGCGCAGGCTCCCCGCCGGGAGCAGGTCGTCGGCCGTCGTGACGGGTATGTCGGGCGAGGCCGGGTCGTAGAGGTCGGCGAGGCGGCGCGTGCGGCGAGTCCGGGGGCGGTCCGAGCGGGCGACGAAGGACAAGGCCGACTCGACGTCGTGCGCGAACGACTCGCGGTGCGTCTCCTGCGCGAAGTCGTCGTCGAGCTCGTGCTCGAGCGTGTGCTTGACGAAGACCGGGCTCGTATCGGGCGAGGCCGAGTCGCCGTCCGAGGTCGAGCCCGAGAACAGGCCCGAGAGGCCCGACGAGAACGACGTGGGCGTGTTGGCGGTCTGCGTGAGGAGGCGCGAGCGACGCATGATGCGGTGAGGGCGGAGGGAGCGGCCGGCGCGCCGAGGGTCGTCCGTGTCGGCGTCGGCGTCGTCGTCCGAGTGCCAGGTGATGGCGCCCTTGGGCCCGTCTGCGCAGGTACACCTGTCAGCGCGAGTCCCTCTGCGGCTCGGCAGACGGAGAGAGAGAGAAAGAGGACGCACCCCACTCGAGACGACCGACAGCGTTCTCCTCGACGAGCTCGTCGCACCTCTCCTTCCACTCGTCAACCTCCTCCTGCGCCATGGCGAGCCGGTGCTCCATCTGCTCGCGCTCGAGCGCAGTGTCGAGGTTGGTCTTCTCGAGCTCGTCGATCTTGTTGATGAGCTGGTCGACGAGCTCGTCGGCCTGGCGGTCGAGCGACGGGTCGAGCTGCATCGGGAGGGGGAGCGGCGCGAGCGACGAGGTCGAGACCGAGCGGACGACGGCCTCGCGACGGGAGGGGCCGACGAACGACGTGCCGAGGAAGCCGTCGTCGTCGAGCCCGAGCGAGGGGAAGGTAGTCGCAGGCGGCGAGGGCGGCTGGTGGGCGAAGATGGCGTCCGAGGCAAAGGTCCTGCCGAGCGGCGTCGGCGGGCCGAAGTTGCGGACCGGCGACAAGCCGTCCTTGTTGCCGTCGTCGTCATCGTCGTCGTCGTCGAGCGAGTCGGGGCGGGCGGCCGGCCGCACCCGCCAGTCGAACGCCGACGCCTCGTCGTACCGGTCGAGCGCGAGCGGCGTGATGGCGGGCTTCCTCGGCGTCGGGCCGACCCTCGTCGAGCGCGCGAGCTCGTTCTCGCGCTCCTTGACGAGCTCGACCTCGGTCTCGAGGAGCGCGTTGCGCTGCTCGGCGCGCTCGAGGTCCTCGCGCACGGCCTGCAGCTCGCGCTCGAGCTTGCGCAGGCGCTTGCGCCCCTCGCGCTCCGTCTCCTCGACGCCGGCGTGCAGGTCGCTCAGCTGCAGCGTGAGGGCGTAGTTGACCTGGCTGAGCGAGGCGAGGTCGTGTGCGGCGGCGCCGGGCGAGAGGAGCGCCTTGTTGCCGTTGCGCGGCGAGCGAGCTTGCCCGGCGGGAGCGCCTCGACGAGTCGACGTTGGCGAGGCCTCGGGCGTGACCGACGACGCGGCGCGGAAGCGGAAAGTGGCGCTCGGGCTGATGTCGGACGAGGCGTCGCGCATGCGGTAGCTCGCCGCGCTCGAGAGGCGGTCGCGGCGGCTTGGCGTCGGCGTTGCCTCGCCCATCGCTCCGGAAGGGGGAGGTAGGCCGAGCGAGACGCGCCACGACGACTGAGCCCGGCGCTTGCCGTCTGCGACCGGGCTCGAGGCTGCGGCCGAGATGGTCGAGTTGCGCGACGAGCGCTGCGGGCTCGCGCGCACCGGCGTCGCCGACGTGCGCCCTGCGAGCGACTCGTGGCGCTGGCGGAGCGAGTTGAACTCGTTGAGGAGCTCTGCGAGCACGAAGAGGATTAACGTCAGCGCCTGCTCCAGCCTGGGTCGGCAAGCGCGAGCGAGAGCTTACCCTCGCCGGCGGCCGTGAAAGTCGAGAGCTCTGCGCGCAGCACAATGAGAGAGCTTCAGCCGTCGCTCGGACCTACAAGGGTGAGCGAGAGGGAGACGCACCTTGCTCCTTGTCGCGGATGATCCGGTCGGCCTCCTGAAGCATGCGCGCGAGCTCTTCTCGGCTGAGCCCTCGTAGAGCGTCGATGCTGATGGTCGTGTCGCCATCGTCGATGCCGAGGCCCGCCGAGTCGCCGTGTGCGAGGTCGGCCTGCTGAGCGGTCGCGGGCGGGGTGGAGGAGGCAGCGGCGGCGGCGAAGGGGTCGTCCTCGGCGCTCGGGAAGGGGACGGGGAGGACGGGCGGCTTGTCGCGGTTGCTGGCGGCGATGTGCGAGTGTACTGGCGCGCTAGGACCGGGGGAGGAGGGCGCTGCGAGCTCATCCAACGTCGCTCGTCGGCCCGCCTCGCCTCGGTCGCTGCTGGCGAAGGAGGGCCGCGCGCCGCCGGCCGATCGAGGCTGCGCCAAGCTGCTGCTGGACCCGAGCGATGCGCGCTGCCCGCTGGCACGCCCCCACGAGTCGTCGTCGCCGCCCGTGTTGGCGCCGTCCGTGGTGGACGACTCGAGCTGGCTGCGGCGGCGGCGGGGCGTGGACGGGGTCGGGAGGGCGGTGAGGGTGCTCTTGGAGGTGGTGCGGCGGGCTGGAGGGCGTGGCCGCGCCGACAGCGGTGGATGCATGCCGTGCGTCGGGGAGGAGGAGGGGAGCGGCGCGCGGGCGAAGGGGGACGAGGTGCGGGCGGGGCTGTGCGTGTGCAGGGAGCGAGTCGGCGCTGTGCTGTAGTGGTGCTGGTCCTCGCTCGACGCCGAGTCGGTGCAGATAAGCGAGGTGAAGGCTGGAGAACGAGAGCCTCTCGTCGCAGCTCTCCTCGCCAAGTCGCGACCGGCGCACGTGAAAGCGCGCCAAACACGCTCGCCCTCGCAAGCTCGACGCTGCCACGCTTGCAGTAAAGCACCTGTACTTCAACGTGATCTACGAGCACCTAGGCGAGGTGAGCAAGCGGGAGGGGATTGAGGAGGGGAGGGAGGAGGAAGAGGCGAGGCGAGGGAGGAGGGCGTCTATTCTATGGGTCTAGCTTCTACGAGGGCACAGAGAGAGGTACAGGGATGGAGAAGGGGAAAGGAGAGGGAGAGA
>Ga0308169_10001587_pt1 | contig 26024 bp, 27 predicted proteins | sample PhyBR1_2_FD_202139 | JGI IMG/M metagenome (GOLD analysis project Ga0308169, IMG submission 202139) | Phyllosphere microbial communities from UC Gill Tract Community Farm, Albany, California, United States - DLSLSB.R1 | ecosystem: Host-associated > Plants > Phyllosphere > Unclassified | place...
CCTTTGCCTTGGGGCACGTCGGACCGCAGGCCGGTGGCGTCAGCCGGCCAGGCCGCCCAGGCGCCCGCGGAGGAAGCGCTGCTCCGCTTCGTTGTCGGTGAGGATCAAGGCCTCCTCGAACGCCACCCGTGCCTCCTCCGGACGGCCCAGCCGGACCAGGAAGTCGCCGCGCGCCGCGGCCAGGTATTGGTACCGGGCAAGCTGCGGCTCGGCGCCGAGAGCATCCAGTTCTGCCAGCCCCTCGGCCGGCCCCACCGCGAAGCCCAGCGCGATGGCGCGGTTGAGCCGGACCACCGGGGAGGGCCACCGTTCCATCAGCAGGTCGTATAGGCCCAGGATTTCCTGCCAGTCGGTGCCGGACCAGGATCCGCTCTCGTCATGCACGGCGGCGATCGCTGCCATGAGGGCAAAGCGGCCTGGGGGCCGGGACGCCAGGGCCTCGCGCAGGAGTGCTATTCCTTCCGTGACGGCGTGCTTGTCCCACTTGGACCGGTCCTGGTCCTCCAGAAGGACGAGGTCGTGGTTTCCGTCCACCCGGGCGTCCCGGCGCGCTTCGGTGAGCAGGACCAGGGCCAGGAGCCCGGCCACGTCGGGGTCGGCAGGAAGCAGTGCACGCAGCAGCCGGGCCAGCTCCACCCCGCGCTCGGCAAGGTCCCGGCGCATCAGGTCGGCTCCCGCGGGTGCCGTGTGACCGGTGGTGTACACGAGGTAGATCACCGACAGCACGGCGTCAACGCGCTCGTGCAGCTCGTCCGAGGACGGCACCCGGTAGGGGATGCCGGCGGCCGCAATCTTTTTCTTCGCCCGGGTGATGCGCGCCGCCATGGTTGCCTCCGGGACCAGGAACGCCCGCGCCACCTCGGCAGTGGACAGCCCGCACAGCAGCCGCAGCGTCAGTGCCACCCGCCCCTCAGGGGGCAGGGCCGGGTGGCAGCAGGTAAAGATCAGCCTCAGCCGGTCGTCGGGAATATCGTCTCCCTCCGCGCCGTCGCCGTCGTCGTCCGCACGGCCAACGAGCTTGGGCAGCGCCCGCTGCGCTGTTGCCGCGCGTCGGCGCATATCCAAGGCCCGTCGTCGTGCCGTCACCGTCAGCCACGCCCCGGGGTTGTGCGGGATACCGTTCCCGCCCCACGTGGACAAGGCGCTGGCGTACGCGTCCTGGACGGCTTCCTCGGCGGCGTCGATGTCGCCGGCAACGCGCACCGTGGCCGCCAGCACGAACGCCCACTCCCGGCGGTGCGCATCGGCAACCGCGGCAGCAACCTCCGAGCCGGCGGCCTGCGCCATCAGCTGACCACCCGGACCGGCCACACCTCGACCCCGACGCCCGCGGGTACCTCCTTGCCGATCTGCAGCGCCTCGTCGAGGTCGGCCGCCTCGACCAGGTAGTAACCGCCCAGCGTCTCCTTCGACTCGGCGAACGGCCCATCCGTCACCAGGAACCCTCCGGTCCCGTCGCGGCGGATGGATGTCGCCGTCGAGGACGGATGCAGGGCGGCGCCGCTGATCAGCGAAGCCCCGCGGCGTTCCATGAACTCCTGGTAGTTGGCGCTGATCGACTCGCCTTCCGCCTGCCGGGCCACCGCTTCATCCTGGTAGATCAGGATCAGATACTTGGACATTGAAAACTCCCTTCGCTTGTCAATAAGAGCCCACTGGTGAAGCCCCTACCCATACGACGCGCAGGGGAAGCCCGGATCGACAACGCTTTTCAAAGAGATCGCCCGGGCGGCAGGGTTTGCACCGCCGTCGTCATCGATTCCTTTACACCGGGCGTAAAGGAATCGTTAAAGTTTCGGCCGAAAGGGCCGTTGCCGGGCACACCCGCCATGTCCGGCCAGTACTTTGGATGCAGTGCCGCCTTCTCAGGGACCCCCAACCTGGAGAAGGCGGCACACCTGCGTTAAAACCAATAGTCCCTGTACTTCCAAGGTATCCCGCCCCGGGGGCCTTGCAGCAAGGCCCCCGGGCCGGCGCATACTGGGTGCCGCAGACCGGCTGTCGGGTGCGGGGACAGGGCGGGGACAACATGCATGATGTGGTGGTTGTGGGGAGCGGGCCCACGGGATTGATGCTCGCGGCGGAGCTGCGGCTTGCGGGTGTGGACGCCCTCGTCCTGGAACGGCGGCCGTCCCAGGAGCTGGCGGGCTCCCGCGGCGGCGGAATCCATGCGCGCACCATCGAGCTGTTGGACCAGCGCGGTATCGCGGAGCGTTTCCTCGCCGAAGGCAAGACCGTGCAGGCGGCAACGTTTGGCGCCACGCAGCTGGACCTGGGCGGCCTCCCCACGCGCCACCCCTACACGCTGGCCTTGTTCCAGAACCACATTGAGCGGCTGCTGCTGGGCTGGGTCCAGGAGCTGGGCGTTCAGGTCCGGCGCGGCGTGGAGGTCACCGAAGTGGCCGCGGACGACGACGGCGTGGACGTCCAGCTGGCGGCCGGCGGACCGGTGCGGGCCAGGTTCGTCGTGGGCGCCGACGGCGGACGCAGCGTGGTGCGGCGCTCGGCGGGGATCGGCTTCACCGGTCCGGACGCCACCCGCAGCAGCCTGATCGCCGAGGTGAAGGTGGCGGGAGAACCCGTGCAGCAGGGCAAAGTGGACGCCCGCGGCATTCACGGGCTCTACCCGATGGGGGAGGGAATGGTCCGGGTGGTGGTGACGGAAGCGGAGCTGGTCCGAGCCGCCGAGCCCACCATGGAGGACCTGCGCCGTGCCTTGACCGTGGTGTTCGGCACGGACTTTGGCGTGCACAGCCCTGCCTGGCTTTCGCGTTTCACGGATGCCACCCGGCAGGCGGAGTCCTACCGGAAAGGCCGCGTGCTGCTGGCCGGCGACGCCGCGCACGTGCATTCCCCGACCGGCGGGCAGGGCATTGGCCTGGGCCTCCAGGATGCCGTGAACCTCGGCTGGAAGCTGGGGCAGGTGGTCCGCGGAATCTCCGGGAACGGGCTGCTGGACACCTACCATGCGGAGCGCCACCCGGCAGGGGCCCGGGCGCTCAAATACACCATGGCCCAGTCCCTGTTCCAGAAGGCCGATCCGCGGCAGGAGGCGTTGCGGGACCTTTTGGACGAAGTCCTGCGCCGCGAGGGCGCCGGTGCTCCGATATCCGGATTGGTGACCGGGCTCGACGTCGCTTACGGGCCTGGGACGGGCCACCCCCTGGCAGGGCGCCGGATGCCGGATCTGGACGTTTCCATCGCTGGAGGATCCGTGCGGATGTATCAGCTGCTCCACCAGGCCCGGCCCGTGCTGCTGGAACTGGGCGGCCCCGCCCTGGAGATGGGTGCGTGGGCTGGGCGGGTGCGGCATGTTTCCGGGACTTACGACGGCGCGTGGGAGCTTGCGGTGATGGGTGTGGTGCCCGCACCCACGGCGGTACTGGTGCGTCCGGATGGCCATGTGGCGTGGGTTGGTGAGCACTCCGCCTCGGGCTTGCCGGAAGCGCTGGCGGAGTGGTTCGGTGCCGCGCGCTGAAATCCTTGCATGATCTTGACCCAAAATTTCGCGTCGATACGCTGTCCGCAAGCCCGGATCAGTTGCTACGCTGGCCCAAGGTCAGGCAGACGGCCAACAATGCACCGTCTGAGGACTATCCATGACCGCTCTCCCCACCGCAACCAGGCCAATGCCCGGCGTGCATCTGCCGCCCACATAGCCGGCGCGGGTGTGGCCCAAGGGAAATCCATGGTTCTGGGGTGGGCCAAGGGAATCCATGGTTCGGGGGTGGGCCACATCCGTGCCTTACGCTCCGGGAGTCAGCAGCGTGGCTGGCTCCCGGGCCGGTTCCACGGCCACCGGCCGGCGCGAAGCCTTAGTCGTCGAAATAGGCGGAGGTGGGCTGTGATCCCGTGAACCGGTCCACCAGGGATTGGGCAAGATCATGGAGTTTTTGGTTCCGCGTGTTGGAGGCGCGGCGGAGTAACTCAAAAGCCTCGTCCTTGCTGCACTTGTTCTGTGCCATGAGGATCCCGCAGGCAACATCAATAGCGGTCCTCGTGTCCATTGCCGCCTTCAGGTTCTCGGCGCGCTGGTCCGCGGATGCGATCCGAATGGCCAGGCGGAGCGCCATGCCTGCCATGCCGGCAAACCGCACGGCCTCGGCCACTGCCCGCTCACTGAACAGCCCGCTGACGGGTGCGAAGAAATCCAGGACCGCCCCGGCGTCGTCCTGCAGGGGCATGGGGACTCCCAAGGCGCTGGCGATGCCGGCGGCGGAGAGCGCTTTGCGGTACTCCGGCCACCGCGGATCGGAGTCCACGTCACCCAGGAGGACGGGAACACCGGTATCCAAGGCGTCCACGCAGGGCCCGTCTCCCAGGGATTGTTCAATCCTGTCCAGCACCACCGCGCTGCTGCTGCTGCCGCCAATGGTGGCCGTGTGCTTGCGGCGGCGCAGCGTGACGGCGCATTCAACCGAGGTGCCGGTGGTGTCCGTCATGGTGGCGGCCGCGAACGTGGTGATGGCGTCCAACACGGATTTGATGTCCTCCGTGCTGCCGATCAGGTCGACGAGCCGTTCGAAATCTTCTGCCAAGTCCTGGTCCACCATGTGTTCAATGTAGAAGGCACGGCGTCCGGCCACAAGCCACGATGTGGAGCCGGGTTTTCAGGTTCCGCCCAGCTTCCATACAGGGCAGTTATGGAAACGTTATATATGCTTGCTTAGTGGTTTTTAGGTCAAGCAGTGGAACTTTGTCATCCGCGGAACGCCCGGCACCGCCCGGAACGGGGCTCATCGCCGGGCGCAAGCATGCCTTGGACGGGCTCCGCACTATCGCCGTGGCAGGGGTCTTCTTCTTCCACACGGCCACCGATCTGGTCCCCGGGGGATCGATCGGCGTAGACGTCTTCTTCACGCTCAGCGGCTTTGTGATCACGCTGCTGATCATGAAGGAGTGGAGCACCACCGGCCGGCTTCACTTGGGCATCTTCTACGCCAAGCGCCTGGCCCGGCTCTGGCCCGCTTTGCTGGCGCTCTGCGCGGTAATCCTGGTGGCCGGCTTCCTGTTCCCGGCCTCAGGCTGGGGCGGCCAGGCGGGGTTTGTCCTGCCTGCCGCAACCTACGTGATGAACCTGGCGCACTTTGGCGTGTTCGGCGACTCCATCGCCGGAGAAACCCTGGGCCCCACCTGGACCCTGGCCGTAGAGGAGCAGTTCTACCTGGTGTGGCCTCTTCTGCTGCTGGTGATGCTCCGCTTCTGGAAGGTCCGCACGGTCGCCTTCGCCACGCTGGCAGTGGCCGGCGCGTTCCTGCTGAACCGGTTCCTGCTGGTTGCCGACGGCGAGCCGCTGGCCCGGATCTACAACGGCCCGGATACCCGCGCGGACGAGCTGCTGATTGGCTGCGCCCTTGCCCTGCTGTTCACTTCCGTGCGGGACGGCTCCCGGCTGCACGGTGCCTTGGTGTCCGGAGCCCGTTGGGGAGCCCCGCTTGCGGCCGTCACGCTTGCGGCCGCCCTGTTCCTGCTGAAAGAACCGGACACGCCCGGGGCATGGTTCACCGCTTTCTGGGCCGCCGGGCCCGCTGTGCTCGCCCTGCTGTCCGCGGTGCTGATAGGCGCCCTGGTGCTCCAGCCGGCAGGATTCGCGGCACGGATCCTGAGCCACCCGTGGCTCGCCAAGCCCGGCCGCGACCTCTCGTATGCCATGTACCTGTGGCACCTGCCGGTGTACCTGTTGCTGATGCGGCTCATCCCGGCCCTGCCCCTCCGCATCGCACTGACCGCCGTCCTCACCGTGCTGGTGGCGTACGCGTCGTTCCGCTTTGTGGAGCGTCCCCTGCGGCAATGGGCCAACGCAAAGCTGGAACCCGCCGTCGAGCCGGCACCTCGTGAAGGCGCCAAGGAGCCGCTGCCCGTCTGACCGGGCTTCCGCGGTCAGTGCTGGATGCTTTCCTGGTCGCGGTGTGCTGCCGGTTCAATCTGGAAGGTGGAGTGCTCGATGCTGACGTCGAAGTCCTTGGCCACACAGCGCTGCAGGTCGGCCAGGATGCTCGCCGAATGTCCGTCGCGCATGCACTGATCCTGCACCGTGACGTGGGCGGACAGGACCGGGACGCCGGAGGCCACCAGGGAAGCGTGCAGGTCGTGGACGTCGATGACGTGCGGCAGGGCCAGGATGTGTTCCCGGACCTTGCCCAGGTCCAGGCCCGGGGGAGTGCTTTCCATCAGCACGTTCACGGTGTCCCGGAGCAGGCTGAGGGTGCGGGGGATGATCAGAGCGCCGATCAGCAGGGACACGACGGCATCGGCACGCGTCCAGCCGGTCAACGCAATGACCAGCGCCGCCACGATCACCGCGAGGGAACCCAGGGCGTCGTTGAGCACCTCGAGGAATGCGGCCTTCATGTTGAAGTTGTGGTGCCGGCCGGAGGCGAGCACCAGCAGCCCCACCGCATTCCCGGCCAGGCCGATGACGCCGAACCACAGCATGAGGGAGCCGCCAACCTCGGGAGGGGCAAACAGCCGGCGGATACCCTCCACGATGACGAATCCGCCCACGCCCAGCAGCAGGGCAGCCTGCCCGGCAGCCGCAATGATTTCGGCGCGCTTGTAACCCCATGTGCGTTTGTGGGTGGCCGGCTTAAGGGCCAGGGACGCCGCAATCACCGCAATGAGCAGCCCCGCGGAATCGGTGAACATGTGCCCGGCGTCCGCCAGTAGGGCCAGGCTGCCGGTGAGGATTGTTCCGAAGATTTCGGCAAGCATCACGGTGAACGTGATGGCGAAGACCAGCAGCAGCTTGCCGCGCTGGCCGTGGTGGTCCGCGCCGTGCGAGTGGTCGTGTCCGCTGCCCACGGGTCAGCCCTTCCTTAGGCCGGGCATGCCCAGCGGTTGCCGGGCGGGGGCGCAGCACCCGTCGGTGGCCTGGTCTGCAGCGTGGCCCGTGCCGCAGCAGTCATCACCGGCGTTGACCTGCGCCGGCGTCCGCCCACCACCAGCCCAGGGTGCTGTTCAGGATCAGGCCAACCAGCAGCACGGCGGAGAGGTAGGTGCAGAGCAGGGTCTGCTTCGAATCGGCCACCGCAGTCCGGGAACCGAGTTCGCGTCCGGCGCGCCGCTGGGCCCAGGACAGGACGGGCATGATGCCCAGGCTCAGGGCCGCAATGACGATGCCGGCAACCGAGTGCCGGGCTTCGCCCGCCCCTGCCAGCGAGCGGATGGCGTCCACGGCCACGAACGCGGCGAGGGCGAAGAATGAGATGGCGATGATCCGCAGCGTCAGGTGCTCGCGCCGCTCCGGGTCCTTGGCGGAGAACTGCCAGGACAACGCCAGCGCCGACGCCACCTCGATCACCGAGTCCAGTCCGAAGCCGATCAGGGCCGAGGAGTCCGCCACGCCGCCCGCCCACAGCGCCACGGCGGCCTCGATGACGTTGTAGGTGATGGTGGCCGCCGCGAAGAGCCGTATCCGGCGGCTCAGTATCCGCCTGCGGTCCGTTGAGGTCGTGTGAAGTGCCGTCATCACGCGACGCATTCCCCGTCAGGCGCGCAGCAGGTGGGGTCCACCGCCAGTACTACGTTGATCAAGTCCGTAATGGCGTGGCCAATCCGGGCATCGGCGAGCTCATAGCGGCTCCGCCGGCCGTCCGGAACGGCCACCACCAGGCCGCAGCCGCGCAGGCACGCCAGGTGGTTGGACATGCTTTGCCGGGAGACCCCCAGGCTGTCCGCCAGGTCCGAGGGGTACGATGCCGCCGTGGAAAGCGCCAGGAGGATGCGGGCGCGGGTGGGGTCTGACACCGCGTAGCCGAACCGGGCCAGCACGGGAGCCTGCGTGAGGGTCTGCATGGTCCCAAAGTACATAGCTGGCTGTATTCAGGCAACTATGTACTTTGGGTCCGGGCTGCGCCCGGCTTGCTAGTACCCAGAGGTGTTGGTGGCCTGGCAGGTCTGGTCGCTTCCGGTCTGCGCCACCACGCTTCCGGAATCGGATGACGACGGCGGCGCGGCCGGCTTATCCCCGGTCACGAAGTCGGTGCCGGCGGAGAGCTGCACGCCTTTGATGTTGGCCACCTGCTGGACGCTGCTGGCCGGCAGGCCGAACAGGGCGGCGACGTCTGCCGCCACGTCCTCATACCCGGCACTGTAGTAGACCATGGTCTGGGTGCGGACGGTGGCCTGGAGCTTGGTCACCTTGGTGAAGCCGGCGTCGGACAACAGACCCGCGATGGCGGTGCTGCGGGCCGCCACTCCCGTGCCATTGGCAACGGAAACCGGCTGCAGCGCCTTGTCATAGGCGGGGGCTGCGGGGGTTGCGGGGGCCTGGGTAGGGGTCGCGGTGGCCGGCTGGCTCAGGTCCGGGCTGTTGCGCAGCGCGGCAAAGAAGTTGGCCGCCGCGGGCTCGTCCAGGGCCAGCCGGTTGGGGTCCTGCGGTGCCGGGACGGTGGGGGTGGTGATGAAGTTGACGCTTGCAGGATCGATGTTCTTCAGCCGGTTGGCAATGGTCAGCAGTGAAGGAACGGAGGACAGCCCCGAGTCCACGGTCAGGTTCTTGGTGACCGTATCGGCGATGCTCAGCACCTTCTGCGGGTTGGACAGGGTGCCCTCGGACTTCAGCTTCCGCGTGAGGGAGGCCAGGAAGCCCTGCTGGGCCTTGATCCGGCCCAGGTCCCCGCCGTTGGCGAAGCCGTGCCGGGTCCGCAGGAATGCCAGGGCCTGTTCGCCCTGCACCTGGGACGTTCCGGCGGGCAGGTGCAACCCGGAATCGGGATCGTCCACGGCGTCGCTGACGCAGACGTCCACGCCGCCCACGGCGTTGGACAGTTCCTTGACGGCGTTGAAGTCGGCCATCATGAAGTGATCGATCTCCAGGCCGGTGAGCTTGTTCACCGTATCCACGGCGCAGCCGATTCCGGCCTGCTTCATGGCGCTGTTGATCATGGCCCCCTGCTGTGCGGGATACTTCTGCCCGGTCTTGGAGTCCGTGCAGGCCGGGATGTTCACCAGGAGGTCGCGGGGAAAGCTCACCACGTTGACGTGTTTGTTGTCCGCCGAAATATCCAGCAGCATCATCACGTCCGACTGTCCGTAGCCGGAGGAGTCGTCTGCGCTGCCGTACTCGCTGTTGTTTCCGCTCCTGGTGTCCGAGCCAAGGACCAGGATCTGCATCCGGTCAGTGCTGTCGTTGACCGCACCCTCGGTGCGTTCCCCACCGGCGGTCAGCGCCGCTGTGCTGATGTTGGACTGCAGGCGCCAGGCCCAGTAGCCACCGAATGCCAGGACACCCACGAGGAGGACGGACGCCACAACAACCACGGCCTTGACCCAGCGCGGGGCACGGCGGCGGACGCTGCTGTGGCGGGAGCTGGCGGCATACAGCTCGCCTTGGCCGGGGTAGGCTGCCGGAGTGGAGCCTTCCTGTTCCGGGCCGGGGGATTTTCTGGAACCGAACACGACGAAATGACCTTCGGGAGGGGACAGGTTTCCGCTACCCTACAGGGCCAAGCTGGCAATTTGCCCGGAATGCCTGATTTCCCGGCCGCGCCGGAGCCGCCCCCCGTCCGCGGGGGCGTACTCTTTCTTCTCGGCGGTCCCCGCCCCGGACAAGGGCCCGGCCGTGCAGGAAGCCCAGGGTGCAGGCTGAGGAACGGACAGATGGATACAGCTCAAAAACAACGCGGAGCGGCCCGCCCCGCCCGGCGCCGGTGGGGAAAGCTCACCCTGTGGCTGGAGGACGATTCGCCCGGACGCCTCCGCCCGCTCATCCTGGCGGTGGTCCTCACGCTCTCGGCGATCGGACTCGTGGAGGTGGCCTCGGCGTCGTCCGTTGAATCCGTGGCGGCCGGAAACAACCCCTACGATCTTCCACTCAAGCAGGCCATGTGGACCGTGGCGGGCGTGGTGATCATGCTGCTGCTGGCCCGGCTGCCGGTCCGCCGGATCCGTCGCCTGGGCTGGCCCATGCTGATCGGTTCGCTGGTGGCCCTGATCCTCGTGTTCACGCCGCTGGGCATGTCCGTGAACGGCAACCGGAACTGGCTGAGCGTGGGCGGTTTCACAGCCCAGCCCTCCGAGTTCGCCAAGCTGGCCTTAATCGTCTGGGCCGCCGCCATCCTGGACCGTAAACAGGCCCTGCTGGCCAACTGGAAACACGCCGTGGTCCCGCTGGGACCCGCCGGTGGGTTGATCATGATCATTGTGGCGCTGGGGCACGACCTCGGTACCACCATGATCATCATGATGATTCTTGCCGCCACCATGTTATACGGCGGCGTACGGATGAAGGTGTTCTCCGTGGCCGGCCTCATCTGCGTGGTGGCCGCCCTGGTCCTCGCGGCCACCAGCGGCAACCGGATGGGGCGCATCTCCTCCTGGCTGGGCATGGGGTCGGACGAGGACGCGCAGGGCATGGGCTACCAGGCGCAGCACGGTGCCTACGCGCTGGCCTCCGGCGGCTGGTTCGGCGTGGGCCTGGGGCAGAGCCGGCAGAAATGGAACTGGATCCCGGAAGCCCACAACGACTTCATCTTCTCCATCCTGGGCGAAGAACTCGGGCTGGCCGGAACCCTCCTGGTCCTTGCCTTGTTCGCGATCCTCGCCATCGCCGTCTTCAAGACCATCGCCCGCACCACGGACACCTTCTCCCGGATCGTTGCCTGCAGCGTGATCACCTGGATCCTGGGCCAGGCGGTGATCAACATCGCGATGGTGAGCGGGCTGCTGCCGGTTATCGGCGTCCCGCTTCCGTTCATTTCCTACGGCGGCTCGGCCATGGTCTCGTCCCTGGCCGGCATCGGGGTGATCCTGGCCGTGACCAAGCCGGAAAAGCCGGGCACCGGCTCCCCGGCCCGGGCGGCGGAGCCGGCGAAGCAGGTGAGGGACCACGAGTACCAGCAGTAGCGCCGGAAGGGCCGCCCCGGCCCTTCCCCTGACCGCCATCCGCTTCATCGTGGCGTTCGGGGTTGTCAGTGCGCTGATGGACATGGTTTACGAGGGTGCGCGGAGCGTCACCGGGCCCTACCTTGGCGCCCTGGGGGCCTCGGCACTTTTGGTCAGCGTGGTCACGGGCGCGGGTGAGGCTGTTGCCCTGGTCCTCCGCCTGCTGTTTGGGCGGCTTGCGGACCGGCCCGCGCTCCGGTGGGCACTGGCCATCTCCGGATATGCCCTCACCGCTTTGTCCGTTCCGCTCCTGGGCATCAGCAACGCACTGTGGATCGCCTGCCTCCTTGTCCTGGCCGAGCGCCTGGGTAAGGCCGTGCGGAGCCCCGCCAAGGACACCATGCTGGCCGAGGCCGGCTCCGCCCTGGGCCAGGGCAAGGCCTTTGCGCTGCACGAAGCGCTGGACCAGGTGGGGGCGCTGCTGGGGCCGCTCCTGGTGGGCGCGGCCCTCGCCCTGACCGGAAGCTACGGCCCGGGCTTCCTGCTGCTGGCCGTTCCCGGGCTGGCGGCCATACTGCTCCTGTTTTGGCTGAAGAAAAAGGTGCCGGATCCGGCCGCGTACGAGACCGCCCCGGCCCGGCCGTCACCAACGGGACCCGGCAACCCGGAGGCCGGTGCGGGTCCCGGGGACGATGAGGAAAATTCCGGCCGGACTGCACCATTTCCACGGCAGTACTGGCTCTATGCCGCGTTCAGCAGCCTGACCATGTTTGGCTATGCCACGTTCGGGCTGCTTTCATTCCACCTGGTGGATGCCGGACTGCTGCCGCCCGCACTGGTCCCGGTCCTGTACGCCGTTGCCATGGGCGTTGACGCCCTGGCGGCGCTGGCCTCAGGCTGGCTCTTTGACCGGGTGGGCCTGAAAGTCCTCGTGGTCCTGCCGGTACTTGCCGCAGCCGTCCCGTGGCTGGGGTTCAGCAACAACACCGCGCTTGCCGTGGCGGGAGTGCTGGTGTGGGGAGCGGCGATGGGCGTCCAGGAAAGTACCATGCGGGCCGGTGTGGCAGGGTTGGCGCCGGCAGACCGGCGGGGGAGTGCGTACGGGATGTTTACGGCCTGCTACGGCCTTGCCTGGCTGGCCGGGAGCTTCCTCATCGGCCTGCTCTACGAACAATCAATTCCAGCTTTGGCGGTGACCATCACCGTGGTGCAGGCGGCGGCCCTGGTGGTCTTCGCGGTGGTCCGCCCGCATGCCGGCGGCCTCAAGCCGACCTGACGTGGCGCCGCCGGGACTCAGGCGACGGCACTCTCAATCTCGGGGCATTCACTGCAACGGACGTCCGCAACCAGGGAACCGGCGTCGTCCTTTTGGAAATGGGTGACGTGTTTAGTGGCCCTGCCGCAGGTGGGGCAGTAGCTCTGGCTTTGTTTAGTCCACATGCATGAATAATACGGAACGGCCCGTCAAAGGGAAGATCATGGACTCCAACTATGTGGATGACCGCAGCTGTCCTTAACCGGATCTTGACCAAACATGCTGGCGATCCTTCAGCCAACGCTGAGTTTCGGCGCGTAGCTTGGGCTCATCAGGCAGGTATCAGAGCGGCACGGATGGAGCGCAGGGCAATGACCATTACCGATTACTTCGTAGCTCTCGGCGGCATGTTGGCTTCCCTCGGGGGCGCGGGCCTCCTGGCGGCCGGACTCATCCGGGCACGGGCGCGCCACTAAGCTTCTACGGCGGTCCTCAGGCAAACGCGGGAGGTTCGAACCTGGTACCTGCCGCGCCGCTGGGCATGGTGCTGAGAATGCTGTCCGCAACGCTGCGGACCTTCAGGTTGCGGTGCCGCGACGCGCCGGCGAGCTTGCTGAACGCCTCCGGGTAGGAACACCGGTTTTGCGCCATCAGCACCCCGCAGGCCACATCGATGGAGGTCCTGCTCTCCAGGACCTGTTTCAGGTTGTCCCCAGAACGGATGACGCCGTGGACATCCAGCGCCAGCTTCAGGCTCTGCGAGGCCACCCCGGCAAACCAGGCCGCCTCGTTGGTGATCCTGGTGATAAACGCGTAGTTGCCGTGGGCCAGGAACTCCAGGGCTCCTGACGAGCCGGGCCGCAGCTCGAGCGGGAGCACCAGTGCCGCCCCGTAGCCGCCGTCCAGCAACCGGCCCCGGTAGGCCTGCCACCGCGCGGGGGAGCCCGTGGGGTTGACCACCACGGGACCTGACAATGACGCCCCCAGGGCCGTGGGTCCGTCCCCGTGTTCCTCTTCGACGGCAGAGAACCGGGCTGCCGCGGGCGTGCTTCCGGCCCCGGCGGCATAGGTCCGCTGCCTGTACAGGACGGCGCCGCACTCAATCACTGAGCCGGCGGTGCTGCTGAGCCACCTGGCCCCTGCATCGGCGAGTTTCTGCAGGGACGCTGCGTCGTCGTCGGCATCTGTTACCAGATCCAGCAGGAACCCGTTCCGTTCGGGTCCCCTGTTATGCGCCGGGCCAACCGCCACCCTGCACCCCCGTTCACAATCTGTACCCAGTGGCATCGGCCGCCGCAGGTTTCTTAGAAATTTATTGGGCCGCCCGGGTGGGTGCACGAGTAGCCGGTACTCTACTTTTCCCGGCGCCCCGAGCAGGTACTTGCCCGGGGTGATTTCGGGGGCCGCTCCGATCCATGGGCTACGATAGATTGGTTAGACAGCCAAGCAAGTAGGATATCGAAGGAATTCGCATGAACCCGCATGGTGCAAGCGAAGGCTACTCGTACCCCACCCTGGAAGACTCCGAGCCCAGGGCCCTTGATGTGATCAACGCCCTCCGGGAGTTCCGCACATCAGAAACGGCAATGCGCCGCCGGACCCGGTCGTCTCCGGCGATGGGGGAGACGGACCTTCTGGCCCTGCGCTACCTCATCGACGCAGAAGCCGCCGGCGCGGGCGTCCGCCCGACGGAACTGGCCGGCCGGCTGGGCATCACGTCGGCCTCCATGACAACGCTCGTGGACCGGCTGGTCGCCAGCGGCCACGTCACGCGCGAACGCCACCCCTCGGACCGGCGCGCCATCATCCTCAGGCCCGCGCCCGGCGCCGATGAGGAAGTCCGGCACAACCTCAACCAGATGCACAAACGCATGCTCGAGGCGGCTGAGTCCTTGTCTGCTGAGGAAATCAGGGCGGTGATGCACTTCCTCCAGCGCATGCGCGAGGCGGTGGATACCGTAAACCTGGCCCCGCACGCAGTATCAATGTAGACAACGAAGTAATCCTAGTTAGACTAGCTACATTGTTAGTGAACTATCGGATGGTGGATCGAATGACTGCAGTACTTGAACCTCAGGCGGCCGGGCATTCGATCCCGGTGAAGATACACACCGAAGTTCCCGTCCAGCCCGTGGAAACCTCCGCGCTGGAGCTCAAGACATCCGCTGCCCCCATGCACTGCGGCATGGAGATGACAGCCGTACCCGTTCCCATTGCCTCCCTGGGCTGGGCGCCGCTCGAGCTCGGCTCATCCGAATGGTCCTGTTTCTGCGGGTACAGGATGGACGACGGGCCCGCGGGAGATCCGCTGGATGCTGTGCGGTTGGCTTCCGCGAGGGTTGAAAGCATCCAGTGGGAGCTGGATGCCGCTCAGGAGGGGTTCGCCAACGCCGTTCGCAGCGCGTGCCGGATGGGTGCTGCGCCGGACGCGCTGGGTAACGCCGCAGGCCTGACCGCAACGGAACTCCAGGAGTTCCTCGCCGGCACCGACCGGCTGCTGTAGCTCACACCGCTGTTGGGCCTGACCGCTGTGGGGCCGGGCGCTGTTGGGCTGGGCCGTCTCGAGCGCGCCGGCTCCAAAGCGCGAAGTGCAGCCACCCGTCTGTTCGGGTGCAGCTGCACTTCGCTGGTTAAAGCGGTGGAGAAAAATATGGGCGGCCGGCTCTGGCCCGAAGTGGGGGCGCGGCGAGCGGCCGGACGTGCCTATGCGGCGTGGCGGAAGGCCGGTGCGGAATGATGTCGCCGGTCAGCAAGCACGCTGATGGTGCAGGGTGCTTGTTCAGGATCGATGATCGCCGGCAGGTGCCTGGCCCGGGCTGCGGACCGAAGCATTTCCAGCGCCTCCTCATCCACCCAGGCGCTGGAGATATCAAGCTCCAGGTCCAGGCCCCCCTTGAGGGAGTTGGCACGCTTTGCCACGACATACAGTGCGTTGACGCTGTGGATGGTGATATGCCCCTTTGCAATCACCTGGGCCTTGCTGTGGTCCAGGTCAACCCGTACCACGATGCTGAGCTTTGAGTTCAAGTTGTAAAGCCTTCCCCGGCATTGGCTGCGACGCTGCAGCTTCTTGCATGGCCCGTTTGCTTGAGCCTCAATTAGATTAGGCAACCAATGTGATCTGCGCAACATCCCGGCATTTATTACATCAAGTTGGCGTTGGCTCTCCCAAGCCGATCCATGATGTGATCAAGGCACGCCCCAGCAGTACCGCCTCCTAAGGAAACTCCATGAGCAAAGAACAGCTGATCATCATCGGTTCCGGCCCGTCCGGCTATACCGCCGCCATCTACGCAGCCCGCGCCGGGCTGAACCCTCTGGTCCTGGCCGGCTCCGTCACGGCCGGCGGTGCCTTGATGAACACCACCGAGGTGGAGAACTTCCCCGGTTTCCCCGGCGGTATCCAGGGCCCGGAGCTCATGGACGGGCTGCAGCAGCAGGCGGAAAAGTTCGGCGCACGCATTGAGTACGACGACGCCACGTCCGTTGATCTGAAAGGTCCGGTTAAGCGCGTGGTCACCGGCGCCGGGGAGACCTACGAGGCCAAGGCGGTCATCCTGGCCACCGGTTCGGCCTACAAGGAACTCGGCCTGCCGGAGGAGAAGAAGTTCAGCGGCCATGGGGTCTCGTGGTGCGCCACCTGCGACGGGTTCTTCTTCCGCGACCAGGACATCATCGTCGTCGGCGGCGGTGACTCCGCCATGGAGGAAGCAACGTTCCTTACCCGCTTCGGCAAGACCGTCACGGTGGTGGTCCGCAAGGGCGAACTGCGGGCGTCCCGCATCATGGCCCAGCGGGCCAAGGACAACCCCAAGATCCGCTTCGCCTGGAACTCCGCGGTCACCGCCATCCACGGCGACGGCAAGGTCACCGGCGTCACCCTCACGGATACCCGCACCGGCGAAGCCCGGCACCAGGACGCCACCGGTATCTTCGTGGCCATCGGGCACCTGCCGCGCACCGAACTCGTGGCGGGCCAGGTGGATCTGGACGAGGAGGGCTACATCAAGGTGGACGCCCCTACCACCTGCACCAACCTCTCCGGGGTCTTTGCCTGCGGCGATGCCGTTGACCACCGGTACCGGCAGGCCATCACGGCGGCCGGAACCGGCTGCGCGGCGGCCCTGGATGCGGAACGCTTCCTGGCAGCCCTGGAGGACGCGGCCAGCATCGCGACCGCGCTGGTGGAGGAACCGACGCACAACTGACGGGCAGTCCAGCGGCGGGCCCCCGGGGTCAGACCACTTCGGGGAGCCTGCCCGTTAATACAGAGACGGGTGCCGAGGACCAGCGTTCGCGCTCCGGCTCGTAGGAGATCACCATGGATGCGTCGCTCTCGCGCGCCTCGTCGATGGCCAGCAGCAGGGCGTCCTCCATGTGCCGGGCGAACTCCAGCCTTTCCGGCAGGGAGCCCTGCAGCCCGGCGTCGTCAATCAGCACGTGGCCCTTGCCGTCCACAATGACCTTTAGTGAATACCCGCTGTCCTCGTGCCGGGACCCGCGGGTGGACGAAATCTCGGTGACTCGATCTGCCCGGACCAGCCCGTTGCCCAGCGTGCGAACCCACACTTCACCCATGAATGACCTCCCCTTGGCTGTGGGCGCGAATCAGCGCCCCATAAGGCGAACGCTACTCCTAGCGGGGACGTTTGTGACCCCCGTATTTTTACCGCCGGGAACCGTTGCGGCGGGGGACCTTCGGCCCTTCTGGCATGCGGCCGGGCCGGGGATGGTGGTGCCATGGCGGACAGGACTTCCCCCGGCGCGGGCGGCAACCTTGGCTCCGCCGTGGTCAACGCCCTGCTGCTTTACGGGATCAACATCTGGCCAGGGTGGCAGGTGCTGCCCTTCCTCACCGCCGGCATGGCCCGTGTCCTGGACCTCATCAACGCATCCCTGATCGCCGGCATCGTGGTGGGCGTTGTCTGTGTCCTGATCCGGTCCCGGGCGCTTCTGGCCGTGGGAAACCTGGTGGCACTGGGCTTCAGCATGGCCGCCATCATCCGCGTCTGGGAAGTCTTCCCGTTCGACTTCACCGGCGGCTGGTCCGGCTGGCCGGTGCTGGTGCGGGTTCTCCTGGTGGTTGGCATGGTGGGCTCGATCGTCGGGGCCGTGGCGGAACTGGTCAATCTGGTCCGGGCGTTGGCGGGAATCGGGCCCCGGCCCCGCAGGCGCTAGCGTCTGCGGGGACTGCCGAGCTTGTCCTGCGTCACGCCACGCCCTGATGCGATGGCGGCGGCCATAGGATAAATCTGATGACTTCCCCGGATGATGCCCAGCCCTTCAGCCTGCGCAGTATTGCCGTCGCCGCGTTCGGTCCCACCTTGCTTTTCGGAATCGGCCAGGGCGCCATCCTCCCGGTGGTGGCGTTGTCCGCCCGCGAGCTGGGCGCCAGCGTGGCCGTGGCGGCCCTGATCGTGACCCTCATCGGCCTGGGCTCCTGGTTCTTCAACCTGCCCGCGTCCCTGGTGACCCTCCGCTTCGGAGAGCGCTGGTCCATCGTGGGCGCCGCGGTCGCTGCCGGCCTGGCCCTCGCCGCCGCCGCCACCTCCGCCCTTGCCCCCAACGGACTGTGGCTGCTGGCCGTGGCGATGACCGTCGTCGGGATGTCCGGGGCTGTGTTCGGCCTGGCGCGGCAAAAGTACCTCACCGAGGCCGTGCCCGTGGCGTTCCGTGCCCGGGCGCTATCCACTTTGGGTGGCGTGAACCGCATCGGTGTGTTTATCGGCCCCTTCGCCGGCGCCGCCGCGATGCAGTTCTTCGGTATCTCCGGCGCCTACTGGGTGGGCGTGGTGGCCATGGCGGCGGCAGCGCTGCTGTCCCTCACCATCCCGGACCTGTCGACGCCGGACGTCCCCTCGGGAGGGGACGGCGCCCTCCAGCCCACGCTCCGGAGCGTCGCCGCCTCGCACGCCGGCGTGTTCCTCTCGCTGGGCGTGGGCATCCTGCTGCTCAGTGCGCTGCGGTCCTCACGGCAGGTGGTAATCCCGCTCTGGTCCGACCACCTGGGCATGGACGCCACCTCCGCGTCCCTGATCTACGGCCTGTCCGGCGCGATCGACATGCTGGTGTTCTATCCGGCCGGCAAACTGATGGACCGCAAAGGCCGGCAATGGGTGGCCATTCCGTCCACGCTCCTCATGGGAACCGCGCTGCTGCTGATCCCGCTCACCGGATCGTTCACGGGGCTGCTGCTCGCGGCGCTGCTCATCGGCTTCGGCAACGGCATCAGTTCCGGGCTGGTGATGACCCTTGGCGCGGACTTCTCGCCGGACCGCGGTCGCGGCCAGTTCCTGGGCCTCTGGCGGTTCATGGCTGACGCCGGGTCCACCGGCGGGCCGGTGCTCCTCTCCGGGGTGACGGCCCTCGCCTCCCTGGGCCTTGGGATCTCAGCCACGGGCATCCTGGGGTTCGCGGCGGCGGCCGTGTTCGCCGTCGTCATACCCCGCCTCAAGCACCGCCGCAACTACTAGGTGCTCCATCAGCTATGGCCGCTAAGCGGGCGCTGCAGGGACCATATCTGAAAGGGCAACCGGGCGTGTTCGGTGGGGAGTGCCCTGGCCGAGGCTATTCTCAAAACATGACCGACCCCGGCGAAAGCGCCCGCATCAGCCCCCTGCACAAAGCCGTGTGGTGGGCGCAGGACTATGCCTATGCCACGGGCTGGCAGGTCCGGGGCTTCCTGTCCCGCGTACAGCCGGCGTCCTTCCGCACCGGCACCCTGCAGCCGGTGGTGATCATTCCCGGCGTCTACGAAAACTGGCAGTTCATGATGCCGCTCATCCGGGCCATCCACGATGCAGGGCACCCCGTCCACGTGGTCACGGTGCTGCAGCGCAACAAACTCAAGGTGCCGGAGGCCGCACGGCTGGTGGCCCAGCACCTGGAGGAAGCGGGCCTCCACAACGCCATCCTGGTGGCCCACAGCAAGGGCGGGCTGATCGGGAAATACGCCATGCTGTCTCTAGATCCAGAGCACCGGATCGACCGGATGATCGCCGTATGTGCGCCGTTTTCCGGTTCCCGGTACGCCCGGTACATGCTGCTGCCCAGCCTGCGGATCTTCTCCCCGCGCAACGCCCTGACACTGCAGATGGCCCGCGAGCAGACCATCAACAGCCGCATCACATCCCTGTACGGTCCCTTCGACCCGCACATCCCGGAGGGCAGCGTGCTCCCCGGTGCCACCAATATCGAGTTGCCGGTGGCCGGGCACTTCCGGATCCTCGGTGATCCCGGGACCGCGAGGATCATTGTGGAGCAGCTGGGCCTTCCGGCTTGACACGCGACGTGGCCTGACCGGGCCGCGTGGCCGCACGCGTGTTAAAAGCCATGCTCCCCCGGAAAGCGCGGGCTTTCCGGGGGAGCATGGCCTGTCCCTTCCTAGCCGTCGGTACCGGCGGGGGTGGTGGTGGCGGTGTAACCCTCGAGCTTCAGCGCCGCCTGGGCGTACTTCTGGTCGAACGTGTCCGCCATGTTGACCTTGGAGGTATCAACCCCAATGGTCTTCTCCTCTTCGAAGACCGTCTTGGGGCCACCCGCCGGCATGATGCCGTCAGGCAGGAACTGGCCCTTGTCCTGGTCCAGGGCCTTGACGTAATCGTCCTTGCTGATGGTGCTGTTCTGGACGAAGGCCGGCGGCAGCTTGTCCGCGATCTCCTGGGCTGAGTGGGTGCTGATCCAGTGCATCGTGTCCACCAGCGCATCCACTACTTTCTGGGCTTCATCCTGGTGGCTGTTGACCCAGTCCGTTTGGGCGAGCAGTCCGGCGGACGGCAGCGAACTGCCGAGGGCCGCCTTGGCGCCATCCGCCGTCGCAAGGTCAATGGCGGGAACCGCAAGGTTCTTGGCCTCCAGGGCGCCCACCGTCGGCTGGGTGGTCATGACGCAGTCGGCGGAGCCGCGCTGGATGGCGGCGATGGCGGTGGCGCCGGCACCTACGGCGATCGTCTGGTAATCACTCTTGGACAGGCCGGCCTTGGAAGCGATGAACTGGGTGAGTTCGTCGGTCCCTGATCCGAGGTCCGTGACGCCCACGGTCTTTCCTTTGAGGTCCGCTCCGGAGTGGACGTTGGCCTTGGGGCTGCACATGATGCGCTCGCCGGGTGCACCGGAAAGCTGGATGAGGTTGGTGACCTTCTTGCCCTTGGCCTGGAAGTCCACGGTGTGGATGTACCATGCACCGGCCATGTCCACCTGCCCGGACGCCATTGCCTCCTCGGCGCCCACACCGCCCTGCTGCTCGGTGGAAAGTTCCATCTTGACCCCGTACTTCTCGTAGTAGCCCAGCTGCTGGGCCAGTTGGTACGGGAGGTAGATCTGCTTGTCGATGCCGCCCACCATCATCTTTACCGTGGGCATCGAACTGGTGTCGGCGGACGCACTGCCGCCCGCGGTACTGCCGCTGGCGGCGGGGGTGGAGCTGTTGCCGCACGCTGCCAGGCTGAGGGCTACGGCTCCGGCAGCTGCGGCGGCAAAGATAGGGCGCTTCATCATCATTGTTTTACGCATCCTTTTGTTTGTCCCGAAGGGGGACATGGTTGTTGTGGGGTACAGCTGGTGTGGCGGGTTGCTTGCGGGCTCAGATGGCCTGGGCCTCGGAACGGTTCGGCGGCCGCCATTTGAGGAGCCTGTGCTCAAGGAGATTGATCAGGGATTCGGCAAAGAGGGTGACGACGGCGATGATCACCATGCAGGCGAAGACCGTGTTGGGGTCGAAGGTCCCCTGCGCCTGGCTGATGATCAGGCCGATGCCTTTCTGTGCGCCGAGTACCTCGGCCACCAAGGCGCCGATGATGGCGAAACCGAACGCGGTGTGGAGGCTGGCGATGATCCACGTCATGGCGGACGGGATGGTGACGTGCATCGCCACTTGGTAGGGCGAAGCGCCGAGGACCCGCACGTTCGCCACCAGGTTCTGGTCCACCTCGCGGACGCCCTGGAATGCGTTGAAGAACACCACGAAGAAGACCAGCACCGCAGCGAGCAGGATTTTCGGGAAGACACCCAGGCCGAACGCCACGATGAAGATCGAGCCGAGCACGATACGCGGAATCGAATTCACGATCCGGATGTAAGGCCCGACGACGGCCGACAGGTACTTGTTGGACCCCAGGAGGATGCCGAGGATCACGCCGACGAAGGTGCCCAGCAGGAAACCGAAGAATGCCTCCTGCGCCGTGACACCCAGGTTCTCCCAGATGGTGCCGAACGCCGTACCTTCGGTGAAGAGCTTGACCAGGCTGTCCCAGATCTCGGAGGGCTGGCCGAAGAAGAACTTATCCACCCACCCCTCCGTCGTGAACCACTGCCAGCCGCCCACCACCGCTACCGCCAGGACCACCCGGCCAATCCAGATGGACGCGGACCGTCGACGGGCCTTGATCCGGCCCGCATTCTTCGCTGCTGACTCTGGTTCCACTGGCTTCTCGCCTTTGCGGGTTTCGCTGTGAGTAAGGGTTGTCATGCCGCACCTGCTGACACGGCGTAGGCACGGGTCACTTCGTCCTTGAGGGATTCCCAGATGCGGCCCTGAAGTTCCAGGAACCGCTCTTCGTGCCGGATCTCCTGGACGTTGCCGCGCGGCCTGGGAAGATCGATATCGAAGACGTCCTTGACCGACCCGGGGCTGCTGGTCATGATCACCACCCGGTCCGAGAGCGCCACGGCCTCGTCCAGGTCATGGGTGATGAACAGGACCGAGGGCCGCAATTCCTCCCATAGCTTGAGCAGTTCGTTCTGCATGATGGCCTTGGTCTGCACATCCAGGGCTCCGAACGGCTCATCCATGAGGAGGATCCGCGGATTGTTGATCAGGGCCGCCGCCATAGCCACGCGCTTGCGCATGCCGCCGGAGAGCTGGTGCGGGAAACGGTCCTCGAACCCGGCCAGGCCCACCCGGCGAAGCCAATCCCTGGCAAGGTCCGTGGCCTGGCGCTTCGGCGTTCCCAGCAGGATGGGTCCCATCATGACGTTGCCGAGCACGCTCTTCCAGGGAAACAGCGCGTCTGCCTGGAACATGTAGCTCACGCCGTTGGTGATGCCTTCCACCAGGTTGCCGCCCACCTTCACCGAGCCGGCGCTTGGCGTCTCCAGCCCCGAGACCTGGGCCAGGGTGGTGGACTTGCCGCACCCCGTGGGGCCGACGATGGAGCAGAACTGTCCTGCCTCGACGGTCACCGTCACGTCACGGATGGCCGTGAACGTTTCGCCCTTCGGCGTCAGATAGCGCTTGGTCAGGCCGGACACCTCGATCCGTGCCCCGTCCGCAGCTTTCGGCGGGGGGCCCGGCGGCCTGGGGGTGGGGGTGATGTTCATTGCAAGACCTCGCTGTCTTTTGTCCATGTAGTCCGGGTTCGTGATGTTCATCACTGGAACTGTGTGAAGCTTAGGGAGTGATCATTTGCGCCAGGAAGACTTCCGTACGATGTGTGCTTTAGCCGCAAAAGTGCACGTTTTGTGCGTTTTCTGCCGCCGCGGAAAAACAGCGCCGGAGGAGCCGCAATGATGCAGGACTCCGTGGCGCAGCGGCCACGGACCGGCAGGCGCTTCACAACCCTGACCGCCCAAATCCTGCTGGCCTCGCTGTCGCTGCTCATTTTCACGGTGGCCCTGGGCGGATTCCTCTTTTCGATGATCAGCAACCAGACGCTGGACCAGCAGTACCAGCTGCGCGCCCTGGGCATTGCGACCACCACGGCGCAGATGTCGGAGATCCGTTCCGCGTTGGCGTCCGGGGACCCCGGCCATGTCATCAATGGAATTGCCCGCCAGGTGATGACGGCCGCGCGGACCGATTACGTGGTGGTGACTGACAGGGAGGGCTTACGGTACTCACACCCGGATCCGGCGTTGATCGGCCGCCGGCTGGAGGAACCGGTGGCCGTCCTGGACGGCCAGACCCACGTTGGCTTCGACCCCGGAAGCCTGGGCCGCTCCGCGAACGCCAAGGCCCCCATTTTCGGTGCCGACGGCTCGGTGGTGGGCCAGGTGTCGGTGGGGATCGAGGACACCCAGGTCCTGAGCAACCAGATGCAGAATATTTGGCTGATTACGGGCTTTTCTGCCTTGGTCCTGGCCTTGGGCGTCGTGGGTTCCCTGCTCCTCTCCCGGCGCATAAAACGGGTCACGTTCGACCTCGAGCCAGCCGAGATCGCCTCCCTCCTCCAGGAACGGGAGGCCTTGCTTCACGGAATCCGGGAGGCCGTCGTCGGACTGGATGATGCCGGCAAGGTGACGGTGATCAACGAAGAGGCCCGGCGGCTGCTCCACCTGGAAGGCGAGGCGCTGGGGAAACCAATTGCCGGCCTGCTTCCGCCCGGCCGCCTCCGGGACTTGCTGGCCGGCGGGCTCCCCGGCGCCGACCAGGTGGCGTTGACCGAGGACGCACTGCTGGTTGTCAACAGGATGCCCGTGGCCACCGCCGGCCGCAGCATTGGTTCGGTAGTCACGCTTCGGGACCGGACCGAAATTGAAGGCCTGGTCCGCGACCTGCACTCCATCCAGGGCCTGATGGAAGCCATGCGCGCCCTGGAGCATGAGTACGCCAACCGGCTCCACATTGTTGACGGGCTGTTGGAAATGGGGGACCTGGACCACGCCAAGAGGTATGTCTCGCAGGTCTCCACCATGTCCAGGTCCCTGGGTGAAAGGCTGCGTGCCACGATTTCCCCGCCGGAGCTGGCCGCCTTGCTGCTGGCCAAAGTGGCGGTCGCCGCCGAACAGGACGTGCAGATGGAGGTGACGGCCGATTCCAGGCTGGAACATCCGGAAGCGGATCCCACCGAGCTGGTAACCATCGTTGGGAACCTCCTCGACAACGCCGTGGATGCGCTGGCGAATACGCCGCGGCCCCGCCGTGTGACCGTGCAGCTCGATGACGCGGACGGCGTCTTTATCGCTGTCCGGGACAACGGGCCCGGGGTCCCTGCCGACAAGGTTGGCCAAGTCATGGTGGACGGCTACTCAACCAAGGACCCGCGGCCCGGCATGCGCCGCGGGATCGGGCTGGCACTGGTGAGCAGGATCGTCCGCAGGGCGGGTGGAACGCTGGATGTGTTTCCGGGTCCCGGCGGTAACTTTGAGGTGTGGCTGCCGGCAAAGACGCAGGCAGCGGTTGAGGACAGGAGTGCAGGCGTTGATTAAGACGCTCGTAGTGGACGACGATTTCCGGGTGGCAGGCATCCATGCGGCCAGGGTGGAGCGGGTGGACGGATTCGAGTGCGTTGGCCAGGTCTATACGGCGGCGGCCGCGCGGGAGGCGATTGTCCGCCTCCAGCCGGACCTTCTCCTGCTGGACATCCACCTGCCGGACGAGGACGGACTGTCCCTCCTGCGGTCCCTGCAAGCAGCCGGAACCCCGGTTGACAGCATCGTGATCACCGCCGCGCAGGACCTGGCCACGGTCAAGTCAGCGATGACCAGCGGAGCCATCTACTACCTGGTTAAGCCCTTTGGATTCGAGCGGCTCCGTACACAGCTGGAGGCCTACAAGAAGTGGCGCGAGGAGCTTGAGTCCGTTTCGACGGCGAACCAGGCAACGATTGACAATCTCTACAAGGCGCGGTTGGCAGGGATCAAGGCAGCCGCCCCGGCCCCACGCCTGCAGCCAACCATGCAGAAAGTGTTCGACGCCGTCCGGACGGCCCGCGGGCCCGTCAACGCTGCGGAAATTGCCGAGCAACTTGGCGTCAGCAGGCCAACCGCCCAGCGCTACCTGAGCACGCTGGAACGGAAGGGCCTCCTGGTCCTGGACCTCACCTACGGCAGCACCGGAAGGCCGTTGAACTCCTACACCGTGTCCTGAGCAAGCAGCCATGGCAGCCGAGGGTCCAATCCCGTATTAGTGCAGGTCAGGCCCCGGTTGAAATTTCAAATACCTTGAGCATTTGTTGACCCTTTACCCCCTCACTTCCTGAGCTTGGCCCTGCAAGGTAGGTCCCAGCTAGTCAAACGAACACCACAAAGTCTGAGGGGACATCATGAAGAACAGCACTCTGGTCAAGGGAACTGCCGCCATCGCCGTTGGCGCCGCACTGCTGCTGGGCGGCGGGGGAACCCTGGCCAACTGGAACGCAGAAGCAACCGCCGCGCCGGGCACCATCGTTTCCGGTGACCTGAACGTGGTCAAGGCCGTCAACGGTGTGTGGAAGGACCGCGCAGGCACCGTCATCCCGGACATCACCGCCTACAAAGTCGTTCCCGGCGACAAGCTCACCTTCACCCAGGACCTCACCGTGACCCTGGTGGGCAACAAGATGGCCGCCAACGTTGCCACCACCGGCATCAGCGCCACCAACGGTTTCACGCCGGCCAACGTCTCGGTCAGCGCTCCTGCGCTCACCGTCGGCGGCACTGCGGTCTCCAACCCGCTCAAGCCCACGGGCTCGGACCAGACGGTCACCGCAACCATCACGTTCGAATTCCTGTCCACCACCACCGGCCGCGCGGACACCACGGCGAGCTACAACTTCGGCAGCGTAGCTTTCCAGCTGACCCAGGTAACGCAGCCCGGCCTTTCCTAGCCTGACTTGGCCGGGTGGCCCCAGGGCCACCCGGCCGGCAGCACGAGGAAACAGGACCAGGAGGAAACCGCATGCGCACCAGGCGCGCACTGAAGGCGGCGGCGTTGATCGCCGCGGCCGTGGTCCTTGGCCTGTTCACCGTGCAGGGAACATTCGCCCTTTGGAACGCCTCGGCAGTGGCCGCTCCCGGAACGGTCTCGGCGGCTTCGTTTGATGTAGCGCTGACGGCGGTCAACTCCGGGGCCACCACCAACATGACCCTGGCCAACGGGACTGCGGCGAACCTGGCATTGTCTCCCGCAGGGACCCTCGGCCCGGGCACCTCAGTCTCCGGGGGAGTGGTGGTCACCAACAACACCAACGCCGGCGGCCAGTTCAACACCACCATCACGGTGGGCCAGCCAACAGTGGCGAACTCCGGC
>Ga0308169_10001593_pt1 | contig 25938 bp, 20 predicted proteins | sample PhyBR1_2_FD_202139 | JGI IMG/M metagenome (GOLD analysis project Ga0308169, IMG submission 202139) | Phyllosphere microbial communities from UC Gill Tract Community Farm, Albany, California, United States - DLSLSB.R1 | ecosystem: Host-associated > Plants > Phyllosphere > Unclassified | place...
GGCCGAGATCTGCTTGATGGTTTTCATCGCATCCTGGTACATCGCCATGGTTTTTTCCAGGTTGATGATGTGGATCTTGTTGCGATGACCGAAGATGAACGGTGCCATCTTTGGGTTCCAGAAACGGGTCTGGTGGCCGAAGTGAATACCGGCTTCCAGCATTTCGCGCATAGTAACGGACATGTAATTCTCCAGGGTTAAATTCTTGAATATCGGCCAGTCACCCTTTGGGGCACCCTTGGCGGCCGGATTCGCGGATTTGAATAAATAAAATAGATAGCTAAGTATTAATTACCGAGCAACATTGCTGGACCTCAGTCCAAGCAACCCGAGATTCTAGCCGGATTCGGCTTGCAATTCAAGCTTTGCGTGGGAACGGAGCGCATTCGAGTGAGATGTTAATGGCTCTCGAGCGCGCTAACGCGTGGGCTCGAGAGCCCACCCTACGGTACGCCACTGTTCCATGAACTTGCCTGGGGCGGTAGCGCACCGTAGGGTGGGCATGCCCACGCGTGCGCAACGCATGATCACCGGCACAGCATCGCCCGCCACCGGCAGCATCCCTTATAATGCAAACACTATTGCGCCGGGCATGCCGCCCCGCCGTCACGAATACTGCTCATCCATGTCCATCTCCATCAAAACCCCCGACGAAATCGAAGGCATGCGCCTGGCCGGCCGCCTCGGCGCCGAAGTGCTCGACTACATCACGCCCTTCGTGAAGGCCGGCGTCACCACCGGCGAACTCGACCGCCTGTGCCACGCATACATGACCGACGTGCAGGGTACGATCCCGGCGCCGCTGAACTACGCGCCGCCCGGCTACCCGCCCTTCCCGAAAGCCGTCTGCACCTCGGTCAACGACGTGATCTGCCACGGCATCCCGGGCGATAAAGTATTAAAGAGCGGCGACGCCCTGAACATCGACGTCACCGTCATCACCAGGGATGGCTTCCACGGCGACAACAGCCGCATGTTCCTGATCGGCGAACCGTCGATCCTGGCGCGCCGCCTGTCGGAAGTGACGTATGAATGCATGTGGCTGGGCATCTCGAAAGTCAAACCGGGCGCTTATCTCGGCGATATCGGCCACGTGATCCAGCAGCATGCCGAAAAGAACGGCTACAGCGTGGTGCGCGAATTCTGCGGCCACGGCATCGGCAAGGTGTTCCACGAAGAGCCGCAGGTTCTGCATTACGGCAAACCGGGCACGCTCGACAAGCTCGAGGCGGGCATGATCTTCACGATCGAGCCGATGATCAATGCCGGCCGCCGCGACATCAAGGAAATGCCGGACGGCTGGACCATCAAAACCAAGGACCGCAGCCTGTCGGCCCAGTGGGAACACATGATCCTGGTCACCGAGACCGGCTATGAAGTCCTCACCACTTCCGCCGGCACCCCGCCGCCGCCCGCGATCGTGGCAAACCAGGTCGCCGTTCCGGCGTAAGCAGCATGTCCGCCGCCGCCCTCGACGAAGCCCGCCCTGAACTCAAAGCCAGGCTCAAGGCCGAACGCCAGGTCCTGTTCGCGGCCTTCCGCGAGGACGGCAAGCCGGAAAAGCTGCTGCGCGGCCTGCGCCAGTGCGTCGACGATATCCTCAGCGAGGCCTGGGTCGCGGCGCGCCTGCCCGCCGACACGGCGCTGGTCGGCGTGGGCGGCTATGGCCGCGGCGAGCTCTTCCCCTTCTCCGACGTCGACCTCCTGATCCTGCTCGGCGCCCCGCCGAACGCGATCACCCAGGCCAAGCTGGAAGGCCTGGTGCAGTTGCTGTGGGACCTGGGCCTGGAGATCGGGCACAGCATTCGCACCGTGGACGAGTGCCTGGTCGAGTCCGCGGCCGACATCACCGTGCAGACGAGCCTGCTGGAAGCGCGGCTGGTGACGGGCGACGCGGCGCTGTTCGACCAGCTGCAGGCGCGCTACCAGGACGCCCTCGACCCGCAAGCGTTTTTCCAGGCGAAGACGGCGGAAATGCGCATGCGCCACGCCAAGTTCGAATACACCGCCTTCTCGCTGGAGCCGAACGTCAAGGAGAGTCCCGGCGCGCTGCGCGACCTGCAGGTGATCCTGTGGGTGGCCAAGGCCGCGGGTCTCGCCAACTCCTGGGGCCAGCTCGCCACGCGCGAACTGATCACCCAGGACGAGGCGCGCCAGCTGATGGAAAAGGAACGCGCCTTCAAGGACATCCGCGTGCGCCTGCACCTGCAGACCAACCGGCGCGAAGACCGCCTGCTGTTCGACGTGCAGACGGCGATTGCCGAGTCCTTCGGCCTCGAGTCCGACCCGCCCGGCCCCGGCGCGCGCCGCGCCAGCGAATACCTGATGCAGCGCTACTACTGGGCCGCGAAAACGGTCACGCAGTTGAATACCATCCTGCTGCAGAACATCGAGGCGCGCCTGTTCCCGCAGCCGTCCGAACCGGTGCGCATCAACGACTGCTTCAACGACGTCAACGGTTTCATCGACATCGCGCACGACGACACCTTCGAAACGACGCCGTCCGCCGTACTGGCCATCTTTGTCGCGATGACCGAGCGCCCCGACATCAAGGGCATGACGGCGCGCACCACGCGCGCGCTCTGGCATGCGCGCAACCTGATCGACGACGCCTTCCGGCTCGACCCCGCCAACCGGGCCAACTTCCTGCGCATCCTGAAAGCGCCGCAAGGCCTGGTGCACGCGCTGCGGCGCATGAACGACTTCGGCGTGCTGGGACGCTATTTGCCGAACTTCCGCAACATCGTCGGCCAGATGCAGCACGACCTGTTCCACGTTTATACGGTCGACCAGCACATCATGATGGTGGTGCGTAACCTGCGCCGCTTCACGATGGCCGAACACGCGCACGAATACCCCTTCTGCAGCCAGCTGATCGCGAATTTCCGCGACCGCTGGCTGCTGTACGTCGCCGCCCTCTTCCACGACATCGCCAAGGGCCGCGGCGGCGACCACTCGGAGCTGGGCATGGTCGACGCCCGCGAGTTCTGCACGGACCATGGTTTATCCGAGCCCGACACCGAACTGGTGGTCTTCCTCGTCGAGCAGCACCTGACGATGTCGCAGGTCGCGCAAAAGCAGGACCTGTCGGACCCGGACGTGGTCCAGGCCTTTGCCAACGTGGTCAAGGACGAGCGCCACCTGACCGCCCTGTATTTGCTGACCGTGGCCGACATCCGCGGCACCAGCCCGAAGGTGTGGAATGCCTGGAAGGCCAAGCTGCTGGAGGACCTGTACCGCATCACGCTGCGCGTGCTCGGGGGCGAGCCGCATTCGGCCGACCGCGAACTGCGCATGCGCCAGCAGGAAGCGCTGGCCACCCTGCGCCTGTTCGGGCTGCCCGCCGACGCCCACGAGGCGCTGTGGGACCAGCTCGACGTCGTCTACTTCCTGCGCCACGACGCGTCGGACATCGCCTGGCAGACGCGCTGCCTGCACGACAAGATCAAGAGCGCCAAACCGGTGGTGCGGGCGCGCCTGGCGCCGGCCGGCGCCGGGATCCAGCTGACCGTCTTCGTAAAGGACCAGCCCGACCTGTTCGCGCGCATCTGCAGCTATTTCGACCGCAAGAACTTCAGCATCCTGGATGCGAAGATCCACACCACGCGCGACGGCTATGCGCTCGACACCTTCCTCGTCACCGAGGAAAATTTTGCCAGGAACTACCGCGACATCATCAGCCTGATCGAGCACGAACTGTGCGAGCTGCTGACCTCCAACGCGCCCTTGCCGCCGCCCACGCGCGGACGCCTGTCGCGTTTGTCGCGCCACTTCCCGGTCGCGCCGAGCGTCGAACTGCGCCCGGACGAACGGGGCCAGCATTACCTGCTCTCGATCGCGGCCAACGACCGTACCGGCCTGCTGTACGCGGTCGCCAGCGTGCTCACGCGCTACCGCATCAATTTGCACACGGCGAAGATCATGACCCTGGGCGAGCGCGTCGAGGACGTGTTCCTGGTCGACGGCCCGAATTTGTCGAATGCGCGCGTGCTGGTGCAGCTGGAAACCGAGCTGCTGGACGCGCTCGCGATTTGATATACGAACTGATACAACCTTTCTCACTTATTTTTTTGACCCATGACCGAACCGCTCCGCCTCTCCAAACGAATGTCCGAACTGGGCCTGTGCTCGCGCCGTGAAGCCGATGAATGGATCGCGCGCGGCTGGGTGCGGGTCGACGGCAAGGTCGTCTCGGAGCTGGGCAGCAAGGTGCTGCCCGACCAGCGCATCACCGTCGAGCGCCAGGCCGCCGCCGAACAATCGAAACGCGTCACGGTCCTGATCAACAAGCCGGTCGGCTACGTGTCGGGCCAGGCCGAAGACGGCTACACGCCGGCCGTCGCGCTGATCAAGCCGGAGAACCGCTGGCCGGACGATCCCTCGCCGGAACAGTTCCACCCGACGCAGCTGCGTTCGCTGGTGCCGGCGGGACGCCTCGACATCGACTCGGTGGGCTTATTGGTACTGACCCAGGACGGGCGCATCGCCAAGCAGCTGATCGGCGAAACCACCTCCATCGACAAGGAATACCTGGTGCGGGTCGAGTACACCAAGCCGGGCAAGCTGCCGGATGCCGACCTCAGGAAGCTCTGTTTCGGCCTGTGGATGGACGGCAAGCCGCTGCTGCCGGCCAAGGTGCGCTGGCAGAACGAGGACCAGCTCAGCTTTACCCTGAAGGAAGGCAAGAAGCGCCAGATTCGCCGCATGTGCGACATGGTCGGCCTGAAGGTGCTGGGCCTCAAGCGCGTGCGCATCGGCCGCGTCAAGCTGGGCGATTTGCCGGTCGGCCAGTGGCGTTACCTGGCCGCCGACGAGCAGTTCTGACCACACATCCTGAGCGGTCCGTAGGGTGGGCATGCCCACGCGTTACGTGCACGGATCACGGCCGTATATGTGGATGCTACGTGGATGCGTCGCTGCGTAGCGTCAACAATGATCATTTTGCAGGTGGTACCACGATGCGGCATACGCGATCCGTGCAGCGCCAACACGGGTCGACGTTCCGCGTGGGCATGCCCACCCTACGGTTACTTGAAGATCTGCTAACCTTGCCGGATTGCACATTCAGGAATCCGCCATGACCGTTTCCCGCCGCGCCCTAGTAGCCACCCTCCTCACCGCCTTCGCCAGCGCTCCCGCCGTCGCCGCCGAGTCGGCCTCGTCGACCGCGCCGGCCGGCCCGATGTACGGCCAGATCGTCAAGATGCGCGCCCAGCCGGGCCAGCGCGACGCCCTGATCGCCATCCTCGCCGAAGGCACGGCCGCCATGCCCGGCTGCCTGGGCTATGTCATCGCCAGGGACAAGGGCGACCCGGACGCGCTATGGATCACCGAAACCTGGGACAGCGCCGCCAGTCACAAAGCCTCGCTCGCCCTGCCTGCGGTCCGCGCCGCGATCGCGCAAGGAAAACCCCTGATTGCCGGTTTCGGCGAACGTGTCGAGACCGAACCGGTGGCAGGAATCCCGACAGCCCGGCGCTGAGCGTGGGCGGCGGTTTTGCAACAGAAGAAAGTTGCATTTAGGAATTTATACTTGGATTTCTGTTATAGTGCCATCCCCTGCGCCCATCGCGCCCGCCTCTCCATTTCTTCACCATCATGCGCATGTCCCCACGGGCCGGCCTCGCCCTGTTACTGGCCATGGCGGCGGCCAGTCCCGCCTCGGCGGCGAATGCCCCCGCCTATAATTTCTCGCCCGTCAACCAGTACAACCTGCAGGTCTCGGCCAGCTTCTGGAACCCGATCGTGCGCTATGTCTCGCATAAAAGCGGCGTGCGCCTGAACCTGAAGCTGGGCCGCACCTCGGCCGACACCACGAGTTTCGTCCTCACCCGCGAAGTCGACTTCGCCTTCACCAACCACCTGTTCAGCCCCGAGCGCGTCAAGATGGGCTGGACCGTGTTCGGCCGCCGCGACGCCGCACCGGTCCGCGCCCAGATCGTGGTCCCGGCCGACTCGCCCGTGCGCAGCCTGGCCGAGCTTGCCGACAGCACCGTCGTCTTTCCCGGACCGGAGGCGCTGGTCGCCTACAAGGTGCCGTACGCCCAGCTGCTGCGCGAGAAGGTGCCCGTGACGACCGCCTTTGCCGGCAACATGGACGCCGCCTTCACCCAGCTCTTCAGCGGAAGGGCAAAAGCGGCCGGCGCGAATTCGCAGCTGGTGCAGAATTATGCCGGGCGCGAAAACAAGGCCTTCCGCGTGCTGTGGAGCTCCGTCCCGTTCAACGACCTGGCGCTGATGGCCTCGAACCGCGTGCCGCCGGCCCAGGTGCGCGCCGTGGCCCAGGCCTTCCTCGGCATGGCGGACGATCCGGACGGACGCAGGGTGCTGCAGGCGGTGTCGGAACTGGTCCACGAAGCCGAACCGCTGCGCTTCGTGCCGGCCAGCGACGCCGACTATGCGGCCTACCACCATTTCTACCAGGCCGCGCCGGCCCAACTCCGCTAAGCCAGCCCCCATGCCGAGACTCGTCCATTTCCTGTTGCCGCGTTCCCTCGTCGGGCGGGTCTTCGCCTTGTTCGCCGTGAGCATGCTCGTGTTCGGCGGCGTCGGCATGGGCATGTTCTACCGCCACCAGTACCTGGAGCACCTCGAGGAAACCCAGGACGCGGCCAACACCCTGGTCGAAGTGGCGGCGCAGGCGGTCGAGGACAGTGCGCTGATCGGCGACTACGACACCGTCAAGCGCACCCTGTCCTCGATGGTGGTGCAGTCGCCCTTTCGCAGTGCCGTCTTCATCGACATGAGCGGCGGCGCGATCCGCGTCGACGCCCCGACCGATGCCTCGCTCGCGCCCGCGCCTGCCTGGCTGCTCCAGCACATCGCCCGCGAACTGTATGACGTCAACCGCGTCGTCGCCGCCGGCGGCAAGGATTACGGCGTGCTGCGCCTGCAGTTCGACGAGCGCCGACTCGCCTCGCAATTGTGGCTCTTGCTGCTGCAATCGGCCGGGCTGGCCGCCGTCGTGCTGGCGATCAGCCTGGCCGTGGCGCGCGCCCTGCTGGCGCGCTGGCTGAAGAACCTCGGTAGCCTGCGCTTCCATGGCGAGGCCGGCGCCGCGATCCACCCGAACGCGCCGCTCGAGATCCGCGCTGCGATCCAGGCCGTGAACCGCAGCGCCGCCAGCATGCGCGACGAATACGGCCAGCGCATCGCGGGCCTGATGAATTCCCTGGTCCAGCACAAGAGCGCGCTCGACCAGGCGGCAATCGTCTCCGAAGTCGACCGCGACGGCGTGGTGACGGCCGTGAACGACCAGTTCGTGCGCGAGTCGGGCTATCCGCGCGAACAGCTGGTCGGGCGCAGCCTCGCCCATGGCGGCAGCGGCTGGTCGCCCTCGGACACCGTCTGGCGCGGCGAAGTCGCGGTGCCCGGCCGCGACGGCGAGCGCCAGTGGTACCGCACCATCGTCCCGATCTTCGACGCCGCGAACGCGATCGACAAATACATCTGCATCGACTTCGACATCAGCGAGCGCAAGGAATTCGAAGGCGCGATCGTGCGCAACGCCATGCGCCAGGGCCTGATCGCGCGGCTCGGGCGCAAGGCGCTCGAAGCGGGCTCGCTGGTCGACCTGTTCGAGATGGCGGCAAGACTCGCCTGCGACGGCCTCGGCGTGCGCCATGCCGCGCTGTTCGGCTTCGACCTCGATGCCGGCACGGCCTGCCTGCAGGCGGCGTCCGGGTTCCCAAGCGGCGCGCCCAAGGCGCCCTTCCCCTGCCCCGCCGGTCCTGGCGCGAGCGAGGCGCTGGCGCGCTGGAGCGGCGGCCTGCTCGGCTTCGAGCAGGCCGGCAGCAGCATCGACACGGTCGTCGTCTGCGCCGGCCGCCCCTTCGGCGCGATGGCCATCTACGCTCCCGAAGCGCGCACCTTCCAGGAAGACGAAGACGCCTTCCTCGAGGGCCTCGGCAACATCCTCGCCACCGCGGTCGAGCGCGAGGACGCGCGCAACCGCCTCACCTGGCTGGCCCAGTTCGACGCCCTGACCGGCCTGCCGAACCGCCACCGCCTGGGCAGCTGCCTGGAAGAAGCGATCGCGCATGCCGCCGCGGGCGGGCAGCGCGCCGGCGTCATGTTCATCGACCTCGACCGTTTTAAAAGCGTCAACGACATGCTGGGCCACAGCGTCGGCGACGAGCTGCTGGCGCAGGCCGGCGCGCGCCTGCAGGACTGCGTCGGCGCAGGCGATGTCGTGGCGCGCCTGGGCGGCGACGAATTCGCCGTCGTCCTGCCGCGCCTCGATGCGGCGATCGAGGCCGAGGCCATCGCGCGGCGCATCGTCGAGGCGCTGTCCCAGCCTTTCGTGCTGCAGGGCCAGCAGCTGTTCGTCTCGGCCAGCGTCGGCATCGCGGCCTATCCCGACGACGGCGTCGACGCCGCCACCCTGCTCAAAAGCGCGGACACGGCGATGTACAGCGCCAAGCAGAATGGCCGCAACAACTACCAGTTCTATCTCGCCGAGATGAACGCGAACGCCGCGCTGCGCCTGCAGACCGAACACCAGCTGCACCTGGCGCTCGAGCGCGGCGAATTCGAACTGCACTACCAGCCGAAGGTGAAGCTGGCGAGCGGCGCCGTCAGCGGCTTCGAAGCGCTGCTGCGCTGGCGCCATCCGGAACGCGGCCTGGTCGCGCCCTACGAGTTCATTTCCATCCTCGAGGAGACGGGTTTGATCCTGCCGGTGGGCGAATGGGTGATCGCGCAAGTGTGCCGCCAGCTGCGCGCCTGGTCGGCGCTGTACGCATCGGTGCCGCCGGTGGCGATCAACCTGTCGGCACGCCAGCTCGGGCACGCGGGCCTGCCGGAGACGGTGCGCGCCATCGTCGAGGCGGCCGGGGTCGACCCCTGCCTGCTCGAATTCGAGCTGACCGAATCGATGCTGATGCTGGACCCGGAGGCGGCCGTGCGCATCCTCACCGACCTGAAACGCCAGGGCATGCGCCTGTCGGTCGACGATTTCGGCACTGGCTACTCGAGCCTGGCCTACCTGAAGCGCTTCCCGCTCGACGCCCTGAAAATCGACCGCACCTTCGTGCGCGACCTGCCGGGCGACAGCGACGACGCGGCCATTACCAAGGCCGTGATCAGCCTGGCGCACAGCCTGAACCTGAAGGTGGTCGCCGAGGGGGTCGAGACGATCGGACACCTCGACGCGCTGCGGGCGTATGGCTGCGACGAGATCCAGGGGTATTACATCGGCCGGCCGGTGCCGGCGGCCGAATGCGCACCGTTGCTTCAACAGGAGTCGTTGGCGGCAGCGTAACGTAGGGCGGGCCGGGCGGCGAACCGCATGCCCGCGCGTTTCGACCGCCCGCATCCCTCCGGCGAGGTTTCGACACGCAACCGTGCGTACGCGTGGGCATGCCCACCCTACGTACCCGTCTGCGCAAGCATCTTCTCCCCGCGCACGGTTGAGTTAATACTGAACGCCCTACGCCCTCTCCTGCCAGCATTGCATCTTCCCTTGCCCTCGCGTAGCATGCAACGGCTTGCTTCCGGTCACGAGCTGGTTGCAACGGTCAATACATCAAGGAGATAAATTGAAAACGGAAATCCTGCCGTACAGCCAGACCCGGTCCTTCGTCACCGTCTGGATGATCGAGTTGTGGGAGCGCTTCGGCTATTACGGCATGCAGGCGCTGATCGTGTACTTCATGGTCCAGCGCATGGGCTTCGAAGACAGCCGCGCCAACCTCGTCTGGGGCGCCGCCGCGGCCCTGATCTATGTCGCACCGGCCATCGGCGGCTGGATCGGCGACAAGGTGCTGGGCACCAAGCGCTGCATGGTACTGGGCGCGATCATCATGTCGCTCGGCTACGCCCTGATGGCGGTACCGACGACCAATACCTGGTTCCTGTTCTCGGCGCTGGGCGTGATCGTGGTCGGCAATGGCCTGTTCAAGCCGAACACCGCCAACCTGGTGCGCAAGATCTATGAAGGCGACGACTCGAAAATCGACAGCGCCTTTACCATGTACTACATGGCGGTGAACGTCGGCTCGACCTTCTCGATGCTGGCCACCCCGGCGATCAAGGATTATTTCAACGCCACCCATGGCAACGATATTGGCTGGCATGTGGCCTATGGCGTCTGCAGCGTGGGCCTGGTGATCGGCGTCCTCACCCTGCTGACGATGCGCGCCACCATCCGCCACGTCGGTTCGCTTCCCGACGAGCGCCCGCTCGACCTCGGCAAGCTGGCCATGGTACTGGGCGGCGGCGTGCTCGCGGTCGGCGTCTCGGCCGTGATCCTGCAATACCAGAGCATCGCCCGCGTCTTCGTCTACCTGGCCGGCCTGGTGGTGCTCGGCATCTTCGTGCACCTGATCCGCAAGAGCGAGCCGAGCGAGCGCGCCGGCCTGATCGCCGCCCTGGTGCTGACCCTGCAGACCGTGTTCTTCTTCATCTTCTACCAGCAGATGTCGACCTCGCTGTCGCTGTTCGCCCTGCGTAACGTCGACCTCGAATTCACGGTGCTGGGCGCCCACCTGTGGACCTGGTCCCCGGCCCAGTTCCAGGCGCTGAATGCGATCTGGATCATGGTGCTGAGCCCGGTCCTCGCCTTTGCCTACTCGCGCGCCGGCCGCACCGGCAAGGACCTGTCGATCGCCGGCAAGTTCGCGCTCGGCTTCACGGTGGTTGCCGCCGGCTTCTTCACCTACGGTTTCGCCGGCCAGTTCGCGGTCAACGGCCTGACCTCCTCGTGGATCATGATTGCCGGCTACGGCCTGTATTCGCTGGGCGAACTGCTCGTATCCGGCCTCGGCCTGGCGATGGTCGCGCGCTACGTTCCTGCACGCATGGGCGGCTTCATGATGGGCGCTTATTTCGTCGCAACCGGCATCTCGCAATACCTGGGCGGGGTGGTTGCGAACTACGCCAGCGTCCCGCAAGGGATGACCGACCCGCTGCAAACTTTGCCGATTTACACCAGCCTGTTCAACAAGCTGGGCATCGCGGCCGTGATCTGTACACTGATTGCGCTGTCGGTGCTGCCGCTGATGCGGCGCCTGACGGCGACGCACAACGCGCACCAGTAAGCGCGTGAGGAAGGGCCGGTTCGCCGGCCCTTTTTTATGTTGGCCATTGTGCACCGCCGCCAACGTATTTTCGAAAAAACCACATGACGATACTCACCACCGAACGGCTGCGCCTCGAACCCATCGACGACCGTCACTTCGACGGCCTGCAGGCCATGAACCGCCTGCCCGAGGTGATGCGCTTTATCACCGGCACACCCGAAACGCCGGAACAGACCCGGCACATGATCGAGCTCGTGAAGGGCCGCTGGGCGCAATACGGCTTCTCGTGGTGGGCCTTCATCGAGCGCGATTCGGACCGGCTGGTCGGCGCCGGCTGCATCCAGTACCTGGGCCGCGATCCGGCCAACCCGCACGAAATCGGCTGGCGCCTGGTGCCCGACAAATGGGGCCAGGGGCTGGCCAGCGAAGCGGCGCGCGCGTTGGCCGGCTGGGCCTTCGAGACCCTCGAGGCGCCGCTGCTCGTTGCCGTCTGCCTGCCCGACAACGACAACTCGGCGAAGGTGATGCAGAAGCTCGGCATGCACTACCGCGGCCTGGAAACCTGGTACGACCGCCCGCACGCGGCCTACGAGATCACGCGCGCGCAGTGGCGCGCCGGCGCCTGAGAAGCCCCCGAAGCGGCCGCGCCCGCAAACCCGGGCCGGCGCCTACCCTTCGCCGAGCGCCTCGCGCAGTCCCTTGCGGTTCATCTTGCCGACCGCGGTCTTGGGCAGGCTGGCCGCGAACACGACCCGCCGCGGCTTCTTGTACGAGGCCAGGGTCCCGGCCACGTGCGCGATCAGTTCCGCCTCGCTCGGCTGCTGCCCCGCCCGCAGGACCACGACCGCCGTGACGGCCTCCACCCACTTTTCGTCCGGCATCCCGACCACCGCGCACTCGCGCACCGCCGGATGCGTCAGCAGCGCGTTTTCCACCTCGCTCGGGTAGACGTTGTAGCCGCCGCTGATGATCATGTCCGAGGTCCTGTCCTTCAGCCGCAGGAAGCCCCGTTCGTCGACCACGCCGATATCGCGCGTGCGCACCCAGCCGCCTTCCATGAAGGTCTCGGCGTTCAGGGCCGGCGCGTTGTAATACGCCCTGATGGCCGACGGCGCGCGCACCGTGATCTCGCCGGGCATGCCGGCCGGGACTTCGTTGCCGGCCTCGTCCAGCAGCCGGATCTCGACATCGACCGCGCCCTGGCCGCAGGTGCCGAGCAGCGCGTCGACGTGGTCCTCGGGCCGCAGCACGGCCAGGCACAGCGGCACCTCGGTCTGGCCGTAATACTGCCAGAAGCGGTGCCGGCCCCAGGCCGCCATGGCGCGTTCGATGACGGCGCGCGGCATCGGCGAGGCGCCGTAGATAACGTATTTCAGGGAGGCGACGTCGGCGCCGTCGACCTCCGGGTGCTCGAACAGCATTTGCAGCATGGTCGGCACCAGGTTGATGGCGGTGACGCCATGCTGCGCGATCGCGCGCAGGAACTGGCCCGGCTCGAAGCCCGGCAGGATCACGGTACGGCCGCCCCGCAGCCAGAACGGCAGCACGAACACGCCGCTGGCGTGGATCAGCGAGGCCGCGTGCAGCATGACGTCGTCCGGCGTCGCATTCAACAGGTTGAGCAGCACGTTGCGGCAGACCGCCGCGTAGCTGGCCTGGGTATGCTGGGCCGCCTTCAGCATGCCGGTGGTGCCTGAGGTGTAGAGCGTCAGGACCACGTCGTCGGGATCGATATCGATGTGCGGCGGGTTCGCGGGGAAGGAAGCCAGGTGTTCGAGGAAATCGGGCGACTGCGCGCCGCTGGCGCCGATGCCGAAGCAGCGCAGGCCAGGCAGCGCGGCGCGCAGGGCGGCGGCCTGCTCCGCCAGGCCCGGACCGAAGACCAGGCAGCTGCAGCCGGACTCCTTCAGCATGCGCGTGTGCTCGCCCAGCGACAGGCGGGTATTGAGCGGAACCCGGTTCATCCCCGCCTTCACGCAGGCGAAGTCGATCGGCACGCTGTACAGCCCATTGTTGAGCAGCAGGCCGATCCGGCTGCCCTGCGGGGCCAGCCCCAGCAGGGCATGGGCGAGCCGGTTGCTGGTGGCGTCGACCTCGGCAAAGCTCATGCGCTCGTCGCCGCAGACGATGGCGGTGCGCGGCCCGTGCTGCGCCGCCCCGCGCCGGATCAGTTCGAGGTAGGTCGGGCCGGCCGGCATCCCGTCCTGCATCCCGGCGCGGTTCTGTTTCAGCTGCCCTTGCATCGTTTTCTCCCGTCTGCGTTGATGTCGATAACCACAATGCCCATACCGAGGCGCCGCGCTTCAGGGCTCGAAACTGCCGTGGCGCCCGGCGCCGTCCATGAACTGGCGGGCGCCGGCCACGCCTTCCGCAAAGACCAGCGGGGTTCCCTGCGCGCCCTCGCGCCGCAGCGCCTCCGCCAGCGGCAGGTTCCATTGTTCATGGGCCGAGCGGCGGTCGGTCAGCATGCAGCCTTGCGGGAATTCGGAGATCGTCTTCGCCAGTGCGCATGCGCGGTCGAGCGCCGTACCTGGCGACGCGAGGTAGTTCACCAGGCCCATGTCGAAGGCCTCGGCCGCGCCCACCGGGCGGCCGGTCAGGATCATGTCCAGCGCGCGCCCCATCCCGACGATGCGCGGCAGCCGCACCGTGCCGCCGTCGATCAGGGGCACGCCCCAGCGCCGGCAGAACACGCCGAACACCGCATCGTCGTCCGCCACGCGCAGGTCGGCCAGCAGCGCCAGTTCGAGGCCGCCGGCCACCGCGTAGCCGCTCACCGCCGCAATCAGGGGCTTGGACAGCTGCATGCGCGTCGGCCCCATCGGGCCGCCGCCGCCGCCGCCCGGGTCGAGTTCGTTGCGCAGGGCCGGGTTGCCGACCGCGGCCAGGTCGGCGCCGGCACAGAAGTTGCCGCCCGCACCCGACAGCACCGCCACGTGCAGGGACGGATCGGCCTCGAAACGCTCGAAGGCGGCGCGCAATGCGGCGGCGGTAGGACCGTCGACCGCGTTGCGGCAATCGGGACGGTTGATCGTGATGGCGCAGACTGCGCCATCGGTTGTAAACAGGACCTCATTCATTGATTGCTACCCCGGCAGTAATGCGGCCATACTATGAATTGTTTCCTCATTACGCAACCATGGACACTGCATGTAATATTGCGCGCCGCCGCTTGAAGGCGCCCGAGGTGATACTCGACCTCCTGATGGCGAACGGGACAGCCCTGTCCTCGCAGGTGCTGTGCCGCGCCGGCGCCGTCATGCAGCTCAGCGAGACGGCCGTGCGCGTGGCGCTCACCCGCCTGTGCGAACAGGGCAAGCTGCGCCAGCCGGCGCGCGGCGTGTACGCGATCAGCCCGGCCTCACGGCCGCTATTCCGGGACGTGGACGCCTGGCGGCGCAAGGAAGACAGCATGGTTGCCTGGAACGGCGACTGGGTGGCCGTGCACGACACGCTGGTGCAGCGTTCGGACAAGACGGCGTGGCGGCATCACTGCCTGGCCCTGGCCCTGCGCGGCTTCGCCCCCTTCGAGCCGGGCCTGCACCTGCGGCCGGACAACCTGGAAGGGGGGATCGGGGAGCTGCGTGCGCGGCTGGCGGGCCTCGGCCTGTCCCCGCAGGCGACGCTGTTCCGGATGACGGGCCTCGACGCGGCCTGCGATGCGCGTGCGCGCGGCCTGTGGAAGATCGATGCCCTGGACCGCCAATACGCCGCGCTGGCCGGCGCGCTCGAGGTGCACACGGAAGTGTTGCGGCAGGACGGCGCGGTCGACGCCCTGCGCGAGTCGCTGCTGCTCGGACGCGAAGCCATTGGCCTCCTCGTGCGCGATCCCCTGTTGCCGCCCGAACTGATGGCGCCGCAGGCCAGGCAGACGCTGATGGCCGCCGCCGCGCGCTACCAGGATGCGGCGCGTGGCCGCTGGCGCGACTGGATACGCAAGATGGGCGAGTTCCCGTAAGCGACGCGCGGCAGGGTCAGGCATTGACCGTAGGGTGGACGGGGGACCGTGGGGCCGCCGAGGCCCACCCTACATCAGGCGCGGGCCGCCACCAGGGCCAGCAGCGAATCCGGATTGACCGGTTTGACGAGGTAATGGTCGAAACCCGCCTGCGCGGCGCGGGCGCGGTCCTCGGCCTGGCCATAGCCGGACAGGCCGATCGCCACAGGTCCCTCGCCCCCGTCGGTGGCGCGCAGGCGCGCCATGACTTCCAGTCCATCCATGCCGGGCAAGCCGATGTCGCAGACGACGACGTCGAAACGCTGTCCGAGCAGCGCCTCCAGCCCCGCCTGCCCATCCGGCGCCGTGTGCACGTCGTGCCCTTCCATGTCGAGGAAGGCCTTGAGCGTTTCGCAGGCGTCGGCATTGTCTTCGATGACCAGCACCCTGCAGCCCGCGGCCGGCGCAGCCTCGCGGCCGGCCATGGGCGGCGCCGCCTCGGGCAGCGCGCAGGCCGGCAGGCGCAGCGTGAAGCGGCTGCCCTTGCCGACGCCCGGGCTGTCGGCTTCGATCATGCCGCCATGCATGGCCACCAGGTTGCGCACCACGTTCAGGCCGACGCCGAGGCCGCCCTCGGAGCGCGCCAGCGAACGGGGCCCCTGGGTGAACAGGTCGAAAATATGCGGCAACACTTCGGGTGCGATGCCGGTGCCGTTGTCGCTGACGACGGCGACGACCTGGTCGCCGTCGCGCGCCACGCGCAGGCCGATGCGCCCGCCGTCGCCCGTGTACTTCGAGGCATTGCCGATCAGGTTGGTAAACACCTGGGTCAGGCGCACGCGGTCGCCGCGGATGGCCAGCTCCTCGCCGGGCAGGTCGAGGTCGAGGTGCTGGTTGCGCTCGTTGATACGGGGCAGGACGGTTTCGAGCGCCTGGTCGATCATGCCCGTCAAGGCCACCGGCTCCGGGTTCAGGGTGATCTTGCCGCTGCTGATGCGCGCGGCGTCGAGCAGGTCGTCGAGCAGGCAGGCCATGTGGTCGACCTGGCGCCGGATGACTTTGGAGAAATTGAGCAGCTGCGGAGTGGCGTTGGCCGAGCGTTCCAGCAGCATCGATGACATGCTGATCGGCACCAGCGGATTGCGCAGCTCGTGCGCGAGCATGGCGAGGAATTCGTTCTGGCGCCGGTTGGCGGCCTCGGCGTCGTCGCGCAGGCCCTGGGCGCTGATGGCCGCGAGCACCAGGTGTTCGTTGGCCTCGCGCAGCCGGGCCACGCTTGCTTCAAGCTCTTCCTTGCCCTTGACGGCAGCGCGCAGGCGCGCGACCTCCTGTTCCAGGCTGCCGATATGGCGCAGCAGTGCGCCGGTATAGGCATCCGGCTGTACCTGTGCCTCCGAGGACTCATGGGAACGCTGCATCGAGCCGGTCTCGTCTTCGTGTAACATTCCCAATTCTCCTCATCTGGGCGCAAGGCCCCGTGCCGATCCGCCCCCTAACACACCGGCGACTTCGGTCGGCAGTTCGTCCACTTCCAGGCCTTCGTCGGTGATCCGGTAGGCACGCAGGTCGGTGCTGTGCGCGATTCCCCTCACCTTGACGACCGACATGAATTTTTGCACCCTTCCATCCACCTCGGCATAGCGCAAGGCGACGACGGCATCGGTCAGGTAGGGGATATTCGCCTCCCCGAAACGCAACTCGGTGAACAGGTCATTCAGCCCGATGGTCACGACGGCGCTGATGTCCAGCTTCGCGACTTGCGACAGCAAGCGGAAGACGGCCAGGCGCAAATCGGCGTGGTACTCGGGCGCCATGTAGAGACTGAACTCGGACAGCGAATCGATCACGAGCCGGCTGGCGCCGGTGCGCTCCACTGTCCGCACCAGTTCGTCGATCAGTTCGTCCACCGTCAGGTCGAGCAGGCGGCTCTCGACCACGGCGACATGGCCGTCCTGGACCAGTTCGGCCAGCTCGGCGTTGCGCAGGCGCGGCGTGCCTTTCTCGAAATACACGGCCACGCCCTTCTCCCCCCGGCGCGCACCCTCTTGCAGGAAACGCGTGGCGACGATGGTCTTGCCCGAGCCGGTGGGTCCGGCCACGAGCATCGTATGCCCCTGCGGCAGCCCGCCATGCATCAAGGCGTCGAGTCCCGGCACGCCGGTCGAGATGCGCTGCGGATCGCGGTCGATCGGGACTCCCGGCAAACGATCGCTTGCCAGGGACGGCAGGATGCGCGGATAGACGCGCAGGCCATCGTCGGTGATGCGGAAATTATGCGAGCCGGTCAGGTGGCCGCGTCCGCGCATCTTGACAACCCGCATCTTGCGCACCACGGTGCTGTGTTCGTGCACCTGGGTCAGCGACAGCACGCCGTCGGCCACCGTCATGATCGGATTGGCTTCCGGGTCGGAACTGACGTACTCGCCGATCAGGAAGGTCGTCGCCTGCCAGCTCGTCATGCGCGTGCCCAGTTCCTGGATGAAGTACTGGAGGTCGGCCACGCCCTCATTGCCGGACTTGGCCGTCTGCACCACCGAGCGGAAGGAGTCGACGAAGACCAGCGACGGCGAGAATTCCTCGACCTCGGTCATGATCCGGTCGAGCACGCCGCTGAAATCGCCGGTGCGCAGGCTTTCGCTCAGGTTGACGTAGCGGATCGCCGGGCCCACCTTGCGCATGTCGAAAAACGAGAACTGCTGCTGGTAGCGCAGCATCTTCAGGGGCGGCTCGCCGAGCACGGTAAAGAACAAGGCGCGCCGCTCGGGGCTGGCCAGGTTGAACATGATCTGGTGGGCCATCGTCGTCTTGCCGCTGCCCGGCGGACCCGCCACCAGGTTGAACGAAAACTCGGGAAGTCCGCCGCCAAGTAGCGTGTCCAGTCCCGGCACACCTGTTTGCAAGAGCCCCAAGGCTACTTTATCGCTCATTTACTTCTGCTCCTGTCCATGCGTCTGCCCGTTCGTGCCTGCTTGCGCGACGTGTAACAGCTGCTTCGTTAGCGCTTCGCCGATCAAGCTACCCAGCAGCGTGGTGAATGTGCCGAGCAAGGCGCCATTGGCGGCCGCTGCTTGCCCGGGTTCGATCTCGTTCAGGGTTCTGGTCAGGGACGCCAGGAGGTCGGCCACGGGCCGCGCACTGGTGCAGCTGCCGAGGCGCTCGAAGCGCGGGGACGCCAGGCGCACCGCGCGGCCGAACAGTGCGCAGAAACCGCTCTCTCCGATCAGGGGCATGAGCTGTTCACTCAGGAGCAGCCACGGCGCCACGAGTGCAGCGGTGCCGGTGCTATCGATCGTGTCGGCATCGTTGGGCGACCCTGGCCGCCGGCCTTCGTTGTGGTCCATGCTCGCTGTTCAGCTGTCGTTTGTTATGTGTTCCGCTGGCCGTCTGGCTGGCTGAAGCACGATTATAGAGGCAATGCGGACAATTTTTATCTTTTCACATGAAGACAAGGTAAATTCCTACGCCGGCTTTCCGGTTCCGAGACAAAGTTTCTCGCGAGCCTATTCCTTCGCGACATAATGCTAAGCATCAAACTGCACCCGAGGAAGCGAGATGAGGAAACAGACCGTGGCGGGCGCGCTGTGCGCCGCAGGCATCTTGATGTTCGCGCAGGCCGCTGCCGGCCCCGCCCGCGCCGGCGCCGTGCCCGCGGCGCCGCTGCGTTCCACCGCCGCGGCGGACGCGCGCTTCGCCGCGATCCACCGCGCCGAATGGGCCTGGCGCGTGAAGGAACAGCTTGCGGACGACGACGCCGAGCCCGGCCAGGCGGCGAGCGGCTTCGAGCGCGTCGACGCCGCCGCGCAGGCCGCGCGGCTGGCGTACTGGCAGGGCGTGCTGCACCGGCTCGACACGGTCGATGCGGCCGCCCTGTCGGCTCCCGAAAAAACCAACTACCAGGTCTACCGCGCCCAGATCGCCGCCTTCGTCGAAGCACTGCGCTTTCGCGAGTACGAGCAGCCGGTCAATGCCGACAGCGCCTTCTGGACCGACGTGACCTATGGCGCGCGCCAGCCCCTGGCCAGCGCCGCGGACTACCGCAACTACCTCGCCCGTTTGTACGACCTGCCGCGTTACTTCGACGAACAGGTCGCCAACATGCGCGCCGGCCTGGCGCGCGGCTTCACGCCGCCGCGCGTGACCCTGGCGGGACGCGACAGCGCGCTCGCCTCGGTGGTGGACGCCGCACCCGAAGACACCGTGTTCTACACGCCGTTCAAGGCCATGCCGGCGTCGATGCCGGCGGCCGAACAGGCCGCGCTGCGCGCGCAGGCCGTGGCCGCGATCCGCGAACGAGTCCAGCCCGCGTACGCGGCGGTATTGCGCTTCATGCGCGCGCAGTACATGCCCGGCGCGCGCACGGCGCTGGCCGCGACCAGCCTGCCGGACGGACCGGCCTATTACCAGTCGAAGATCGTCGAGTTCACGACGACCTCATTGAGCGCCGACGAGATCCACCACATCGGCCTGGTGGAGATGGCGAAGATCCGCGCCGAGATGATGGTCACGATCGCGCAGTCGGGCTTCAGGGGCGACCTGCCCGCCTTCCTGCATTTCCTGCGCACCGACCCGCAGTTCCATGCGAAGACGGCGGACGAACTGCTGATGCGCGCGGCCTGGATCGCGAAAAAATTCGACGGCAAGGCCGCCCAATATTTCGGCTACCTGCCGCGCCAGCGCTTCGCGATCCGGCCCGTCCCGCCCGACCAGGCGCCCTGGTACACGGCCGGCCGCGGCGGGCCCGGCGTCTATCTCGTCAACACCTGGAACCTGCCGGCACGCGCGCTCTACAGCCTGCCGGCGCTGACCCTGCACGAATCGGCGCCCGGCCACGCCTTCCAGATGCCGGTCGCGCTCGAACAGAAAAACCTGCCGCCCTTCCGCAGGGCCTACATTTCGGCTTTCGGCGAAGGCTGGGCCCTGTACGCCGAACGCCTGGGCGCCGAGATGGGCATCTACGAAACGCCGTATGAAGTGTTCGGCATGCTCAGCTACCAGGCCTGGCGCGCCGCGCGCCTGGTAGTCGACACCGGCATCCACGCCAAGGGCTGGACCCGCGAGCAGGCGCAGGCCTACCTGCGCGAGAACACGGCGCTGTCCGAGCATGAGGTGACGACGGAAGTGGACCGCTATATTTCGTGGCCGGGACAGGCACTGTCGTATTACCTGGGGCAGATGGCGATCATGGAAGCGCGGGCGAAGGCGGAAAAGGCGCTGGGGTCGAAGTTCGATATCCGCGCCTTCCACGACACGGTGCTGCAACTGGGCTCGGTGCCCTTGCCGGTGTTGTCCGCGCGGATCGAACGCTTCATTGCCGAGGGTGGGAAGAGTCCGTATCCGAAGGAGTGAGGGGTCGCGAATAGCGCCGCAACCGTCTCCCGTAGGGTGGGCGGGTCTCCCGCCCACGCGGATTCAACACACCACGAAAAGCGCAGGCAACAGCCCCACGGACGGCCGCAGGTTTGCGGAGCGCGAACAGTATCGATTCATTTTCCGGCACCGTTCGTGATTATCGAACGCACGCAGTGTTCGCAAACACCGGCACGACGCCAACGCCGTACCGCGTGGGCATGGAATGCCCACCCTACGAGACCAGCCAGGCACGCGCCGCATCGATATCGTCGTAGAACACCCGGTCCTCGCCCTCGAAAAAGGCGATGCGCGCCAGGTAGGCGAGCCGGGTGCCGGGCACCACGATCGCCCGGCGCAGCTTCAGGCCGTCGAGTCCACCGTCGAGTTCCTGCTGCATCAGCGCCACCTCGGCACCGGGCGCGATCATGCCGCGCGCATCGTACAGCACGCGGCGCAGGCCGGTGTCGTGCGCAAGCGCGAGCACGCGCTGCTGGCACGCACGCAGTACCGCTTCGTTCATCTGGCCGTGCGTCTCGACCAGCAACAGGTCGCCGCTGGCGCGTACGTCGAGCGTCGGTTCGAGCGCCGCCGCGGGCAGCTGGTCGTGCGCCGGCATCAATCGTCCGCAGCCGGGTCAAGTCCCGGGAACATCACCTCGGTAAACCCGAAGCGCGAAAAATCGACGATCCGCATCGGATACAGGATCCCCAGCAAATGGTCGACTTCGTGCTGCACCACGCGCGCGTGGAAACCGTCGGCATCAACCCGGATCGGCATGCCGTGCTGGTCGACGCCCTCGTAACGCAGGCGCGTAAAGCGCGGCACGCTGCCGCGCAGGCCGGGCACCGACAGGCAGCCTTCGAAGCCCTCTTCCATCTCGTCCGACAGCGGCGTCAGCACGGGATTGAGCAGCACCGTTTCCGGCACCTGCGGCGCGTCGGGATAGCGCGCGTTGCGCGCGAAGCCGAAGATCAGCAGCTGCAGGTTGACGCCGATCTGCGGCGCGGCCAGTCCCGCGCCATTCGCGTGGTGCATGGTGTCGAACATGTCGGCCACCAGGGCCGCCAGTTCGCGCGTGCCGAATTCCGTCACCGGCTCGGCCACGCGCAGGAGGCGCGGGTCGCCCATCTTCAGGATCTCACGTACCGCCATGTCCGTTCTCCTTTGGCAGCTCATTTGCCAACCCTGCCAGGAACTCGCTGAAGCCGGCCGCCGTTTCCGGATGCTTCAGTCCCATCGCGGCGGTCGCCTGCAGGTAGCCCAGCTTCGAACCGCAATCATAACGCCGTCCATCATAACGATAGGCGAGCACGCGTTCCGCGCGCATCAGGGCGGCGATGCCGTCGGTCAGCTGGATCTCGCCGCCGGTACCCGTGCCGAGGTTTTCCAGGTGGTCGAAGATGGCGCCGGAGAGCACGTAGCGGCCGACCACGGCCAGCGTCGACGGCGCCTCTTCCGGCTGCGGCTTCTCGACGATGTTCGACACCAGCTCCAGCTTGCTGCGGTAGGCGTCGGCCTTGACGATGCCGTACTGGCGCGTGTTCGCGCGCGGTACGTCCTGCACCGCCAGCACGCTGCATTTCTCGTAGCCGTAGACCTCGGTCATCTGGGCCAGCACCGGTTTGGTGCCGGCGTCGGTGTCCATGAAGTCGTCGGCCAGCAGCACGGCGAAGGGCTCGTTGCCGACCACCGGGCGCGCGCACAGCACCGCGTGGCCGAGGCCCAGCGGCGCCGACTGGCGGATGTAGATGCAGGTGACGTTCTTCGGGATCACGCCGCGCACCAGCTCGAGCAGCGCGGCCTTGTTGGCCGCTTCCAGTTCGGCCTCGAGCTCATAGGCCTTGTCGAAATGGTCCTCGATCGCGCGCTTGTTGCGGCCGGTGATGAAGATCATCTCGGTGATGCCGGCGGCGACCGCCTCCTCGACCGCGTACTGGATCAGCGGCTTGTCGACGATCGGCAGCATCTCCTTCGGCTGCGCCTTGGTGGCGGGAAGGAAGCGGCTGCCGAGCCCCGCGACGGGAAAGACAGCCTTGCGTATGGTGTTCATTGTTGATCTCTCCGTGTTATTGGGCGTTGGCTGTGGCCAGCAAGGCCAGCAGGCCCGCTTCGTCGAGCACGGTCACGCCGAGCGACTCGGCCTTGGCCAGCTTGCTGCCGGCCTCCGCGCCGGCCACCACGTACGAGGTTTTTTTCGACACGGAACCCGAGACCTTGCCGCCGGCCGCTTCGATCAGCGCGCCGGCGTCGTCGCGCGACATGGTCGGCAGCGTCCCGGTCAGGACAAAGGTCTGGCCCGCGAGCGCACCTTCGGACGCGCCGGACGCCTCTTCGGGCAGCTGGTCGATCAGTTCGCGGCGCAGGGTCGACAAGGCGCCCAGCGTCTCGCGCTTGCCCGGCGCCGCCATCCACGCCTCCAACGAAGCGACGACCGCGTCCGGCAAGCCGAACACGCCGAACACGCGCAGGTGCGCCAGGTCGTCCAGGCTGCGCCCGGCCAGCAGCTGGCGCGCGCGCGGCTCGGTCAGTTTCGGGATGTCGAGCGCGGCCAGCAGCGCCACCTCATCGAGCCGTTCGCGCAGGGCCGCTTTCGGCGCGTGTTCGCCCGTGGGCGCAACGCCCGCCGCCAGCAGCGCGTCGAGCGCCGCCTGGTTCTTCGGCTCGGCAAAGAAGTCGGCGATCGATTCGGCCACGGTGCCGCCGATATCGGGCAGCACGCGCAGGAGCGCGGCGGGCGCGCGGCGTACCAGCGCCAGCGATCCGAGCCAGTCGGCCAGGGTCTTCGCGGTCGACTCGCCGACGTGGCGGATGCCGAGCGCGAACAGCAGGCGCTCGAGCGGCGGCTGTTTGCTGGCGGCGATCGCCGCGAGCAGGTTGTCCGCCCACTTCGTCGGCACCTTTCCCTGTTTGACGGTCTCAGGAACCGCATTGTTCCCACCATTGTCACGCTCGTCGGCCAGGCGTTTCATGCGCAGCAGGTCGTCCAGGGTCAGCTTGTACAGGTCGGCCACGCCATGGATCAATTCGCACTCGACCAGGCTGTCGATATAGCGGTCGCCCAGGCCCTCGATGTCCATCATGCGGCGGCCGGCGAAGTGGCGGATCGCTTCCTTGCGCTGGGCCGCGCACGAGAGGCCGCCCGAGCAGCGCGCGATGGACTCGCCCTCTTCGCGCACCACGTGCGAGCCGCAGACCGGACAGGTCGCAGGGAGTGTGTAGATCACCGGTTCCGGCACCGGCCGGCGCTCGAGCACCACCGACAGCACCTCTGGAATCACGTCGCCGGCGCGGCGCACGACGACGGTGTCGCCGACGCGCACGTCTTTCCTGCGCACTTCGTCTTCGTTGTGCAGGGTGGCGTTGGTGACGGTCACGCCGCCCACCGACACCGGAACCAGGCGCGCCACCGGGGTGATCGCGCCGGTGCGGCCAACCTGCACGTCGATCGCCGAAACGACGGTCAATGCTTCCTCGGCCGGGAATTTATGGGCCAGCGCGAAGCGCGGCGCGCGCGACACGAAACCGAGCGCGCGCTGGTCGGCCAGGCGATCGACCTTGTACACCACGCCATCGATCTCGTACGGCAGCGCAGGACGCTTTTCGCCGATGCTGCGGTAGTAGCCGAGCAGGCCGTCGCGGCCCATCACGACTGCCCGTTCTTTCGACACCGGCAGGCCCAGCCGGTCGAACCAGTCGAGCACCTTCGAATGCGATTCCGGCATCTCGGCCCCTTCCAGAAGGCCGATGCCGTAGGCGAAGAAGCGCAGCTTGCGCTGGGCGGTGATGCGGGCGTCGAGCTGGCGCAGGCTGCCGGCGGCGGCATTCCTCGGGTTCGCGAATTCCTTCTGGCCGGCGTCGCGCTGCCGTTGGTTCAAACGAGCGAAGTCTTCCTTGAACATCAGGACTTCGCCGCGCACTTCCAGCACTGCAGGAATGTCGTCGCCATGCAGGCGCAAGGGGATCACGCGCACGGTGCGGATGTTGGCCGTCACGTCCTCGCCGGTATAGCCGTCGCCGCGCGTGGCGGCCTGCACGAAAACACCGTTCTCGTAGCGCAGGCTCATCGCCAGACCGTCGAATTTCAGCTCGGCGGCATAGGCCACTTCGCGCGCGTTCAGGTGCAGGTCCAGGCCGTCGCGCACGCGGCGGTCGAAGTTGTCGACGTCCTCGTCCTGGAAGCCGTTGTTCAGCGAGAGCATCGGCACCGCATGGGTCACCTGCCTGAACTCGGGGATGGGCGCGGCACCGACGCGCGAGGTCGGCGTGTCGGGCGACACGGCGTCCGGGTGCGCGCTTTCCAGGGCCTGAAGTTCGCGGAACATGCGGTCGTACTCGGCGTCCGGAATCGTCGGCGCATCGAGCACGTGGTAGTTGTAGATGTGGCGGTTCAGTTCCTCGACAAGCGCCTTCATGCGCGCCAGGTATTCAACATTGTCGCTCATCGACACCTCAGCTGAACAGGCGCAGCGCGCGGGTCGAGCCGGCAGGAATGTCGGCCGCTTCCATCTCGGTGCAGAACTCCTTCACCTGGTCGGCGATTTCGGCCAGCGTGGAATCGAGCAGCGGCTGCTCGAAATCGTCGACCATCGTCGCATCCAGGCGCAGCACCAGGTCCTTCGCGGCCTTGACCATCGCGCCGAAGCCGTCGCGGCTCGGGGCCACGCAGGGCACGTCGAGCAGCAGGGTCAGGCGGTCGGTGCTGTCGGCGCCGAGCGTGACGTTGGTCGAGAGCGTGAACAATACGCCGCCGGCGCCATCCGGCATCGCGAAGCGGCCGTCGGGACGCACGTCGAAGCCCGCCTTCTCGAGCGCCCCGATCAGGGTCGCCATCGCCCACGGCGCACCGTTCGATTTCAGGTTCACGCCCAGCTGGGCGTCGTGGCCCGCGACGAACTTGTGCAGGGTGCGCGCTTCGCTCATCACTTCGATCATGTCCGGCACTTCCGGCTCGGCGCCGATTTCGTCGGCCACCGCGCGCAGGCGCGTGACCAGTTCCGAGTATTCGAGTTCGTTCAGCGCCGTCGTGCGGGTCGCCATCTGCACGCCCGCCTGCAGCTTGGTATAGACGCCGCCATGCACGATCGGCTCCCAGTCGCCGTTCACGGCCAGGCCGATGTAGTGGATCGGCTTGTTGCCGACGCGGCGCAATTTCAGGAGCGCGGGCAGGATCTTGTCGCCGCGCGCCGCGCCTTCCAGCGCCAGCGGGATCAGGCAATCGATCAGCGGGTCGACCAGGTTCTCGGCCAGTTCGGCCGGCGGCGTGTCGGGCGTGGTGCCGGGCAGCGGCGCGACGGGTTCCAGCGAGGCCGCCGTGTCGCCAGCACCGGCGCCGGCGCTGGCGGTGACGCCGGTCGAAGCGCCGGTGCCGAAGCCCGGTTCGACCGGTCCCATCGACGGCGTGGCGCCGAGGTCGAGTATCGGTTCGCTGCGTTCGGCGGGCGTACCGTCGGGACGCATCAGCACGTCGTCGTGGTCGGATGCGAATGCACGCTCGACGCTTTTCCTCGCCTTGTGCTCCTGCCACTTGTTGTAGGTGATGACGCCGACGACGAATACGCCGCCCGCCGCGATCAGGCTCATTTGGAAGTCTGTCATGCTGCTTGTGCCTCTTGTGCGAAGTGGGCGGCGGAC
>Ga0308169_10001595_pt1 | contig 25915 bp, 24 predicted proteins | sample PhyBR1_2_FD_202139 | JGI IMG/M metagenome (GOLD analysis project Ga0308169, IMG submission 202139) | Phyllosphere microbial communities from UC Gill Tract Community Farm, Albany, California, United States - DLSLSB.R1 | ecosystem: Host-associated > Plants > Phyllosphere > Unclassified | place...
CAATCGGCCTCTGTCGCGCGCGGCAACAAGAACGCGCTGATCGTGGCCGACCTGCCCTTCGCCAGCTACGCCACCAAAGAGATCGCCTTCGAGAGCTCGGCCGCGCTGATGCGCGCCGGCGCCCAGATGGTAAAAATCGAAGGCGGCGCCTGGCTGGCCGAGACCGTGGCTTTCCTGTCCGAGCGCGGCATCCCCGTCTGCGCCCACATCGGCCTGACCCCGCAATTCGTCCACCAGCTGGGCGGTTTCAAGGTGCAGGGCAAGACCGACGCGGGCGCCGAGCGCCTCAAGAACGATGCGCTGGCCCTGCAGGCCGCGGGTGCGGCGATCGTGCTGCTGGAAGCGGTGCCGGCGGCGCTGGGCAAGGCCACCACCGAACTGCTGCAAGTGCCGACGATCGGCATCGGCGCCGGTCCCGACTGCTCGGGCCAGGTGCTGGTCATGCACGACATGCTGGGCGTGTTCCCAGGCCACAAGGCGCGCTTCGTGAAGAACTTCATGGAGGGGCAGACGAGCATCGAAGGCGCCGTGCGCGCTTATGTGGGCGGCGTGAAGGACGGCAGCTTCCCGGCACAGGAACATTGTTTCTAAGAGAGAGACAATGGACGGCCCGAGCACCCGATTGTTCCTGGCGCTGTGGCCGGATCCCGCGATCCGCCACGCGCTGCGCGAACGGCGCGACGCCTGGGACTGGCCGCGCGGCGCCAGCCCCGTCCACACCGACAAGCTGCACATGACGCTGCATTTTCTCGGCGAGCTGCCGAGCGTACGGGTGCCCGAGCTGCAGCGCGGTTTTTCAGTACCGTTCACGCCGTTTACGCTGTCGATCGGGGTGCCCAAGCTGTGGGCGCATGGGGTTGCCGTACTCGAGCCGCACGAGGAACCGCCGGAACTGCTGGAGCTGCATGCGAACCTGTCCTCCGCCCTCGTGGCGCTCGGCCTGCAGCCCGAAGCACGCAACTACCGTCCGCACGTGACGCTGGCGCGGCGCGCCAACAATGCCGTCGTGCCGGCCGAAGCGCCCCTGCTCGCCTGGCAAATCAGCGGCTATGCGCTGGTGGAGTCGAAGCCGGGCAATGGCGGCGCTTATACCGTGCTCCAGGAATATCGCTGATGCGTGCTGGGCCTTGCCTGTGTGCCGCAGCCACATCGTGAACCGCAGCGCCCTGAGCGTGCTGGTGGTGGAAGACCACCCGACGATCGCACGCCAGATCGTGGACTTCCTGGACGGCTTGAAATGGCAGACCGACCATGCCGCCACCGGCGCGCTCGCCATCGATCTCGCAACACGCGAAGCCTACGATGTCGTCCTGCTCGATTTGAATCTGCCCGACCTCGATGGCCTCGAGGTCTGCGCCGCCATCAAGGCGCGCGCGCCGCGCAACGTGCCGGTGCTGATGCTCACCGCACGCGACGCATTCGAAGACAAGTCGCGTGGCTTTCACTGCGGCGCGGACGACTACCTGACGAAACCGTTCGACCTGCGCGAGCTCGCCCTGCGCTGCGAAGCGCTGTCACGGCGGGGGCAACTGCACGTCAGCCAGGAGATGCGCGTCGGCCCGCTGACGCTCCTGCCGCGGGAAAAGCGCGTCCTGTATGAGGGCGCGCCCGTCCCGCTGACCCAGGCCGGTTTCAGTATCCTGCTCGAGATGTGCACGGCCTACCCCCACGCCGTTTCGCGCTCGACGCTGATGCACAGGCTGTGGGGCGCCGACCCGCCGGACAGCGATGCCCTCAAATCGCACATCTATACGCTGCGCAAGCAACTCGAACGGGCCAGCGGCCTGAACCTGATCGTCACCATTCCCCAGCTCGGCTACCGGCTCGAACTGGGCGCGGCCGGTCATGTTTAGATCGATCCGGCATAAGCTGTTTGCGGCACTGGCGGGTTTCACGGTGCTCATTTGTGTCTGCTATACCGGGCTGGCGCTCGTCATTTCCTATGTGACCGAAGACATGCTGGTCGACCGCCTGCTGGAACGGGAAGCCGCCGCCATGTCGGCGCATTTTCGCCTGCACGGCGAAGTTCAACCATCCGGCAACGACCTGATTCGTGCTTACCGCAGTATCGAAGCCTTGCCCGCGGTCGTGCGCGCACAGGTCGCGGCAGGCCGCCAGCGTGCCGAAGTATTCACGGACACGGGCCAGCACTACCACCTGCGCACGCTCGACCTCGCGGCCGGAGCCGGACCGCAGAGAGTGCAGCGGCGGCATCTTGTCTACCTGCTGGCCGATGTCGCCCCGATCCTGGTGGTGTCGAAGCTCGTCGGGGACGTTGGCGGCGTGCTGGCCTGTGTGGCACTCGGCCTGATCGGCCTGGCGCTGCTGCTGGCCTGGCTGCTGTCGCGGCGGCTGGTCTCGCCGCTGCAAGTGCTGGCCGATGAAGTACGGCGCCTGAAGCCGGGCGACCCGATCGGCTTCAGCGCCACGGAGCGCCGCGACGAGATCGGCTACCTGGCGGAGAAGCTCGGCGTCACGCTCGCGGAACTGCAGTCGGCACTGGTACGCGAGCACGCATTCACGCGCGACGTCAGCCATGAGCTGCGGACACCGCTCACGGTCATGAAGAACACCCTTGGCCAGGCCGCAGCGCGGCCCCTCGGCAGGCAGGACGTGGCGCAGTTGCAGGGCGGCCTCGATGAGATCGCCCAAACCATCGACGTGTTGTTCGCATTGGCGCGCGCAGAGCATATCGGAAGCGACGTGTTCGACCTGCGTGGCTGCATCGAGGACAGCTTGTTGCGCCTGCTGGGCGACGGCGGCTGGTAGGATGACCGGCTGGCGCTCGACCTGCCCGACCGACTAAAAGTGAGGGGCAACCGCCATTTGTCCCTGCTGCTCATCAATAATTGCCTGGGAAATGCCGTGTTTCATGGCGGGCCCGGCGCCCGGCTGCGGCTGTCGTTCGCGGACGGAACACTCAGCATTGCCAACACCGTCGATCCTGGCAGGACCGGGGCGATGCAGGGCTTCCTGCACGGCCAAGCGCTTCTGCGGCGCATTGCCGCGGCCATGGACTGGGAACTGCGCTTTCATGCCGGCGCATCGGCTTACCGCGTCGACATCGTTCCCCAGCGCTGAATTCGCATCGGATTTCACCCGGCTTTCACCGCCCCTTCCCTACCCTGCGTGCTCGTCCACTTTTTTGAGCACGCACCATGAAAATCCTGATCGGCCTCCTCCTCCTCGCATCCGCCGCCGTCCCGGCGCTGGCGCAGGTGAAATCCCTCGTCTACAAGGAGGAAAAGCGGCGCTACATCGTCTACACCCCGGCCTCGTATGCCGGCACGCCCGAGAAGGCCTTGCCGGTGGTGTTCAACTTCCACGGCGGCGGAATGAGCATGGCGGAACAGATGCTCTACACGCAAATGAACCGCGCCGCGGAGCGCCACGGATTCATCGTCGTCTATCCGGCAGGCATCAAGCAGGACTGGAACGTCGGTTTCGGCATGTCCTACCTGGAAGGCACCGACGACATCGGCTTTACCGAGGCCCTGCTCGACCGGGTGAGCAAGGCGTATCGCGTCGACGACCGGCGCGTGTACGCCACGGGTCTGTCGCGCGGCGGTTTTTTTGCGCTGCGCATCGCGGCCGAGCTGCCGCAGCTGTTCGCGGCCGTGGCCTCGGTCGGCGGACCGATGCCCGAACCGGTCATTGCGCATCATGCGAAGCCCGGCAAGGTGGGCGTGCTCCTGGTGCATGGCACGGCGGACCAGGTCGTGGCATATGCCGGCAAGCGCAGCGACTACCTGTCGGCGGAAGACAGCTATGGCTATTGGCTCAAGCAGAACGGGATGGCGACAGCGGGAGGAGCCCGTCGCGTCATTGACCGCGACCCGGCTGACGGCACGGACGTGCGCTGGACCGAACAGGGGAACGGCAAGCAGAGCGTGGCGCTGGCAACGATCCGGGAGGGCGGCCATACCTGGCCGGGCGCCGACCCCTTCAATATCGGCCTTCCAATTGGAAAGACCACGCGCGATATCGATGCCAACGAGGTGATCTGGGAGTTCTTCGGCAAGCACCGCCTTGATGTCCCTGCGCCCTAAACCAGGAGCATCAAATGCTCTCTCTCCCACGAGCTGATCACGCGACTGAAGGTCGCGAATTCCAGTTCCTTCACTTCGCAGAACGCCTGCACGAACAAGTCTCCCAGCATGTTCGACAGCGGCGGGCACTGGCGCATGCGCAGGATGGCGTCCTCCAGGTTGCGCGGCAGGTCGTCGTGGATGTGCTCGGCGCTGTCGGCGGTCGGCTCGGACGGTTCGATACCCTCCGTCATGCCGAGGTAGCCGCAGCTGAGCGTGGCGGCCATGGCGAGATAGGGATTCACGTCTACGCCGGGCACCCGGTTTTCGACGCGCCGGTTTTCGGGCGTGGAATTCGGCACGCGGATGCCGCAGGTGCGGTTGTCGTAGCCCCAGCGCACATTGGTCGGCGCCGACTGGAAACGCGACAGGCGCCGGTAGGAATTCACGTGCGGCGCGAACATCAGCAGCGCCGACGGCACATAGCGTTCCAGGCCGCCAATGAAATGGAAAAAGAGCGGACTCGGCCCGCCATCGGGCTGTGTAAAAATGTTGTCGCCGCTGGCCGCGTCGACCACGCTCTGGTGCACGTGCATTGCGCTGCCGGGCTCGGTTTCCATCGGTTTCGCCATGAAGGTGGCGAAGATGCCGTGGCGCAGCGCCGTCTCGCGCACGGCGCGCTTGAAGAGGAACACGCGGTCGGCCAGTTCAAGCGCGTCGCCATGGGCGAAATTGATTTCCATTTGCCCGGCGCCCGCTTCGTGGATCAGGGTTTCGACGCCCAGCGCATGGGTTTTACAGAAGGCGGACAGTTCGAGGAAGAACGGATCGAAATCGTTGACGGCATCGATGGAATACGACTGGCGGCCGAGTTCGGGCAGGCCGCTGCGGCCCATCGGCGGCATCAGGGGGACGTGCGGGTCTACGTTGCGGGCGACCAGGTAAAACTCCATTTCGGGCGCCACCACCGGCCGCCAGCCGCGCGCCGCATACAGCGCGAGCACGCGCCGCAGCACCGAACGGGGCGCGAGTTCGACAGGAGAACCGTCGAAATTCATGCAGTCGTGGATCACCAGCGCCACCGATTCCGAGGCCCAGGGCACGACGCGCATCGTCGCCGCGTCGGGCACGCAGACCATGTCGGGGTCGGTGGCGCCGACATACGGCAGATTGTTCGGCTGCTCGCCGTTGACGGTATTGAGCAGCACGCTCTTCGGCAGGCGCATGTGTCCGCCGCCGAGAAATAAATCCTTCGGCAGGATCTTGCCGCGTGCGATCCCGGTCATGTCGGGAATGACGCACTCGACCTCATGGATGCCGTGCTCGCGCAGGAAATCGCGCATAGGATCGGGCATAGAATCGGGCATAACATCGGGCACTGCAGCGCTCATCTGGGCTCCCCGGCGTTCCGGACCGGCCAATGTAGCATGGCCGTCGGCGACGGGGCGCGCCGGCCCTGGCTACCCGACCTGGATCCAGGTCGTCTTCAACTCCGTATATTTATCGAAGGCGTGCAGCGACTTGTCGCGGCCATTCCCGGATTGTTTATAGCCGCCGAAGGGCACGGTGATGTCGTCGTTGTCGTACTGGTTCACGTGCACGGTGCCGGCCCGCAGCGCCCGGGAAGTGCGGATCGCCTTGCCGAGGTCCGCCGTCCACACGCCTGCCGCCAGACCGTAGGGCGTGGCATTGGCCTGGCGCACCGCCTCGTCGAGGCTGGTGAACGACAGGACCGACAGCACCGGCCCGAAGATTTCCTCGCGCGCGATGCGCATCGATGGGTCGACGCCGTCGAACAGGGTCGGCTCGATATACAGGCCGCCGGAGTCGACGCGCGCCGCCGCGCCGCCGCCCAGCAGGCGCGCGCCCTCGGCCTTGCCCGCCTCGATATAGCCGAGCACGGTCTTCATCTGGATCGGGTCGACGATGGCGCCCATCACGGTGGCTTCGTCGAGCGGGTCGCCCGGCGCAAAGTCCGGCAGCATCTGCAATGCTTTGTCGAGGAAGGCATCCTTGATCGACGCTTCGACGAACAGGCGCGACGGTGCGTTGCAGCTTTCTCCCTGGTTGAAATAGATGGAGCCGATGGCGGCGGCCACGGCGGCGTCGAGGTCGGGACAGTCGGCGCAGACGATATTCGCCGACTTGCCGCCCAGCTCAGTCCAGGCGCGTTTCAAATTCGACTGGCCCGCCATTTGCACGATGTGCTTGCCGGTGCGGGTGGACCCGGTAAAGGCGATGCAGTCGACATCCATGTGCAGCCCGAGCGCCCGGCCCGCTTCGTCGCCAAAGCCGGGCACGACATTGAACACGCCGGCCGGCACGCCCGCTTCCAGCGCCAGTTCGGCCAGCCGGAGCGAGGTCAGCGGTGCCTTTTCCGAGGGTTTCAGTACCAGGCTGTTGCCGGCGGCCAGCGCCGGGCCGATCTTCCAGGCCGCCATCAGCATCGGATAGTTCCAGGGAATGATGGCCGCGACCACGCCGACCGGTTCGCGCGTAATCAGCGCCAGGCTGCTCTCGGGCGTCGGCGCGATCTGGTCGTAGAGTTTGTCGATCGCTTCCCCGTACCAGCGGATGCAATTCTGCGCGAGGTGCACGTCGACGCTGCGGCTGTAGCGGATCGGCTTGCCCATGTCGAGGGTTTCCAGCAGCGCCAGCTCGTCGCGGTGGGCCAGCATCAGGTCGGCGAAGCGGATCAGGATCTTCTTGCGTTCGGCGGGCGCTTTTCCCGCCCAGCGCCGGTCTTCGAAGGCGGCGCGGGCGGCGGCCACCGCGGCATCGACATCAAGACCATCGCAACGGGCGGCCTCGGCCAGCTTGCGGCCGTCGACCGGTGACAGGCAATCGAAGCGGGCGCCGGAACGGGCGTCGACACGTTTGCCGTCGATGAAAGCGCGGGCGTCGATCGCGAGTTCGGCGGCGCGGCCGTGCCATTGTGTTGTTGACATGCCAGTGTTCCTTCCAATGTGAATAAAACACGTGGAAAAACGAAGGCGACCGCATCCCGCAGCGAAGTTCTGCCGCTATAATCGCCGATTTTCCGCCCGATAATTTTTCACGCTCCCGGAGCCTTCGTCACCATGAACTACACCTTGATTACCTGTGTCGTGCTCTACCTGCTGGGCACGCTGGCGCTGGGAGTGTGGGCGGGTACGCGCATCAAGAATACCAGCGACTTCGCCGTTGCCGGACGCAGCCTGCCCCTGATCATGGTGATTACCACGACCTTCGCCACCTGGTTCGGCGCCGAGACGGTGATGGGCGTGCCGGCGCGGTTCGTGCAGGGCGGCCTGAACGCCGTCATCGAAGACCCCTTCGGCGCCGGCACCTGCCTGATCCTGGTCGGCCTGTTCTTCGCGACCAAGTTATACAAGCTGAATTTGCTGACCATCGGCGACTATTACCGCGAACGCTACGGCAAGGGCATCGAGATCTTTTGCTCGGTCGCCATCATCCTCAGCTACCTCGGCTGGGTCGCGGCCCAGATCACGGCGCTCGGCTTGGTCTTCTCGGTGCTGACCAACGGCGCCATGGCCCCGGCCATGGGCATGGTGATCGGCACCCTGGCGGTGCTGATTTATGTCGTGGTGGGCGGCTTCCTGGCCGTCGCGCTGACCGACTTCATCCAGATGATCGTGCTGGTGATCGGCATGTCGATCATCGCCTTCTTCGCGGCCGATCTGGCCGGCGGCGCCGGGCACGTGCTCGACATGGCGCAGCGCGCCGATTTGTGGCGCCTGTGGCCGGAGCCGACGTTTACGGACATGATCTTCTTCTTCGGCGCGGCGATCACGATGATGTTCGGCAGCATCCCGCAGCAGGACGTGTTCCAGCGCGTCATGTCCGCCAAGGACGCGCCGACCGCGCGCACCGGCGCCGTGATCGGCGGCGCCAGCTACATCCTGTTCGGCTTCGTGCCGATGTTCATCGTCGCCGCCGCCGTGGTGGTGATGGGCGACAGCGCCATGGACCTGGCCAAGAACGACTACCAGCGCCTGCTGCCTACTTTTGTGATGACGAAGATGCCGCTCATCATGCAGATCCTGTTCTTCGGCGCCCTGCTCTCGGCGATCAAGAGCACCTCGTCGGCGACGCTGCTGGCGCCCTCGACCAGTTTTACGGAAAACATCCTGAAAAATATCCGTCCCGGCATGAGCGACAAGCAGCAATTGTTCGCCATGCGCGTGACCATCGTCGTATTCGCGGCCCTGGTGCTGACGTACGCGATCGCGATGGAAGGGACTTCCATTTATGAACTGGTGTCGAGCGCTTACCAGGTGACCTTGGTGGCCGCCTTCGTGCCGCTGGTGATGGGGCTGTACTGGAAGCGGGCGACGACCCAGGGCGCGATCGTGTCGATCGGGGCCGGGCTGGTTGTGTGGATTCTGTTCTTCCCGCAGATTTCGTCGCTGGGTGAAAAATTTCCCGGGCAACTGGCAGGATTGCTGGCGGCATTTGCGGGGATGTTCATTGGTTCGCTGGCGCCGCAGGTGCTCAAGAACCGGACCGAGCGCTCGAAGACGATCGGGGTGAGTGTCTAAAACGTAGGGTGGGCCTCGGCGGCCCCGCGGTCTCCCGCCCACGCGGTGATCGTTATCGGCTCCGATATCGTGCCGGATGATCTCGCTGCTAACGATCACCGCGTGGGCGGCGCATATGGCGCGTCTGATTGACGTTTACTGGTAGAGCCGCCCACCCTACGTTCCTCCGCTCACATCCAACCCCGCGCCCGCACATCCGCCAGCGTCAAATCCAGGCAATCCCGAATCCGCGCCGCCATCTCGTCGATCTCCGCCTTCGTCATCACCAGCGGCGGCGCCACGATCATCCTGTCTCCCACGGCGCGCATGATGACGCCGTTGTCGAACATGTGCCCGCGGCACAGCATCCCGACCTGCAATGCGCGCTCGAAGGCCACGCACTCATGCACCGTCGCCCCCTTCACCCGCACCAGGTTCAATCCCGCCACCATGCCGCAACTCTCGGCGTGACCGACCAGCGGGTGCGTCGCCAGCTCGTTGAACGCCGCCTTCAAATGCGGCCCGGTCTCCAGCGCCACCTTCTCTATTAACCGCTCCTCGCGCAGGATGCGCAGGTTTTCCAACGCCGCCGCGCAGGCCACCGGATGCCCGGAATAGGTAAAGCCGTGGTTGAAGTCGCCGCCCTTCTCGACCAGCGCGTGCGCCACGCGTTTGCCCACCAGCACGCCGCCGAGCGGTACATAGCCGGAGGTCACGCCCTTGGCAAAGCTGATCAGGTCGGGACGCATGCCCATCAGTTCCGAGCCGAACCAGGTGCCGAGCCGCCCGAAGCCGCAGATGACTTCGTCGGCCACCAGCAGCACGCCGTACTTGTCGCAGATGCGCTGCACTTCCGGCCAATAGGTCGGCGGCGGGATGATGACGCCGCCCGCGCCCTGCACCGGCTCGCCGATGAAGGCGGCGACCTTGTCCGCTCCGAGCGCCAGGATCTCGTCTTCGAGCCAGCCCGCCGCCGCCAGGCCAAACGCGTTTTCGCTCAGGCCCTGGCCGTGTTCGGCGTAGTTCGGCTGGCCGATGTGGCGGATGCCGGGAATCGGCAAGCCGCCCTGGGCGTGCATGCCGGCCATGCCGCCCAGCGAGGCCCCCGCCATCGTGCTGCCGTGATAGGCGTTCTGGCGGCTGATGATGACCTGGCGTTCGGGCTGGCCGAGGATGTCCCAGTAGCGCCGCACCATGCGCACGATGGTGTCGTTCGCTTCCGAGCCGGAGCCGGTGAAGAACACGTGGCTGAACTGCGGCGGCGCCAGCGCCACCAGTTCGGCCGCCAGGTGCACGGCCGGGACGTTGGTGGTGTTAAAAAAACTGTTATAGAAGGGCAGCGTTTCCATCTGCCGGTACACGGCCTGCGAGATGGAGGTGCGGCCATAGCCCACGTTCACGCACCAGAGTCCCGACATGCCGTCGATCAGCCGGTGGCCTTCGGAATCCCACAAGTGGACGCCCTGCCCGCGCACGATCACGCGCGCGCCCCGGGTACGGAGCGCCGCGTGGTCGGTGAATGGATGAAGGAAGTGGGCCGCGTCGAGTTCCTGGATGGCGCGCGTGTCGAACGCGGCCACGCCAGGCGGGCCCAGGGAAGTCATGCTGGCGGCAAGGACCGCCGTTTCGTCGGTTGCCATGATGGCACCTCAATGAGTGAATAATCCCTAGTTGGTCATACGTGCAATAACAGGTGTTCGCGCTCCCACGGGCTGATGACGGTCATGAACTCCTGGTGCTCGAGTTCCTTGATCGCGGAATAGACGTCAATAAAACGGTCGCCCAGCACTTCGCGCAGGCGCACCTCGCCGCGCAGGTGGTGCAGCGCTTCGGGCAGGCCTTGCGGCAGTTCGACCGGCATTTTGTAGGCGCTGCCTTCGACGATCGGGGTTGGCGCCAGCGCGTCGACCATGCCGAGATAGCCGCAGGCCAGGGTCACCGCCAGGGCCAGGTAGGGGTTGGCGTCGGCGCCGATGATGCGGTTCTCGATGCGGCGGTCCTGCGCGCCCGAGACCGGCACCCGGAAGCCGACCGTACGGTTGTCGATGCCCCATTGCAGGTTGATCGGCGCGGCCGTATGGCGCACGATGCGGCGGTAGGAATTGACGTAGGGCGCGACGATCGCCATCGCCGAGGGCATGTAGCGCTGCAGGCCGCCGATGTACTGCTGGAACAGCTTCGATTCGCTGCCGTCCGCATTGCTGAAGATATTGCGCCCGGTGTCCGCGTCGACCACGCTCTGGTGCACGTGCATCGCCGAACCCGGCTCGCCCGCCATGGGTTTGGCCATGAAGGTGGCGTACATGTCGTGCTTCAGCGCCGCTTCGCGCAGGGTGCGCTTGAAGTAAAACACCTTGTCGGCCAGTCCCAGCGGATCGCCGTGCTGGAAATTGATTTCCATCTGGCCGGCGCCGATCTCGTGGATCAGGGTGTCGACGTCGAGGTTCATCAGGTCGCAGTAATCGTAGATGTCCTCGAACAGCGGATCGAATTCGTTGACGGCGTCGATGCTGTAGACCTGGCGGCTCGTTTCGGCGCGGCCGCTGCGGCCGATCGGCGCGGCCAGCGGCAAATCGGGGTCGATGTTTTTCGCGGTCAAATAAAACTCGAGTTCGGGCGCGACCAGCGGCTTCCAGCCCTTCTGTTCGTACAGTTTCAACACGCGGCGCAGCACCGAGCGCGGGGCGAAGTCGACCAGGGTGCCGTCGGCAAAATAACAGTCGTGGATCACCTGCGCGGTCGGATCGACCGCCCACGGCACCATCGTGATGGTGGTCGGGTCGGCCTTCAGGATCATGTCGCGGTCGGTGCTGGAAATGGCCTTGTCGTAGGCGTCGTCTCCGATCGGGGAATTGCCGGTGACGGTCATGCCGAGCACGGCTTCCGGCAGGCGCATGCCGCGCTCTTCGGTAAATTTAACCCGGGGCAGGATCTTGCCGCGGGCGACGCCCGTCAGGTCGGGGACCAGGCATTCGATTTCGGTGACGCGCTTGGCATTGAGCCACTCGTCCATGTCGGTGTAAGAAAAATTTTCGCGGATTGCCATCATTGCCTCTCTGTTGTTCAGAAGTCGCAGGGGCGCAAACGCGCCGCCATGCACGTGGGGAGAGAACGAGGCAAACTAAGGAACGGCGCGCGCTGCCCACCGCGCTGCCCGATTGGTGCAGGCGGTCATGGGCGTCCCTGTTTTTTGGCGCGATAGTCGCGGCAAGCCTGGCCGAAGGCGCCGAACATCTTCATGGAATACGGATTGTGCGTGATGCGCCACTCGGGGTGCCATTGCACCGCCAGGGTAAAACCGGGCGCGGCGCCGACCGAGAACGCCTCCACCAAACCGTCTTCGGCGGTCGCTTCGGTGACCAGTCCCGGCGCCAGTTCGTTGACGCCCTGCCCGTGCAGCGAATTGACCGGGATTTCGTCGGCGCCGACGATCCCGTGCAACATGCCGCCCGGGGTCAGCAATATCTTGTGGGCATCGCCGTATTGCTCATCCATGCCGAGGTCGGGCCGTTCGCGGTGGTCGAACTTTCCTTCCACCAGTTGCACCGCCTGGTGCAGCGAGCCGCCCAGGGCCACGTTCATCTCCTGGAAACCGCGGCAGATCGCAATGATCGGGATGCCCCGTCCAACCGCCGCCCGGATCAGCGGCAAGGTCGTTTCGTCGCGTGCCGGATCTTGCGGCAAGGACGGATCGAGCACTTCTTCCGAGTAATAGCTGGGGTGGACGTTCGAGGCCGAACCGGTGAGCATGATCCCATCGCACAGCTGCAGCATCGTCTCCAGGTCGAGGTCCTTGCCGAGGGACGGCAGGATCATGGGCGCGCAGTCGGCGCCAAGGACGATGGCGTCGACATACTTGTGCTGGGCCGCGTGATACGGGTGTTCGCCGAAGTCACGCGTGCATGCTGGAACGATTACGATGGGGCGCATGGTGTCTACCTTGTCGTGGGCGCACTGGAACCATCATACGAGCAATCTGGTCCGAGCGCGATAGGCCATTAATCCAGATCAAACCCGGCGCTTATACCGCGCAAGCACCGTGCCGATCTGCTAATAAATCTGCGGTTTCATAACAAAAGGGTAACGTTAACCGAAGAAGCATGCCAACACGAACAGAAAGCCCGTCACGTCACGCGACCCGCTTCCCGCCTGTTGTTCCCGTTCCCGCCCCCTCCCCCATCCGCACCACTGTCGGAAAAATTGACAGATCGAAATTGTCGTTGCCGTTTTGCCATTCCATCCTATTGATTTTGCTCAATGTTTATTCATAGGCATAACTATTGCTTAGTGCAGTATCAATACCGCAGGGGATGCGGCCATAACGATCACAACCTGGAGAGCACCATGAAACTGTTCCGCCGCCTCGCCGTAGCAGCCACGCTCGCGTTCAGCCTGGGCAGCGCTGCTCACGCCGAAATCATCACCAATACCTATGACCCATTCCCTGACGCCTGGGTCAACACCTATAACTCTCCCTACACCTACACGCATGACCTGCGCAGCCAGGGCTTGCCGGGGGCGACCGTGAACTGGGCGACGCTAACGGTCTCGCTCTACGACACCACCGACCTGTTCATCGCTTTCAAGGAAACCCTGACTTTCGACTTCGACGGTCTGGACTCTGCGATCGTGAAAAATGTGTCGCTGTTTGGCCGCGACTACGACTTCGCCCTGGACACCGGCTTGTTGAGCGACGGCCAGTTATCGGTCTCGCTGCGCGCCGGCTGCACTGTCAATTCGCGCTTCGGCTGCCTGGTTGCGCAAGACGTCATGTTTGCGCAATCGGTGCTGACCGTGGACATTACCCGCCAGGCCGAGGTGCCGGAGCCGGCCAGCGTGCTGACGCTGGGCGCGGGCCTGGCCGGGCTCGCCGCCGCGCGCCGCCGCCGCGCACGCCTGACCTGAGGCGCGAGCAAGGAGCGGCAAAGGAGTGGCGTTAAAAAAGGGGACCAGCACGGCTGCCTCGGCAGTGGCGCCAGGGTCAGGGAAACAGCAGGACGAAACGTGTCATGCCGGGTAAGGGGCGCACTTCCGCCCGCCCCCCATGGACGGCCATGATGGCGCTGACGATCGACAAGCCCAGCCCGGTGGACCCGGTACCTGCGCTACGCGAGGCGTCGCCCCGGTAAAAGCGCTCGAACAGGTGCGGCAGGTCGTGCGCGGCGACCGGATCGCCCTGGTTCGTGACCGACAGTTCGGTTTCGCCGGCGACCTGCGCGGCGGCCAGCATCACGGTGCTGCCCGGGGAGGCGTGGCGGATCGCGTTCGACAACAGGTTGGCCAGCGCCCTGCGCAGCAGCTGCGGGTCGGCCTGCACGGTCCCGCTGCCGGCGCAGTCCAGCAGTACGCCGCGCTCCTCGGCCATGCCTTCGAAAAATTCGGCCATCCGCGCAAACTCCTCCTCGACCGCCAGGGCCTGGCGCTCCGGCACCACGTCTTCCTGCCGGGCGCGCGCCAGGAACAGCATGCTGTCGACCATGCGCGAGAGGCGCTCCAGTTCTTCCACGTTCGAGGCCAGCAATTCCTCATAGTCGTCCGGGCTGCGCCGCTGCGCCAGCGCCACCTGGGTCTGGCCGAGCAGGTTGTTGACCGGGGTGCGGAACTCGTGCGCCAGGTCAGCGGAAAAGCCGGACAGGCGGGTGTAGCCGTCGTGAAGCCGCACCAGCATCGCGTTCAGGGCGTCGATCAGGGGCCGCAGTTCACGGGGCGCGTTTTCGCTGTCGAGCTGGCTGTCGAGCCGGCCCGGCCGCACGAGGGCGGCATGGGCGGCGATTGCGCGCAGGGGCCGCAAACCGTGCACCAGCAGGAAGGCCGCCAGCAAGCCCGCCAGCAGCGCCGCCAAGGTGCAGGCCAGCACGATCTGGCGGCGGTAGCGCACGAACATGGCGGTGCGGTCGGCATACACGCGCGCCACCGTGATCCGGACTTGCTGCCCGTTCAGGCGCCCGGTAACGGAGACCACCTGCCCCGGCGCGCCGGCGCGGCTGGTCCAGGCCAGGACAGCCGGGCGCGCCCCCTCCGCGACGGCGGGCGGCAGCGGATAGCGTTCGCCCGGCGGATTGATGTCGAGCAGCACCTGTCCGTCGGCATCGACGATCCGCACCAGCGAATTTTCCTGTCCGCTCATTGTGTCGCGGAAGTATTGTGGGCGCTCGCGCAGCAAGGTCTGCGCGCCCGGACTGCCGAGCAGCTGCTGGACCTGGCGCAGCTTGCCGAGCAGCGCGATGTCGTCTCGGCGCACGATTTCGCCGACAAAGGCGTGGTACAGGTACAAGCCCAGCCCGGCCGCGCTGGCCGCCACGATCAGGACAAAGGCGAGCGTGACGCGCAGGGTCAGCGAACCCTTCACGCTTGTGGCTCCGCCTCGCACACATACCCCATGCCGCGCCGCGTATGGATCAGCTTCAGCGTAAAAGGATCGTCGAGCTTGCGCCGCAGGCGTCGCACCGCGGCGTCGATGACATTCGTGTCGCTGTCGAAGTTGATGTCCCATACTGCCGATGCGATCAGGGCGCGCGACAGTACCTGGCCCTGACGCCGCGCCAGCAAATGCAGCAGGTTGAACTCCTGCGCCGTCAGCAGCACCGGCTTGCCCTGGCGCCGAACCTTGCGCGCGACGACGTCGATCTCCATGTCGCCGATGCACAGCGCATCGTCCTCGCGCAGCGGTGCGCGCCGCAGCAGGGTGCGGATGCGTGCGACGAGCTCGACGAACGCGAAGGGTTTGACCAGGTAGTCGTCAGCGCCCAGTTCGAGCCCCCTGACCCGGTCCTGCACTTCGTCGCGCGCGGTCAGGAACAGTACCGGCAGGCGCGCCGTCGCCTCATGCGCACGCAAGGCGGCCAGAACTTCCCAGCCGTCCATGCGCGGCAGCATGACGTCGAGTACGACGAGATCGACCTCTTCCTCCCCCGCGAGATGCAGGCCATCGCGCCCGTTGCGCGCGAGACTGGCCGTAAAACCGGACTCGCGCAGGCCGCGCAACAGGTAGTCGCCGGTCTTCGGCTCGTCTTCGATGATGAGGATATGCATGGCGGCCATTCTAAGCCGCGGACACCGCTTCCAACATGACGGGATTGTCATCTGCGCGTCAGGCTGGCGTCGCCGGACGCTGCGTAAAGTGGCGGCTTCACTGTTCAAGGAGCACCCATGATCAAGCCCACCCTGGCCCTGTGCGCCGCCCTGCTGGCCCGGACGGCCGCAGCCGGCTTGCCGCAGCTGCCGCAGTTGCCTGAGCTGTCGCTCGATGCGGCCAATCGTGTCGCCACCGCGGCAATTGCCGCCTGCAGCACGCAGGGCCGGACAGTCGTCGTGTCCGTCGTCGACCGCGGAGGCAACCTGGTCGCCGTGCAGCGCGGCGACGGTGTCGGCCCGCACAATACCGAAGCGAGCCGGCGCAAGGCCTATACCGCACTGTCGACCAGGAGCAGCACGCTCGACCTGGCCCGCAATGCCGCCGCCGACCCGGATGCGCGCAACCTGGCCGCCCTGCCCGAGCTGCTGCTGCTTGGCGGCGGCGTTCCGCTGCGCACCGGCGGCGCGGTCGTCGGCGCCGTCGGCGTGGCCGGCGGCGGCGGAGCGCTCAACGACCATGCCTGCGCCCTGGCGGCGCTCGCCGCCGTTCCCGCATTCGAGCGCCCGCGCACTCCCTGACCCTCCTCACTCGAAAGAAGACACCATGCATACCTTCATCACCCGCGCTTTCCTCGCCACCGCGCTGCTGAGCTCCTGCCTGCACGCCCTTGCTGCCGACAACCCACTCAGCGTCCACATCCTCGACCTGCAAAGCGGCCAGCCGACCGCGGGCGTGGCCGTCACCCTCGAGCAGCAGGACAAGGGAGTATGGCGCGCCCTCGGCAACGCCGTCACCGACGCGCAAGGCCGCGTGCGGGCGCTGTACCCGGCTGGCAAGGCGTTTGCAAGCGGCGAATACCGTATCGTATTCAAGACCGGGGAACACTATGCACGCCTGGGCCAGCCGACCTTCTTCGAGCAGGTCCCGATCGAATTCAAGGTGGCCGATACCACCCAGCACTATCACATTCCCCTGCTGCTGAGTCCTTACGGTTACTCGACCTACCGCGGCAATTGAGGCGTCCCGTGCAGAACGCGAATGCGTCGAAAAAGGTCTACCATAAGGGATCGAACCTGAATGCCAACAAGGATCCCCATGCTGAACCTGAAAGACCCGACGCTCTTGCGCCAGCAAGCCTATATCGACGGAGAATGGTGCGACGCCACTGAAGGCGCCACGGTCGACGTGATCAATCCGGCGACCGGCGAAAAACTGGGCACCGTGCCGCACATGGGCGCCCAGGAAACCCGGCGCGCGATCGACGCGGCAGCCGCCGCCTGGCCGGCCTGGCGCAAGAAGACGGCGCGCGAGCGCAGCCTCATCCTGCGCAAGTGGAACGACCTGATGCTGGAAAACGCCGACGACCTGGCGCTGCTGATGACGGCCGAACAGGGCAAACCATTGGCCGAAGCGAAGGGCGAAGTGGCGTATGCGGCCTCCTTCTTCGAGTGGTTCGGCGAAGAAGCCAAGCGCGTCGCCGGCGAAACCCTGCAATCGCCCTGGCCGGACCGGCGCATCGTCGTGACCAAGGAGCCGATCGGTGTCTGCGCCGCGATCACCCCGTGGAATTTCCCCGCCGCGATGATCACCCGCAAGGTCGGCCCGGCCCTGGCCGCCGGCTGCCCGATCGTCCTGAAACCCGCCGAGCTGACGCCGTATTCGGCGCTGGCCCTGGCCGTGCTGGCCGAGCGCGCCGGCGTGCCGAAGGGCGTGTTCAGCGTCGTGATCGGCGACTCGAAGGCGATCGGCGGCGAAATGACGAGCAACCCGATCGTCCGCAAGCTCAGTTTTACCGGGTCGACCGCCGTCGGCCGCCTCTTGATGGAACAATGCGCGCCGACGATCAAGAAGATCTCGCTCGAACTGGGGGGCAACGCCTCCTTCATCGTCTTCGACGACGCCGACCTCGACGCCGCCGTGGAAGGTGCGATCGCCTCGAAATACCGCAACGCCGGCCAGACCTGCGTCTGCGCCAACCGGATCTATGTGCAGGACGGCGTCTACGAAGCATTCGCGCAGAAGCTGGTCGCGGCGGTGAATAAACTGAAGGTCGGCAATGGCGTCGAGGCCGGCGTGAACCAGGGCCCGCTAATCGAAGAAAAAGCCGTCGTGAAAGTCGAGCAGCACATCGCCGACGCCCTGTCGAAGGGCGCGCGCCTGCTGCTGGGCGGCAAGCGCCACGAACTCGGCCACAGCTTCTTCCAGCCGACCGTGCTGGCCGACGTCACGGCCGACATGGCGGTGGCGCGCGAGGAAACCTTCGGTCCGCTGGCGCCGCTGTTCCGTTTCAACACCGAGGACGAGGTGATCGCCATGGCGAACAACACCGAGTTCGGCCTGGCCTCCTATTTCTATTCGCGCGACATCGGCCGCGTCTGGCGTGTGGCCGAGCAGATCGAAACCGGCATGGTGGGCGTGAACACCGGGCTGATCTCGACCGAGGTCGCGCCCTTCGGCGGCGTGAAGCAGTCGGGGCTCGGGCGCGAGGGTTCGGTCTACGGGATGGACGATTACCTGGTCGTGAAATACATCTGCATGGGCGGCATGTGAATGACGCGTGACCCGCTGGCCGGCCTCGTCGATGCGCCGCTGTTCATCGTGCCGCGCGTGCTCGATGGCTTGCGCGCGTATCGGCAGCGGCCCAGACCCGGCAAGCTGGGCGCGCACGTCGACGCGCTGACGGACCGGTTGCTGGATGGCGTTGAGGCGCACCCGACCAAGTTCTGGGTCATGAAGCAATTTCAGAAGACGCTGGAAGCCGCCTCGGGCGAGGACCCTGACGCGCGCGCGCATCTTGCCCCGGAATTCGGCAAGCTGGCGGACATCCTCGGCATGGACAGTTCGGACGGAATGCCAGTTTACTTGTAGTCCGAAGTCGTATTTATTTCGTGCTGTTCAATTACCCGTTATGATCAATTGCACATGATCAAATCGGGGATGCCATGCACTTCGCGAACTCCCTGATCGTCCTGGCCGCGCCAAAAAAGCCAACGAAACCAAGGAGACACGCAGTGAAAAAGAAGGCATTGCATCACCCCCGGCAGTTAAAGATCCTGCTGGCATCGAGCGTCGTGCTGTTGCTTGGCGCGTGCGGCGGGTCGGACTCGGACCCGAGCGTCGCGATGGACGTCGTCAAGACTGCAGGCGGCGAAGTCCGGGCCGTCGACCGCCTCGGCATGCGCAGCTATTTCGCCATTCCCTTCGCCGCGCCGCCGGTCGGCAAGCTGCGCTGGACCGCACCGGCGGCGCCGCAAAAATGGACCACGACCCTGGCGAACACCAAATCGGCCGCGCCCTGCCTGCAAACCAGCGCCAGCCCGTTCCGGCTGACCGGCGACAGCGAAGACTGCCTCTACCTGGACGTGCACGCCCCAAACGGCCTCGGCCCCTTCCCGGTCATGGTCAACCTGCACGGCGGCGCCTTCAATACCGGCGGCGCCTCGGTGTATGCGGACCCGTCGCCGCTCGTCACCAAAGGCGTGATCGTCGTGAACGTCGGCTACCGGCTCGGCGCGATGGGTTTCCTCGCGCACCCGACCCTGGCAGTCGATGGCGCCGCCGGCAATTACGGCATCATGGACCAGCAGGCGGCCTTGAAGTGGGTACAGGACAATATTGTCCAGTTCGCCGGTGACAAGAACAACGTCACGGTCTTCGGCGAATCGGCCGGTGGCTTCAGCGTGATGACCCACCTCGCCTCGCCTGGTTCGAAGGGCCTGTTCAGCAAGGCCATGATCCAGAGCGGGAACTACGGCAACGACCGCCAGCTCAGCGCGGCGCAGATGGGGGCAGTCAGCCAGGGCATCGTCGATACGGCGATCAATGCAGCCACGGCTGCGGGCGTCACCGGGATCAACTGCGCGCCGGGCGCGGTCACGGCCGACTGCCTGCGCAGCCTGCCGGATTCGGTGATTCGTACCTATCTCGCCAACGCCATCAGCACGGCCTTGCCGATCATGGTGCCGTCGGTGGACGGAAAGGTGTTACCGAAGTCGGTGAAAGCGACCTTCGCTGCCGGCGAGAACATCAAGGTACCGACCGTCAACGGCACCAACGAAAACGAGTACGCGCTGTATATCGCCATCAACGAAGCCGGCCGCCGGGCAGCCGCGACGCCGCCGAACTTCGACCCGACCAACACCAGCTTCTCGCTCCCGGCTGCGGGCTATGCACCGACCATCGCCGGCCTGACGGCGGGAAGCGGGATCAACGCCAACGACATCATCGCCAACTTCTATCCGCTGGCCAATTACGGCAGCAATCCGGCAACCCAGCCGAGCCTGGCGGCGGCAAGCCTGGCGACCGACCTGGGCTTCTCCTGCCCGGCGCTGCGCACGTCCCAGCGCATCGCGGCGCAGGGTTCGCCGGTGTTCATGTATGAATTCCGCGACCAGACCGCCTTGCCGACCGTCGGCGTGGCCAACGGCCAGTACTACCTGAGCTTCCCGCAGGGCGCTGCGCACTCCTACGATTTGCAGTATTTGTACAACCTGGGGGATCTGGGCAATGCCGAGCGACGCGAATTGCAGAGCGCGATGACGCGTTACTGGAGCAATTTTGCGAAGACGGGAAATCCGAACAATGGGGGCGCCGTCCCGGCGGAATGGCCGGCTTTTACCGGACCTGACAAGGTATTGGGACTGGACGTTGCGTCCGGCGGCGGGGTGAAAGCCTTGAGTACCTTCGATGCGGATCACAAGTGCACGACGGCGTGGGGACGGATCGTGACGTTCTGAGATTTGACGTAGGGTGGGCACTCCGTGCCCACGCGGTACGTGCACGTCACCCAGTCCGCGGCACCGACGTGCCGCTTGCTAGCGTCAGTTTAAATTTGCGAACGCCGCGTGGTGGTGTTCGCGGCCAACGCAAAGTGGAAGCGTGCGTACCGCGTGGGCATGGAGTGCCCACCCTACAAGGGCGAACGCTTGATACTACACGTCCTTGTACTCGTGGTACTTGCGCGCGTCGCCACGCACTTTGTCGGCGGGATATTTGGCGCGGTTGAGGACCATCTTTTCCTCGACCGCCGCCATCAAATCGACGTCGAGCTTGTCGGCCAGGCGCACGAGGTAGACCAGCACGTCGGCCATCTCATGGCGTACTTCCACCAGTTTGTTCTCGCCGAGTTCGTCGGCACGCCCATGCTGCAGCCACTGGAAATGTTCAAGCAGCTCGGCCGCTTCGACCGACAGCGCCGCCGATAAATTCTTCGGGGTGTGGAATTGGTCCCAGTCGCGCTCGTCGACGAAGACGCGGACCAGTTCGCGCAGCCGGGCCAAGTCCCCAACCTTGCCCTGCCCCGCGCCGTGTTCCGCGCCTGTGCTCACAGGTCCTCGCCGCGGTCGCGGTAGCCGTCGAGCACGACGGCGAGCTTCGGTGCGATTTCGTCGAAGCTGCTGACCGTGATGCCGAGGTCGCGCAGCAGGCCGTCGTGCACGCCGTAGACCCAGCTGTGGATGGTCAGCGGCTGGCCGCGTTCCCAGGCGTCGCGCACGATCGTCGTCTGCGCCACGTTGATCACCTGCTCGGCCACGTTGAGTTCGACCAGGCGGTTCGTTGCCGACACGCCGGCCACGTTGCCCAGGTATTTGCCGTGCTTGTCGCGCACGTCGCGCACGTGACCCAGCCAGTTGTCGGCCAGTCCGACGCGGGTATTGGTCAGCGCTGCATGCACGCCCCCACAGCCATAATGGCCACAGATGATGACGTGCTTGACCTTCAGGACGTCGACCGCGAACTGCAACACGGAGAGGCAGTTCAGGTCGGAGTGGACGACGACGTTCGCGATGTTCCGGTGCACGAACAGTTCGCCCGGCGCCATGCCCAGCAATTCGTTGGCCGGTACGCGGCTGTCCGAGCAGCCGATCCACAGGTATTCCGGCGCCTGTTGCGAGGCCAGGTCCTTGAAGAAGCCCGGGTCTTGTTCGACCATCGTCGCCGCCCATTCACGGTTGCGCGCGAAGAGGTCGGTTGCCGTCAGGCCAGTCGGTGTTTTTGCCATTCAATTCTCCTGCTGGGGAAAGGCGCGGCTGCGCCCTTCCGTGAGTTTGTGTGAGCTTCGCGTATTGTAAACGCAACATCGTAAGCGCACCTGCGTACAAGGTATGATAACGATACCAAATTTGCCCTCGCAGTCGTCCCTGTATCCATGACAAAGACCGTCAAGAGCCGCGCCAGCGGCCGCGCCACCCTCGCCGACGTAGCTGCCCGCGCCGGCGTGGCCACGATGACCGCATCGCGCGCGATCAGCCATCCGGACCAGGTCTCGGCCGCCCTGCGCGCCCGCGTGCAGCAGGCCGTGTCCGAGCTGGCCTACGTGCCCAACCGCGCCGCGCGCGCGCTGGCCACGGCCGAGTCCAACGTCATCGTGGTGCTGGTGCCTTCGCTGTCGAACGCCGTCTTCACCGCCGTGCTGGCCGGCATCCAGGACGCGCTTGAGGCCGACGGCTACCAGATCCTGATCGGCAACACTCGCTACTCGGATGCCGAAGAAGAAAAGCTGCTCAGCATTTATTTGCAGTCGCACCCGGCCGGCATCCTGCTGTCGGGCCTCACCCACAGCGACAAAGTGACGCAACTGCTGGCCACCTCGAACCTGCCGGTGGTGTCGATGATGGACCTGTCGACCGATCCGGACCGGTTCTCGGTGGGCTTTTCGCAGCTGCAGGCGGGCTACACCATGACCCGCTACCTGATCGACAAGGGGCGCAAGCGCATCGGTTTCATGGGCGCCCAGCTCGATGAGCGTACCCTCAAGCGCGCCGAGGGCTACCGCAAGGCGATGCAGGAAGCGGGCCTCTACGACCCGCGCCTGGAGACCATGGTGTCCGATCCTTCGACCATCGCGCTCGGCGCCGAACTGCTGGGCCGGATGCTGGCCGTCGTCCCCGATTGCGACGCGATTTTCTGCTGCAACGACGACCTCGCCCATGGCGCCATCTACCAGTGCCAGCGGCGCGGCATCGCCGTCCCGGAGCGCCTCGCCATTTGCGGCTTCAACGATTTGCCGGCCTCGGCCTGGATGAATCCTTCGGTTACCACGATCGGCACCCCGCGCTACCGGGTCGGCTTCGAAGCGGCCAGTTTGTTGCGCGCTATCATCAAGGGCGAGCAACCGGCCCAGACCCGCATCGATCTCGGCTTTACGCTGATGGCGCGCGAAAGCGCCTGATTCCAAGCAGTTTTCCCCGCGCAGCCCGCAATTCGTCCTGCTGCATTGCAGCATAAATAATTGTTTACAAATTTTCTCGTCGGGGTAGACTTGCCCGAAAATGTTAGCGCTAACAAAAGCGTCAACCAACCACGAGACAGTCTCCATGAACAACAGCAAGCTCCCCCTGCGCTGGGTAGTGATGGGCGTATCCGGCTGCGGCAAAAGCGAAGTCGGCCAGCGCCTCGCCGCCTCGCTGGGCGTGCCCTTCCTCGAAGGCGACGCCTACCACCCCGCCGCCAACGTCGACAAGATGGCCGCCGGCATCCCCCTCACCGATGAGGACCGGGCCGGCTGGCTCGGCACCCTCAGGGACGAAATCGCCGCCGCCCGGGCCCGCAATGAGGGGCTGGTGCTGGCCTGCTCGGCCCTCAAGCGGCGCTACCGCGACCTGCTGCGCGAAGCCGACCCGGACTTGCATTTCGCCCACCTCGACGGCGCGCGCGGCCTGATTGCCCAGCGCATGCTGGCGCGCACGGCCCACTTCATGCCCACTTCCCTGCTCGACAGCCAGCTGGCCGACCTCGAACCGCTGGGGCCGGAGGAACAGGGGCTGCGGGTCGACATCGTCAAGGATCCGGCCGACCTGGCACAGGAAATTTTGCACACCCAGGGCCGCTAGAGCCCATCAAACAACCAACATCAAAGGAGACGACATGAGCTTTACATCCAACAAGGGCATCGCCCGTCGCCGCTGGGGCATCGGCGCCCTGCTCGGCATCGGCGTGCTGATCAATTACATCGACCGCATCGGCCTGTCGGTCGCCGCCCCGCAAATCCAGGAGCAGTTCGCCCTGACGCCGGTCGAAATGGGCCTGCTGTTCAGCGCCTTTGCCTGGTCCTATTCCCTGCTGCAGATCCCGGTCGGGATGGTCATGGACCGCTTCGGCCCGACCCGCGTGGGCCGCTGGGGCGCCTTCCTGTGGGGCCTGGCGTCGGTGATCACCGCGTTTTCGAGCGGCTTTGCCGGCATCTTCGCCGCCCGCGTACTGCTCGGCATCGCCGAGGCGCCCGCCTTCCCGGTCAGCGCCAAGGCCACCGGTTACTGGTTCCCGCGCAATGAGCGCGGCCTGGCCACCGCCATTTTTGACGCCGCCGCCAAGTTTTCCAACGTGATCGGGGTGCCGCTTGTCGCCGTCACGGTAGTCGCGTTCGGCTGGCGCTGGGGTTTTGCCCTGACCGCCGCGCTCAGCTTCAGCTACTTCTTCGGCTTCTATTTCTTCTACCGCGACCCGAGCGCCGACACCAAACTGTCGAAGGCCGAATACAACTACATCAAGGATAACGGCGGCGCGCCCGAAGGCCCGTCCGACGCCGGCGCCGTCAGCATGCTCGGCTACCTGTTGACCAAATCCAAGGTCTGGGGACTGACCATCGGCTTTGCCGCCTACGGTTACACCTTCTATTTGTTCCTGACCTGGCTGCCCGGCTACCTGGTCCAGACCATGCACATGAGCATCATCAAATCGGCTGGCTTCGCGGCCATTCCCTGGGCCTTCGCCACCCTGACCGACCTGTTCGTCGGCGGCTGGCTGATCGACCACCTGATCAAGAAGGGCAAGGACGAATCGAAGGTGCGCAAAGGCGTGCTGGTGGTCGGGATGATGTTCGGCCTGGCCGTGTTCGGCGCAACCCAGACCACCGATCCGGCGTGGGCGATTTTCTGGATTTCGATTGCACTGGGCGGCCTCGCTTCGGCAGCGCCGGTGGGCTGGTCGCTGCCATCGCTGATCGCGCCAAAGGGCGGCGCCGGCACCATTGGCGGCATCATGAACTTCGCCAACAACCTGATGGGGGCAGCCGCGCCCATCGTTACCGGCTACATCGTGGGGGCGACCAATTCCTTCACGAATGCGTTCTTCGTCGCCGGCGTGATTCTGGTGATCGGTATTGTCTGCTTCGTCTTCGTGCTGGGCAAGATCGAGCCGATTCCTGAACCAGAAGAGCGCGCCAACGCCCTGCCTGCTACCTGACCAACAAAAGAGACAAGATAATGAAAAGAATAAGTTTGGCCCTCGCCCTTCTGGCGCTGGGCAGTACCAATGCGTTCGCACAAACGGCAGTCGCCTTTTATGGCGTGATGGACCTGGGCGTCTCGGTCGACAAGGGCGGCGTTGCCGGCACCTCGACCCGCGTCACCAGCGGCATGGCGACCCAGAGCCGCTGGGGCTTTCGCGGCAGCGAGGAACTGGGCAATGGAACGAGCGCCTTCTTCGTCATCGAAGGCGGCATCCACGGCGATAACGGCACCTCGACCCAGAACAACACCCTGTTCGGCCGCGCTGCCCTGGTCGGCCTGCGCGGCCATTACGGCGCGCTGTCGGTCGGCCTGCAGGACACGCCGCTGTTCACCACGCTCAACGTCGTGGTCGACCCGCTGCGCAACGGCATCATCCGCTCCAACAACCTGATGGCGCCGACGGGCTTCCGGGCCAGCAATTCGATCCTGTACCGTTCGCCCGACATCGGCGGCTTCAGCGGCGACCTGATGTATGTGCCGGGCGAAGTGGCCGGCGACAGCGCGGCCTCGCGCGCCTGGGGCGGCTCCTTCGGCTACAGCAAGGGTCCGTTCAGCGCGCGCCTGGCCCACCACCGGCGCAACAACGATACGCTGACCGTGAAAGGGCTCGACGACGCGCGCAACACCTTATTGGGCGCGAACTACGACTTCGGCCTGCTCCGTGCCTACGCCGGTTATGAGATCAACAAGGGCTTGAACAGTTCGCCGCTGAACAATACCCAGGCGCTGTTCGGCGGCGCCCCGCCGGTGGCCTCGACCGACAGCCGCGACCTGCTGCTGGCAGCCTCCGCTCCCTGGGGCGCCAGCACCTTCGTGGCCAGCTATGTGCGCAAGGATGACCGCACCCGCTTCGACCAGGATGCGCGCCAGTTCGGCGTGGCCTACATGTACGCGTTCTCGAAGCGCAGCGACGTGTACACCTCGTTTGCGCGTATCAGCAATCACAACGGCGCGGCCTACACCGAGGGCAATAGCGAGGAAGCCGGCACCGGCGACCGCCAGTTCACCGTGGGCCTGCGGCACCGGTTTTGAATGCGCAGCGCGTAGGGGCATAAAAAACGT
>Ga0308169_10001597_pt1 | contig 25846 bp, 27 predicted proteins | sample PhyBR1_2_FD_202139 | JGI IMG/M metagenome (GOLD analysis project Ga0308169, IMG submission 202139) | Phyllosphere microbial communities from UC Gill Tract Community Farm, Albany, California, United States - DLSLSB.R1 | ecosystem: Host-associated > Plants > Phyllosphere > Unclassified | place...
CTTTAACGGTAGCTGATTTTGCTGCGATGCTACAAGATGCAGTCAAAGGCATTCAAACCACAGGTGAGCGTTCATTCGGTCGTGGTGCGGTGGTCGGTGATAAAACCCTGATTGATGCCTTGATACCATGTGCAGATTCTTGGTCTGTTAATACCGATAAATCATTTAAAGAAAACTTTGTAATCGGTGCGCAAGCTGCCGTTCAAGGCGCTGAATCGACCAAAGACATCGTGGCACGTATGGGTCGTGCCGGTACGGTCGGTGAGCGTAGCCTTGGCCATCCTGATGCTGGTGCACATGGCTTAGGTGTAATCTTTACGGAAATTGCCGAGCATATAAAATAATACCTAGCCTATTCAAAAAAGCATCGAATGTGTTCGGTGCTTTTTTTATGCCTACTGATATTTACTCCCTTATAAAGTCATGTTTCTTAGCTTTAAAAAAGAAGATGAATATCAAGTTACTCAAGCTATATGAATGAAGTCTATGCAGCTATTTATAGTTTATGATCCAGCTTGATTTGTGCCAGTATTTCTCTTCTCAGGAATTTTGAGTAATATACCCTTAAACAGCAGGATTTAAGTTGAGCTCCAACTCCAGATAATGCCGTACCTGATTACGTCCCCGCTGTTTGGCCAGATATAAGGCGCGGTCTGCCATACGAATGGTGTGTTCTTTTTTGGCATTCTCCTGAGCAAGGGCGACTCCAAAACTTGCGCTGGTTTTTAAAGTTTCACCGGTCTCCAACACAAATTCTTCTTGTTCAATAATTTTACGGCAGCGTTCTGCAATCTCGATCGCCTGCTGCAAGTTTTGATCCTTTAAAATCAAAATAAACTCTTCACCACCAAAACGCCCAACCACATCCTGTATCCGTGTGGTGGTACATAAAATTGTTGCCACACGCTGCAAAACTTCATCTCCCACTTCATGCCCATAATCATCATTAATTTTTTTGAAGTAGTCTAAATCTAGCAACACCACGGCATACGTTGCCTTTTTCTTGCTTTCCAAAGTGCTCAGCTGTTCACCAATATAACGACGATTAAAGACATTGGTCAGCGCATCGGTCTGACTCATTTTTTTAATCTTCATTTCACGTCGGCGCCACTGTGAGAGCAAAATTTCAAAAAACAAAATCGAAACCAGCAGAATAGGCAGATAGACCTCAGCCATGCTTTTGATCCAGAACGGATTATGATAAAACTCACTATGCGTCAAGGTATCACTAAACACAGGTGCGTAACGGATGATCTCATTAAAAGTTAAATAGCTGATAATGAGGGTAAAAATAGAAGCAAAAACGGCCATGCCATAGATTATTTTTCGTGAATAAAATACCAGGCCAATCAGCACAATATTGACAAAACCGGCAATAGTTGCAGGACTATAAATCCCGACGGTATAGCCTGCGTAAATCATTACAGCACCAAAAAACATGGGGGAAAAATAAGCAACAAATTTACGGAATTTTGCATTGCGTTTATATCTATAGCTTAGCGCAATCAGGGCGATAAAAATGATTAAGGTAGCAAATACCGTGGAAATACGGATGAAAAAAAAGTCATGATTAATCCAGACCCGATTGTCTTTTGAATAGCAACTAAACAGATACCATTTAATCGCACTGACTTGGCATAAGGCTCCAAAAAAGCAGAGCAATACGCCCTTATCAAAGTTGGGCCAAGTAATAATTAAGTTATCTGACTCAAATAAATGAAACTTGAATCTGCCCCAATAATAAGAAATCAACGTAGGTGTTTTTCTAAAAAAGCTCATTTTCTTTATGAATATCTTTATAATTTATAAAAATTTTTATTACTTAAATATTATATCCATAGTACAAAAATTAAACAATGTGTCATCCTATCCTTTCGATAAACAGTACCCCATCCAAATGGTCTACTTCATGTTGCACAATTCGGGCAGGAAAACCCGTTAAAGTCGTTTCTACCGTTACACCTTCCAGGGTTAAATAGCGCAGCTGAATGGTTTGTGCACGTGCAACTTGTCCACGTTCATCCGGTACACTTAAACAGCCCTCTTCTCCTAAAACCGTCAATTCAGATTTTTCTAAAATTTCAGGATTGACCATCACCAGTGCATCCATTTCAGGTGCATCGGGATAACGTGGATTCGGACGAGAGGCAACAATAATCACCCGTTTTGACACATAGATCTGAGGTGCAGCAATACCTACCCCATTTCGTTCCAGCATGGTGGCATACATGGCTTCGGCAAGTTGCTTTAACCATTCACTATTCAGCTCGGTCTGTGCAACTTTAGCCGCTGTTAACCTTAAAATGCTTTCACCGCGCTGTGCTACAGGTAAAATGGTGCTCATCAATTTACTCCTCATCGAGCGATATTATTGACTCAATATCTTTTTCATTGAGTCTCATGTATACATATTAGTCTTAAAAATTGTGCTGTTATATTCAGTTTTAATATGTGTATTACACATTTATGCACGATTCAGATAGTTTGGACCGGCTCAGTATTTTAAGCACCTTTTAATTTTGTTTGCCTATCATTCACCGCATTTCTTTATCAATAAAAAAATATGGATACAACTCAGCTTCTTCTTGGTGTGGTTTTTAGTTCTATAGGCTTAGGCTATTTTTTGTATGGGAAAAAGCAAAAAGTCATTGTGCCCTGGATCTGCGGCCTAGTACTGATGATTTTCCCTTATTTTATAGAAAATATCAGTATATTGACCAGCGTCGGGATCATTCTCTCTATTGCTCCTTACTTTATCCGGCTTTAATTGAGTGGCAGATCAGATAGGTTTATTCATAAAATTAAGTTGGTGCACTGAAAAGAAAGATTGATTTTTCATCTAAAAAACAAAATATTAGAATTCAATCATATCTGATTTATTGTGCTGACTAACGGAAACCTGAAGCATGGACGCAATACCTCGTTTAACTGGTGAAGATAAACGCACGCTGGGCCTGTCATCTTTAGGCGGTGCACTCGAATTTTACGACTTCGTGATTTATGTCTTTTACGCCAAAATCATTTCAGAACTGTTTTTTCCTAGCGGTTTAAGTCCTTTCTGGGCCATGCTGAATACCTATGGCATTTTTGCAGCGGGTTATTTTTTCCGTCCACTAGGCGGCGTGGTAATGGCACATTTTGGTGACCTGATTGGGCGCAAGCGCTTGTTCAGTCTGTCCATTTTGCTGATGGCCTTACCTACGCTCATGATCGGGATCATGCCGACCTTTGAAAGCATTGGCTATGCTGCACCGCTATTGCTGTTATTGATGCGAGTAGTTCAAGGCATTGCCATTGGCGGGGAAATTCCTGCCGCCTGGACCTTTGTTTCGGAACATGTGCCTGCAAATAAAATTGGTTTTGCCAACGGTTTACTTACAGCCGGGTTATCGCTCGGCATCCTGCTCGGTGCTTTAATGTCGCTGTTTATTTCGTTGAAATATAGCGAGACAGAGATTCATGACTGGGCATGGCGTATTCCCTTTATTCTGGGCGGGATCTTCGGTTTAATTGCGCTCTATCTGCGCAGTTATTTGAAAGAAACTCCCATATTCAAAGCCATGCAGCAACGTAAGCAACTGGCTACAGAAATGCCGGTAAAACAGGTATTGGCACAACATAAAACCGCTGTGGTGATTGGTATGCTGTTTACCTGGTTCCTCACCGGCTGCGTGGTTGTCCTGATTTTGGCCATGCCGAACTTGCTCACCGGAGCCTTTGGTTTCGAGCGTGCAGATGCATTTAAAATGCAGAGTGCAGCCATCATTATGCAAATGCTCGGCTGTATTATCGCTGGCTTGTTGGCAGATCGCCTCGGTGCAGGTAAAGTGATTTTATGGGGTTCACTAGCTGTGGCCGTGATTGCCGCTGTTTTCTACAACAGTTTGGGACATGTTTCAGCCGCAACGGTATTTATGCTGTATATGTTACTTGGACTGGCGTCCGGTACAGTCGGCATGGTGTCTTACAGTATGGTGAAAATGTTCCCGGCTCAGATTCGCTTCTCGGGTATTTCATTTTCCTATAACGTGGCCTATGCCATTGCCGGTGGCATTACCTTGCCCCTGGTACAATGGTTAAGCCTGTATAGCAAGATTGGCGCTATGTATTATATTGGCGTGGTCTGTTTAGTGGCATTCTTTAGTGCGCTGCTGTATAGAGCCAAGTTTGAAAGACACAATTTAGACCCATCTTCCATAATTCCCCCACAATATGCAGTGAAAGATTAAGTATAAAAAAAGCCCTTCAGTTGAAGGGCTTTTTATTGATTAAGCGACTAAATTTTTCTTTAACTCATCTTCCACAATCTGGATTTCCAGCTGACTAAATTTACGAATTTCAGTTTCGGCATGTCTTTCCAACATACCAGAAATCAAAGGAACCTTAATCTTGACATGCCAGTTCAGGCTGATGTGAATTTGCTGCTCATCCCCCGTCACCAAACGTTCACAGTTGGCTTCTAAAGGCATATTGGCACCCAATTTTATGCTGGACGTTAAAGCTGACAAATCTGTGATATCGGTACGCTTGACTCGAAAGGCATCTTTTAGAAATTTTTTCGCCATATCTGGAATATTGACATCCAGATTATAAGCACGGCGTAAGGTGTAAATATCACCACTCATTTTAGACTCAATAATTTCCAGTTTTTCACCTGGAATACGTCTACACACTGCTTCATGTAAGGCCGTATTTGCCACAAGGCGTTTGAACTGGTCAATGGATACGCCCTGAATGGTAGAATTCACAGTAAAACTATGTGCCATATTTAATAATCCTTTATTTTTCTAGTGGTTATTTTTAACAATTCTAACTCATTTGATCATCACTGATCTAGCCTATTTTGTCTAACTGCGTATTTAATTGAATTTTCCAGACCTTGTCATTGACCATCTATACCATACTATTCTGCATAGATGCCACTGTGAATAACCGTTTTTTCACCACAGGAAATACGGAGAAAATGCCCGCAATATTCAATGATGACATCAAACTGTTCAGCGCCATCATCCAGACCTGTCGCGGTCCAAATTGTGCCTTGAGGAAAATCCTGCAACCACACCGCTTTATAAAAGTCAGAAACAGAATCGAAGTTGATATATTTTTCCGGCTCGGCTTGAATTCGGCCTGCCAATTCATCAAACCTGTGCAACTGGGCTTGAGCAAAGTCGATCAGCATCTCTCACTCCTTAGCGATTAAACCCCTTTGAACCGGGTCAAAGCCTGTTTCTTTTTCACCTGTTCCCACTGCCACCAGCCAAACGCGGCCAAACCTACAAAAGCAGCATATAAGCCAGCAGTTAAGAACAGGTCCTTATAAATGAACATGCCGACATAAATAATATCGACAAACACCCACAATACCCAAGTCGCAATATGCTTACGGCTGGTCCAATAGGTGGCCAGCAGACTAAATGCAGCCAGTTGTGAATCCAGCATAGGCACGGCAGCATCGGTAAAATGCTTCAACGTTAAACCGAAAATCAGTCCACCAATAGCAGCCATTAACATCTGGAAAATCACTGTTTTTTTTGCAATCGGTTCAATCCGAATTTCATGATCTTGCTGTTTGCCTTTCAGCCAGTGATAGAAACCATAAAAATTCACTATTATGAAAAAGAACTGCAATATGGTTTCACCATAGAGCTTAAATTGATAAAAAAGATAGGCATACAGCACAAAAGCGGCAAAGTTAAACCACCAGCACCACATATTGCGTTTGATGGTGAGTGCCACCCCGATAAGACTAATAATGACCGCAACAATTTCTAAAGGTGACATGGCAATAATCAAACAGCAAAAGGGTGTTGCTATTATGAAAAAAAAAGTCCTGAACGCAAGATAAATTATACCAATTCAGTCACACAATCTGACGAACCTTACCCCATATTTGCAACGTCAATCAGTTACTTCAATTCGAACTGAATATCAGGCCAAGTAGATTTGACAGTTTTCTACCGACCGTTTAAACATATAAATACGATCAATCTGGAAGAATAAAAATGTCACAACAACAAGGAAAAGTCAGCCGGGAGATCCGTGGGTTTCTGTTCCTGATTGGTCTGGACCGCGCTGCCAAAAGAAATGCCTTTGATAGCCATATGATTCATGACTTGTCACTGGCCTTAACTGAATATGAAGATCATCCGGAGTTGCGTTGTGCGGTCATTTTTGCCCACGGTGATCATTTTACTGCCGGGCTGGATCTGGTCGAGTTACAACCCAAACTGGAAGCCGGTGTATTTGATTTTGATCCTGCACAAATTAACCCTTGGGGCACCAGCTCAAGAGCACGCAAGAAACCGGTGATTGTAGCGGTACAAGGTATTTGTTATACCGCCGGCATCGAGTTGATGCTGAATACCGATATCGTTATTGCAAAGGACAATTGCCAGTTCGCGCAAATGGAAGTGCAGCGAGGCATTTTACCCTTTGGCGGTGCCACCGTTCGTTTTGTACAGGCCGCAGGCTGGTCTAAAGCCATGCGTTATTTACTGACTGGAGATCATTTTGATGCAACAGCGGCGCTGGATTTGAATCTGATTACTGAAATTACCTCGAAACCTCCCCTGCAACGTGCCATCGAACTGGCTGAACATATTGCACAAGCTGCCCCACTGGCCGTTCAGGCAACCTTGGCTTCTGCCAAAGAAGGCGCTGAACAGGGCGCAGAAACTGCTTTTGCCCATTTACAGCAACATCTGACGCCATTACTTAAAACTCAGGATGTAAAGGAAGGTGTTATGGCCATGCTGCAACGTCGCGCTCCTGAATTTAAAGGCCGCTAATAAAACAACAATAGTCTAAATCCAATAACAACACGAGTTTGCCATGCCCCATCACAAGCAGAAGTTACAAAGCAGCGATTTTAGTGTCAGTTCACATGTCTTTCCGGCGATAGATGGCTATCTATTAAAGGGAACCCTCTACACCCCAGGACATGGCATTAAAGCTAATATTGTGTTGTCCAGTGCTACCGGGGTTCCACAGGAGTTCTATCGCCGCTTTGCTGAATATATGACCCTGCTTGGCTATCAGGTGCTGACTTTTGATTATCGTGGTGTGGGGCAGTCTGCTCCTGCCAGCCTAAAAGGTTTTAAGATGTCTTATCTGGATTGGGGCGCATTGGACCTGGCCGGGGCAATTGATTATCTGGCACAGGATCAGCTGCCTATTTTTATGGTCGGCCATTCCTATGGTGGACAAGCGCTAGGATTAACCCCCAATCATGACAAGGTCACAGTCATGTATTGCTTTGGTACCGGCGCCGGCTGGCATGGTTATATGCCATTTAAGGAAAAGATCAAAGTTCAGGTGATCTGGAATATTGTGTTCCCGCCGATGGTTGCGCTCAAAGGTTACTTGCCCTGGAGCAAGTTGAAAATGGGCGCAGATTTACCGATTGATGTCTATAAACAGTGGCGTAAATGGTGTAAAAATCCGACCTATTTCTTTGCCGACCCGGAACAACAGTCGTTAATTCAGCAATATGCACAAGTTAAAACGCCAATTTATGCCGTTTCTGCACTGGATGATGACTGGGCCTTACCCAATTCACGCTATGCCTTTATGCAACATTATGCTCAGGCACCCATGCAGTTTATCAATATTTCCGCAAGCGATTATGGACTGAAACAGATTGGTCATATGGGTTATTTTCGTCAGGGTGCAGAAAAAATCTGGGATGAAATAGACCGTACTTTCGATCAACACCTCGCCAAGCAAAACGGATAGAAATTAAAAAAAGCGCCCACACAGAAATTGAGCCGGGAACATATTCTGAGTACCTGTGCCCTGCAATTTAAGCGTCATGGCTATGCCGCGACCAGTATTGAAATGTTGACCCAAGCCTGTGAACTCACCAAAGCCTCTTTTTACTATTATTAACCCAGTAAAGAGGTCTTATTGATGGATGTGCTGGAACTGACCCAACAATATTTAAATAGCCATTTATTTAAGCTGAATCAGCAAGGTGACATTTCCATCAGCCAACAGTTCGAACGGATGCATGAACGTGCGATCCAGTTTTTCAGTGATGAATCAAAGGCGGTTTAATCGGCATCATTTCAATTGAAGCACGCTATCAGTCCGAGCAGATTCTGGAAAAAGTCCGTCTGATCTTTCAGGACTGGCAAATGGCTTTTTATCAATTATTTAAAATGCAGCTGACAGACCATGAGGCTCAAATTTTGGCAAAACAAAGCTTGGCCGATTATGAAGGGGCCATTTTAATGTATCGCCTGAATGATGACCTGTTTTATCTGGATCAGGTCAAGCAACGCATCATAAAACAGCTAATATAAAATCGTCAGCCACTGGATAATACCGAATAACTGATTGAATTTTAAATAGAGTAAACTCAATTCAAGGGCAATCGCTTCAATCAGGCGCGGCTATGCTGTTCCTTGAATTCACATTTATGCTCACAACCGAAACGGTCAATATGGGTATAAAACACCCCATAGCGTCCGACGTAATATTCTAAAGACTGATCATAGAAGGTCCAGTAAATCGACCATTCGCCTAAGTCCAGCTTACGAATCCGGGTTTGTGCCTTGGCGGGCAGTTTTTTTAGAATGCCTTCTTGCACCACAATGGCTTGACTTAAATTACGTTCGGTCAGATGACGCTCAAAAAACATCTGGCAGACATCGTCAAACAGTTGTTGTTCATATTCCTCCACCTCCTCTACCCTTGCTTCCGGTTTGGATAAAGGCTGTGCCGAGGTCGCTTCAAATTTGATTAAATCGGCGAGCTGCCTGATTCTAAATTGTTGTGAATATTGATTGATCTGAATTTTTAAAAAGACTTTCCAAAGGACAATCAGTCCAATGCCAAAACATAACCCCAAGAGTATTTTCACCATAGCGTCACTCTCATGTTAAATAATTATTATTTTTATATTATATAAAACAATTAGAACAAAAATTATACAATTTTTTAAATTTTATGTTATAAAAAAAATGATTCCAAGGAATTTTACTCATGTTTCCTATTGCTTCATCTGTTCAACACACGCTTGTCACTTGCCGCGCTTTGTACCTTCAGGTCAACAAGGCCAGTTCACGACGCGTGGCGTTTTTACATGAGGTACCTTGGAATCTGTACCCTGATGATGATTTAGAATAAATCACTCACTAATAAATACCCCAAGGTCGCCTCAGTAGCGGCCTTTTTTATTGCCTAAAAACAAGGAAAAAGCTGATGAATCACCTTATCGATAAAAATGGATTCCCCACTCCACTGTCCCAGCCGGTTGTAGCCTCTTTTAACCGAAATTCACGCTTCGCTACAGCCGGTCAATTTGCTACTGTCGTGCTGATTTGGTCACTCACTCCACTTGCAGCCGTCTGGACAGTACATGAAATTCATTGGGCGTGGGGTTTATTGATCCGATTTAGCTTGGCTATTCCCATTGCTCTGGCATGTCAGGCCTATTTCAAAATCAGACTGCCATTGCACCTGCAAGCTTTGCTCAGTTATGCCGCAGGTGCACTTGGCCTGTTTGCATCCATGACCTTTTGCTATATGGGCGCATCCAAGGTACCTTCCACGGTGATATCTATCATCTATGGTAGCGCTCCATTCGTTTCAGGTTTACTGGCCATTTATATTTTTCGTAGTGAAAAATTCAGTGCTTATCAATGGCTGGGCTTAGTGATGGGTATGCTGGGCATGTATTTCGCATTGGGTTTAAATTCGCAAAACTTGCTCTTCGATTTATGGGGCATCGGTCTGGAAATTGTCGCGATGTTTTTATACGTCCTTTCTGTGTTTGCGGTGCGTGCGGTTGCTGCAAATATCCATCCGATCAGTCAAATGACCGGTGCCACGATGGTATCTTGGTTGGGGTATTGTAGTTTGCTGCCTTTTTTCTGGTCAGAACTGCCCGATGAGCTGCCTTCTTTACCCACTACAATGGCACTCGTCTATAGCGCGGTATTTTCATCTGTACTGGCGATGATTTTTTATTATCAGCTGCTAAACACCGTCAAGCCCACTACACTGATGCTGATGAACATTATGAGCCCGGTACTGGCTACACTGTGGGGCACCTGGCTTAATCACGAAATGTTAAGCTCGCATTTCAATCTGGGGCTGCTGTTACTATGTAGTGGCTTAGCCTGCTATGCTTTGCGCGTACCTGGCAAATAGCCAATACCATAATAAAGAAAAATCCCGGGCCGGATGCAGACTCGGGATTTGCTCAATTCAAGCTTTAAGCAAAAAAGACTTTATTCAATATGAATAATTTTGCCATGTTCATCATGATGAACCACTGTGACCTTTTGCTGGCGCCCCTGTTTAATGTCTTCCACAGCCAAACCAAAATGCTGTCCATAATCGGTAATATTTTTGGCCGAACTTGTCTTTACTGTTTTTGCAGGAACAAAATTCGACCATAACAGTAAGGCTACAGCACAGGCCAATAATGCACTCACCCCATGTTCAATGCCCAAGCCAAAGGCAGAAAACAGTTGATGAAACACATGATTTTTTTGCAGGCTGACAATTCCCAGCACAATCAATAATGGTCGCCATAACAACAACCACACCGCCCACATCATGGCAGTAGAGGTATTCGATGCATAACGTTTATGCCACGGCAAGCAATGACGTAAATCAATAATTAAAGGATTATTTCTCATGGATCACTTGCTCATTAGTAGAGGTCGAATGACGCATCCCGCGGTCTGGACTGACCCAGCGTGCGCGCTGACCGTCGCCGCGTAATAATACTTTAGGAAATGCCACAATACTGGCCGTCAGGGTGATCAGCCAGAATACAAAGGGATACCAGATCATCCAGAAATAATTCTTGCCCAGTGACGGTTCATAACGGCTGTCCATCCATTTGCTGAGCGCAAACTGCAACAGACAGGTCACGCCCAAGAGCATGCCGGTGCCATAAGGTAGAAATGGCGAACTGACGCCCGCTATGCCCAAGGGAACCACAAAATGGATTAACCAGAGAATAGCCATAAACAGCATCAAATAAGACCAGACCAGAGTCAGAACCAGTTCACACAATAATGGCCATAAAAAGTTCAGTTTTGGTTGAAATAACACATCGATATTTTTAATCAGCACCTGTGCCCCGCCCATAGCCCAGCGCAAGCGCTGTTTCCATAAGCCCTGAAAGGTTTCCGGCATTAAAATCCAGACCAGCGCGTTCGGTTCAAAGTGAATATTCCAGCCCGCACGTTGCAGCTTCCAGGTAATGTCGATATCTTCCGTCAGCATATCGGGTGACCAGTAGCCGACTTCATGCACGGCACTTTTACGAAAGGCAGTAATCACCCCAGAAACGGTAAACAACCGTCCAAAACTGCGCTGCGCGCGCTTAATCATGCCGACTATGGAAGAAAATTCTCCAACCTGAATGCGTCCAATTAGAGTCGAACGGGTACGAATTCGCGGATTACCGGTGACCGCAGCCACGGTTTCATCCTGCAGAAAATGGCGTAACATCCAGGTCGCAGCATGCGGATCAAGCAAGGCATCACCATCAATGCCAAGCAAATATTCTGCATCGGTGAGCAAGCTTCCCGCCTGCAGTGCCATGGCTTTGCCCTGATTATGCGCCAGATGCACCACACGCAGTTTTTCATGCTGATGCGCGAGACGGTTGAGCACGGCTGCGGTGTTATCGGAACTGCCATCATTAATGGCGATGACTTCAAAGTTAGGATAATCCAGCGCCAATGCATGGCCGAGTGTTTCTTCAGCATTATCTCCCTCATTAAAACAAGGCACCAGCACGGCTACCTTTGGATAATCAGGCAGTGCTTCAGGCTGTCGATACGGCGGATCTTGTCGCTCTTTCCAATAGAAAATCAGTGCACCGATCATCCATAAATACGACATAAATAATGGATAATAAAAAACGAAGTGCAATGCAGAATGCCAAAAATGCTGCAGCGTTGACATATGGAATGCCTTTAAGGAATAAGTTTGCTGGATTTCATATCAAAGGCTTTGCGCATTACGTGAGTATCTGGATAGTCCTGAATCGGATCATCCGGATAATACGCTTCATGCATCACACCTTGGGTATATAAAGACTCAATGGTCTTGGCCATTTCATCGGAAGGGACGTGTTGATTGGTTCGCCAGTTCACCGACTGTAATTCAAACACCGTTTTTTTCATGCCATTCGGATATTGCTTCACGCGATTAACGATGTCCCGATAAAAAGCATCCGGATCTGTAGCCTGCTCCATATAGGGCATCGCCATGATCGCAGTAAAGTCATAACGGTTAATCGACTGTTCCAAAGACTGTGAATACCAGTTTTCTGCATAAGGCTTCAGGGCAACCTGTGCATATAAGTTGCGTGCAGTCAGCAAGAATGGATGATACTGACGGACTTCCTGCGCCAGTTGCATGGCAAAGTCATCGATGTATTTGGTTTTAAACGCTGTCCACTTTTCCAGCTCGGCATCATTACTGCGGATTTTGGCCAGATCGGTAGGTAGACCTATCGCAGCATAGGCTTTTAAGGCTTCAGGGCTGGCATCCTCATAGTCAGACAAGGTGGTGTCATCGTGGAATAAAATGCCGTTAAATGGCACAGTTTTGGCCAGGTCCTGATAAATCCCCTCAATCGTCTTACGTGCATCGACAGAAAAAGGACTTAAACGGTGATACCCCATATTCAGATGTTTTGAATCATCGGATTGCTGGGTCACCACCACATCTTTAGACACCGGATTATCTTTTGGTAAATCCCAAGCCAGTAATGGCATCCAGGCATAAACCCGACTCACCTGAGTCCGGGTTTGAATTTGCCAGGCCACGCGATTAAACAGGTCAGCGCGCATCGGTAAATAATGGTTCGGAAAATACACCATATCCGCAGAACCATTGGCATCCGGATCGGAAAAGGCCTGTAAATACACGGTATTGACTTTCATCGCCACAATCCGGTCAAGCAGATGATCCAGATTGCGTTCTTGCTGGATTGGATTTTTGTCGTAAATATAATCCAGATCGATATGCATGATTTTTTGTGGACGGTTATTGTCGCCTAAATGTTGCTGACGATTTTGAATTTCCTGGGCCAAATCCGCCGTGGTCATATTGCCTTCCACCAAAATACGGTTGAGCTGCCCCAAAGAACTTTGTGCTGAATCTGCACCATCATCCAGACTAATCGCAATCGGCATGCCCAACTGTTTAGCAATATTCACGGTTTGCATGGTGTAATGACCATAAGGCCAGACCATTATCCGTGGTGATTTTAACCCGTGGGCAGTCAATAACTGGTTATTCTGCTTTAAATCACCCGTAATCCGTTGCTGATAATGTTGATCGGATTCATAGCTGGCAGATTTAGGATCGTATAACCGTGTCACTGCCGCCGGTTCCATATTGCCCTGCGGATTGCCCAAAATGCCGCGATGCAGGTTATAACTATGACTGGCAATTTCGACCAGGCCGCTTTCCTGCATCTCTTTCAGTTCAGCCCAGGACAACATTTGATTGCGCGGAATTTTCTCACCTGAAAAGTCAACGCTTTGCCCTGCTGTAGGCTCTAGCCATGAACCCACCACTGCCAGCACCACTGGAATTTTATTGGTCTTGGTTATTGGATAGGCATTTTTATAAAATGAAGCATAGCCATCATCCACGGTGAATAAAACCGGTTTGCTTGGCAAGCGGTATTTCCCTTGATGTGCTTTAATCAGCTGATCCACATTAATAAAATGAAAACCATTATTTTTAAGCCAGCTAATATGTTGCTGAAACTGCTGGGTCGTTACCGAATAGTCAGGAATCAATGCCGATTGATGATCGGTAATTTCATGGTAGCCAATTACCGTGAGGATGGGATTGCTGGCTGGCAGCGTTTTACTCCAGGCTAGATGAGGCAACTGCCATAAAACGGCGGAAAGAGATGCAGAAAGCAAGGTGGAAAGCAATCGAGTCTTCATGGAATGGTGCTCAAAAATCATTTTATGCTCTGAACACGCGACATCATTGATCAATAGAAAATGACACTTTTCATGATTTACGACATGCAGAACTTTGAATCTGCTTTTTATCCAATCAAGCTGAAATGAAACTTAAAAACCAATATTTTTTATAGTTAAATAATTAAAAAAATGTATAAATACAATAATATTTCAAGGAATATGCTGGCTTTTATGCTGATCAAAAGCGCTTAAAAAGCGGCTAACAAAAAAGCTAAGCTGATTGAGGCTGATATTGATCCCGCCCGGCACCTTTCGCTGCATACAGCTGAACATCGGCAGCTTTCATCAGTTCATGAATATCGGTATAAGGATGATTTCGATCCATCCAGGCAACGCCCATACTTATGGTCACATATTGCTTCTGGTCAGGCCGATTTAAATGTTCAAAGCGATGTTGTCTAATGGCGTTTAAAACCTGTTGCAACACGTTTAAAACCACTTCACTTGGTACGTTATGCAGCAGAATGGCAAACTCTTCCCCGCCATAACGCGCTACATAAGCAGAAGGGGGCAAGGCCTGCTGGATCACCTTAACCAAGTCTTTTAAAATGACATCACCCTTCAAGTGGCCATAATAATCATTATAATTTTTAAAATAATCCACATCTAGCATGGCAAATGCCAAGGTGTTATTACTGTGATTTTGGGTCAGATTAAATAAACGCTGTATCTCAATATTCAAAGCGCGGCGGTTAAATGCACCGGTTAATGCATCAATTTGAATTTGTCGTTCCAGTTGTTCATTTAACTGATTTAATTGCGCAGTCCGTTCTTTCACCTTATTGTCTAACGAGTTATTCAGCTCAATTAAATTATTATTCAGTTGCTCGATATAATGATTATGCCGTGCATAATTTTTTGCCTGCTGAAACATAATCAGCAAGGCGTAAAAACTGGTTGAAATAAAAGTTAAGTTAAAGGACTCGATCAGATTCAGATTTAATAAGAAATCATGTATGAAGGTCACGCATAACAAAATCACCGCCCACATGTTAATTGTCGAATATTTTTCTTTAGATTTTAGCGTGATATAAAAACCATAGGCAAAATTCAGAATCACCACAATACTAAATAGCGAACTATATAATGCTAAACTCTGGAATACTTCGGGAGTGGTAAAAAAAATCACCACAATATTAACCGCCAGAATGAACATTACAGCCGAATAAACGATTAAATTTAAATAACGGCGATTGAGCAAATACATATAACTTAAGAAAAATACAATTGCTAAAGCCGTAAATAAATATTCTAAGCGCTGTCCCCATAACCAGCTAATATTGGTAAATGTGGTGTAGGCATACGGTGCTGAAAATAAATTGTGTAAAGCCAAAAATAGGATGAAAAGACCAAATACAAAAACCCGAATACTGCTGCGCCCGATTTTTCCCTGAAAAAGTGAAAACATCAGGGTAAATAACCCCATACCGAATACTGCCCCACATACTAGGCCTATACTCATCATCAGTTGTTCAAACTGGCGGGTAATGGTTTTTGCGATCCCGATCCGCATAGAATTTTCTAAACCACCATGTACATTTTTAAAACTGGAGATTTGGAAAGTAATGGTCAGTTCTTCTTTATACGGCACCGTAAACGCTATTCTAGGCGCATTTTCTGATTGATGGCTTTTGGCATCTTTACCGATCTGACCCAAGCGAAGTACATAAGCTCCGTTTAAATACATACGATAGGCACTATATTGATTGGGAATGTAGATCGCGATATTTCGACCCAGATATTGTTTAGGGATTTTAAAATGCCCAATAAAGGTACCGTAGGTCTCATTACTCCCTATGATTTCCTTGAAAGAACCCGGTAAATTTACAGTGTGAGATTTTAAAATTGCGCTAGGCTGGATAATGAACTGTTCAGGATAATACTGCCATGTTCCCTGTAAGGCAGTACTGCTATTTTCAGTAAACTGGACATTATTGAATAATTTTTGCTGTACAGAAGAAGATTTCGAAGCAGTCGCCTCATTTGCCCACAGTTGCTTTCGCCCCAGGCATACGCATAAACAGAGCAATAAAAATAACTGGAAAAAATGAATTAATCTCTTGTTCTTATACAAATATAAATTGTCCTTAAATTATGCTTGTCCTTTAATTAATGTAGCGATAAAAAAATAAAACTCAAATTATTTTTCAATTATCTGCAAGATACAGCCATGTCTCTTGCAGAATACTTTTTAATCAACCATAAATGAGAGATTAATCACGTGTTTTCACATCAAACAATTCAATTTCAAAAATAAGATTGGAATTTGCAGGAATGATTTTACCCATTTTTCGCTCACCATAAGCCAAATGTGCAGGAACCAGTAATTTACGTTTACCACCGACCTTCATGCCCATAATGCCCTGATCCCAGCCTTTAATTACTCGGCCTGTTCCAATTACAGTTTCAAAGTAGTTGCCACGATCAATCGACGAATCAAACTTGGTTCCATCTTCCAGCCAGCCAGTATAATGTGTGGTAATTAGCGCGCCTTTCACCGCTTCTTTGCCTTCACCTACTTTTAAATCAATAATTTCTAATTCATTCATCATCATTTACCTAAACAGAGCACTAAATTTTCAATCACTATTATAAACCGGATTCAGATGAGTTCTTTATGCTTTAAATTATGTATATTTAAAAACTCAGCTCCTGGATATTGGAATCATTCAATAAATAAGCCGTCAATTTTTTATGATTTTCAGCCGAGCCGATTAAAATCCAGCGTCCACTCATGCGCTGCTCGGTTTTATGCTGCACACTGCGCACCACTTTCATGTTATAGGTCTTAAATAGCGCTTCATATTGATCTAAAGTTTTGCGCTGATAAGGACAAATAATTCGATAGGTACGTGCCTGGCTCAGGGTTTCTATCCCCTCCTGGACATAAATCAAAAAAATCAGCACGATCAAAACAATCAAGGTGGCGAACAGGCTTAACAGTTCATAACCTGCGCCAGCTGCCATACCCAAGGCGGCCGTCATCCAGATGGTAGTAGCAGTAGTAATGCCGGAAATACGGTTTTCATCTTTAAAAATCACCCCTGCGCCAACAAAACCCAAACCGGTCAGAATATTGGCGGCTATCCGGTCTTGGCTGTCGATGCCAATTTTTAAAGACATAATGGTAAATAGACATGAACTCAGACTGACCATAATCATGGTGCGAAGGCCGGCAGATTTACTGCGATATTCACGCTCTGCGCCAATAATTGCACCAATGCCCAGGGCAATCAGCAAACGATAGAGATCCGGATGCATATATTTTCCCTTTTTTCATTTTTATTGTTTTCAGGTATACGCAATTTTTTAGTGAGGATACAAGCCTAGACTTGCATCCTTATTTGTCCTTATTGTAACTGTTCCCACTCCACCACAACTTGTGCATGATCGCCAATCAAGGTCCATTCGCCATCCATCACATTTAACTGCAATTGCATGGTGCGCTCGCATAATTGCGGCAAGGCATCAGTAGTCGCGGTCGAGAGTTTCCACACTTGCACATTGCTTAAAGTTTTTAATTTGCTGTTGCGCTTATACCATTCATCCACAGCTGAACCATAAGTAACAACAGCCACTTGCTTGCAACGCGCGCTGGCTTTTTTGACTTTATCTTCATCCGGACTGCCCACTTCAATCCATTTCACCAGTTGACCGGTCAGGTCTTTTTGCCACAATGCCGGCTCATCGGTTTCAAATAAATCTTTGGTAAATTCCAAGGCTTCATCGGCAAAACGGGCATAGGCCAAAATACGCACCATCAAGCGTTCAATGGTTTCAGATGGATGTAAAGCCATGGTCAGTTGATAATCACCGTATTGATGATCATCCATATTGGCAATATTCAAATCTGCCTTATAAATCGTTGCTTTAAGCGCCATACAAGTATCCTCAAATTTGGCGCCTAGCATATAAGATTTAGACCGATTTTGCAGAGTTGTTTTTAGGGCTCATCTCGATTCAACTGACATTGAAATAACTGCTCTTCAAAATATTGCCAGTCGCGCTGGTCTTGCACAATAATTTCAATACGGTTATCAATGCCTTCTTCTGAAGACTGATAATTAAACTGTTCCGGATTAAAATTAAAAGTTTTCCAGCCCTGATTGGTATTAAAAATGGCTTTAATCCGCAGCCAGTCTTGCTGTTCACACAATAAATCCAGCAAGGCATAAAAGTCGAATTGCCAGCGCTTGGGTAATTTCCAGCCTGCCACACTATAACCTTGAGCAGTTTCAGCATAGTGATAAGGCAACTGTTTAATTTCTGGCAAGGACTGTCCTGCTGAAAATGTTTTCTGAATTTTCAATAAAGGCTGAATTTTGCGTTCAGTTCCCACATAAGGCTGGTCAATTTGCTGAAGTGAAATATGCTCCTGCCCGCTCATCAGCCAAGTCTGTTGATAGGCCTGATATTCAATTTTCAATGCTGCTAAAGCCTGATCATCTGCAAAATTCATCGTATCCGCATGAGACACCACAATAATTTGTGCTACTTTTAACTGGTCTGCATACAGGTTCTGCTTGCTCCAATCACTATCATGCAAACGCGAGCCATCAATCACGGTCACTAATGCCCGCATGGCAATACTCTGTTGCCAGTGTGGCTCGGTCAGTTGTTCCAGTAATTGTGCAGGATGTCCCAAACCTGTGGGTTCGATAAATAACCGGTCCGGTTTGCTTTCTGATAATAACCGCGACAAGGCAATCTGCATCGGCAACTGGCTGCTACAGCACAGACAACCACCGAGTAACTCCTTAACTTCATAGCCTTGGGTTTGCGGTAATAGCTGCTGATCAACTCCAATTTGCCCAAACTCGTTCATCAGCACCGCCCAGACTTCATTTTCCGGCTTCTGGCTAAGTAAATGTTTAAGCAAGGTGGTTTTTCCAGCGCCTAAAAACCCGGAAATAATATGTGTCGGTACTGCTTGAGTGGGAGAAATCAGTTTCAAAACTTACTCACTATTCATGGCCAGGGAGATTAATCAATGCAGTGATGAGGACAACTTAGCCGAAAAAGGTGCTCAAAAATCTGTATAGAACTCCACTTTAATTTTTTCCTCTAGCTCTGGCAATGTATTCACTTCATTTAAAAGACCTAGCAACCCGTTTGATCAAATTTTATTGAAATAACTCAGTAGACTATAAAAAATATCATCGGCAGCAATACGCTATTTTTAGTGCACTAAATCACTCAAAATAGAAAATAATCTCAAAAAATCTGCAAAATTTCTTTACATTTAATTGAAACAACCGGTTTGTTAAAACGATTATTTTCTGCTGTTTTTGTGTCTTTTAAGTAAGAAAATGCATTAAAAAAGCTTATATAGAAATATCTGCATACATTTTCTATGCATTGTTCAGCGCATTTTTTACAGTAAATAAACAGCACACACTTGCTTGTATTTTTCAGGTTAACCGCTCTGTTTCACTTTGTTGCTTTGATTGCCCGCTCTCCCGCAGGTCTTTAGCATGGGCCCTGTTCATATTTATGTGATGATAAATATGGATCGAATAACTTTTTAGAAAATAAAGGATGCTTAAAATGAAATTAACTCAAATCTTACTTGCCTCTACTTTAGCCATTGCTGCAGCAAGCACTTTTGCTGCAACTACGGATAAACAAAAAGAAGAAGCAAAAGTCATTGTTTCAACCCAGGAACAGCCTGCTACAACTTCGGAAAGTGCTGCTGATAAATCATCTGCTGCTCAGCCTGCTTCAGAAACTGCTGCTGAAGAAAAACCAGCTAAACCAGCACAATAAGGCTCTTAAACCTTAACTTACCTTACTCCCTCCCTATTGCTTATTTAACCTAAAGCACGATTGAGTGAGAAAAGCTGAATGATATACATCGTTCAGCTTTTTTATTTTTAACCCGATATTGATGAATGATAGAAAAAAATGATCATTAGGCTTAAAAAAAATATAGCCAATAATGAATATAATTGTTTATTTTCAATAATTTAATCAATTAAAACTATTTCTAATGTTTTTTTGTCATTCAATAGATCTACTATGGCATAGCTTGTTTAGACCCTCAATTTCACCGTTAATACCCTTAAATGTGGATTGATTGAATGGACATTCGCTATGAGCAACAAAACGAATTTCACGACTGAAGTGGCTATCTTGGGCGCAGGCCCTGTTGGTTTGACTATTGCGAACTATCTAAGTAAACAAGGCATTCAGGTCACGGTGATCGAACAACTGGACAGTTTGATTGATTATCCGCGTGCCATTGGTATTGATGATGAATCTTTACGTACCATTCAATCACTCGGTTTGGTTGACCAAGTCTTGCCGCATACTACGCCGAACCACGCTATGCGTTTCTTGACGCCAAAAGGTCGCTGTTTTGCCGACATTCAGCCACTCACCCGCGAATTCGGTTTCTCCCGTCGTAATGCCTTTATTCAGCCACAGGTCGATAATGTCTTACTGCAAGGTTTAAAGCAGTATGAAAAAACTGAAGTGCTTTTTTCACGTCAACTGAATGAATTTAGCCAGGATGCCAACGGCGTAACACTTAAAATTAAAGATAAAGACCAAAATGAAGAAACCGTGCATGCACAATACCTGATTGCCTGCGATGGCGGTAACTCAATTGTACGTCGTACTCTAAATATTGGCTTTGATGGTAAAACCGCACCAAACCAGTGGATCGTGATTGATATTGAAAATGATCCTCTGGCAACACCGCATATTTACCTATGCTGCGACCCGGTTCGTCCATACGTATCTGCTGCACTTCCGCATGGCATCCGCCGTTTCGAATTTATGGTGATGCCGGGTGAAACTCAGGAAGAACTGAGCAAACCTGAAAACATCGCCAAATTACTGTCTAAAGTATTACCGAATGCTGAAAATATCGAAGTGATCCGTCAGCGTGTTTATACACACAATGCCCGTATTGCTGATAAATTCCGTATTGACCGTATTTTACTTGCCGGCGATGCCGCACACATTATGCCGGTATGGCAAGGTCAGGGTTATAACAGCGGTATGCGCGATGCCTTTAACTTGGCCTGGAAAATGGCATTGGTCATTCAGGGCAAAGCTACCCCAGATTTATTAGATTCTTACCAGATTGAACGTAAAGACCATGCCAAAGCTATGATTGATCTTTCAGTAATGGCAGGCCACGTACTTGCGCCACCGAAAAAATGGCAAGGTTTCATCCGTGACGGTATTGCCTACGCATTGAATTACATCAAGCCGATTAAACAATATTTGCTTGAAATGCGTTTTAAACCGATGCCGAAATATCATGACGGTGCCTTGCTAGCAGACGGCAAGAAAGAATCTCCGGTCGGCAAGATGTTTATCCAGCCGCAAGTGAAACTTGAGTCGGGTGAACAAGTTTTACTGGATGAGGTGATTGGCAATGACTTTGCCATTATTGCCTGGGGAGTCGATCCTCAATGGGGCCTCTCGGATACCACCATGCAAGTCTGGAAAAAATTAGGCGTTAAATTTATTCAGGTCATTCCTGAAGTTCAGTTTGGCAATGAAAACCGCAAGCAATTTGACGGCGTGATTACTCTGGGTGATATTGGTACCGATATTCGCAGCTGGTTTGGTAAAACCTCTGAATCGGTTGTTATCTTACGTCCTGACCGCTTTGTGGCAGCGCTTACGATTCCACAAACGCTGGATCACGTGAGCCAACAACTGTTTAAAAAGCTACATGTAAAATAATGCAGATATAAAAATACATTCACTGAATCATATTCAGAGACCTGACCACGTGAAAGCGTGGTCTTTTTTATTTCCACTTATATTAAGTAATTAAATTAATCATTTATTTTCTGAAACCACGGTACATTTTTCATGGAGTCACGCTGTGCCAGAAGCTGAATAAACGGCTTGAACTCATCCAGATACGGCAAAATTTTAAAAGAGATGGCAAAAACCAGCCAGTAACCCAAAAATAAATCTGCTGCTGAAATTTTCTCACCCAGCAAATACAGATTTGCTTCTTGCATACCCTTTTTTAGAAATGCCAATACGCTCTCCTCATGACCAAAAGTCAGGCTCCGTTTTCTTTGTTCAATTTGCTCATTCGGCACGTTAAGCCCTTTTAAATCCATATATTCAGTCAAAGGACCATGAGCAAAGAATATCCATTTCAGATAGGCACCGCGCTTGGGATCATCCAGAGCGGGTGCCAAACCTTTTTCTATATATTTATCAGCCAAGTAAGCAAATATAGCCGCGACTTCAGAAATTACGATGCCCTGATCGACCAGACAAGGCACCTTTCCCATAGGATTAATACTCGTATATTCAGCCTGATGCATGTTTTCATAAGGCACTTCTATCTGTTCAATCTGGTCTTCAATATCTAGCTCTTTCAACAGAGGCATCAAGGTCATGCCACGCGACTGGGCATTGTTATATAGCTTCATCATTTTCATTCGATCTCTATTGTTATTTTATTTTTTGAGTATAAAGCGATTTCATTGCGTATAGATGAGTATTATGTGACAGATTCATCCGGTGACGATGCTTTCGCCCGTTTAAAAACATCACATGATTTGAACGTTTTTTTTAAAAGAACCCCATATAGAACTGCTCTTTCAAAATTTTTAAAATCAGTTCAATCAGCTCATTTTTTTGTTCTTTGCGATAACTGGCATACAGGTCAATCATCGGTAAAGGTTCGATGGTATTTTTCACAATAATTTTATCGCCCAAGAGCGGAATCACATAAGCCGGTACCAGACTCCAGCCTACCCCCATCCCGACTAAATTGACATTTAACAGAATATTGGTCGAGTGCTGTACGACGTTGACATCCAGTTTAGATTGCTTAAAGAAATCGGTAATAATTTTATGCAGCTGCGGTGAAGCATCCTCATCACTAATCACAAAATCTTGATGATTAAAACTCTTGATACTAATATGCCGCTGATCGGCAATCGGTGAATCTTTAGGTACGATTAAAGCCAGAGGTTCACTAAAAATTTGCACATGTTCCAGCTCATCTGATTCATCGACATAGCGGGTAAAGGCAATATCAATATCGCCTTTCTTTAACGCTTTCAGCTGGTTGGCATCGGTCAGGCTATGAAAGTTGATTTTGATATCGGGAAAATGAGCCCGTATATTCGGCATGATATAGGGAAAAATTTTCATTTCTGCCACAGGCACAAAGCCAATATTCAACTGGTCTTTGTTCAGGTTGGCAATTTTCCGCGCATCATCAATGGCTTTTTCTGCATGCTCCAAACTGAGCAATGCTTCTTTTAAAAAGGATTTTCCCGCTTCAGTCAGTTCAACTTTACTGTTGGATCGAACCAGTAACTGAACACCGACCTCATGTTCCAGATCTTTAATTTGCTGGCTCAAAGAGGGTTGCACCGTACACATGCGCTGTGCTGCCTTGGTAAAATTCAGTTCTTGTGCAACAGCAACAAAATAGCGTAAATGACGTAATTCCACGTGCCGGACCTCTCTTTATTTAGGTTGCTTCAGTGATGCCGAAACTGTGTATTTATAAACAAATAGCGTTAGTACAGTAATTCCAGCACAGAATAAATAACTCAGTTGATAACCATAATAGGCAATCATCAATCCTAAAATGACTGAACCGATTGCCATGCCCAAATCAAACAGGGTAAAGAATGTGGAAATGGCATGTCCCATACGCTGTTTGGCGACAGACTGAATGGCAATAGTTTGAAAACATGGAAACAGTGAGCCATAACCAATACCAATAAATATAGCAGATAACCAGAGCAGCCATTGATTGGAGATCAGACTGACCACGACCAGACCGATGGCAAAGAAAATAAAGGAAGGATAAATGACTGCACTGGCGCCCTTGCGATCATAAATTTTACCTACCCACGGCCGCACCACAATCATGGAAACAGCAAAGACAATGAAAAACAGGCTGGTATACGCCAGCAAATCTTTAGATTCGCTATACGCGGTAATGAAACTCATAATGCTGGAATATGCAAATGCAGTCAGCAATGCCACAAAGCCAATCGGTATGGCACGTGTTTCAATAATGTCATGCCAACCCAGACGGTTTTTTTCTTGAGTCTCAGCCGTGAAAGCAACCTTGTCCTGCTGTTGTACCGGAATGATTAAACAGAAGATAAAACCTAGACTGATCACAGCAGTTAATAACGCAAATAGCATCTTGAAATCAGTAAACTGCAACACAGTTAAGGCAATTAAAGGCCCAAACACTACGGCAAGGTTGGTCGACATGACAAAATAGCCCATGCCCTCGCCCTTGCGATGATCGGGAATAAAATCATTCGCTATGGGCACGGTCACGGTGGTTAATACACTAAACCAGATGCCGTGAATAAATCGGATCAGTAATAAAGCCCACATACTGTCGGCAAATAGATAGCTAAAAGCAAAAAGAACAAATAGCAATTCTGAACCGCGAAAAGCGATTTTTTTGCCTAATTTTTCCACAATCAGTCCGGAAAATGGCCGAACCGCAATGGAAGACACCAGAAACAGGGTCAATGCCAAACCTGCCTCTTTCACCGTTCCGCCTAAATCCTTCATGATGTAAATCGGTAGAATGGTCAACAAGGCATAATAATAGGTAAATAAAAACAGGTTATTGCATAGACACAATATAAACGAGCGATTCCATAAACGCTCAGTGTTTGTCGCAGACATAATGACCAACTTAGCGGTAGCCTGGTGCTACTTTTGAACCAGAACAGGTTGCATTACCAAACTTACAAGATTATGTATGTAAGCTTCATCCGGCTTGCAATTAAAGAAAATAATCTGATAGTGAATTGGCCCGTACAGCGTATCCAGCATCAGTTCAAAGGGATATTCGGCAATAATTTCTTTACGCTCGATTGCGATTTGAATCAACTTGCGGGTCTGTTCACGACGCGGTAATAAATATTGTCTAAAGAAATCACCGGCAGCTTCACGATGCTCTGCCATGACCACCAATAAGGCACGCCCGACTGGATGATTGAGTGCGAGGGACAATTTTAAAAGCTGCTGATTCAGATTAAATTCAAGACTTTGCTGAAAATCCAGATCAAAGACCGAAGCGGTTTGCTCTTTAAAGGCATCAAAAACCAGATCCGATTTATGCTTCCACCAGCGGTAAATGGTAGATTTACCTACACCTGCCCGAGCTGCAATATCTTCTACCGTTAAATGACTGTAGTCATATTCTTGTAGCGCTGCAGTTACTGCCTGCAAAATACATTGCTTGCGTCGGGAAGTTTTCTCTAATTCAGACATGAACCACCCAAGCGAAACGATACGTATCGTTTCATATTAGGCTAATTTTTATTTCCTGTACAGACCTGATCATCCCTTTAAAAGCAAAAAAGACTGCTATAAAGCAGTCTTTTCATATATCAACTTTTAGTCGATTTTAATCTTTAATACAGTATTAGCATTGCGAGGTTTTTTTATAAATACTGCATGAGGGATGATGACTTTCTTGCAAACGTGCCACTTTACGATGTTCAGCAGCCTCGAAACGGCAACGTTTCCAGTCATTGTCCAGATTTAATGCCGGAATCTGTTTTGGTTTACCGTTTTCATCCACGGCCACCATAGTGAAGTAACAACTATTGGTATGACGTACGGTACGCTTCTGGATATTCTGTGCTTCTACGCGAATCCCGATTTCCATTGAAGTACGGCCAACATGGTTGACACTGGCAAGGAAAGTAACGAGTTCACCCACATGAATCGGCTCTTTGAAATTTACTTTATCCACCGACAAGGTCACCACATAACTGCCTGAATAACGGCTAGCACATGCGTATGCAACCTGATCCAGTAACTTTAAAATTGTTCCGCCATGAACATTTCCTGAAAAGTTTGCCATATCAGGAGTCATTAAAACTGTC
>Ga0308169_10001601_pt1 | contig 25812 bp, 17 predicted proteins | sample PhyBR1_2_FD_202139 | JGI IMG/M metagenome (GOLD analysis project Ga0308169, IMG submission 202139) | Phyllosphere microbial communities from UC Gill Tract Community Farm, Albany, California, United States - DLSLSB.R1 | ecosystem: Host-associated > Plants > Phyllosphere > Unclassified | place...
CAGCCGACAGCGAAGCGGCAGCAGCAGTCCGGGCGAGTGCAGCGGGGCAGGTCTCGGGTCGGTCCCCGGGTTCCGTGCTGCCGCCGAAATACGTGCAGGCGCGCACCCACGCGAACACCCGAAGCGGGAGCTCCCGCCCGGACAGAGAAAGATAACACCAACGAGGGGGAATCATGACTGAATCTGACGGCATCGAAGAAGCAATCGAGGGAATGTCGCGCGTTGGGCTGACCGTCGCAGGCCGGCTCGGTGAGCAACTGGCCAGGGCACGCGAACAGGAGCTGCGCCGCGCCCAGGCGGCAGAGGAACAACAGGCCCGTGAGCTCCAGGCACGGTTCGACGCGGAGCGGGCAGCGGCCCGCGCCCAGCTCGCCCCCGTCACGGACAACCGGTGGTGGGACACCGCCAGCGGCCGCGACGTCGAAAGAGTGCACGAGACGGCCACCGCATGGAAAGAGCACGACCCGGCGGCACGCGACGCGGCAGAGGTAATCCGTGACCAGGTACAGCGCCGCTACGGGTTGGACGTGGACATCCTTGGTGCCGACGATGCATCCGTGGCGGAGGCCCTGGCTAAAGCTGAACGGGCCCGCGAACAGGCAGAACAGGAACGCCGTGCCGGCCGCAACGAAAACGCCGAGGCTGCGCAGCTGCTGGCGGAGGCAGACCGGGAAGATCGGGACCGTGAACGGGACGTCACCGAACTGAATCAGCGACCCGAGTCACTGGCAGAAGAGGCTGGCCTCAACCACGACTCAGCCGAACGTCGTCAGGAATTAGCCGCCAGCTTGGAAGGCGTCGCCGACCGCGAAGCCGTGCAGGCACGACTCAGCGCCGACCAGGACCAGGCAACCCCGCCCAGCGCCGCCGTTGCCAAGGCGCCAGGACGTAACCCGAAAGCCCGCAAGACACGCGGCGCCACTGGCCAGACGAAGCTCCTTCAAAAGGGCATGAGCCGCTGACGACGGGGACCGGTAGTGGTCGCTGTACCCGAGCCTCGCGACCGAGGAACGGCCGCTAAACAGGGGCCTGGGCCGGCTGCTCCGCTCGGGGGTGTCCGCATGTCGGTTATGAAGCCCGGCGGCGGCCGCCCCCGCGTGGCCGGCCCTCGCGCCACCCGGGCAGGACTTGATCAAGCCGCCGCTTCCTTTCCGGTGCCAGCTTGCCGTGGTTGTAGTTGATGCGCTGGCCATGCAGCCAGACCCCGAGGCTGCGCTCGAGCGGATCATCCGTCTTCTGGTGCCGCGGCCATTCACCATTGGCCTTCCGGAACGCTCCTACTTCCCTCAGGCGCCGCTGCCAACGGGCCTCGTCCTCAGCCTTCCGGGACGGGGCCCGGTCCCAGCCGGGGATGACGCCCAGGCCTTCGCGAAGGGTAGGGGAGAGGGTTCCCGCTGCTGATTCCCGCCGCCGACGGTGCAGCCAGCCAGCAAGGGTTTGCTCGCTGGAGGATTTTGCGCGGCCTGCCGGCAGACGCCCTTCCGTCCGGTAGAACGCGACCAGGTCGCGCATTCGTTGCATTGTCCTATCTGACGGGACCTTCACGGGAGCAGCGGCGGTATGCTCGCCGCGAAGACCAGGATCTGCCTTCGCCGCGATCTGCAGGTGATAGCGGACGGTAGTCTGTGCAGCGCCGCAGACATCAGCGATCTTCGCCGGCTCAATGCCCTGCCGGTACATCTGCACCCACTCCCAGTACGGAGCACGGCGCCGCGCCTGCAGCACCATATCCTTCGTCTGAGCCACGACCACCCCCAACGGTTCTGCGCTTCACGCTAGCCTACGGACACCTCACTCGGAACAGGCTGACAGCCGGATACCGGCAGAGGCGTCGCACCCAGCACGGCAGCCGCCGAGGAAGGCGGTAGCCCATTGACTGACGGGAAGGCGAGTGTGCAGACACCTGGATAAATGAGGCCGAGGCAGTCGGAGTTCCAGCTACTGTAAAACTATGACCCAGCTCGAACCGGAGCTTCCTTCCGGCTATCCAGACCTGCTCAATGAGCTGAAGTCCCGTGTACGGTCCTCCCGCAGCACCGCCTTGCGCATGGTCAACACCCAGCTCATCGAGCTGTACTGGACCATCGGCCAGCACGTACGCAAAACGCAGGAAGTTCAAGGCTGGGGGAGCGCCGTTATCAAGCGGTTGTCCGACGACCTTCGGCGCGAGTTCCCCGATATGAAGGGCCTGTCCGCCCGAAACCTCCAGTACATGACCACATTTGCCGGCGCCTGGCATGAAGGCCCAATTGCGCAACAGCCTGTTGCGCAATTGCCCTGGGGTCACATCACAGTCCTTCTGGACAAACAGCTGGACCCCGCGACCCGTAACTGGTATGCGTCCAGCGCGGTGGAATACGGCTGGTCCCGGAACGTACTGCTGAACATGATCATGAACAAGACCCTGGAGCGCTCCGGCTCCGCCCCATCAAACTTCGCGCAACAACTAGTTGCGCAAGACTCCGAACTGGCCCAACAAATCGCCAAAGACCCCTACAACTTTGAGTTCCTCGGTCTCTCCGGCGACGTAGCCGAGCGTGACCTCGAGCAACGACTCATGGACCGCATCACCGAAACACTGCGTGAACTTGGCCCAGGCTTCGCCTTCGTGGGCAGGCAGGTGCACTTCGACGTCGGAGGTGAAGACTTCTACATCGACCTGCTCTTCTTCCACGTCGAGCAGCTCCGGTACATCGTGATCGAACTCAAGACCGGCAAATTCAAACCCGAGTACGCCGGCAAACTCAACTTCTACATCGCCCTCGTCGATGACCGTCTGCGCCGCGAGGCCCACGCCGAAACAGTCGGCATCCTCATCTGCGGCAGCAAAAACGACCACATCGTGCGCTACAGCGTCGGCCGGTCAACGTCACCCATGGCCGTGGCCTCCTACACCTACGACGCCCTTCCGCCCGACATGCGCAAAGAGCTTCCTGACGCCGACTCGATTACCGCCGCCCTGGACTGGACAGACCCCGCATCCTAGGGAGTGTACGTGGACGCCGACGGCGTAGCTCCCGCCGTCCAGGACCTACTCGCGGGGCTCTCCCCACAGTTGCAGGAGTTACGGCACACAAAATAAGGACCGGAATCACGAATGAACTCCGGTCCTGATTTGTTCTTCTGCCTTCTAATGAGCGGCTTCGTACTTCTCTACGACTTCCGCTTGAATACGACCACGCGTATTCACCTGGATGCCATTCTCGAGGGCCCACATACGTACCGCCTTTGCGTCAGGACCAGCCTGCGAGGACTTCGCGCGAGCCGCCGCTGAACGACCCCGCCCGCCGGTTACCTTGCGTCCAGCGTCGGTATAGCGCTCCAAGGCACCCCGCAGGTCGTTCGCGTGCCCCTCGTTAAGATCAATAACGTATTCACTCCCGTCGAGGGCGAAAGATATGGTTTCGCTAGCTTCCGAACCGTCAATATCATCTTCCAGAACCACGACTGTCTTTTTTGCCATATAACAAGGTTAACAGCCTGCTGAATGAACGGATGTGCCCCTCGACAAGCAATTGTCAGCCCAGCCGGAGTGACCACCGATCGCGGCGATGGCGGGCTCAAGAACTGGTTTGGCAATGAGGGACAAGCGCGTGCGTCGAAACGGCACTTATGACAAAAGCAGTCCAAGCTTGGGGCCAATTCGCGTTGTCCACTGGTGAAGATCGGGAGCCATCGGGGAAGCTCGCTCAACCGCAGTACCGGGATAACGCATCTGGTTTTCCGCACCCCCAGCGGAACCAATTGTCCAAACGGCGTCTGGACAATTGCGCAACAGGCCGTTGCGCGTTTAGTTTCCCAGCACCCTCTACCCAGGTTCTAGCAGGTTGGCTGTCAGATTCGAATCTAAGAGCGCTCACTGGGTATGTGCAGAAACTCCTTTCGGCACCCTAGTCTGACGTGTTTTTCCGTGCCTCCTGACGTCAGGTTGGGGTGTACTTGCGTCGCATGCGTTCCCAGCTTCACGAGGCTCATCGAAGCTGCACTTTGTGAAGACCTGGGCGTCCCCGGCTGTCGTCACTCTGATATGGCGTGTAAGCAGTAGGGTCTCTCAATGCCCTTGGGAAACACTCTTCGCCTTTGTGGCGGGTGCGCTCTGAGCTTTTACTCTGCAATTCGTTTCCAGCTGTTGGAGTTAGACCTAAGATTTACATTCCCTGCTAGGAGAATTTGCGACCTGATTAGATGCTTACCCGTGTAACCGGCACTTACTCCTGCGGCGCAGGGGCCTGTATTTCAGCAATCAAGTCGTCAAACCCTGCTCGCCCTCGCCCATCGCTGCAGAGCAGTCTAATGACGGTTGGAGACTGTCGGACGCGCATACCTGCGTTCCCCGTCCATGCCTGCGTCACATTCATTCCACCGCGCCATACATTCCATATTTTCAAGGTCGCTTCTGCGCCCGATGGGCGAATATGCACATCAATATGTTCAGGTGCTGTGTCGGCCCAAAATATCATCTCCGCTGCCTCGTTGCCGTTGACGACCAGACTGGAGTTTGTGGATTTGACTCGGAGGCCTTGGACAGGGAGCTGTTTTGAATTTAGAAATCGCACGCTGAAGTGATCGCGAGCTTTGAATTCGAAAATCGCGTAAGCAGGTTCTCCTTCCCATTCCACAATGGAGGTTTGAGCTTCGGCAAACGCCTCAGAAAGTAATTGCGGCATATTAATAGTTTACGTGACGGAAAGGATCAACGGCTGCGTGGTCTTGTGGCCAGCGCGGCACGACCTCAGTACCGCCGTCTCGGAAGGGGATAGGTTCGTGGCTCAGTTCCATCGATTCCATGCCACCCTTATCGGCATTGAACCTCTGAGGCGCACATCCACGACCCATTCGCGCGAGGTTGGCATCGCTCCATTCATCAATCTGGGGATTGGCTGCTTCATTCTTCCAAAAACGTCCACGAATAGTGGACCAAGCAGGTGCGTTACCGGCGCGGGTTGGTGCGTTGATGTCCCCGCCGACTCGCCACCCGTTCGTGGCGGCACCGGAGGCCATAGAGGCACCTTCTTCAGCGGCAGCTTCGCTGGCCGCGGTTGCCGCACCCTCAGCCGCAGCACCTGCCGCGTCAACGGCCATCTCAGCCCCCACGAGGCCCACATCTGCAACCGCCAGTTCGGGGGTGAGGGTTCCTAGGGACAACAGGTCTATTGCCACGCTCACAACGATGACGCTGGCAATGAGCTGGGTTCGATGGTCCCAGGAGAAGGGGTTCCACCAGTCGAGCCCGGTGGGGTCGATGTTGTTGATGGGGTTGTTGCCGGCGTAGGCGTACCACTGCAGGGTCTTCTGGTAGGCGGGGTCGCGGCTTGTGAACTGGGCCGTGGTCGGGTCGTAGTAGCGGGCTCGGAGGTAGGTGAAGCCCGTTTCGCCGTCGTTGTAGCCGTGGGTGTACTGCAGGGGGGTGGTGGCAGTGCCTGTGTGGCCGGTGGTCTTGCCGTAAGCGTCGTAGGTGTAGGTGCCGGCGATGCTTCCGGAACTATCGGTGAGAGCACGAGTGGAGCCGATCTGGTCGGCGAAGAAGTACAGGATCTGGGTTCCTGCAACCTGCTCGATGGGGATCCCGCCGGGGCCGTAGATCAGGGTGTTGGTGCTGTCGGTGAGAAGATCGGGTGTTGCGGCGTCGTCCCAGGTAAACGCGTTAGTGGTTGTGCCGGTGGTTTTGCTGGTGCGGAGTCCGCTGCTGTTGTAGGCGTAGGTGGTTGTGTTGGTGCCGGTGACTGTTTTGGTGAGTTCGTCGGCGCCGTTGTAGGTGTACGCGGTGGATGCGCCTGCGGCAGGAATGGTGGTGGTGCGGTTGCCGTCGGAGTCGTATCCGTAGCCGGTGGCTCCGGCGGGCTTTGTCCCGCACGTGGGGTTGGTGACCGTGGTGGTGGCGCTCCAGCAGAGCTGGTTGGCGGGGTCGAACGCTTGGGTGCCGTTGCGCAGGGTGGTCGTGTTGTTGGCTGCGTCGTAGCCGTTGGTGGTTGTGGTCCCGCCAGAGGTCACGGTGGTCAGCTCGTTCGTTGGCGTGTAGGCGTAGGTTTCCGCTTGTCCGGGGATCCCTGTGGGGGTCTGTCCGGTGATCTGTTCAGTGTTGTCGCGGGTATAGGCCAGGTTGGCGAGTGTTGTCGAGCCTTTGGTAAGGGCCGAGCCCGTCAGTCCTCCGGCGTTGTCCACGGTGTTGGTGACTGTAGTGCCGTTGGGGTAGGCCAAAGTTGTGACCTGGCCGTTGGGGTTGTAGCCAACGGTGGTGGTGTTGCCGGAGAAGTCGGCGACCTGGGAGAGGCGTTCGGCGTCGTCATAGGTCCTGGCCACGGGTGTGGTGCGACCGGGATAGGAGATGCTGGTTGTGTTCCCTGATGCGTCATAGGCGTAGCCAATGGTCGCGCCGGCGCCGTTGGTGTGGCTGGTCATCTCGCCGAACTCGTCGTACGCCCAGGTGCTGGTCCCCGTGCCGTCAGTGACGCTGGTCCGGCGCCCGTCCTGGTCATAGGCGACTGCGCTGATCCCGGTGGTCCCGTCGGAATACGACAGGGACGCCAGCCGGCCTGCGCTGTCGTAGGTGTTCGTAGCTGTGACGTTGTTCGGTGTGGTGGTCTTGGTAGTCAGACCCGCTGTGTCGAACGTCGTGGTGGTGGTGTGGTTGCTCGAGTCAGTGACCGTGGTCTGTCGGTCCTGGTTGTCGTACCCGTAGGTGGTTTTCTTGGTCAGTCCATCGGTGGTCGACGCGACCTTCCCGTTCGGGGTGTAGGCGGTGCTGGTGACGGTGTTGTCCGCGGCCTTGGTGGACACGGGCTGGTCGGCAGCGTCATACGTGTTCGTCGTGGCGTGGTTGTTGGCATCAGTGGTGGAAGTCTTGTTTCCGTTGGCGTCGAACACTGCTGTGCTCTTGTGCCCGAGCGGATCAGTGACGGTTGTCGTGTTGCCCCACGCGTCGTGTCCGTAGATGCTGCATCCTGTTGCCGGCGGGGTGCAGGTGGCAAGGGTTCCGGCAGCCGTACCGGTCGGGGCGACCGTGCTGGTCAGCCACCCGGTGGCGGTGTTGTACCCCATGAGGGTTTTGTTGCCCAGCGGGTCCGTAATCGAGGTTACGTCTCCATAAGAGTCGTAAGCGCTGGTGGTGGTTTTTCCGCGCGGGTCCGTGGTCGAGGTCCGCAGGCCCGGGTGGGCCGCGTCCGCGTAAGCGTAGCTGGTGGTCCGAACGCTCGGGCTGGGGTCGGCTGCGACCGTTGAGTTGCCCAGTGCAGCCGACGTCTCACTCACGGCTACGGAGGTTGGAACCCCGGCAGCTGAGTAGGTGGTGGCGGTGTGCAGTCCTGTCGGTGAGATGGAAAGGGTCTGGTGCCCGGCATTGTCGTACTGGTAACTGCTGGTGTTCCCGGCCGTGTCGGAGGCAGAGATCTGGTTGCCGTGGTCGTCGTAGGCGTAGGTCTTGGTATGCCCGTCGGGGTCGACCGAGGTGGAGATACCAAGGGTGACGGGGTCGTAGGTGTAGGTCCAGGTCCCGGCATCGGCGGTGCCGGCCCCCTTAGTTTCGGAGGTGAGCAGTCCGTTGGCGTCGTAGCTGTCGATGGTTTTGTGGCCGGCGGGATCGGTGACCAAAGTTTGTCCCTGGACGAGGTTCGACCCGGTGTTGGGACCGTAGGTAAACGTTGTGACCCTACCGAGCGGGTCCGTCTGGGACGTCACGCGTTCGGAGGTGTCGTAAACCATGGACGTGACGGGGGTGGGTGGCCCGGTTTTTCCATAGTTCGCCGGGGTGCGCATGGACGTGATGAGGTGGGTGGCGGAGTAGCCGTATTGCGCGTGGTCGGCGTCATCCCTGGTTCCACCGCTACGCGTGGTCCCGACTCCGTAAACGTCTGTGAGGTTTGAGTTGGCGTCGTAGACGTAGTCGATCTGCCGGTTGGCGGTGTCTTTGACGCTGGTGATGTGGGTACCGGTCCACGTGAAGGTGTAGGTGCGTCCGGAGGGGTCTGTGACGGTGGACAGGTGTCCCGAGCCGTCGTACGCCAAGGTCGTGGCATAGGGCAGGGTTGCTTTGGTGCCGGCAAGGTCCGTTTCGCTGCTCAGCCTTCCGGTGGCAGTGTCGAAGGTGAAGATTGACGCTCCGCGGCGGGTGTAGGTGTAGGTCGTGCCGGATTTGGTCAGGGTCGCGTCATAGCGTGGGGCGGTGGGCGTGTAAACCCCGTTGGAGAGGGTGAACGCGACTTTTGACGCGTCTTCTTGGGTGATGGTTACTTTGCCGCTGGTTGCGTCGGTTGTGGCGGTGAGGCCGTAGTTGTAGGTCCATCCCCAGCCGAAGGGGCCGTTAGCCGCTGCGGCTCCGTTGGGCCCGGCGGGGTCGGCTATGGCGGAGGCGTAGGAGCGGGTCACGTTCAGGGGTGAGCCCAGCCCGGGGGTGGCCAGGTCGGTCAGGCTTTCACCGAAGTAGCCGGTCTGGGTGCTGACGGGGTCTCCGGCGGTGCGTTGGACACATCCGCAGTTGACGAAGGCAGGGTTGGAGCCCTTCGGTGCGTCCTGGACTCCGGCGGGTCCGCCGATGGGGGTGCCGGGGGTTCCGCCCATGGGGATGAAGGCGACGGCGTCGTACGCGACGTCGTAGGCACCTGCGGTCATGTTGCTGGTGTTGTCCAGGGTGACGTTGCCGCCGTTTTGCATGGCGAAGGTGCCGATGGTGGCCCATTGTTCGGAGCCCCAGTCCTGGTTGACGCGGATCTTCCAGGGGGCAACGCCGCCGCCGGGGTTGATCGTGTACACCACGTCTGTGGCGGTGGCCCCTGTCGCGGGGAAGTGGATTTTAATTTTGTAGTACTGCAGCGAGGGCAGGTTCGGGGTCCACACGCCGGTGTTGATGACCTGGGGCTCGTTGGCGGGTTGTGTGTGGTCGAACAGGATCCGCCCGCCGAAGCCCACCCCGAGCTGATGGGTGTCGATTTGCCCGACAGTGACGCCGTTGGTGTCTTTGCCGTAATTCATGGCGAACGTGCCGTTGCTGGACCAGTTCTCCCCCGAGCAACCGACTATGTTGAGCGGCGGCGAGGTTTCATCGTCGACGATGATGGGCGCACCGCCGGGGCCGGAGGGGACTGTGCCGTCGAGGTTGCAGGTCGGGGGATGAGGGTCCGCGTAGGTGGGTTCCGTTGACCCGGAACCGTATTCGTAGGCCGATGTTGCGCAGGTGGTGGCACACGTTGCCACCCAGGTGACGGGCTTGTGCCACCAGCATTCGTAGTCCGCCAAGGTGCAATACGTCCCGGCGGTGTCGGCAGGGTTGCAGTTGTTGCTGCTGTCGCACATGGCATTGATGCCCGGGATCTGGGGCCAGTTCGTCCCGTGGTAGTCGGGTGTGGAGTAGCCGTAGTAGCCGTACCGGATCAGCGGGCTGGCCATCCAGCCCATGACGCGTTCCTGGTAGGGCCAGTCAGCAGGGTGCGCAGCATCGGCGTAGGTGGTTTGCAGGTAGGGCGCGCGGTTGGGCGGGTAGGAGGGGTTGCGCGGGTTGTTCGCCCAGCCCAACCCCCAGGTCCCGTCCGGTCCCGTGCAGGTCGGGCCCGGTGTGCAGCCGGTCGTGTTCCCGAACGCGGCGGTCGGCTGGATGCCGCTGTTGTAGGCCCAGAGCGCGAAGTACCAGTTTTCAAGCTTGGAGGGGTCGGCGTTGTTCGCCGTGATGCCGGATTCGTAGAGCTGGTTCCACGTGTCTTCGAGGATCTGGAGGCCTGCGGAGATGTTCTCCTGGTAGTCGTTGGCGATCTTCATTTCTCCGTGGTAGGAGATGTTCGTGTCCGCAACATGCATGCCGTTGGTGACCTGGGCGACGCCGTAGCCACAGTCAGCGTTCGGGTAATTGATCTGGTCGATGGTGCCTGCGGCACCATAGTAGTCGGCGATCAGCGGGTCGGCCGGGACGCCGGGAAGTGCATGCCAGGAGGCTTGGTTAAAATTCGATTCCTGCGCCAGAATGCCCAGCATAACCGAGCGGGGAACAGTGGTTTGGGAACTACCGGTGGGGTGGTCCAACGGGATCGGCGAAAAATCATCGCTGGGGGAGTAGCTGACCAGTCCCATGTTCGCGAAATTAGCGGGCCGTGAGTACTGCGAGCCGGACAGGAGACCCTGTTCGGCCATCTGGACCGCCCAGTTCACCTGGGCATTGGAAGGCTGCATAACCTGCATCGCCGGATCCAGACGCCCGATCGCGCAGGTCGCCGTGTCAGTGCTGCTCGCCAGTTGGATCGTCGGACCCGTAGTGGTGGAGGAGGCGTTCTTGATGCTGAAGTTCGAATCAAGCAGGGCCGAGTTCTTGACCGTCGGTTTCCCTTGGACCGAGTGGTCGGATGACGATTCCTTTGGTGCTTGTGTGTTCCGTTCGGACGGGGCTGTGCGCTGCCCGGCCACGCCGGCCGGGATAAAGGATGACACGTCGGTGGTTATTTTTCCGACCGTGGTATCGAGGGAGCGGTCAACGATCTTGCCGCTCCCCGTGACGACGGCCTCCCCGGCAGTGATAGCCGCGACCTGGGCCTGGTCCGCCTTCTGGTCCTGCTGATTTGCTGCCGGCCGGGAAGGTTGCTTGGAAGCAAAAACCGCATCCCCGTCCAGGGATGCGCCGGTAGCTGTGCCGGCCAAGTGTGAGGAGTCGACACTCTTCAGAGCCGATGACGACAGTGCTTTCTCAAGGCCTGTGACTGTGTTCTTTCCGTCGCGGCCAGCGAACAGCGCGACCTTGTTGACCGGCCCTTGGCCTAGGGTTGCGATCTTTTTTCCGTCGAAATGCATCGCCTCGGTGTGCGAGTTGTCGGCGGTTACGTTCAGCAGGTCAATGCCGCCATCACTTGAGGGGCGCAAACTGAACGGTGAACCTTTTACGGTGGCGAGCTCAGAAGGTTTCGCCGGCGCGGCGTCCGTCCCGTTGTCGGGAACGGAGACAAGTTTGGATCCCAGAACGCCGATAATTCCACTGGGGGTCGGCACCGCAGAGGTGACCTGCCCGGCGACAGTGGTTGAATGCGTTACCTTTCCGGCAGCAAGGTCAACAGATACGAGCCCGGTCGTTTGTTCCTGGGAACCCAGGGAGAGCGAAAAGACGGCTGTGTCTCCAGTGCCGCATCCGGGGGAGTAGTACTTCAGACCGACACCACTCACGACGGGAGTTACCTTGCCGGTGGCCACTTCAACGGAGTACCCGTACGCTCCTCGGTCCCGGGCCACCGCGAGATTCACAGAGGAACTGGCCAGCACGGCCACGGCTACGAACCTTCCATCGCCGGACAGGCACTGATAACCCGTCCACGACCCTGCGTCCAGCCCTTGCGGCTTGATAACCGCAAGGGACTTCCACGCAAACCCTCCGGACTCCTTGCCGATCTGAACGTGGTACCCGGACGAGTCACCAAAGCCCGTGATCGCCACATCAGAGGACGAAGCAGCCTGGGAGCCGAAGTCCTCCTCCGGCGCGGCAACGGGACGAACCGCTGCAGGGTGCAGTCGGGAAGCGGTCTCCGCGGGAAGGGCAGCCGTCGCAGGAGGAGTGCTGATCAGCGGCCCCATCACCGCACCCGAAAGGACCATTCCCAGGACAGCAAGGGTGCGGGGCATGCGTGACAAAGATATATTCATGACGGGCTTTCAGCAGTAACGACGGCGAGGCGAGACGAGGCCGGACATGCGGCCGCAATGTGTTTGCTGCTTGGTTACCCTGAGTGGAATATCCGCCCTTACCGTCGCGGGGGCGGCATGACTTCCTGAAGGCATTCACCTACTAACGAAGAGACGAAGTCCCCTGTTGTGGTAACGCCACTCAGCCCAAATCCCCCATCGACCGGTTGTATGCCGGTGCACTCGTGGAAGCATCCACTCGCAGAAGAAATCACATCTAACACAAATGTGTCAAGAACGCGTCAGCTTATGATCAAGATTGAAACAATTATGAGCGGTTGCTTGACACAACTAACTTGGGTCTGACACTCTACGTCAGAGTCGCGCACGTCCCAGGAACATGCTCGGTAGATGCGGGGGCTGTCGTGATGCGTTTGGCTGGACTCGAGTTGCGGCTCCGGCCGCGCACTCGACCGCGACAGTAGCTGCTGCGCCGCCGGGATCCAGGTTTCGGCGGCAGAAAAAGACGCACTGTACCCAACTATTCGCCGCTATTCCCGTTGCCGGACGAGCCTTTTTAGGAAGCGTCGACGCGCAGAACGCCTGCGTGTTCACTACATTGGTTTAGCACTAATGATTGAATGCTCCGAGTTCTGTGGTTTATCAAACTACAATGCTTGATTTTCAATATCCGACATAAGAAGGGCACGTAATGCCGAAAATATCACTTAAGCGCGCCGCCTCAATCGCTGCAACATTAGTACTTGGAACGGTCGGCTCCCTTGGAATACTGGCGGCTTCTCCGGCGCCTGCGCATGCCGCCAGCTGCGACTACGACACGTGTTTTAACGTCGACCCGCAGACATCAGAATGCTCGGTAGATGCGTACACGGCCGGCGGGGTTTACGGGCAAATTGAAGTAAGGTACTCGCCTACCTGCCACGCCACATGGCTGCGTGATGCCCAATTCGGCGGTTTCTCCTTTGCCCAGTATCTGACCCAGACCAGTTATAACGTCTACGTGGAGGGTCTCTACACCGTGACTACCCCCACACAGTGGCAAGGCTCCTGGACCAAGATGGTTCCCGTACCACGAAACGGATATACCCAGTACAATCTAAATGGCAACTGGTCCTCGCTTTTCAATATGGATCCCGGAGCATAACCCCCAAGGTTATCTTCGATTTTCCTGAGGAAGAAACTCCAATCCACGCGGACTCCTTTCCTTGGCCTCTTGGCACTATAGGGCCCAGAGTGCAGAAGGGTCTGGTTTCTTTTGGACGCTGCGGCAGCCAAGCCACAAACCCCAAAAGAGACCAGACTCAATTTGGGAAACCTAAACTGGAAAGACCGCTGATTCTGCGGGTCCACCCGTAGAATCCGGCAAAATCACTTGCGGATAGCGCCTTGCCGCTTTCACTCTCACAGCAGCAGCCAATGACTACGCGTAAGACTGCCGCCTGCAAACAAATGCTATTTCCCTATTCCAATAATGGCCGGACCGCATGCCGATAATTGTGATTCTGTCAGCCTGGTGCGACGGGGACTGGCCGTCCTGGCGCTGCCACGAGAGCCTGCGAGCCTGTCTGCCAGTAGTCCTAGACGGCTCTGGCTTGACGAAGGTACTGGTAGACCGTTTCACGGCTGATGCCGTAGTCGTGGGCGAGGACGACTTTCGGAACACCGTTTTCAGCACGATGCACGAGCTCGGCGGCCCGTTCGGGGGTCAGGGTCTTCTTCCGTCCCTTGTAGGCCCCGCGCTGCTTCGCCAGGGCGATTCCTTCGCGCTGCCGTTCGCTGATCAGTGAGCGTTCGAACTCGGCGAAGGCGCCCATGACGGAGAGCATCAGGTTGGCCATAGGGGAGTCTTCGCCGGTGAAGACCAGGCTTTCCTTGACGAACTCGACGCGGACCCCTTTGCAGGTGAGGCCTTGGACGAGACCACGCAGGTCATCGAGGCTTCGGGCCAGCCGGTCCATGCTGTGCACCACCACGGTGTCTCCGTCACGGGCGAAGCGAAGCAGCTCGGCTAGCTGCGGTCTGGAGGTGTCCCTGCCGGAGGCCTTATCCATAAAGACCCGGTCAAGAACCTGGCCGTCGAGCTGCCGTTTCTCATTTTGTTCCACCGTGCTTACCCGCACGTACCCGATCCGCTGTCCGCCCACCGTTACCTCCAACCCGAGTGCCTGTGAGGTTGAGTTCTAGGCCCGTCCTACAAACAAGTCAAGACATGACTGCGGTGTAACGGCTTGGATCCAGCTCAAGACCACATCGGTCAGAGGCTGCGACCGTATTCCAAGTCGCCGGTAGAGACCCCTTGGAAGAGATCGGCTCCCAGAAGTACCAGCCGTTGGAATTCGTATTGTTCACGGCCAATGCTGGCATCAGGCCCTTTCCGGCTTGGCAGTAGCGGACGTCATCAAGCGGCCGTTCCTGGAATGTTGCAGAATGTGTAAACTTGCAGAGACTGCAAGGTTGCCTAAGCGAACTACCTGCACATCCACTGAACCCTCTAAGAGATTCGGACCTTTCCATGTCCCAAACCGCGTCCGGCTCGTCCTCGCGCGATACGGCCACCGCCGCGCCGTCGAACGCGGTGATGACTCCCCGGCAGATCATGCTGGTCATCTACGCCCTCATGGCCGGCATGTTCCTCTCCTCGCTCGACCAGACGGTGGTGGGCACCGCAATCCGCACTATCGGCGATGACCTCCACGGCCTCGACCAGCAGGCCTGGGTTACCACCGCCTATCTGATCACGTCGACGATCGCCACGCCGATCTACGGAAAGCTCTCCGACATCTTCGGGCGGCGCCCCCTGTACATCTTCGGCCTCGTGGTGTTCATCCTGGGCTCGTTCCTGTCCTCTTTCTCGACGTCGATGCTCATGCTTGCCGCGTTCCGCGCGTTCCAGGGCATCGGCGCCGGTGCGCTCATGTCGCTGCCGCTGGCCATCATGGGCGACATCCTCGCCCCGCGCGAGCGTGCCAAGTACCAGGGCTTTTTCCTCGCCGTCTTCGGCGTCTCCTCGGTGGTGGGGCCGCTGATTGGCGGCGTCTTCTCCGACGCCAGCCAGATTGCCTGGATCACCGGCTGGCGCTGGGTGTTCCTCATCAACGTCCCGATCGGCATCGTCGCGCTGCTCATGGTGCTCGCGTTCCTGCACCTGCCCAAGTTCCAGAAGCACGCCGCGCCGCGCATCGACTGGTGGGGCGCGACCTCCGTCATCGTTACCCTGGTCCCGCTCCTCCTCGTCGCCGAGCAGGGACGCCAGTGGGGCTGGGGGTCAGCGGCGTCCATCACGTGCTTCGTGATCGGCGGCGTGGGGCTCCTGGCCTTCATCCTTATCGAGCGCGCGATGGGCCAGGACGCGATCATCCCGTTGCGTCTCTTCCACTCCCGCACGTTCTCGATGGCCACCATCCTCGGCTTCCTCGTGGGCTTCGCCATGTTCGGCGCCATGCTCACGCTGCCGCTGTACCTTCAGCTCGTCACCGGGCTGACGCCCACTGAGTCAGGCTTCGCGACGCTGCCCATGATCGGTGGTCTCATGATCGCCTCGATCGCCTCCGGCCAGATCGTCTCCCGGACCGGCAAGTACCGCATCTTCCCCGTCACGGGCACGTTCCTCGTGGCCATGGGCTACCTCGTCCTCACCGCGATGACGATCGACAAGCCGCTCTGGTACCTCATGGGTGCCATGTTCCTGATCGGTCTCGGCCTAGGCCAGCTCATGCAGTCCCTCGTCCTCGCCTCGCAGAACTCCGTGGCGCCGCGGGACATGGGCGTGGCCACCAGCTCGTCCACCTTCTTCCGCCAGATCGGCGGAACGATGGGCACCGCCGTGTTGCTCTCCATCCTCTTCGCCTTAATGCCGACCAACATCGCCACCGCGATGCAGAGCAAGGGCGACCTCATTAACGCCCTCGACGCGGCCCTCACCCCGTCGGTCGTCGCGGACCCGTCCAACAAGGGCGTCATGGGCCAAATCTGGTCCCCCATCGTCACTCCGGTCCAGGCCCAGGTACAGTCCGGCCTCGACCAGGGCGCGGCCGCCGCGCGGCAGGCCGCTAACCAGGCCGTGACCGCCCAGGTGACAGCCGCCGTCCAGAAGCAGGTCGCGGCTGGTGCGGTCCCGGCGTCGGCCGCCCAGGGGATCATCGACAGCAAGGTCGCCGCTGCGAAGCCCGCCGCGGAGCAGTCCGCACTCCAGACGGCTGCCCAGAAAGCCAACGCCTCCGTGGTCAACGGCAAACTGGCGGTTGACTACTCTGACCCGGGCCAGCGCAGCGCGATCGTGGACAAGGTCGCGCCGGCCCTGATCGACAAGCTCAAGAAGAACAGCTCCTCCCAGGACTCGTCGTCCTCGACGACCTCGGACACGTCCTTCCTCAAGGGCGCCGACGCGCGCCTCACAAGGCCGTTCATGACCGGGTTCAACAACTCGGCCGTGATCATCTACTGGGTCGGCTTCGGCGTGATCGTCCTCGCGTTCATCCTCTCCTGGTTCTTCAAGGTCCCGCCGCTGCGCCAGCGCTCCGCCCTGCAGGAGCAGGCTGATGCCCAAGGAACGGCGGACGACCTCGGCTCTGACGCGGCGCTGGCCGCGGCCGAGGCCGGGGCCATGACCAGCCCGGACACCGGCGTGATCAAGACGCACCGGTGAACCAGATGGACGAGCTCGACGAGGTCCGCCCCCTGCGGGAGCGGAAGAAGGATCTGACGCGGCGCGCAATCCATGACGCCGCCATGGCCCTCGCGCTCGACCGCGGATTCGCCAAGATGACGGTAGCCGACATCTGCGCGGGCGCGGGCATCTCCGAACGGACCTTCTTCAACTACTTCCCCACCAAGATAGCGGCGGTCCTCGGACTTCCCGAAGCGCCCCTGTCCGAAGCGCAGGAACGGCGGTTCCTCGAGGGGGCCGGGCCACTCATGGACGACGTGTGCGAGCTCGTCGCCGGGCTCGCGGGCGGTCCCGAGGCGGACATCCCGCGAGTCAAACGGCTCATGGGCTTTGAACCGGACCTGCTGGCGGCCCTGCACCAGTGGTCCTCCGGTGCCCGCAAGATGGTCATCAGCCTCGTGGAGCGGCGCACGACGCCGGAGCGTGCCCGCCTCGCGGTGAGCCTGGCCTTCGCCGCCCTCATGCTCCACGCCGACCCCGAGTACGCCACGGAGACGACGGGACGCGCCACTCCCGCCCGACTTCGGGAGACCATTGCCAAGCTGTGCGCCGTGGGCATGGGGCAGGACTAAGGAAACTGCGTGAAACGACGCTGCTGACGGGTCTTAGTCGGGAGAACTTGAGACGATGCCGGGAACGTGCCGAAAGTGGGCATCCGACCCGGCTTGTCCCCGGGGGGCCGCCTACGGGTTGAAACCCCTGTGCCAGCGACTTTGGGAGCAGCGCGGCACACGAATTACCTGACGGTCCGCGAGCCGATGGGGGTTGGCTGGCAGGACCACAGCAGAAGAACCTACATCCAGCTAACATCGCCGGCAACCAGGCGGGCCGACTGTATGAACGATAAAAACGAAGGAAAAGGTGACGGCGCACGCCAGTATGCGCATGGAGCGTCGCCGAGCACGCAACAAATCCGGACGGTGGGGCAACGCCGGCGGGAAGCGGAGGAGAAGCTGGAGCACCATCTGGAGGAAGCACGCCACAAAGACGACCCCCACACTCCCGAACGAGATGACATGGACACACAGCACGACGGTCAGCCGTAAAACTTGGGCCGGTAGAGCCATGGAGGCAAAGTTGAAGTGGGCGGATCACTCGCCGTTTCGGTGACTAATGGCTCTGTAGAGGCCCTGATGAGGCGATCAGGCTTCGGAGTATGCCGTACCTCGTGGAATACGTGACGGACCGGTCTATTGGCCGCTCGGTTATTTGCTCTGCGAGCTTTGATGACGCTCTAGAAAAAGCGAAGGAGGCTTTAAAGGGTTTGCAGTGCAACTCCGCTGCTCTGTTGCATACATTGGAAGCAAATCCGGTCTTTGGTGAGGGTGATGTTCTTGCGCGATACACGCCCGCTGAAGGCTGGAGCATCCGCGAGGTTTGGCCACCGTAGCTCTGCCGCTCCTGCAACCTGCTTGGTTGCGCCGCAGACGCCGACCGGAGGCTGTCCAGTCCATTTTCGGGACCTCAGCCCACCCCCAGGAAAGGTAGGGTATCCCCTTCCGGCCGAAAGATGTACGGGAGGCGTTATGTTTGTTGTAGGGCAGGCAAGGCAAGTATTCCCGCGTGAAAGCGTGGGGCTAAGGCCGGGTCGGCGGCGAAGTGAACTTCACTTTTCTGATGGAGTTCATACCCCCAGTCGTCGTCGGCCCCTGACGTATTCCTTCCTATCTTCGGCAACCTTCTTCCCTTCGAAGTCCAGGCTGTGATGGGGTTGTACCGGAGGAAAGCAGAGAGAGACGCTAAGGGGGTTTCGACTGGTCAGGTGAGATCTGGCTGGCTGGAGAGGATGTAGTCCACGGCTGCAGGACCTGCCCTTGCCGCCAAGCTCCCGGGCTCGTTCCAGTGCCTGCTGCTGGCAGGCCTAGACGAGGTGTTCGCGCTGCCCTGTGCTGCGGTAGAGGTCACGTGACCACTGGGAGCCCCCTACCGCTTCCTGATAGCGGGCTTCATCAAAGAGCCGGCGGCCGAACTGCAAGCCCGTGTCTTCTTCGACCCTGTGTCAGATATCTGTCTTCACAGCTCATCGATTCCTTTGTCGAGGCATTCGTTGTCGAGCTCTGAGGTGATTCCAGCCATTTGGGTCCTCCCTTGCTCCCGCTCTCGGGAAGTCTGCTGTGGCAGCCTCCCGCTTGCGGAGAGGGCGTTGCGGGGTGTGGGCTGGCGGTGGTTTGGGGGGCGGCATCCTCGGTCTCTTGGATGCCCCTACCGCCAGTCCCGGCCCCCATTGGTAAGGTCCTGCCCCCAACGGCGGGATCTTGCCTTCAACGGTAAGGCCTGCGTCTAAACGCTGGCGAAGATTGGCCGCAGATTTCGCTCAAGACTTTCCCCTGGCTACCCCAGACACCGCGCGTGCCAGCGACGTATTCCCGGGCCGGAGTTAGGCTGATTCCATGACGGTGGGGGACGCGGCGGAGCCGCTTGTGCACATTCAGGACTTCCGGATGGACTTCGGGGACACGACGGTCATCCGGGATCTGTCGTTTGATGTGCATGCGGGGGAGACGTTCGGGTTTCTGGGCAGTAACGGGTCGGGGAAGACCACGACGCTGCGGGCGCTGTTGGGCATCTACCAGCCCACCGCCGGGACCCTGCATATCGACGGGAAAGTCTTCGAACCCAGCGATGGGGCACGGCTGGGCTATCTGCCGGAGGAACGCGGCCTGTACAAGAAGGAACACGTTCTTGATGTGATGGTCTACTTCGGCAGGCTCAAGGGCCTGTCCAAGACCGCGGCCCGGGCCTGGTCAGAGAGCTATCTTGAGCGCGTGGGGCTCGCCGGCAAAGCCAAAGCCAGGCTCGACAAGCTCTCCAGCGGCCAGCAGCAGAAGATCCAGCTCGGTGTGACCATCATGAACGATCCCGAGCTGCTGATCCTGGATGAGCCGACGAAGGGCTTTGACCCGGTGAACCGGCGGCTGCTGATGGACATCATCGAAGAGCACAAGCGGGCCGGTGCCACGGTCATCATGGTTACCCATCAGATGGAGGAAGTCGAGCGGCTCTGTGACCGGGTGATCCTGCTCAAGGACGGGGTCTCCCGAGCCTACGGCACGGTCGAGGAGGTCCAGGAGGAGTTCGGCGGCACCCTGTACCGGGTCACCTACGACGGCGTCCTGCCTGTGTCCCAGTTGTTCGACGTCGTCTCCGACGATGACGGCCGGGCGGAACTTGCGCCACGGCAAAGCGCCAGCGAAGAGAAGGTCCTGCGCGGGCTCGTGGAGGCCGGCGCGGGAATCAGGTCCTTCACGCCGTCAAGGATTTCCCTGGATGAGATCTTCATCAAGGTCTACGGCGAACAGCATGAACTGGGAGAAGGCTAGAGATGGCACTGGCACAGCACAACCTCGGCACCGTGATCGCGTTCGAGTTCACCAGGACGATCAAGAAGCGCGGCTTCGCCATCGCGACCCTGGCAATCCCGGTCCTGTTGATCGTGGTTTTTGCCCTTTTGTACGCATCCAACACCACGACCAAGAACAGTGCTGAGGCGCAGAAGAACGCCCAGTTCTCCTTTACATACAGCGACGCCTCCGGCATCGTCGCACCAGCAGGTGCGCAGGCAGCCGGCGGTACCCGGGCCATCGACCCGGCCGCCGCCATCGAGGCGGTCAAGAACGGGACGTCCGAGGCGTACTTCGAATACCCGGCCGACCCGACCAAGGAACCCGTGAAGGTCTACGGCGCGGACAAGGGCATGTTCGAGAACGGCAAGTACGAGGCCGTCGCCAAGCGGCTGCTCGAAGCCTCAGCCCAGCAGCACATCGGTTCACCCCAGCTCACAGCCGCCCTGACCGGGGCCGTGAAGTTCGACTCGGAAACCTTCAAGGACGGCAGGACAGCCGCCGGTGTCGGCGGGGTCATTCCGCCGCTGCTGTTCCTGGTGGTGTTCTACATTTCTATGATCCTGCTCTCGAACCTGATGCTGAACTCCACCCTGGAGGAGAAGGAAAACAGGGTCACCGAGATGATCCTGACCACCCTCAACCCCACCACCCTGATCACCGGAAAAATCATCTCCCTGTTCATGGTCGGACTGCTCCAGGTCCTGGTGTTCCTCGCACCTGTCGGGCTCGCGTACCTGTTCTTCCGCGACAGACTCGCACTGCCGGAGATGGACCTGTCCTCCCTGGTCTTCGAACCGGTACCCATGATCACCGGTGCGCTGCTGCTGCTGGGCGGGTTCACAGTGTTTACGGGCGTGCTCGTGGCCATTGGAGCGATCATGCCCACCGCCAAAGAGGCCGGGACAATCTTCGGCCCGCTGATGGCCATGATGTTCATCCCCTTCTACACATTCAGCCTGATCATCTCCAACCCTCAAGCGCTGATCGTGCAGATCTTCACCTACTTCCCGCTGACCGCCCCCATCACCGCGCTGCTCCGCAACGGCTTCGGCACCCTGAATCCCGTCGAAGCAGCCATCGTCATCGTTGAACTGTTTCTGGTCGGGATCCTCATCCTGCGGCTTGCCGTCCACCTGTTCCGGTACGGGTCCATCGAATACGGCCGCAAACTCTCCATCGCCGGGACTTTCCGCCGCAGCGAACTCGCTGCCAAATAGAACAAACACTTCGCAACGGGGATGACAGGTGCCGGGCCCCATGAAAAGAACAGGTAGCCCAGGGGATGGCCCCGGATTTATCCGGGTGGGAAACTGAGGCGTGAACATCCAACAGTGGTGGCCAAAGCTTCCGCCCTCCACACGGCAGTGGCTGGTGGACAGCAACGGCGATGTCGTTCCCCATGGCATCATCCTGGAAATTGCCGGCGCCGGCGGCCCTCCAGTGGGGGATCCCTGGTGGGATGAAAGCGATGAAGCAGGTGGAGTGGTCCTCCCCGACGAAGCCATCGACTGGATCGAAACGACCGCCAACGACGAAGGCCCAACGTAGCAGTCTCTTACAGCCCCAGGGGAAGCCCTGATGTGTGATTCCCGGCCGGGTGGATGATTGTCGCATGCAGAGAATTCTGGGTTGGGTGGCAGCCGCTCTCATCGTCACGATTGTCTTCGGAAGTGTGTACCTGACGTTGCAGCATATTGGCCGCCAAGGGGTCAACGATGCGCCGGCAGCGGCCGCCGCGGCGCAGGTCCAGAACATCGGCTCCGAGCCCATATCCGGTCCGCGGCTGGAACTGACCAAGGACAGCGGCCTCTTTGTCATCGTCTATGGGGAGGATAATAAACCGGTCTCCACGACGGTGACACTTCACGGGGAGGTGCCGGATCTTCCGGTCGGTGTCCTGGACACGACGCGCACCGCAGGGACGGACGCCGTGACCTGGCAGCCGGAGCCTGGCCTCAGGATGGCTGTCGTTGCCCGGCAGGTCTCGGGCAAGGTGGTCGTTGCCGGGCAATCCCTGACGCCGTTCGAAAATACGGATAAAGAGGCCCAGCTCGTGCTGACAGCGGCCTGGTTGACCAGCGTGGTCGTTCCCGCCCTGGCATACGCCGGTACCGCTCTTCGTTCCCACCGCCGCAACCCGGCCGCTGTTGAACGCGAGGCCTGAGCCCATCCAACGGAGCAGGCGAGACGTCGCGCTTGAGGATAACCTGACCGAGTGAATTTGGTACCAATGTGTCGGCGAGGGCCTGCGTTGATCCTCGCTGAGCGGCTGTGGGCTGCAAAACAGCCGCGGGTTGAGGGATCGAAGGACTCAGGCAGTAGCGGCCATGACTGCGATTGCAAGGTGCCCAGGGGGATTCATCTCCTTCCCAGACACCTCCCGTGGCCGACATAAAGAGCCGTCCTGGCGCGAAGTTGGGCCTCGGCGTGGTCGAGCAGGATGGGTGAGGCGGCCGTCAGGATGTCGACGCTTTGTTGCAGGGCCGCGGCCTGTGCCCGGGCCAGCGCGAAGTTCCGGGCCACGATAGATGGCAGGATTGTCGCGCAGTGCTCGGCAATGTCCGTTGCCCCTGTCATGGACGACGCCGTCTTCAGGCTTAGTACGGCATCAACCGATGCCGCCGGCTCCTCCTCTGCCAGAGCGGCGAGGAGCCGGGACAGTCGAGCCTGCTGCAAGCTGAAGAAGTCGTTAAGGAATTGGAGAGCCAAAGCAGGGCCCCCAGTATCGTCGGCGATGTCCAGCAGGCTTTGCAGTTCGAGCATTGGTTTATCCCCACTGACGCCCGACGAGGAAGGGGTTGAAGGGGCCCATTCAGCCCCCGCTGGTTCCAGGGCCTCCGCAGCTGCGGGTCGTTCTGCACAAGATATGTTGACGGTGGTCCTCAAGCGGATCCTCATAAATTACGAGCGCCGCCAACGGACCCCAATCCGTCAAGGGACAGGCGCTCTGCTTGACCTGACGAGGACACTCTTCCGGAAAAGGATCAAGCGGGTGCTTGTTGCCAATCAAGATTCCTCAAGATTGGACTACGGGATATGGGGTTCTACCGCCGTGGCGAAGCCGGCGTTGCCTGTTGCGGTCCCTGTGAAAATCGGGCTCCCCATGCATTGAACCCCAGTGGATAGCCTGGAAGGGCATGAATTTGGAAAACCAGCATTCTGCGTACTAGTTTTGCTGTTGGCCAAAGCACACGTTTCCCCCAATGTGTGGAGCAGCTGAAGGAGAGACCCTCGCGGATCGAGACAAGGACGCGGGGGTCTTTCACCATGTCCGGAAGACCTTAAGTACGCCCACCTGAGGACTAACGGCCCGAGAGGCTTTTAGCCGCAAGGGTTCATTCAGCATCCCGTTCCAGCCGGGCTTCAGTGGCAGATATGTGCGTCAAATGCAAGACTTTTGCTTCGATGCCGCGCACGGACGTAATGCCGCGTTCCAGTCCGGCACGCCCCCACGTGCCGGTCTACTGTTGTTGCTTCGCAGCGACGCGCTCTGCCGGACGTGGCGAAACTCCGGCCAAATAGCGGTTGGCCGAAGTTCCATGAATAACCCTGCAGGGTAAACCTTGAGGTTGGCTGGGAACCAATGGGGGAGGTGCGGCTCTACCCCAACGTGGCGTTGCGGAGGTACTGGTAGACCGTTTCCCTGCTGATCCCGTAGTCCCGGGCGAGGACGACTTTCGGGATGCCGTTGCCGGCCCGCTGGACCAGTTCAGCCGCGCGTTCCGGCGTGAGGGTTTTCTTCCGTCCCTTGTAGGCGCCCCGCTGTTTGGCCAGGGCGATGCCTTCGCGCTGGCGTTCTTTGATCAGGGAACGTTCGAATTCGGCGAAGGCCCCCATGACCGAGAGCATGAGGTTGGCCATGGGGGAGTCCTCGCCGGTGAAGACGAGCTGTTCTTTGAGGAACTCGACCCGCACCCCGCGCCGGGTGAGGCCTTGGACCAGGGCGCGCAGGTCATCGAGGTTGCGGGCGAGCCGGTCCATGCTGTGAACGACCACGGTGTCGCCGTCGCGGACAAACCGCAGCAGCTCTGTCAGCTGCGGCCGTGCGGTGTCCCGGCCTGAGGCTTTGTCCGTGAAGACCCTGTCCAGGACGTGGCCTTCGAGCTGGCGCCGCTCATTCTGATCGAGCGTGCTGACCCGCGCGTAGCCGATGCGCTGACCGTTCACGGCTGCCTCCAACCCGTGGCTTGTGGAATTGAGTGTCAGCCTGTAGCGGGGGAACGTCAAGGTCCAGGGACGTGGAGTGGGAGTGGGGTGAGGCGGCTCAGTCGATGCCGTCGGCCATGTCGTCGAAGACGAGGTAGTCGCCGTGGGCCGGCTGGAATCCGAAGCTTTCCCAGTACCGCCGCAGGGCGGCCTTCCCGGCCAGGTATTCCGGACTGCCTTCCATGGGGCCGTTGTCGGTCAGCGGGGGAGCGGCCTCGATGATGACTTTCGTCGATGACCTGCCAATCGTGCTGAGGACCGCTTTCAGGATCGAGTGACCCAGCTTGTTCCCGCGGAATCTTGGTGCAACTTTCAGCCATGACAGGATCAGCAGATCCCCGCCCAGGCTCATCTCGTCGATCAGGTCTGGTCGGTTGACGGTGAGCGTCTCGCCGATGTTGGCGACCTCCTGGTTTACCGCGTCCAGTGTCAGGAAGAGGTCGATGATGCCTGCGTCCGGGACGATGTACAGCTCGGCCTCGCCGACGGTCACATCCTTGCCGTCGCCATCATCCTCGTCGTCCCAGACCCGGCCCTTGACCTTCACGGTCCAGAACATCGGATAATCGTCCGGGTCGTGATGGACGCCGGGAACCCCGCGGAAGGTACAGCGGTAGTCATAGGTCAGATACTCGGGCACAAGGTCCGACACGGAACTCCTACAAGGGCTCGAGCCTGGGACTTTGGCTTGGCGCCGAAGTCCCGCCGCACGCAACGCGCCGGCAGTTCCAACAGTAGGGGCCCAGGCAGGGAGGCCGTCCTGATTGACGACCGCGGCGCGCTGAGGGCGGCCCGGGAACTTCGCGGGAAGTCCCCACTGCGGAGCGAGAGCAGGGCATCACTTCGCTTGAATGGCAGGCGAACCCTTGCGCCGGCAGGAGTCCCTGCGAAAGACTCGTCGAACGCATGCTGAATTGATGACAATTTGGAGCGGGACACCACGAAAGCGCAGGCAACGATGCCACGCGCACGGGCGGCGGCAGCAACGACGCCGCACCCAGGGGTTTCGCAGACCGAAAGGATCGCAATGGCAGGAATGTTCGAACTGTTTATCGACGCAGAATCAACCTTCAGGTTCCGCCTGACAGCACCGGACGGCACCGAGATGGCCGTATCCAAGCCTTTTACCACCAAGACCGACGCCGTGGCAGGGATCGCCGCCGTCCGCGAGTACGCCGGCATGGGCCTGATCACTGACTCCTGCACGGCCGTCACTCCCACAAAACCGCGAACCTACGACGATCCTGGGGGTGAATTCGCCGATTCCCACAAGGTTCCAAAGATCGACTTCCACACCCGCGCCCGGGCTGTCCGCCGAGCTGTGTCCGGTCCGCGCTGGGCCGGTGCAATACACAACCTCTCATGAGCCATCCGGAGGGCCTGACCTGCGGCTTCTTTAGGCTGCGCTGAGTTCCTATTCTCAGCCCCGCCACGCCCACGGTTCAGGGTGGGCCGAAAGACGCCAACCCGCCGCGCGCCAACCGCCGCCGTCAACTCGGTAGAAATCATCCGTCGGCCCATCGATGCAAACGGCCGTGGAGCGGCCAGGAACAGCGGGCCAGCGTCCTCGAGCTCGCGTTCGCGGAGCAATCGCGCGCCGGCGGGGCATCGTCCAGCTGCGGGTTCTTGTCCGACTAATGGCGGAGGATTTCAAAAGTTGAAATGCTTCAGAATTCTTTGGTCAGCTGCCGGCATTGCCCCCGCATGGCGCCGCTGCGCCGGGGACGCGAGGAGCTCCCGGCCATGGGGCCTGGCCACTCCTTTTTCTCTCCACCCGTGCGGTCCATGTTTTACGCTCGAGCGGGCGCCGGGAAGGGTGTAGGTACTAGGCTGGAAGCAGGCCGATTTTGTCCTGTCATATTGACTACTGGCATCCCTGCGGATTGAGTCTGGGCGTATTCCTTGATCAGACCCCGGCGTCAGGGGCGACGAGGGAAGCCAAAACACCCAACTTGGTCATGGTTTGGTGCGGAGATTGACGTACCGGGACCA